>Ga0075420_100002420_pt1 | contig 16141 bp, 13 predicted proteins | sample SoiMetdeltSBSDD4_FD_75296 | JGI IMG/M metagenome (GOLD analysis project Ga0075420, IMG submission 75296) | Bulk soil microbial communities from a Populus tree surrounding site in Tennessee, USA - Soil MetaG P. deltoides SBSDD4 | ecosystem: Environmental > Terrestrial > Soil > Tree plantation... | reverse complement strand
AGGGCAATGTACGATTCGGCGCAATGCGGTGCGCTGCTTTAGCAACCTTGCGCGAGACGCGCCGCGGGCGCAACCGCAGACCCGGCGGCGGGATAACGCCCCTGTACCACCCTTGCGGGGAGAGTGCTTTAACCGCCCCGCCGGCCGCGGCACCGGCCGTTTGCGACGCTCCGGACCATCCTGTATCTTCCCGCGATTCGCTATCGGACGTTCTGAATCGCGCTAATACGAACGCGAATACGAAGACCGCAGGAGAAGAGCGATGAGTTTCGTCAGCGCCGCGCACCGCAAGGCGATCGAGATCGGCAAGCTGTCCGTGGAGATGACCACCGCCGCCGGCAGCGGCCACCCCTCCACCGCCCTGTCGCTGGCGCACCTGGTCGCGGTGCTGATGTATCACCAGATGCGGTGGGACCCGAAGGACCCGTGGAACCCGGCGGCCGACCGGTTCGTGCTGTCCGAGGGACACGCCGTCCCCATCGTCTACGCGGCGTATGCCGACCTCGGCGGCGTCATCGGGCGCAACCGGGAGGAGGCCCGGCCGATGACGCGGCAGGACGCGATGACGCTGCGCGCCATCGAGTCCCCGATCGACGGCCACCCCCACCCGCAGGTGGGTTTCCCCTTTTTCGACGCCGCCACCGGCTCGCTCGGCCAGGGGCTGAGCGTCGCCGCCGGACTGGCCGCGGCGGCAAAAATGGACGGCGTCGACCGGGACGTCTACTGCATCGTCGGCGACGGCGAGAGCCGCGAGGGACAGATCTGGGAGGCGGTGGACTTCATCGTCGAGCACGCCCTCACCAACTGCGTCTCGATCTTCAACTGCAACGCCCTGGCGCAGAGCGACTGGGTCTCGACGCAGCAGTCCGCGGAAATCCTGGCGAAGAAGCTCGAAGCCTTCGGCTGCATCGTCCGAACGATCGACGGCCACAACCCCTACGAGATCAAGAAGGCGTTCGACGAGCTGCACGTCGTGAAGAACGGCAAGCGGCCGCTGGCGATCGTCGCCCAGACGGTGAAGGGCTGGGGCTCGATCAGCGAGCAGGGCATGGGCAAGCACGGCACACCGGTCAAAAAAGACAAGATGGACCAGATCTTCCGGGAGCTGGACCAGACCGCGCGCGACCTCGGCGTCGGAGAAGGCGCGAGCAACGGCGAACTGAAGATCGGCGCGATCGCCGTCAAGGCGACGCCGCGAGACCGCAAGCCCATCCGGATCCCGTCGTTCGACGAGCAGATGGAGAAGATGGGGTTCCTCAAGGACGTGAAGGCCGGCAAGCCGTTCGCGCCGCGCAAGGCGTACGGCGTCGCGCTCGTCGCACTGGGTGAGGCTGACAAGCGGGTGGTCGGCCTCGACGCCGACGTGAAGAACTCCACCCACGCCGAGTGGTTCGCCAAGAAGTTCCCAAACCAGTTCCTCGAATGCCGAATCGCCGAGCAGAACATGTTCAGCGTCGCGGCGGGAGTCTCCGCGGCGGGGAAGATTCCGTTTTGCTCCACCTTCGCCAAGTTTGTCGTCCGCGGCTACGACCAGATCGAGATGGCGATCATCGGGGGGGCGAACCTGAAGATCACCGGCTCGCACGCCGGCGTCACCCTCGCCGCCGACGGGCCCAGCCAGATGTCGCTGCCGGACGTGGCGTTCTTCCGCAGCTTCACGCACGTGAAGAACTTCAACGGCCAGCCGGCGGTTCGCTACTTCTTCCCCTCCGACGCCATCAGCTGCTACCGCATCACCGAGATGATGGCGAACCTCGACGGCACCTGCTACCAGCGGACCCTGCGCGCCGAGACGAAGGTGCTGTACAAGCACGACGAGCAGTTCCCGGAGGGCGGCTTCAAGGTGCTGCGCGAGGGGCGAGACGTGTGCTTCGTCGCCGCCGGATACATGGTGCACGAGTGTTTGCGCGCGGCCGACGAGATCGCCAAGTCCGGCCGCAAGGCAACGGTGATCGACGCCTACGCGCTGCCCATCGCCGACCCGGAGCAGATCCTGTCGGTCGCGGCCCGAAGCGGCGGGACGATCGTCACGGTCGAAGACAACTACACCGGCGGCCTCGACGCCGAGATCGCCACCGCCATCGCGCGGAGCGGCGACGACGTGAAGCTCCGGAACCTCTTCGTCCGCCAGATCCCCAAGAGCGGCCGCGAGCCGCAGGACGTGCTGGACTATCTCGACCTGGGGGCCAAGGCGATCCTGCAGGCGGTGTAGGATCGCCGCGCGAGGGGGAGCCGGTCCCATGGGTGCCTGGTCGCGCCGCATTCCGTTCAAGGTCGACGTCGCCGGGATCATCGAGATCATGGGCACGTCGCTCTACAGCCGGGCGACCACGCCCGTGCGGGAGCTGATCCAGAACGCCCACGACGGCATCATGCGCCGCCGCCAGCGCGACCTGGCCTACACCGGCCGCATCGACCTCGCGCAGGACGCGGCGGCGGGTACGCTCGTCTTCTCAGACGACGGCATCGGGCTGAACGAGGCGGAGGCGGAAAAGTACCTCGGCACGCTCGGCGTCGGCATCACGGGCCTGATCAAGAAGGCGATCGCCCCCGACGCGCCGGCGCCGAGTTTCCCTCCGGGCAGCCTTCCCGTCGGGGAGGGGCATTCGCTGATCGGCCAGTTCGGCATCGGCCTGTTCAGCGCCTTCATGCTCGCCGACCGCCTCGTCGTGGAGACCCGGCGCGCCGACGGCGACCACCCGGCGGTGCGGTGGGAGGCGGGGGCGGGGACCGACATCCTCCTCAGCGCCTCCGAGCGGCGGCAGCCCGGCACGACCGTCACGCTCTACCTCAAGCCGCAGTACCGGGTGCTCGCCAGTGACCCGGCCTCGCTGGAGGAGGCGGTTAAGGAGTACGCCGAGTTCCTCCCCGTCCCCATCCACCTCAACGGCTCGTCCGCCCGACTCAACCTCATCCGGGCCGCGTGGTTCGAGCCGACGCCGGAGCGGGAGTCGCTCGAACTGGAGCTGGAGAGCTTCTTCCACGAGACGGCGCTCGACGTCATCCCCGTGCGCCTGGAGCGGCCGGCGCCCGTCGCCGGGGCGCTCTACGTCACCCCGCAGCGCACGCCGGGCTTCAGCAGCGAGGCGGTCGTGACCGTGACGGTGCGTCGGATGGTGATCTCGCGGCAGATCCGGGGGCTGCTGCCGGCGTGGGCGCCGTTCATCCGCGGGGTGCTGGAGCTGAACGGCTGCTCCCCCACCGCCAGCCGCGAGGACCTCGTCCGCGACGAACCCTTCGAGGCCGCCCGCGCGGCGATCGAGCGCGTGCTGTACGAGCACTTCGAGCGGCTCGCCGAGCGCGACCCCCAGCGCCTCGCCGCCGTCATCAACTGGCACCGCTACACCCTCGCCGGCGCGGCGCTGACGGACCAGCGGCTGCGCAGCCTGCTGCGGCGGACGTACCCGTTCCTGACCACGCAGGGGCCGCTGACGTTCGAGCAGGTCCTCTCGCGCAGCGCCGCCGACCCGCTGACCGAGCCGGAGGCGTCGCACGTGGTGTGGTACAACGCCGACCGGCGGCAGGAGCGGTGGGCGGGGCAACTGTTCGCCGGCCGCGAGGGGCCGTGCGTCAACGCCGTGCGGAGCTTCGAGGAGTCGCTGCTGGCCGCCATGGCGGGCGACGCCGCGGCCGACGAGTCGGGGGGCGGCGCGGCCGAGCACGAAGCCATCGAGCGCGTGGACGTGCGGCCGGCCAGCCCGGGCGCGCCCAACTTCGCGCGGGCGATCCTCCGGGCCGGCGAGACGGAGGACGCGCCGCCGGCGTGGCAGGAGTTCCTCTCGGCCGCCGCGGGGGGCGCGCGGATCCTGTGCGGGAAGCTGGACGAGCGCCTGCCGGTCCTGGCGTTCCTGAACGAGAAGCACGAGCTGCTTCAGACCTTCGACGAGTTGAAGAAGCGCGGCGACATCCCCGCGGGCTTCCAGCGGCTGATCGACGGCCACTTCGCCGGCGACCGCCCGGGCCGCAACGAGGTGCTCCTCAACACCGGCCACCGCCTCGTCTCCCGCGCGCTGGCGCAAAAGACGAGCCACCCGCTGGCGAGCGTGCTGCGGCTGCTGGTGGTCAACGCACTGTCGACCGCAGGCGCCAACCTGCCGCCCGAGGCCCGCCGCCACCAGGACGCCGACCTCGACTGGGTCGCCGAGGCGTTGTGGGCGAAGCCGGGGTAGGAGTATGACCCCGAACAGAAAGGCAGGCGCCAATGAGCCTTGAACCGGAAGCACCGCAGTCGGACGCCGACGACCAACTCGACGAGCTGTTCGAAGCCATCACCGACCTTCGTGAAAAGTGCCGCGTCCAGTCCGCGTACCGGACGACCGCGGAGGCAAAGCGACTGGCGAAGGCGGAGCGAAAGCTCATGCCGTACCTGCTGGCGAACTTCTACGTGATGAACCTGGCGCAGGACCTGTTCGAGCCGGAGGCGGGCCGGGAGGCGGCGGTGGAGAACATCGCGCTGCTCGAGAGCCCCGAGCGCGCCCGCGCCTTCCAGGGCGATTACGACGAGGGGGAGTACGAGCACACCGTGCAGTGGATGAGCGCCTGCTCGTACGACAACCTCGCCACCGCAACCGGCATGCTCCAGGGGTACAACAGCCCCGGCATGCAGGCGTGCATCGCCGACGGGATCCACGTGTGCCGCCGGACCGGCAAGCTCCAGTGCGTCGCCTGCTTCCGCGAGTACGCCACCAACGTCCACCGGGCGGCGGACGACCTGTCCATGGCGACGCACCACGCGCGGACGAACCTGTTGACCCGGCAGGACGCCAGCTCCGGCGACGACCGCCGGTTCGTCGGCGCCGACGACCTTTCCGAGCTCCTGCTCCTCACCGGGCACCTGGAGCCGGCGTGGGGCGCGGCGGCACAGGCGCTGGAGCTTGCGGCGACGTACCACAACCCGCTCGGCGCCCGCCGGCGGGCGCGGCACATGATGCGGCAGCTCGGCCACCTCGCCGGCCGGCGCGAGTGGGTGGAGGCCGGCGCCGACCCCGCGGCCGACCGCGCGACCCGCGGCGAGGACCCGGCGCAGGACCTGCGCGAAGACCTCGACGAGGCGCTGGCGGAGGCGGTGCGGAAAGACTATGCGGCCGCGATCCAGCGGCTCGTCCCGTGGGACCAGTTCCTGACCGATCGCAAGTGCGTGGACGAATGGTTTGAGGTGCGGCTGCGCCTGGTCGCGCTGCACCGCCTGGCGGGAAAGGCCGACCGGGCGGCGGCGCTGGCCAAGCCGCTGGACGCGCGGGCGCGGCAGGCGGACGATTTTCTGACGCTCCGCCGGCTGGAACTGATGCTGTCGGGGGCGCTGCCGCCGGCCCCGTTCCCGACGGTGGGTCCGCTGTCGATGGGGCATTTCGCGCCGTCCCCCGGCGGGTCAGATTCGGCCGCGACGGCGACCGCGTCGTCAACAACGCCCTCCGCACCGCAACCGTCCGAGGAGCCGGCGGGTGAACCCGCGGCACCGCCGCCCTCGCCGCTGCGCCCGGTGATCGAGCGGATCGGCGAGCAACTGGATGCGGTCCTGAACGCCTCCGCCAACGCCGAGGGACCTCCCGACGTTTCCGGCGTCGTCGAAGCGGTTCTGGCGATCCCGCCGGAGAAGGTGACCGATCGGCGCGACGCCGCGTCCCTGATGCACATCCTGGCGTTCGTCTCGAGGGCGCCCGTGCCGCAGGAACGCGTCTGGGCGTGGGCCGGCGCGGTGGCCGAACGGCACCCGACAGAGGCGCCGGTCGTGGCGCTACGGGCGCAGCTCGGCGACGTGCTGCGATCGGCGGAGGATTCGCCACTGGCGGGGACGACCACGCCGGCGGAACTGGAGGCATTGTTCCGGCGGGCGATGGACCTCGACCCGGACTGGGCCGGCGGCTTCTCGCGGGCCGGCACGTTCTTCCTCGGCGAGGGGAACGAAGCCGAGGCGGAGCGGTGCCTGGCCCGCGCGTTCCGGCTCGACCGATCCAACGAGCACGTCGCCACGCAGCTCGCCGACGTCTACGCCTCCACCGACCGTCCCGGCGACGCTCTGGCCGTGCTGGACATGTGCCTGCGCGAGGGGACCGAATCGGGCGATCTGCTGTGGCAGGCGGGCGTGCGGGCGTCGTCCCTCGACCGGCACGAGTCGGCGCTGACGTACCTGGACCGGCTGGAGGAGGTCGAGCCGGGCCGGCCGTGGGTGCAGTATTACCGGGGCGTCGCGCTGATGGCCCTGAACCGCGCCGGCGAGGCGCTCGAGGCGGCCGACCGGGAGAACGAGCGGGCGAGCCGGCCTGACGCACTGCACGTGCAGTCGCTCCGCGCCGCTGCCGCGGCGGCGCTCGACCGCATCGACGACGTCCGGCGGCACCTGGACGCGGCGTTGGCCGTGCCGCTGCGAGCGGTCGACGACCTGACGCTGGTCGGCATCACCGCGTGCCACGAGCGGATGTGGGCGGCGGCATTGAAGCTACCGTCGCAAGACCCAGTCCGCGGCCGAGTGACCGAGCGGCTGATCCAATCCGGGCTGACGCCGGACGCGCTGTGGGAGTGGCACCGGACGGGCGGCGGTGCCCAGAACGGCACCGAGCCGGTACAGGGGCTGACGCACTACTTGTGCGACCTCCGCCAGCCGCTGGGTCCGGAGTGGGCAGCGTCGCCGGCGTGCCCGCCGGGCTGCGAGGGGTGGTCGGCGTACGTCATCCGTTACGGGGTGCTGGCGGCGTCGGACGACGAGGCGCGCCAGACCGCCTTGAAGTGGCAGTCTCGCTCGGCCTCGCGCCGCGCGGAGGTGCTCGATGTGCAGGAAGAGGGCGGCCCCTTCGCCGACCGTCCAGGCGTCACATGGAGGACCCGACCGGCCGAGGCGGAATGAAGATTGCCGCAGCCTTTGTTGCCGTCGCCCTGCTCCCTGTTGCGGCCCCGGCCCCCGCGTGCGCCGCGGACTGGCCGCACTGGCGCGGCCCGTCGCGCGACGGGCACACGCCGGAGAATTGTCGGTGGGACACGGGTGCATGGCCGCCGAAGGCGCCTGCGTGGTCAGGGAGTTTCGGCGTCGGGAGCAGCTCGCCCATCGTCGCGGGGGGCGGGCTGTACGTGACGGGGTGGAGCGACGGGAAGGACCACGTCCATTGCGTGGACGCCGCGACGGGCAAGCCGTTGTGGCGGCAGTCGTACGAGTGCCGGCGGTACGGGCGGCATGCCACCGGCGACGAGGGGCTTTACGAGGGGCCGACCGCCACGCCGGAGTTCGACCCCGCCACTTCGCTGCTCTACACGTTGTCGGTGGACGGCCACCTGAACTGCTGGGACACGCGCGACGTCGGCCGGCGCGTCTGGGGGTTGAACCTTTACGACGAGTTTAAGGTGCCGCAGCGCCCGAAGGTGGGACGACAGGGGCGACGCGACTATGGCTACACCGCCGCGCCGCTGGTCCATGGCGACTGGTTGCTGGTCGAAGTCGGGGACGACGAGGGCGCCGTGGTGGCCTACGACAAGCGCACCGGCGAGCGGCGGTGGGTTTCACAGTACAAGGGGCACGCCGGCCACACGGGCGGACTGGTTCCGCTGACTATCGAGGGAGTGCCGTGCGTCGCGGTACTGACGTTGCGTCACCTGGTCGTCATGCGGCTGGACGGGGAGAACGCCGGCAAGACGGTGGCGGAGCACGAGTGGGTGACGGACTTCGCGCAGAACATCGCCACGCCCGCCGCGTCGGGCAACCGCCTCTTCATTACCTCTGGCTACAACCGCAGCACCATGCGCGCGATCGATGTCACCCTCGCCGGCGGTGCGTCGGTGGCGTGGGAGGAGCCGGTGTATTCGTTGGTGTGCAGTCCCGTCGTACACGAGGGGCACCTCTACTGGGCGTGGCAGGAGGCGAGGTGCCTCGACCTGCGGACCGGAAAGCAGAAATGGTCCGGCGGCGCGTTCGGCGACGCCGGCTCGTGCGTCGTGACGTCCGACGGCCGTCTGATCGTCTGGGGCGGGCGGGGAAAGCTGTCGCTGGTCGAGACGGTCGGCCGGTCGCCGGACCGGTACAAGGAACTGGCGACGGTCGGCCCGCTGTTTGAGACGGACGTGTGGCCCCACGTCGCACTCAGCGACGGCCGGCTGTTCTGCAAGGACCGGCTGGGGAACCTGAAGTGCTTCCGGCTGGACACGGCGGCGAAGTGATCACGCCGACGCGCAGCCGCGCGGCAATAATTGGGCGATGAACACCCTGCGCCTGCCTTTCTTCAGCGAGCTGAAGCCCGCGCGCAACGTGCTGATCGCCGGCGCCGGCGGCGGGTTCGACGTGTTCAGCGGCCTGCCGCTCTACTTCAACCTGCACGCCGCCGGCAAACGCGTGCACCTGGCGAACCTGTCGTTCTCCAACCTGCCGCCGCAGACGGCCGGCCGGCACCTCACCGACGTCCTGGTGGAGGTGACGGCGGACTCCGAAGGCAGCAAGTACTACTTCCCGGAGAAGCACCTGTCCCAATGGTTCCGCGACCGGGGGAAGGAGGTGCCGATCTACGCATTCCACCGCGTCGGTCCCGCGCCGGTCACGGAGGCTTACCGCGTGCTCACGGACGAGCTTCAGATCGACACCGTGATTCTCGTCGACGGCGGCACCGACAGCCTGATGCGCGGCGACGAGGAGGACCTCGGTACGCCGGTGGAGGACATGACCAGCGTCGCCGCCGCCGACGCCCTGAATCCGGTACGCGTGCCGCGGAAGATGCTCGTGTGCCTCGGCTTCGGCATCGACGCGTTCCACGGCGTGTGCCACGCGCACGTGCTGGAGGCGGTGGCCGAGTTGATCCGCGCCGGCGGGTACCTCGGGGCGTTTTCGCTGCTGGACGAGATGCCGGAGGTGCAACTGTTCCGGGAGGCGACGAAGTACGTCCTGGACCGCACGCCCGACCGGTCCAGCATCGTTCTCACCTCGATCCTGGCGGCGCTGGAGGGGAGATTCGGCGACTACCACAGCACCGGCCGCACGGTCGGCAGCGAGCTGTTCATCAACCCGCTCATGGCGTTCTACTGGTGCTTCCGCCTGGCCCACGTCGCGCGGCGTGTGCTTTACCTTGACCAGATCCGCCCGCTGAGCGGCTTCGTCGAGACGGAGATGCGCATCCGCCGGGTGCAGGCGGAGCAACAATCTCTCCGTGTCCGGCGAGACCTGCCGATGTGACGCCGGCCTAATCGAAATCGAAAACGTGGCCCCCGCCGCTGCCGGACGAAGGTGGCGGCGTCTCGCCGCCGGCGATTGTGACGTACTCCCGGTAGGTCACGTCCGGGTCGTGATAGAGCACGACACCGGCACAGTCGACCGCGAGATACGCGACCTCAAAGAAGCCCAGCGACGGTAGGCGCGCCTGCGGGTCGTAGACGAGGTCCTCAGGTTTCGTCCACGGCGAAGGCTCCCGGGCCTCCACCACCAGAAACGTGAAGAACGGTCCGTCGTTGATGTCTTTCAACGCGACGCGACGGCCCTCCTCGAACACGGTGCCGGGGCCGGTGAATACCTTGTAGTAGGTTAGTCCCCCGGCGGCATCGGACTTCGCCCGGGCCACGGAAGCGGCGGCATAGTCGCCAGCCGACGGGAAGGGGCTGGGTTCCGCTCCGGAAGGGGTTGTGGCTGGCGCGGAGGTTGGACGAGTGGATGCGAGGTCAACGGAAGGGGCGGCGTAGATCTTCGGCATCCGCGGCAGGAGTCGGCGGTTGTGATCACTGTCCCACGGCTCGTCGAGCTTGAACTCACGGAACAGCGCCGCATCTTCGGGTCCGAGGTATGGAAGGATAAGCACGCGCCAGCTCAGAAGCGGCCGGCCCGCGGTATCCCGACTTGCGGCGGGCGGGAAGCAGCCGTGGGCGTCGTGGTAGGCCCGAATGGCGACGCTGATCCGGCGAAGGTTTCGGCCGCTCTGGATGCGCTCCGGGACCTTCAGCCAAATTCCTATGTCTTTCGCAACCGACGCGCCCCGCTTCGCGATCTCTGCGGCGCGAGCCGCCTTTTCCTTCATCGCCTGAACGTCTGCGGAACGGGCACGTTCTGCCGCGCGGTCGGCCTGCTTGCGAACGGTGTCACACCCCCCACACCCGCCGTCGCACCCAGTCAGGCAGAGGACGGAGACGACCAGGAGCGCCGCCGCGCGGGCCTTGGAGAGCCTGCCGCACAGGTGCCGCATCGGCCACCCCATTGGCTCCGTTCACTCGTCCCGCTTCGCCGCCTGCTGGTCTTTCTTCAGGTTTTCCTGGAACTGCTCCCGCACCTTCTTCACCTTCGGCACCGCCTGCGCGCGGATGTACGGGTTGGAGGCGTTGCAGGCGGCGTAGTCCTGGTGGTAGAGCTCGGCCTCGTAGAAGCCGTCGGGCTTAAGCGGCTCCAGGGTCGTCACAATCGGCGCGGGGAATGATTTGGCCTCGTTGAGCTGGCGAACGTACGCCTCGGCCACGCGCTTCTGGTCCTCGTTCTCATAGAAGATCGCCGAGCGGTACTGCGGACCGTGGTCGGGGCCCTGGCGGTCCTTGGTGGTGGGGTCGTGGGTGGCGAAGAAGACGCGAAGGAGCTGGGCGTACGAAATCTTCGCCGGTTCGTAGGTCACGCGCACCGCCTCGGCGTGGCCGGTCCGGCCGGTGCAGACGGCTTTGTAGTTGGCGGTCTCCTTCGTGCCGCCGGCGTAGCCGGAGACGACGTCGTGCACGCCCTCGAGCTGCTCGAACACCGCCTCGGTGCACCAGAAGCAGCCGTTGGCGAGCACGGCGGTTCGCGTTTCCCCTTCGTTGACGTTTTTCTCAGACTCCAGTTCGACCGCCGGCTTGGGCAGCACGCCCGACTCGGCGCCGTGGGCCGCCCCGCCGCCGCCGGACCCGAAGTAACCCAATATGGCCATGAGCAACGCTCCGATGAGGACGATCGCCAGGATGCGAGAGACGCGCAAGGTGCCTCCGGTGGATTCGACTTTGTGAATGGTAGGGCGCGGGGAGCGCGTGTGAAAGATCCGGGGCGGCGCTGCGCTTGTCCCGGCGTGTAGAGTATCGGTGGTGATGGTCGGACAACATTTCCCTAACGATTCGTTTGACGTCGCGCTGTTCCGTGGTAAAAGCACTGCTCCTCCAGGTCCGGGTGCCGGTCGTCACACGGTTGGCGGCGCTACAATTGGGTTGGGCTTCGGGAGACACGGATGTCGATCGAGTTGTGCGTCTTGGCGAGCGGGTCGGCGGGGAACTGCACCGTGGTGCGGACGCCGGCCGGGGTACTGCTGGTCGACGTCGGCATCGGCCCCCGGACGGCGGCACAGCGGATGGCCGGCACCGGGGTCTGCCTCGCCGACGTCCGCGCGATCTGCCTCACCCACCTCGACCGCGACCACTTCAACCGTAACTGGCTCGGGACGATTCTTTCCCGTGAGATCCGGGTCTTCTGCCACTTCCGGCGGGTGGACGAGCTCGTGCGGCTGGCGACGCTGGGGGCAGACTCGTCGCCAGAGGATGCGGAGCGGCTGAGGGCGCTGGTGACGCCGTTTCAACATGAGTCGTTCGAGCCGCTGGACGGGTTGGCGGTAAACCCGGTGCTGCTGGTGCACGACCGATTGGGATCGCACGGGTTCGTCTTCGACGGTTTCGGCTGCCGGATCGGCTATGCCAGCGACCTCGGGCGGATCCCCGAGACGTTTGAGGAGGACTTCGAGGACCTGGACCTGCTGGCGATCGAGAGCAACTACGACCGACAGATGCAGCTCGACAGCCCCCGCCCGTGGTTCCTGAAGCGGCGGATCATGGGCGGGTGGGGCCACTTGTCCAACGAACAGGCGCTCGAGGCGGTGCGAAAGGTCCTTCGGCGCAGCGAGACCCGCGGGCTGAAGTTGCCAAGCCGGATCGTGCTGCTGCACCGCAGCCGGGAGTGCAACTGCCCGGAGTTGGTCCGCCGGTTGTTCACGCGTGACGCCCGGATCGCCCCGCGCCTGGTGCTGGCCGAGCAATTCGAGCGGTCGGAATGGCTGCGGGCGAACGGTCAGGCGGCGGACACGGGCATGCAGCTCAGCCTCGCCTTCGGTTAATCGGCTTTGTTTTTTCCGCCCATTCCGTTGACCCTAGGGCTGGAAAACCCCGGCGGCTTTGCGGTATATTTTCCCGCTGATTCGTGGGGGCCGGCGGCACAGAGTACGCAGCCGGCTCTGTTGGAAACACATCCAATCTCGGACAGTTCACCGACGCGGAGGTGCCGATGGCTCTGCGGAAGTGCCCTGGCTGTAAGAACCTGATCGCCGTCGAAACCGAATCGTGCCCGATCTGCGGGTGTAACCCGCGGACGCGGATGCTGCGGCGGGTCGTCTTCTGGAGTGCCGCGTCCGTAGGGACGCTGGCGCTGGTTGGCTCGCAGTTCCGCCAGCACCTGCCTTTAGGTGGCGCTCCGGCCCCGGCCCAGTCCACCATGTCAGCCGCGGCTCGATAGCGTCACTCCCTTTTCGCATGCCTATCAATGCGGCGCACTTTCTGCGCCCTCGTTTGCGATTAGACCAGTTGACAGACTGCGCGCTGTACCTATGCTGCGACTCAGTCTCAGTGAGATTCGGTCGCACCAAGGAGAAACAGGTGTCCCTAATCGGATCTATGGTGGCGGTTTCCGTGGTTCTCGTGGCCCTTTCTTCGCCAGCGAATGCCGACCCCCGGCCGTTTACGTTCAACACCGACACCTACCCCATGGGCACAGGGGACTGGGAGTACGAGCAATGGGTGACGTACCGAACGCACAAGGAGGACGAGTCGGACTTCCAGCGGTTTGACTTCCGACACGAGTTCGAGTTCGGCCTGGCCGACAACTTCGACCTGGCGGTCTACGCGCCGACGTGGCATTACGAGGACTCGGAAGAGTTCTCGGGCACCCAGTTCGACTCCGTTGACGTCGAAGGGATCGTGTATCTCTCCAACCCCGTGAACGACTTCGTGGGGATCGGCATCTACTCGGAAGTGAAAGTCGGCGAGGAGTCGCTGGGATTCGAGAACAAGCTACTCGTGCAGAAGGACGTGGGCAAGTGGATCTTCCTCTACAACCTCGTGCTGGAGACGGAGATCGAGGGCGTCTTCAGCAACGAGGAGGAGAATGAAGTCGAGGGCGAGCTGAAGCACACCGCCGGCGTGAGCTACGCGGCGGCGCCGGGGTGGTTCGTGGGCGCCGAGGCGGTCGTGGAGTCGGAGTTCGAGGACTGGTCCGAGTACGAGGGGACGACGGTGTACGCCGGACCGGCGATCAGCTACCAGGGGCACGAGCGGTTCTGGTTCACGGTGACGCCGACGTACCAGCTCACGGACAACGAGGAGGAGGCGGACTTCCAGATCCGCTTGATCGCCGCGATTCAGTTTTAGGAAGCAGGTGTCGTGTTGAATCGACGGCAGTTCCTGGAGGCGGCGCGGGGGGCGGCGTGTGGGTGCGCCGCCTGTCCGCTGCTGGCGATCTTCGCACCGCAAGCCCGCGCCGCGGATGCTGGTGAAGTGGACGCTGGCGCGGTGGAGGATTACCGCCGCGCCGGCGTATACGACCTCACGAAACAAGGCCGCCCGTTCTTCCTGGTGAACCGCAAGGGCAGGCTGTACGCCGTCTCCTCCACCTGCACGCACAAGCGGGTTACACTGAAGGCGGCAAAGGACGGCAGCGGGTTCAAGTGCCCACGTCACGGCAGTTTGTTCGACCTCTCCGGGAAAGTGACCAAGGCGCCGGCCCGCAAATCGCTCCCGCGGCACGCCATTCGGCTGGACGCTTCCGGCACGCGCGTGTTGGTTGACACCTCCACGTCATTCCGCCCGTCCGATTGGGACGACCCCGCCGCGTCTGTTGAGCTAAAGTCAGAGTAGCCGCTGTGATTTCCTCCCCGGTGTCCCGCCGCTATCTTCCCGCCGCATGTCCGTCGCGTGGACCGTGGTTTTCCTCGCCGTCTTCCTTATCGGCGTCACGAAGAGCGGGTTCGGCTCAGGCGTCGGGCTGATGATCGTCCCGATGACCGTGATGGCGCTGGGCCACACGCGGCATGGCGGTGAGGCGGCGCTGGGGCTGATGTTGCCGCTGCTCATCGCCGGGGACCTCATCGCCGTCTGGCAGTACCGCCACCTGTTCAGCCTGAGCATCGTGAAAAAGCTGCTGCCTGGGACGGCCGTCGGCGTCGTGGTCGGGGCGATGCTGTTGTGGTGGTTCAAGCACCGGCCGCCGCGGCTCATCCCGGCGCTGATCAAAGTCGAGGTGGGGCTGGAGTCGGTGGTGCTGGTGGCGCTGCACTGGTGGCGGGTGTGGCGCGGGCAGGCGCTGCACGTGACGCCGTCGACTCTGCGCAGCACCCTTACCGGCGCCGCCGCGGGGGCGAGCAGCACGCTGGCGCACGCCGCGGGGCCGATCATCGCGCTGTACCTGCTGCCGCAGAAACTGGAGCGGCAGCTCTTCGTCGGCACGTGCGCAATCTACTTCTTCCTGCTCAACACCGCCAAGCTGCCGGCATACCGATACGCCGGCATGTTCAGCAGGCCCGTGCTGGCGCTGGCACTGTGGCTGCTGCCGCTCGTGGTGGCGGGCGCGCTGTTCGGGTTCTGGGTAAACCGCAGGCTCAACGACGAGCTGTTTTCGAAAGTCGTTTACGCCGCCACTTTCGTGCTGGGGTGGTGGCTGCTGGTGGACGGCGTGACCGGGTTACGTTGAGTGTCTTGACCGTCTTCGGCGTTGCCAGCCCGCACCAGTCGGCCGTCGCGCCGCTCCAGCAGCGGCGCGGTGCTGGGGGTGCCGTCCCAGTCGAGCCAACGGTGGTTCTCGTAGTCGTAGAGGCGGCAGGTGCGCAGGGTTTTGAACAGGCCGCCGAAGGTGAAGGGGACGACGACGATCTCGTCGCCGTACGCCTCCTCCAGGTGCTTCTGCGCCTTCTCCAGGTTGTAGAGCGGGACGCGCGGGTCGGCGTGGTGGGCGGTGTGTTCCATGATGTTGTGCAGCACCAGCTCGATCGGCCGCGGCAGCTCCACGTGCACCGTGGACTGCACTTGGCCGGCGTAGTAGCTCCAGTCGGACACGTCGCCGTACCAGGGGATGGTCGGGTGCGTGTGGTGCACCAGGATGATCATCCCCATCACCCAGTTCCAGACGAGGAACGGGATCACCACGCCCAGGGTCAGCAGGCCTGCGGAGACGAGGAGGGAGTTGCCGCCAAGGCCGGTTCGGTCGGTCAGGTGCAGGACGCCCGTCACGAGGAACACCGTGAACGCGACGACCGAGATTCGGTCGGCCCAGAAGTGAACGTTTATCCGCGGGGTCGGCGCCTTCGCACCGGTCATGCCGTACTTGCCCCACATCTCAATAATGTAGTAGAAGGCCGGGCCCCACCACGTGCGGTAACGGCGGTGCAGGAACCGGCCGAGCGGGGTGAGCCGGTCGTACTCGTCCTTCGACAGGGGCATCCAGGCGAAGTCCTTACCGCGGACGTTGGTCCACGGGTGGTGCAGGCCGTTGTGGACGACGTCCCACACCGAGTACGCGTGCCACGTGGGGACCATCGTCAGCCGGCCGATCAGCTTGTTCAGCCAGCGCTGGGGCGTGAGGGACTGGTGGCAGGCGTCGTGCCCGACGATGAAGAGCATCGGCAGGGACATCGTCATCACGGCCGCAGACACGGCCTTGGGCCACCACCCGTCCAGCGCGAGGAAGCCGGCGAGGCCGAGGACGTAGGGGATCAGGGAGATGACGAAGAACGAGACGCCCTTGAGCGTCGATTTGGCGCGGGCGTCGTCACCCATGTTCGCCCGCACGTCCTGGACGCCGGGAATTGGCGCGACGTCAGCGGCAGCCTTACCGCACGGGTCGGCGTCGGGTGCGATCGGGGGGACGGAGGGGGCGACCGCCGGTGTCGCAAAACCAATAGACATCCGGTTTCTCTTCCTTGAGCTGCACCAAAGCTCGTCCGTGAGCGATCAGCGCGGCGTGGGTTGCGTGCGTCGCGGAAGGGATAACCGATCGAGGCCGGATTGCAAGCGACGCCCCTTTCCCCGCGACGTACCAATGGCCGGCGTCGGCTGCACGCTTCATCGGTGAAAACGGGGCGGCACATGAAATTAACCCGGCATGAACGAACGGCCATACGAAACTGACGACGGGATCCGGTGGGCGGCGACGCTGCCGCACGTGCGGGAGGTGTCGCTGCTCGGCACGGCGGACCTC
>Ga0075420_100002419_pt1 | contig 16153 bp, 11 predicted proteins | sample SoiMetdeltSBSDD4_FD_75296 | JGI IMG/M metagenome (GOLD analysis project Ga0075420, IMG submission 75296) | Bulk soil microbial communities from a Populus tree surrounding site in Tennessee, USA - Soil MetaG P. deltoides SBSDD4 | ecosystem: Environmental > Terrestrial > Soil > Tree plantation... | reverse complement strand
CGATTTATTGAATGTTTTAGATGATTATAAGAATATCGAAACTCTGATTTCAAAATTGAAGAATCTGGAAGCCGGATCAACGATCTTCACTCATCTAAAAAAAGTAGTTGGCGATACAAGCACTTCGCCTTTATCTAAATCGGTATTATTGGCCGCGATGCATCTTTCTAACAATAAACCCTATTGGCGTGAGAAGCTTGATAGTGCGATAGACTCTTTCACTAAAGACTTTGTAATAACAGGGAACGCATCTTTAGGTTTGATCAATAGTTACTCCTATCTGATACATTTGAATTTTTGGCCGCCAGCGGAAATTCATCATAATAACAAAGTTGTTGTTTCGAGTATTCTGAAGCATTCAAAGATGTTTAATACAAATTTCGACATTCTGTCCAGTCCAAACTCATCAGGATATTCTCGGATCTGGGGTCTGTCGAATGCGAACGATTTGCTAACATTAATGAATGTATCCAACGAATTTGCCAATCCTGATTTAAAATCGAAGACAAAGATTGACGAATTTCTGGATCCAGAAAAGGACCCTGAGACTTTTTTTGACTTTTTAAAGGCATATCGGCTTACTTTAAAGTCATCGTTTAGAAGCATTAACTTTCTTGGCTACAGGGAATCAATATTTAAATTTTATAAGAAGGCATATTTAGGATTTGTGTGCCAAATTCTGAACGAAAAAAATGATTTAGATTTCCAAAACATTTTTACAAGTTCTTCTTCGTGGGATAACACATACAATCCTGATTTTATCCTATTCTCACAAAGCATTTCTTCCGATTTCAGAAAAAATCGAGAGGCGTGGTTGAATTGGATGAACAATAATGCGGAAGTCTTCAGTCATTTAACAGAACCGAATTTTGAGACCTATCGAGCAAATCCCCAGTTATTCGTACGGGAGAACAAAGAATGAAAATTTCAAAAAGAAGATTGCTATTATACCATAAAAGAGGCATTGGGATTTCAACTTACAAGTTGCTAAAATGTCTCACGGTGAGAAGACTTGTTCTATGTTATAGAAAGAACAAGTCGCTTTATACGGGTAAAAGATTAGAATTTTTTGGAGGAATGCAATGCCCCTACATGGCTTTGGTTTAAGGCCGAAACCCTCTGCCCAAAGCCATGTAGTGACCACATTGCGGAGGAGAGCTTTGGTACTTTGGGAAAGTTATCGTAGGTCACGGATTTCTCTGTCTTCAGTTTTATAGATTTTCCTTCCTGCACGAGTCTCCACTCCTCTAAAACCAACCTACCACCTTAAACTGTCTCGTCCTAAAATAAGTCTACAGGTTTTAGGATAATCCTGATTAGGGTTTGAATGCCTACTATTATTGTCTGATGCTATCAACTGTACATTTTGTTACTTTAAGGATATTGCATTGAAAGCCAATCTGTAAATCTTTCTAACCATGTATCACACGGAAGATTTTGCTTTTTCATTATAAACCCGTGCCCTCCTCTTTCGTATATGTGCAATTCAACAGGTTGATTAGCCTCTAACCATTTGGAATAGATTTGAACACTGTGGGCGGCAAAACCGAATTCGTCATCACTGGCACAAGCAATAAAGATGGGTGTCCTCACGGATGGGACTTTGGAACCGATTATAGCATTGGCATAAGCATAAAGAACTGCCACAAAATTTGGGCGGCTCTCTTCCAAAGCATTGTAAGTGACTGACATCGCAACAGTTCCTCCAGCAGAAGAGCCCGTGAAGCCTATTTTGTCAGAATCAATTTTGTATTCTGCTGCATGTTGGCGGACATACTTAATAGCAGTTAATGCATCCTGAAGTGCGAGTTTTATTACGGGTGTACTCACCGAATCTAGCATTTTAAAATTCTTTGTTTCCATCATTTTGTTATAGTACGGATGAACGGGGTCTTCGTGCACCAACCGATATTTTAATACGAAGGCAGTTATTCCTTTTTCATTTAATTTCTTTGCGACAGCAGTCCCTTCAAGCTCATAAACGAGGTAATGAAAACCGCCGCCCGGTGCGATAATAACAGCAATACCATTTGGGTTTGAAGGAACAAAAGCCGTTAAAGTCGGATCCGTTACATCTCTTAGATAACCTCCCAAATTTTGCTCTTTCCAGGTCCAGTTTTCAGAACCGGGAGCTTTTCCAGAATACAGCCGAATAACTTGTTGTGCTTGCACCTGTGCAAGTCCGATGAGAAAGACAAGAACTGTTAATATAAAAAGCTTATTCTTCATGTAAGGTGATTTTTGAATGACGCACAACACTCGAATTTATGATATAAAACGCAATGTGCAGAAAAAGCGAAGATTGACATCCAGTATTTTAATATTATACATTTTGCATTGTTATTAGTACAATCCGCTATGCTGTTTTATTGAATTATTCAAAACTCCCGCTCTTTTTTTTAATCAGTTATAGAAAGAATGTGTCGGAATTGTTTCGTGAAATAATAGTAAGTGTGTGCCTGGGGCCGGAATCTGACGAACTCTCACAATCAATAATTAAAGGACAAGCAGTGTCAGAATTGTGTCTGAAAGATGAAAGCTCAATTTTTTATCTAAAATATGCTAATGAACGAGCGCATTTTTCCCGGTTCTATCTAATGCCGCTTTTAACCCTTTGGCTAATTGTTCAGCATTACCCACACCCCAATAATGCAAAAAGAAAATTCTTGGTTGTTCATGAACCATATGATTATGTACGGCTACAACTTCAATCCCATTTTCAACTAATGCTTTAATGACCGGCGCTACTTCATTTTCCAGCATTGTAAAATCTCCACAAACCGCCGCTCTATCAGGGGTTCCCTGCCATGCTGCCCAAGTATTAAAACCCATAAAACTGCTAACAGGAATTCCATGCTCCTGTAATTGAACATCGGGTCTTCCAATCGTATACTTATATACTCCTTTATTTAATTCTCCTTTATGCCCGATCACAGAATCCAACATTGCAATATTGAGAGTGTTTGCCACGCTATCCGCTTTTTCTGATTTTGGATCTTTGCCTCTTACTTCTTTTACCTTTTCAAATATTGCTTTCACCCCATTCGATAATGTTGTTATATCCGAAGATCTATCAATATGCATATACATTACATTCGGTCTGTTGCGTACAAAATGATTATGAATGGCTGTAATTGAAAATCCCTGCCGTATAACTTCCTGTTGCACGGGGCCCAGGTCTGTTTCCGTTACAATTATATCACCCATTACCATTGCAGTATCTCCGCATGGAGTAAACGCGGCCCAGCTTCCAAGACCCATAGGTGGAATGATCTTAAAACCATCGACAACAATATTCAGATCATTTTGCGGAACAGTGATTTTGTACTCACCATTCTTTTCCACTCCTTTCATACCTGTTATTTGTTCGATCTTTTGGATATCCAGCTTGCTGCTGCCCGGAGGACAGGCAATCGTATTTTTATTTTCAGGATGTTCCGCCTTAGAAGTTGCTTGCTGATCACATGCCACCAAAAAACCAATACATACAAAGAATAGGAATGGAAAAAATTTCATAACCAATCATTTTATTTGTTACAAAGTAAATTGTCAAACTAATTTAGCCGCACCCGATGAAGTATCGGGACTGATTAAATTTAAGATTCAATTTATTATATCCGCTATGTTTTTTTCAAGACCAATTTTTTATAAGCAGACCAACTAATGCTGCTATAAGTATAATATATGGTTCCTTTATTTTCTCAAAGTAAATTAAAGCCATCAAAGCTCCAATAGCAATTAATGCGGTAGGAATATCAATAATGCTGCAAGTAAAATCCAAACAATAATAATAATGAATGCAAAAAGCCAATTGTTCTTATTATGTCGCTGCGGGCTGTTTTTTACTTGTTCTCTTGCATCACTCAATACAATGGCAGGAATCAATTTTATAGATAACGCTACAAGTGCCGGTACAATAATGAGGTCATCTAATAAACCAAATACGGGTATAAAATCAGGTATCAAATCTATCGGACTTAATAAATAACCTATCGTTATTCCAATCAATACTCTGGCTGACAACGGGGTTCTTTTGTCTTTATAAGCAATTATTAAAACCTGTATTTCAGATCTAAGTTGTTTTGCTCTTTGTTTTAAGTTTGATAAAAAATTCAATTTCATTTTATCTGAAACTTTCAATGTTAATCATCGCTATTGCAGGTATAGAGTAAATACAATAATAGCAGAGCGCCTATCAAAGTTGCTGACAATTGTTTTGGCAGCCTATATTTTTTTGTATTATAAATAGAGATCAATATGACAAGCAGGATAATGATTAATGCAACCGGAACGATATACTTTGACATAACCTTGAATTATGAATCTTGTTAAGCCAAAATCATTCCCAAAGTTCCTTACTTACGAGCCAAAAATTGAGAAATTCAGAACAGTAATCCCTCGCTCTTCGAAGACCCCGGTGGAACGGAAAATTTATTTTCTGATGATCCATCAATCAACAGGAACAGTTTTTATTGGAATAAATTTTTTTTGGAAGTAGTTGTGCATCGGTCACCCATGTTGTGCGTTCGTGCTTTTAGAGTTTATTCTATGTGATATTCTTTTTTGACCAAGTGAATGAGGCTTTCGGCTTTTGTTTTTAAACCTTTTGTTCTCTGCATATTTCCCAAACATGGATCGCCATTCTGTGTTGTTGTGCTGCCTTTGATACAGCGATTTTACGTGTCATACTGTGTGTCTTTTTTGTGTCAGAGAAAATGGTAGAAAAGGAAAAAAAGAGAGAACAATTGACACACCAAATAAAGAAGCCTTGTAAATCAAGACTTACAAGGCTTTAAATGTGCCCGAGACTGGATTCGAACCAGCACGCCGTTTCCAGCGCTACCACCTCAAAGTAGTGCGTCTACCAATTTCGCCACCCGGGCGGCCAATTTGGAGTTTGGTGTTTGTGGTTTGGTGTTAAACGCCAAATTCCAAACCCCAAACTATTTGGGATTGCAAATGTAAGCGTTTACTTTTTTAATACAATCCTGAAGGTGGTTCCTTTTCCGGGCTCTGAGGTTTTTACAAAAATCTCTCCTTTGTGAAATTGATTAATTATTCTTTTTGATAAGCTGAGGCCGAGTCCCCAGCCACGTTTTTTTGTGGTAAAACCGGGTTTAAAAACCTGTTGTTGCATGACAAGCGGAATGCCTTTCCCTGTATCCGTCAGATCAATGTTAACCTTATCAGGAAGTTCTTCAATATTTACCTTAATGCTGCCTGATCCTTCTATTGCATCCAAAGAATTTTTCAAAAGATTCTCGATCACCCAATCAAATAAGGGCGGAGAAATGTTTGCAAATATTTCCTGTTTGTTACCAGTATTGATAGAAAAATTTACTTTTCCCGGAGCTCTTTTCTTCATATAGTCAACCATGGTGGTTACCTGGTTCACGATATTTCTTTTTTCCAGTTGTGGTGAGCTGCCTATTTTACCAAAGCGGTCACTTACCAGTTGTAACCGGTTCACATCTTTTTCCAATTCTGTAACGATCCTGGCATTATCAGGATTTTGTTTCAGCATTTCTACCCAGCCTTGTAAGGAAGTAACCGGTGTTCCTAATTGATGGGCCGTCTCTTTCGCCATACCGGCCCATACCTGGTTTTGTACGGAGCGATAGCTGCTTCGCAGTGCAAGCAGCGTAATGACAATAAAAAGCCCCACGATGATCAATTGCACAATGGGATAATAACGTACTTCAGTCAACAATCTCGATTCACCATAATAGTAAAGGTTTTGACGACTGGAATCCCGTGGATCGGTCCATACTATCGGTTCGTTCTGCGCTTTAAAGGATTGAAGTTTCTTTTCAAGATAAGATCTATCGCCTGCAATTTTTGATGAATCCAGGTTGATAAACGTCGTGATACTGTCTCTTTCATTGGTCTCAATGATGGGGACATCATTTTCATTATTCTGGATTATTCTTAACGGGAGTCTTGTGTCGTCGTTATTGGGATTCACCAGAAATTTTCCGGCTTCTACCCATTCTTCCACCTTTTGCTTTTCTTCATTTGCAATCTTATTTGCCAGGTAGCGTGAATAAAAAATAGTGCTGGTAACGATTCCAATGGCAATTAATGCCAGCAGCACCCTCCAGTTAATTATTTGCTGAAACATTTTCCGAATTTAATAAGGATAAACGGCATCCCTTATTTTTGAGCAAATTTTTTAACAACCTTTGAGCACATCTCCCAAAGTTGCTATTGTTATTCTTAACTGGAATGGTCAGCATTATCTTGAAAAATTTTTGCCATCAGTATTAGCTACAACTTATAGGAATTACGAAATAATAGTCTCGGATAATGCCTCAACAGATGGCTCTGTTTCTTTGCTCCAACAAAAATTTCCCAGGGTAAAACTGATCCGGCTTGATCAAAACTATGGTTTTGCAAAAGGGTATAATCTTACGTTGGAGCAGGTGCACGCGGATTATTTTGCTTTGATCAACTCCGACGTTGAAGTGCAGCCCGGCTGGCTTACACCGATCATCAATTTGCTCGAAGAAGACAGGTTCAATGCTGCGTGCCAGCCTAAGTTGCTTTCTTACAACAACAGGAATGTATTTGAATATGCCGGTGGCGCCGGGGGTTGGCTCGATAGTTTTGGTTATCCATTTGCAAGAGGAAGAATATTTGATGTAAGTGAGGAAGACAAAGGTCAATATGATAAAACGGAAAGAGTCTTTTGGGTTACGGGGGCGGCAATGGTAGTTCGCGCTGAAGTGTTTCGTGAAATGAAAGGATTCGATAGTTATTTTTTTGCACACCAGGAAGAAATAGACCTCTGCTGGCGCATGCAGCTTGCCGGATATAAGGTTTTTGCTAATCCATCTTCCGTAGTCTATCATGTTGGAGGCGGTACTTTGCCAAGGGGTAATACATTAAAGACCTATCTTAATTTTCGCAATAACCAAATTATGTTGTACAAAAATCTTCCGTGGTCGCAGAAATGGTGGAAGATACCTTTCCGTATTTTTCTGGACATGGTATCGGCATGGAAGGGGCTTTTTATTGGTGATGGCGGTTATTTCCTGGCCATATTGAGGGCGCATTTTTCTTTTTATAAATGGGTTCTGTTTGAAAAAAAGCAAAGCATTTTTCCACAGAAAACGACGGGGCAACTGGCCGGTGTGTACAAGGGCAACCTTGTGTGGCAACATTTTGTAAAGGGCAAAAAATATTTTTCACAGTTGATAAAATAGGGCAGATTTAAGCGCTGAACGCCTATTTTTGCACCACAAATAACCCAATATGGATTTACAGCAGGAATATAAAGAAGAACTCCAGAAGGTTCATGACCGCGATTTTACTCACAGCTGGGTTTCCTCATCGGCATTTTTATTTTACCTGCAGGTGGCTTGCATAGTGGCCTTTCTTTTTGGTGGCTGTTATATGCTTTATACCAAGCGTTTTGAAAAGCCTGAAGTAAAGGTGCAGGAAAGCACTCTCTATACTCCAAAGTATAAATAAGGGATTCAAAATTTTTTTCAAAAGGGCTCGTTTCTTATTTTTGCAGCCCCGTTAGAATTTGTATCGATAAAGCTCTTTTACACAATAATTATTAATTAATAATTATTAATTATTGAGCCAGTGACCTAAAAAAGAAGGTCGCCAACAATGCGGAAGTAGCTCTCCCGATAGCTATCGGGATGGTAGAGCATACCTTCTAAAAAGCGGAAGTAGCTCATTTGGTAGAGCATAACCTTGCCAAGGTTAGGGTGGCCGGTTCGAGCCCGGTCTTCCGCTCAGGAGAAGTTATTTGTTACCAGTTATTCGTTATTGGATCATTTACTAATAACTAATACCTATTAACCAATAACTTTTTTTTTGCCCCGGTGGTGGAACTGGTAGACACGCAGGACTTAAAATCCTGTGGGCCGTAAGGCCTGTACGGGTTCAACTCCCGTCTGGGGCACGATTTGAAAGCGACTGAAGTCGCTTTTTTATTTTATACTTCCTGTAATTTATCCTTTGCCTTTTGCAGAATTTGATCCTGTTCATCCGTTAATTTCTTTTCCAGTTCTTTTAATTGATCCTTTTCTTCTTTTATCGCGGTCTCTTTCCTGTAAGGTTTAAGCTTTCTTCTTAAAACGAAATGGTCCTGCCAATGACCAAGGTCATCAAGAAATTTATCGAGGGCTTTAACGCTGATCACTTCATTGATCGAATTTTCAGGACAGATTTTTACCCAGTAGTAAACATCCTTTAACTGCTTTCTCATCTCATGAGCATTTTTTTTAACATGCCGGCCAAGATTTTTTACTTTTCTTATCTTTTGTGCTGTCTCCTCAATAACTTTCTTAATGACCTGGTCATCTGTTATTGAAAGTGATCTTAATTGATCGGTAAAAAAATCTGTTTGAGGATTGAATTCTTCAGCTTCCTTTCTTACCCATTTTCGAACAAGCTTCCGGTTCTCCCTTAAATATTCTTTAAACCGGGGATATGATGTAGATCCGTTATGCTCATACTTTCTTACAACATGGAGTGATTTATCGAAGTCGCGGAGCCTGCCTAATGATTTGAACAGCGCAGCTGTTTTTGAAAACTCATCCTTCCAGGATGCATTCGTGAACAGATCTTTCAAACGCAGGAAACTTCTCAATTTCTTTATGGCTACCCGTATATCATGAACGGCAACTATAGTAGGTCTTTTGCGGCAGATGGTAAGGTTTTCAGTAAAGACGCTTTCCTGCTCAAGCCAATTCTTTAATATCAGGTTATCCTCTGCCACCTTGTTGGCATTAATTGTAAGAATAGTCAATGCGTCCCTTCAGTCTGTTTGCCTTTGTGCCTTCTTCATTCGTTTCCCTGCTGTATAATGCTTCTTTCGTTTTCAATCCTCTTTGATCAAATACATAACGCCAGGTTAGCAGGCCAATATTTCTACCCGAAGTGGTTGTTACCTTCTGTATCACCCTGTCATTATCGTCATAAACAAACATATAATCCGGTAAAAGACGGTTTGCTTTGTGGTTGAACCGGACAATGTCCGTAAGCCGGTTCTTTTCATCATAATAATAGTGAATAGGATCTGAATAAACACCACGCTTCACGTTCCATTCCTCGATCACATTACCATTTTTATCAGATACAAACCTTACTTCAACGCTATCGGTCCTATTAATGATCCGCCACATTTTGTCCAGTCTGCCATCTTTGTAAATATACTGATGAACTTCCGTTTGGCTAAAATAAGCACCGCTATCGGCGTCGGCAGCGGCATTCATAATAGAAACGATCTTACCTGCAGCATCATACGAATAAGTGCTCGTGCTTTTTACATTTGCAGTGGAATCCACGGTTGTAATAACCTGGCCTGCAGGATTGAAATTGTGACGAATCGAAGAAGTCACGTCGTTTATTCTTGTAGTGATCTTTAATGACGCTCCATTAATTTCATACACTTCGCTGAATTCTCTAACAGGCATACCGTCACGGTCAAAACTGGTAGTAGTTACTTTACGGACATTATTTGCCATATACGCTTTCATCTGGCTGTTGAGATCAGCAGCCGCAATAATATCCTTATAGTAATACTGTGAATTTGCCTGGTAAAACGAGAGCAAGAGCAATAAGTATATCAGTTTATTCATTGGATGGAATTTCAGTATCAAAAATAGTTTAAAGTTGATATAACGGAAAAGGATTATCGTTAAGTGTTTCTTGTTTATTTTTAAGAAAAATTAAAGGTGAGCCATTCGCCACTAAGGAAGGAAACCAATTGTTTGAATTGCGGCGCCACGGTACAAGGTCGTTACTGTCATATTTGCGGACAGGAGAATACTGAGCCTAAGGAATCTTTCTGGCACATGGTCACACATTTCTTTTACGACATCACACATTTTGATGGGAGCTTTTTTACTACGTTAAAAGACCTGTTATTCAAGCCAGGGTTTCTGTCAAAAGAATATATGCTTGGCAGACGAAAAAAATATTTGCACCCGATCAGGATGTATGTATTTACTTCGGCAGTTTTCTTTCTTGTATTTTTTTCCATGTTTCATGTAAATGAAAGCAGTATTACCGCCGAAAAGCAAAGAGAACAGCTACGAAGAGATTATGAAGCGGTAAAGGCTGAAGCCCTGAAAGAAGCAAAGACAAGCGAAGATTCGGCAGATGTGTTAAAAGGGCTTGCCATGCTGGGATATGATTCTGTAATAAAGAAGACAAGTGCCCCACAAGCGCCCGGGAAAAGCGGTGGTATCAGCTTCAGTCTTGGCAGGGATGTTAGCACCTATAAGTCCGTGAATGAATATGATTCGGTGCAGGCATCATTGCCAAAAGAAAAAAAGGATGCGGGGCTAACAAAAGTAATTACACGCAAGTCGGTTGCCCTGAATGAGAAATATGAAGGCAACCAAACAAAGATCGCCACTGAATTGATCAACAAATTCCTTCACACGTTTCCGTACTTGCTATTTGTATCACTTCCGTTATACGCATTATTCCTGAAGCTGCTTTACCTCCGAAAACGAAAAGAATTCTATTTTGCTGATCATGGCGTATTCCTGATCCACCTATACATTTTCACCTTTCTTTTTATGCTTTTGTTTTTTGGTTTGGATGCGCTGGAAGACAAAACCCATTGGGAGGACTTGTTCAGTTGGCTCCAGCTGATATTTATTTTAGCGGGAGTTTTTTATACGCTAAAAGCGCTTAAAAATTTTTACGGCCAAGGCTGGGGCAAAACGATCATAAAGTTTATTATTCTTAATATTCTTTGCCTGGCCTCCTTAATTCTTTTGTTTACTATATTTTTATTCTTTTCGTTTTACCAGATATAAAATTTATATATGTCAAATTTGGCTGAATCATTTTTACGACTTGTTTCCATAATGGATGAGCTGCGGGAAAAATGCCCATGGGACAGAAAGCAAACGGTGCAAACGTTGCGACACATGACAATCGAAGAAACTTATGAATTAGCCGATGCCATAACCGATGATGATTGGAAAGGAATAAAGGAAGAGCTTGGCGATCTTTTATTGCATATTGTGTTTTATGCTAAGATTGGCACGGAACAAAACAAATTCACACTTGAAGAAGTGATCCATGGAATAAGTGAAAAACTTATTACACGCCATCCGCATATTTACGGTGATGTAAAAGTGAAAGATGAAGAAGATGTGAAAAAGAATTGGGAAAAACTGAAATTAAAAGAGGGCAAGCAATCAATACTTGGCGGGGTACCAAAATCGCTGCCCTCGACGGTGAAGGCAATGAGATTGCAGGAAAAGGCTAAACAGGTGGGTTTTGAATGGGAGAACAAAGAACAGGTATGGGACAAAGTGGAGGAGGAAATCACCGAGTTAAAGACGGCAATAGACAATTGGCAATCAGCAAATGAGGAAGATTTAACAACCCAGCATCGGAAAGTAGAGGAAGAATTCGGGGATGTGATTTTTTCACTGATCAATTATGCACGATTTTTGCGTATTGACGCCGAAAATGCGCTGGAGGTGACCAATAAGAAATTCACCCGGCGCTTTACCCAAATGGAAGAAGAGGTTATAAAAAGCGGAAAGAATCTTGCGGACATGAACTTGCACGAAATGGATTCCATCTGGAATAGTATTAAAAAGCGTCCCTGATCGGTTGAAAAAGTTATTCCATATTATTCCCAGCCCTCATGCATGGCTGGTAGCAGCGGTTATTTTATACTCGCTGTCATTTCTTTTTACCCCATCCTTCTCGCCAAACCGGGCCACCAACCAGGAACTCAATAAACTTCAAAACTATATTTATAATAGTGAAAAAGAATTTGCCGAGTTCACAAGTGACACTTCATTGCTTAAACGGCTTATTGATAAAACCGAAACACAGGAGCAACTGAAAAAGGTTGCGGAAAAAACACCCGGCACCTTTATTTTCAAAAAAACTTTTGCGGGTCTTGAAATCAAGTTCTGGAGCAACCAGAAATCATATCCGGCCGACGAAATATTTGCGCTGACTGATACGGCTTATTTTGAACGGCAGGAAAACGGGTATTATGTTTCTATTAAAAAAACTATTCCCTGGAAAAATGCGAATGATTCTTTAATACTTATCGGGATGGTCCCTGTTATGGACCATTATGCCAATATTCTTCCTGACAAATTTGGATACAGCAAATCGGCTACTTCTAAAATTGAGATCGCAGGAGTAGCAACCGAATTCCCTGTAAAAGCTACTTCGGGGCAAACGCTGTTTTATATAAAACCAAGGGTCCAGGTAATTTCTGCGTCGGAAGGCCTTGACGTAGTATTGAAGCTGATCGCTACCGTGCTTTTCCTGATCTATATACATTTTATCGGGGAGAAGATCTCGAAGCGATATGGTTTTTGGAAGGGGTTTATTTTTTTATTTATCGCATTGTTCGCACTTCGGTTTCTTGGTTACTACACGTCCTTCCCGATAAATCTCAGGCAATTTGGGTTATTCGATCCCCATATCTACGCGTCAAGTTCTATTCATAAGTCATTAGGTGATTTGCTGATCAATGCAATATTATTTTGCTGGCTGGTCTTATTCTCCTGGCAAAAGCTTGATGAGCTCGGATTCGAAAATGTACGACGAGGATCAAAATCGTTTATGCTTGGAATTGTGGGTAGCTTTTTGGTTGTAACCTTTACGTTTATAATGGCCAACACCATCCGTAGCCTTACTTCCGATTCCCAAATATCCTTTGATGTTATAAATTTTTTCAGTCTTACTTATACAACGGTCTTTGGCTTTATTGCACTTGCCATCCTGGCCGTCGGCTACTATTATTTTATGAGGATAATGGTACCGCTGCTTTCCGTTTCATTTAAGAATAACTTTTATCCGGTTTACATTGTAGTAGCTGTTACAGGTCTTTCTTTTCTTACCATCGAGATCGAACACCCGTTACTCATATTTTATATTGTAGTACTTGGTTGGCTGGTATTCTATATTTGGTTATCAAGGCTTAGAAAATTTGGGATCAATAATCATCGGCAGACAATGGCCGGCGCATTATTCTGGATATTCTTTTTTTCGGTGTCCATCACGGCAGTTATCATAAATGGTAACAGGGAGAAAGAATGGCAAACGAGGATCAATCGCGCTGAAAAGATAGATCGTAAGACCGATCCTTATAATGAAGATGAACTTAATATTACGTTTGTTTATCTCGATAATGATTTTCTCGCGCCAAATTTTTACAGGTTCAAAGACTCTACTAAAGCCATGTTCCTGAGGGATAGTATAGTGCGTAAACAATTTTATTTGCAAAACTTCGATTCACGGCTCTATGTATTTGATGCAGAAAGAAAACCCCTTTTCAATGATGAAGCAGAGTCATTTTTTTCTTTGGATGCCCTGCTCAAAATAAGGGCCAAGGGAACGTCGACACCCAACCTGTTTTATTATGAAACCACATATGATAAGTACACCTATATCTATAAGCAAATAGTAACGGACCCGGCGGGAAAGGTAATCGGGTATGTATTTATTTTGTCCGACCCCTCGCAGTATGATACCGATGCTTTGCATTCAAAACTATTTACGCAAACGGATCCTTCGGACCCCGATGAATCGAACTATTATTATGGTACATACAAATTGGGAGTTCTTTCTACCAGCCCTAATAATGAATATCCTTTTCCAACCACCCTGGACTCATCTGACATTCCGGATGAAATGGTATCAAAGAAAACCGTTGGTGGCGCTACTGAGTTATGGTATAAAGCATCAATCCAAAAGATAATTGTTATAGCAAGAAACAAAGAAACGGCCCTGGAAGCCATTACGCTGTTCTCTTATATTTTTTGCATTTTCCTATTTCTTGTCGGGTTCTTCAATGTATTCATACTGTTGTTGAGGATTGGCGGCGATTTCAGAGAGTTTCGCAGGATATTGGAATGGAATATTCGTACCCAGATCCATGGCACTATCATATTGATAAGCGTCCTTTCTTTTGTCATCATTGGTGTGGCAACGATTTCATTTTTCATTATACGTTATGATCAAAACAATAAAGAAAGGCTTGCCCGTACCATGGAGATCATGATAAGGGAAATGGAGAAGAAACTCGATACGAGACGTGCCTTGGATGACCAGGTGGCGATCTATGATTCAGTTTCAAATGAAGAAGTACAGGAATTAGTGGACGAAGTTTCAAAGATCCATAATGTTGATGTGAATGTTTATGATACTACAGGTTCATTACATGTCACTTCGCATCCCCTTGTTTATCGCGATGGCCTTTTAAGCCAGAAAATGCATCCGTACGCTTTTTATCATATCAAACGGCTGCGACAGGTGCAATATGTGCAAAAGGAGCAATTGGCAACAATAAATTATATGAGTATTTATGCGCCGTTGCGTGGCCTGGATGATGGTATCGCTTATGCCTATATCAACATTCCGTATTTCTTATCACAAAAAGGATTGAAGCAGGAGATATCGAATTTCCTCGTTACCATTATTAACCTGAATGCATTCATCTTTCTTATTGCAGGAGTTATTGCGCTATTCATTACTAACAGGGTTACCCGTTCATTCTTGCTCATAAGTGAAAAAATGAAAGAGGTGAATCTTGGAAAAACAAATGAAGAGATCGTATGGAAACGTAATGACGAGATCGGGGGACTGGTAAGAGAATACAATAAGATGGTTAACAAACTTGAAGTAAGTGCGGAAGCGTTGGCCAGGAGCGAACGAGAAGGTGCCTGGAGAGAAATGGCGAGACAGGTGGCCCATGAGATTAAAAACCCGTTGACCCCCATGAAGCTAAGCATCCAATTCTTGCAAAAATCAATTGATAATAATTCGACGAATGTAAAAGAACTCACTGCAAAGGTTGCAAAAACACTTGTTGAACAAATCGATCATTTATCCAAGATCGCTTTTGATTTTTCGCAGTTTGCCAATATAGGCAACACAAATATTGAAACATTTGACATCAACGAGGTGATCCGCTCACTGGATAATCTTTATAAAACCAGTCATGAGGGGGATCTGAAATTAAACACTGTGCCGGGCAAAGTGATGGTAAGAGCAGACAAAACACAAATGAACAGGTTGTTTACGAATCTCATTCAAAATGCCATCGAGGCCTGTGATGGAAAAACTGGTTGCAGGATAGAATTAAATGAAGTGCAGGTAAATGGTGTTGTTCAGATCAGTGTAAAAGATAATGGTACGGGTATCCCAAAAGAAATGCAATCGAAGATCTTTGTTCCCAACTTTACGACTAAATCATCCGGAACCGGTCTGGGTCTTGCCATGTGTAAAGGAATTGCCGAACAAGCCGGCGGAAGAATTTGGTTCGAAACACAAAAAGGAGAGGGTAGTACTTTTTATGTTGAGCTGCCGGTTATTAATTAGCCTCCTGTTGATTCATCCAACTTATTTTTAGTTCGGCTTCATGGTCTGCTCCGATGATGTCTTTATATAGTTCTGGTCTTCTTGCCTGCGTATACCTGTAGCCGCCGGCCTTTGTCAACTTTTCAGCTGTAATATTTGCGGTAACAAACTCATCATCCAGGCTTCTGCATTCCGCGATGATGTCGCCAAAGGGATCGATGATCATCGAACAGCCATTCTTTAATTGGTCATCATCCATGCCAATTGGATTCGAGAAGACGGCATATATTCCATTATCATATGCTCTTGCGGGTAACCATTTCATCAGCCATTCTCTTCCTTTCAGGCTATCAAACTCTTTTCGGAGTATTGCGGCATTTTTTTCCTTGTCCTTCCATAACGCTGCATCGACGAATCCTGCACCTGGTCTTGTTGATGGCGTGCACATCGTTACATGCGGCATAAAAATTACCTGCGCACCAAGCAACGCGGTTGCTCTTACATTTTCTATTATGTTGTTATCATAACAAATAAGTATTCCAAACTTCCAGCCTTCATAATCAAAAACTGTGTACTGATCGCCGGGTGTTAAATAAGGATTTATAAATGGGTGCAATTTTCGATGCTTTGCGATCAAACCGCTTTTATCTATGCATACATATGCTTTAGACAGGTTATCCTTTTCATCTTTTTCAAACAGGCCCGCAAGTATTGCGATATTATTTCTCCGCGCAATTTGTGTTAATGCTTCGATGCTTTCACCACCGGGGATCAATTCAGCCAATTGCAGCATTTGGTCTTTTGAAAGGTGTCTCGCAAATGTGTAACCTGTAACAGA
>Ga0075420_100002413_pt1 | contig 16163 bp, 13 predicted proteins | sample SoiMetdeltSBSDD4_FD_75296 | JGI IMG/M metagenome (GOLD analysis project Ga0075420, IMG submission 75296) | Bulk soil microbial communities from a Populus tree surrounding site in Tennessee, USA - Soil MetaG P. deltoides SBSDD4 | ecosystem: Environmental > Terrestrial > Soil > Tree plantation... | reverse complement strand
CGTCATTCGTGACGTGAACTCCGGAGCCAGCCTCATGAATGCGTTCGTCGACGATGTCCGCCTTGCCTCTCGTCTGCTGTTCAAGAAGCCTGGGTTTGCGCTGACTGCTATCGCGACACTCGCGCTCGGCATCGGTGCCACGACAGCGATCTTCAGCGTCGTGAATGCCGTGTTGCTGCGTCCGCTGCCCTATAGCGATCCGGCGCGGCTGGTGCACGTGTGGCAGGACATGCGCAACAGAAACGTGAGCGATTTCCCCTGGCCGCCGGCAGATTTTCACGACCTTCGCGAGCGGGCCACCAGCTTCGATACAGTCGCTGCGCTGTCGACCGGGCGTCTCGTGCTGGCGGGGGAGGACGGCGCCGACGCGGAGATCGTCAGAACCGGCAATGCGACGCCCAATCTCTTTCGCTTGCTCGGCGGCCGGGTAGCCATCGGGAGTGACTTCGCCGACGCGGATGGTACGCCCCCCGCGCCGCCTCCGGGTGCGGGAGCACCCGGTGCACCTCCCGCGCAACAGGCCCCACCACCACCACCGCGAACGATCATCAGTCACGAGTTCTGGCAACGCCGGTTCGGCGGCGATCGGTCGATTGTCGGCACCGTCGTGCGGCTGTCGGACTTTTCATTCGAAGTGATCGGCGTGCTCGAGCCGGGCTTCGAGATGCTGTTTCCGCCCGGCATCAACGTGGAGCGCATGCCGGATCTGTGGACGCCGCTGCGCGTCAACTTCGCAGCCGGCTCCCGCATCAACGTGTTCCTGCGCGTCATTGGCCGCTTGAAGCCTGGTGTCGCGGTGGGCGAGGCCCAGCAGCAGGTTGACGCCATTGCCGCAGATCTGCGATCGCAATTCCCCATCAAGCAGACGGCGGGCCTGCACTTCCGCATCGAACCGATGCACACGGATCTGGTCGCCGACGTGCGACCGGCCATTCTCGCGCTCATGGGTGCCGTTTCGTTCGTGCTGCTGATCGCCTCCGCGAACGTGGCGAACCTGCTGATCGTGCGTGCGTCGATGCGCGAGCGCGAGCTCGCGGTTCGCTCCGCGCTCGGCAGCAGCCGCGCGCGTCTCGTGCAGCAGATGCTCGTCGAGAGCCTGATCTTGTCGGGGCTCGCGGCAATTGCCGGCATCGGCCTGGCCTGGCTGGGGATCGGCGTGCTGACGGCGCTCGGGCCGGCGAATCTGCCTCGCCTTCAGCGCGTAGCGATCGATCCGCGCGTGCTGACGTTTGCCGCGGCTGCCGCCGTCGTGTCGGCAATCGTCTTCGGGCTGATTCCCGCGTTGCGCGCATCGCGGCCCGATGTGATGGATCTGCTCAGACGCGCCGGGCGCACGAGCGGGCTGTCGTCAGCCAACTGGTTGCGCAACACGGTCGTCGTGGCGGAGGTGGCGCTGTCGTTCGTGCTGCTGGTCGGTTCAGGATTGATGATTCGAAGCTTCATCGCCTTGCAGCGCGCCGCGCCTGGCTACGATCCCAACGGCGTGCTCACGTTCATGATTCCAAATCCGCGATTGCCGGATCCGCAGGCGCGGGCAGCGTTCGTGCGCGATCTCCGCACGCGTCTGGCAGCACTGCCGGGCGTGCAGGCGGTGACCGCCTCCAGCCCCTTCCCGCTCGATGGCCGCGAAAGCCTCGCGCGATGGGGAACGGAAGAGGCAATGAGCGATCCGTCGAAGTTCCAGCAGGCGACGGCGTACTCCGTTGTGCCCGGATACTTTGAAGCCATGAAAACGACGGTCGTCGAAGGCCGGACATTCACGGATGCCGACAACGCACAGACGAATGCGGGCCCGATCGTCATCGATCGCGTGCTCGCCGCAAAGGCCTTTCCCGGACAGTCGGCTGTCGGCCGTACCCTCCTCGCGCGCCTTCGCACGCCGGAACCGGAGCGCTTCCAGGTCGTCGGCGTCGTCGACCATCAGCGGCACGCCACTCTGGCGAGTGACGGTCGCGAAGGTCTCTACGTCCCCGATTCGTACTTGGGTTACGCCGCGGCGAATCGCTGGGCAGTGCGCACGTCAGGCGATCCGCTCCAACTCGCCGGCCCGGCCAAGGCCGCTGTGGCTGAGCTGAATCCGCGCGCCGGCGTGATCGACGTCCAGCCGATGACGACCCTCGTCGGGGCCGCGCAGTCTCAAACGAAGTTCGCGCTCGTGCTGATTGGGATTTTCGCGACCATAGCGCTCATTCTTGCCGCCGTCGGTCTCTACAGTGTGTTGTCAACCGTCGTTCGGCAGAGGACACCGGAGATCGGTGTGCGCATGGCGTTCGGCGCCGAGCATCGCAGCATCTTCGGCATGATGGTGGGGCAGGGCCTCAGGTTGAGCGCCGCCGGCATCGGCTGCGGTCTGCTCGCCGCATTCGCGTTGACGGGTGTCATGCGAACCATGCTGGTCGGTGTTCAACCGACCGATCCCGCAACCTTCGTCGCGATGGCTGCCGGGTTCCTCGTCATCGCGATCGTCGCCTGCGGCGTGCCCGCACTGCGCGCGGCGCGAATGGATCCGATGGTGGCGTTGAGAGACGACTAGACGAACTCCCAACGCCCAACACCCAACTCCCAAAGACCATGGAGAGTCGCGAGAGGGATTTGGGAGTTGGAAATGGAGTTGGGAATTGACGCGATGGTGTTCTCCAGCGAACAGTGATTCCCGATCGAGGGACATCCTGAACCCCACGGCAAGACGAGCGCTTTCCATAAGTTGTTGATTTGACTTGAATTGTGCTGGTTCTCGCATGGCACAGCTCTCGCAATCGGACGCTGGTCACAGAGGTCCACGATGACTCGACTCATGTCCCAGGTCGCGGCGTTTGCGTTGGTTGCGTCCGCGGCGCCTGCAGCACGTCAGGCCACGTCCACTCCCTCCGACACCTGCATTGCCGGCGTCAAAGAGGTCAGCCGGTCGAGCTACACGTCCAGAAACGAGCGACACGAGGTCGAGTGGCGTGCCGATGGTTGCGAGCTAGCGATCAGGTTCGAAGGCGAGCCTCGCTTCACAGAGGACTTCCGGACGCTCCAGTCGCTGGGGTCTCGCGGATATTTCGACGTCGACGAGAGCAGTTCGCGAGGACGGCGGGCGCTCGAGATTCGCCCGCAAACTGGTGCGCTCGAGTACAGGTACACGGTCAACGGACAGCGGCGCGACTTTGACGCCGAGGGCCGTCAGTGGCTCGACACCGTCATCAGGGAGTTCTTTCGACGCACGGCGTATGCCTCGAAGGAACGCGTCGCCTGGCTGTTTCGAAATGGCGGCGCGGATCGAGTGCTCGGCGAGATCGATCAGATGCCGTCGACCTACCCGCAACACGCCTACATGTCCGCCCTGATCGATCAGGCGGCTCCCACGCGCGCGACCCTCGATCGGATGCTGCAGCGCGCCCGCGGGTGGTCGTCCGATTACTACAAGTCGGGGCTCCTCGAGCGGATCGTTGAAAGCCGTACGCCTGAAGCAGGAATGTGGGATGGACTGTGGGCAGTGGCCCTAACCATCGATAGCGACTACTACTCGGCAAAAGTGGTGCGGGCATACATCGACGCTGGCGCACCGTTGAACGCCGCGCGGTTCGCGGAAGTGTTGGGGAAGATCCGTTCTGACTACTATCGGGCTGGGATCGTCGATGTCGGCGAGCGGAAAGTCGGCAGCGACTACGCTCCGATCGTCCTGACTGCGGCCCGGCAGACCAGATCGGCGTACTACCGATCGCAGATCCTCACGCGCTATCTGCAGAACAGCAATCCGGACAACGCCGCGCTCGTGGACGTCATCAAGCTCGCCGGCGAGCTCGGCAGCGATTATTACCGTTCGGAGGTCCTGCAGCAGGTCGCGAGCCGCCATCGACTCGAAGGAACGGCACGTGACGCGTACATCACTGCTGCCGAGTCGATTGGGTCACGACATTACCGTCAGCGGGCGCTCGCGGCGATCGAGCGAACGTCGCGCTGATCCCGGGCACGTTTTTCGTCAGGCCTGCTAGAATACCCGCATCGTTCACGACATCCTCACCCTTTCTCAGCCCTTTTCAGCGGCCACTCACGGCAACGCACGGCTCGCCGGCGTACTGTCGTTCCTATGGGGGGTGGCTTCTCAGTGAAAATTGCGCTGATCTCGCCAAAGGGACCGCTGTACCGTCATCGTGGCGGAATCTTTCGCCGCTCTCTTCGATACGCACCGCTCACACTCACAACGCTTGCGTCGCTCGTGCCCGACGAACTCGACGCCGATCTTCAGCTCATCGATGAAGGGATAGAAGAGGTCGATCCGCAACTGCAGGTCGATCTCGTAGGCATCACCGTCATCACGGGGACGGCGCCGCGCGCGTATGAGTTGTCCGCGGCCTTTCGTTCGCGAGGTATCACCGTCGTGCTCGGCGGCCCTCACGTCACGCTCGTGCCAGACGACGCGCAGCCGCATGCGGACGCGATCGTCGTCGGCTACGCCGAAGATAGCTGGCCGGCGCTGCTGAAGGACTACGCTCGCGGGAGTCTCCAGCGGCGGTACGTTCAGGCGCCGGACCTCTCGCTGGCCGGCCGTCCGTTTCCGCGCCGCGACCTGCTGCCGAAGCGGCGATTTCTTACCAATAACGTCTTCGAAGCGACCCGCGCCTGCATTCACAACTGCGAGTTCTGCGTCGTGCCCGCGGCATGGGGGCGGAAGCCGTATCAGAAGCCCGTGGAAGACGTCGTTGCGGACATCCGTCAGCACGGCGCCCGGAAACTGATCTTCGTCGACCTGAACCTCATCGCCGACCGCAGCTACGCCGAGCGGTTGTTCGAAGCGATGATTCCGTTGAAGGTTCAGTGGTACGGCCTCTCGACGGTGTTGTTGGCAGATGATCTGCCGCTGCTGAAGCTCGCGGCGCGGAGCGGCTGCCGGGGTCTTCTCCTGGGATTCGAATCAATCCGTTCGGACAACTTGCGCGGTTCGAGCAAGAGCTTCAACAAGCCTTCGAAATTCAAGGAAGTCGTCTCGCTGCTGCACGCGCACGGGATCGCGGTCTATGGCTGCTTCGTGTTCGGCATGGATCACGACACGCCGGATGTGTTCCTCGAGACCGCGCGATTCGCCGTGGACGCCCGCATCGATCTCCCGAGATTCGCCGTTGTCACGCCGTTCCCTGGCACCGCGCTCTATCAGCGGCTCGAGCGGGAAGGCCGGATCCTTACTCGAAACTGGGAGCTCTACGACGGTCAGCACGTGGTGTTCCAGCCAGCTGGCATGACGATCGATCAGCTCCAGCGAGGCACGGAGGAGGCCTGGCGCCACGTGTATTCGCTGCCGTCGATCGCGCGACGGCTTCAGACCACCCCTGCTTCGCCGTGGGTAGCGCTGGCATCGAACCTCGGCTATCGGCATTACGCCCACAACCTGCACCGCTTCTATAACTGCGACTGGATCATCGGCCGGGCGGGCACGGCGATGAAATCAGGCGTCGCCGCTATGGAGGCGCGGTGAGGCTCACGCTGATTCACCCGTGCATCGGCCGCCGCGCAGGGCAGCGCTACATCCGCTCCTGGGAGATGGAGCCGCTGCCTCCCGCAACGATCGCCGGACTGACGCCATCAGATGTCGACATCCGGTTCTACGACGATCGGATGGAAAAGATTCCGTTCGACGAGCCGACGGACCTCGTGGCCATCAGCGTCGAGACCTACACGGCGCGGCGGTCTTATCAGATCGCCAGCGAGTATCGCGCCCGTGGCATTCCTGTCGTCATGGGCGGCTTTCATGCGTCACTCTGCCCCGACGAGGTCTCGCAGTTCGCCGAAGCGGTCGTCATCGGCGAAGCAGAGGAGACCTGGCCGCGTCTCGTCGACGACTTCCGTCACGGCTGCATGGACGCGGTGTACCGCGCCGAACGGCGGCCCTCGCTGCGAGGCTTGCGGCCGGACCGCCGGATCTTCCGTGGAAAGCGCTACCTGCCGATCGGTCTCGTCGAGGCGGGGCGTGGCTGTCATTTCCGATGCGAGTTCTGCGCGGTGCAGTCGATGTTCGCCAATACCCAGACGCGCCGGCCGCTCGATGAGGTCATCGCCGAGGTCGCCTCGATACGCGACAGCAAGAAGCTGTTCTTCTTCGTCGACGACAACATCACCTCCAACATGGCGGAAGCGAAGGCGTTCTTTCGCGAGCTCGCGTCGCTTGGCATCCGCTGGGTGAGCCAGTCGAGCATCAATGCCGCCCATGACGAAGAGTTCCTCGATCTGCTGGCGCAGAGCGGTTGCCAGGGCGTGCTCATCGGGTTCGAGAGCCTCAATCCGGTCGCCCTCGCCGCAATGAACAAGAGCTTCAATACGATGCGCGGAGGATACGAGGCCGCGCTCGCCAATCTCAGGAAACACCGGCTCCGGCTCTACGCGACCTTCATCTTTGGCTACGACGCCGACACGGCTGAGAGCTTCGTGGATGCCACGGAATTCGCCAAGGCGCACAAGTTCTACATCGCCGCGTTCAATCACCTGACGCCGTTTCCGGGTACACCCTTGTACACGCGCCTCGAATCGCAGCACCGGCTGTTGTTCGACCGCTGGTGGCTCGACGATACGTACCGCTACAACATGGTGCCGTTCCGTCCGGCGTCCATGGATCCGGAAGCGCTTCAGGAGCAGTGCCTTCGAGCCCGGCGCGATTTCTACGGCTGGTCGAGCATCATTCGCCGGGGGTTCGACGATGTGAATCGATCGGACCCCTTCATGTTTCGCAGCTTCTTCCCGATCAACAGCATGCTGCGTATCGACACCATGCGCCGCGACAGGTTTCCGCTAGGAGACGATTCGTGGAACGGCTCGCTGCTGCGCGCGCACTGACTATCGCCCCGCGCATTACGGCCCGCCCGGCCGTTACGGCAGACCGCTATTCGTTTGCGCTTGGCGGCCGCGACGACGAGCCCGACATTCGCCGCCTCCTTCGTGAGGCGGTGTTTCCGGGTGACGTCAGAATCGCGCTGGAGCGCGAGCCTGATGCGCTGTCCGGCGCGGCGATCGAAGGCGACGTGCATCAGACGATCGTCGCGCGTCAGGCGGCGACGTCGGGCATCGCGGCGATCGCGACCCGCTCGGTTCGTCAGCGATTCGTCAACGGCCATCCCGCACCCGTCGGGTACTTCAGTCAGCTCCGCATCGCGGCCGGCTCTCGACGTCACCGTCGCCTGCTAGACGCCGGCTTCGAGTATTGCCGCCGCCTGCACGAGGATGGCGCGGCACGCGTGTATCTGGCCAGCGTCGTCTCGGACAATGTCACGGCGTTGAAACTGCTAACCCGCCGGGCATCGTCGTGGCCACGATTCCTGCCGGTGGCGGCGCTGACGACGCTCGCGATTCCGGTGCGACACGTACGAGTGCCGTCAGCCTCGCCGAGGATCGCGCAGTCGAGCGAGGATGTCCGGGAGGCAGTCGCGTGCCTCTCGCGAAACGGTGCGCGGCACCAGTTCTCGCCGATCTGGACTCCTGATTCGTTCGACGGTGCCATTCCCGGTCTCTCGAACACCACGCTTCGTGTCGCCGAGCGCGGGGGACGGATCGTTGGCTGTGCGGCGCTGTGGGACCAGCGAGCCTGCCGCCAGGTCGTCGTCCGCGGCTACAGCCGGCCGCTGGCGATGTCGAGATGGGTGGTGAACGCGACAGCCCGCTGGACCGGAGTTCCGGCGCTTCCACCGGTGGGCAGGCGTCTGGAGTTCGGTTACATCTCTCAATTCTCTGTTGATGACGACGATCGCGACGTCGCATGTGCCTTGATCTCCGCGGTGTGTGAATCCGCCAGGGACAGCGGGCTCGATTACGTCGCCATCGGCTTGCCGGCCGATGCGCCGCTGACCGCAGCGGTACGCTCACGGTTCCGCCATCGCGCCTACCGGAGCGTGCTGCACGTGGCCTTCTGGCCGGACGGTGAAGAGATCGTCAACCGGCTCGACGGCCGGCCGTACCTCCCGGAGTTGGCAACCCTATGACCCCGATCACATCGTCAGCCGCGCGACTCTCTGGCCGAGTGGTGTCTCGATCGTCGCTCGCGTCGGGCAGCCGCCGGGCCATGTTCGACCTGCTCCGCATGCACTTCGCCGGCGTGGATCGAGAGACGTTCGACGCGGACCTCGCCGAGAAGAACTTCGTGATCCTTCTCGAAGACGAGTCCGGCGTGCTGAGGGGTTTCTCCACGTTGCTCGTCTACGCGAGCTGCGCCCGGCCGGGTGTCACCGTTGTCTATTCAGGCGACACCATCGTCGAGCGGAACTGGTGGGGAAGTCCTGCGCTGCCGCTGACGTGGCTCCGAGCGGTGCGCAGCATCACGCCGTCGTACGGAGGCCGTGAGGTCTGGTGGCTGCTGCTGACGTCCGGATTCCGAACATACCGGTTCCTGCCGGTCTTCTTCCGCCGCTTTCGTCCACGGCACGACGATGACGCGGCAAATGGCGATCGGCAGCTGCTCGATACGCTTGCGTCGGAGCGATTTGGCGACCGTTATGAGTCGCGCACGGGAATCGTGCGGCTCGCGAGGCCGCAGACGCTTGTCCCCGAGCTGCTCGAGGTCCCAGAGGGCCGGACAGCCGACCCGGATATCGCGTTCTTCCTCGAATGCAACCCGGGATTCGTCAGGGGAGACGAGCTCGCCTGCCTCGCGCAGATTGACGACACGAACCTCACGGCAGCGGCGAGGCGGATCGCCAGGAATCTCTAAGACGTGAAGCTGGCAGCTGCAGCGGCGAACGCGATCTGGGCTGGGTCAGGCCTGCGCGCCCGACGGCTGTACCGGCGTGCGCTGGAACGGCCCTGGCAGACGCAGGGTCGTCTCCTCGAGCACTATGTACGAGAGAACCGTCAAACGGAGTACGGCCGGGCGCACGGTTTCGACGACATCCTCGCCGTGGCCAGTACCGCGCACGGCAGCGGAAATTCCGCGCGTAGTCTGGTCGAGGCGTTTCGAGACCGCGTGCCGATCTCCACGTACGACGATCTCCAACCGCTGATCGAGCGGGTGCGCGCTGGCGAGTCGAATATCCTCACACGCGCTCCTGTCACAAGGCTGGTGCCTTCGAGCGGCTCGACAGCCGCGGCGAAGCTGGTGCCGTGCACCGCCGCAGGACAACGGGAGCTCAGCCGAGCCGTTGATGCGTGGATCGGCGACCTGTTTTTCAGCCAGCCGGCGGTGATGAATGGTCCCGCCTACTGGTCGATCTCTCCTGCTATCCCGGCGGATTGCAGCGGCGCGATTCCCGTAGGCTTCGACAGCGACAGCGCGTACCTGGGCATCGTCAGACAGACGCTGGCGCGGGCGATCGTTGCCGTACCCGACACGATCGCCTCAGTGCACGACGGCGATGCCTTCCGCTACGTCACCTTGCTGTTTCTCGCACGTGCGCGCGAGTTGCGGCTCATCTCGGTCTGGCATCCCACGTTCCTGACCCGGCTTCTTGACGGTTTGTCCCAGTGGTGGGATCGGATCATTCGCGATCTTGGCAACGGTACAGTCAGCCCGCCGGGACCCATCGACGATTCGATTCGACACAGGCTGCAGCGACACCTGGGGCGACATGCCGGGCGCGCGACAGAACTCGAACGATTGTCATCCTGTGAGCCATGCGCCATCTGGCCGCGACTGGCGACACTCAGTTGCTGGTCCGACGGGCCGGCCGCACCGTATGCGCGCGAGCTCCACGCGCTCTTCCCGCGCTCGGACATGCAGCCCAAGGGCCTCATCGCGACCGAGGGTATCGTTACCATCCCGTTTGGCGGAAGGCATCCGCTCGCTGTGTCATCACACTTCTTCGAGTTCCTTGAATCCAGCGGGGGCGAAACGCGTGACGCGTCCACCCATGACACGCGTCTCGTGCACGAGCTCGAGGCGGGGGGAGAGTACGCCGTCGTGCTGACTACGGGCTCGGGACTCTATCGCTACAAGCTTGGCGACAAGATTCGCGTCGACGGTCGGGTCGGCAGGACGGCTTCGCTCACGTTCCTCGGTAAGGACGATCGCGTGTCCGATTGTTTTGGCGAGAAGCTCAGCGACGGCTTCGTTGCAGGCGTGATCGATACTCTGTTCGCGCGCGCGCGGCCTAGATTCGCGATGCTGGCCCCCGAGCAGACATCCGGCGGGATTGCGTACATGTTGTTCGTGGAGAGTGATGTCCCGCTGGACGCGGCGCTCCCGGCAGCACTCGAAGGTGCGCTGCGCCGAAATCCTCACTACGCCTGGTGCGTCGACATCGGTCAGCTGCGTCCGGCCCGGGTCGTCCTGGTAGGCCCCAACGCGGATCGGGCCTACGTCGAAGCCTGTGTCGCCCGAGGTCAGCGCCTCGGCGACGTCAAGCCGGTGTCGCTGCATCGCGAGGGCGGATGGCAGTCCGCTCTTCCTGCGCCCAGGACGCTGGACAAGGAGCTGGCCGCGTGCTGACCATCGACCAGCCTGACGTACTCGATCAGGCGCAGCACGCGTATCCCGATCTTTCTTACGACGAGTGCAACCATTCGACGCTGACAGAGATCACGAGGCAGCACGGCGTGGACTTCGCGACGGCGCTGTTCTTCGATCGCGTTCGGCGCGTGCCCCGGAACCACGCGTTTGCCCGGACGCTGGAGGCCGGCCACGCTCAGCAGCCGGTTGGGGCCCGAGGCAAGGTCCTAATCGTACCGGCGCTGTTCTACCGCCGCAGGCCAACCCGTGGCGGCGACGGTGCCGTCGTCCGCCAGGTGGCCGAACGCGCCGGGCTGGATGTGGAGGTCGTACCGGTCGAAAGCGGCGGGAGCGCCCGTCGGAATGCAGCGATGCTGTGCGACCTGCTTCCACGGCGTGCATCGGAGCCGACCGTCATCGTGTCCCTGAGCAAGGGCAGCGCGGACCTGCGACTGGCCTTCGAAGAGATGTCGGCCATGCCACCGGGCCTGCGCGCGTGGGTCAACGTGTGCGGCCTGTTGCGAGGAACGCCGGCCATCGATCGATTCCAGGAGCGATGGTGGCGGCGGTGGCTGCTCCGCATGATCATTCTTCGCGCTCGCGGGTCTCAAGAGCTGCCGGCCGAGTTCACTACGGCATCGTCATCACCGCTCAATCGCACGATGCGCACGCCGGCGGGGGTGCTGGTCATCAACCTGATTGGGTTCCCGTTGCGCGCTCACATCGGAACGCCTTTCGGCCGGTTGCGGCATCGACAGATGGCCCGGTACGGCCCGAATGACGGCCTGGGGCTGCTGCGAGACGCCATCATCGAGCCCGGACTGACCTATCCGGTCTGGGGAGCCGACCACTACTTTCGCGTGCCCACCGTGCCGTCACTGCTCGCTCGCGTGATCGCCTATTTGCTCCACGCTGGATGTCTCGCATCTGTTATCGAGGAATCGGAAACCGGTCTTTGTGCTGGGAGGAATCGATGAAATCTCTCGTGTGCCTTGCCGTGCTGTTCCTGCTAGCCGTACCAGCGTCCGCCGGCGCGCAGCAGGCGGAGGATCCGGCTCATGCGCAACTGCGCGCGTTGAGGGACGATCTGGTCGATGCCATGAACAAGCGCGACGTCGACCGTCTTCTCAGCCATCTGCATCCCGACGTCGTGGTGACGTGGCAAAACGCCGAAGTCAGCCGCAAGCCGGAAGGTGTCAGGGCATACATTTCGCGAATGCTGGATGGGCCGAACAGCGTGGTGGAGAGCTTCACCACCGCGCCAACGGTCGACGAGTTGACGGTTCTTTACGGCGGAGACGCCGGCGTAGCTTTCGGATCGTCGCGAGACAGTTTCCGGCTTCGCTCGGGCCAGTCGTTCGAGCTGACCAGCCGCTGGACGGCCACGGTGGTGAACGAGGGCGGATCCTGGAAGATCGCGGCCTTCCACTCATCGGCCGGCCTCTTCGACAATCCGCTCCTGGCGGCGGCCCAGCGCTGGGCCATGACCGCCTCGATCGTCGCGCTGATCGCCGGATTTGGCATTGGCTTCCTGATTTCACGAATCGGTCAACGGAGGCAGCGCGGGTGAGCGCGCGTCGATCGGCGGCGGCGGACGAGGTGCCGGGGGCGATCAACGTCACGCTCGCCGTGTTCGTGATGTCGATGAACGCGCTCCTGCTGTACGGCGCCTCACATGCGGAGAGTTGGTTCTGGGTGCTCGCGGCAGCGGCGGCATTCTCGTTCACCAACAATACGGTGTATTCGCTGCTTCACGAATGCGTGCACCGGAAGTTTCACCAGCGAAGGGATATCAACGAGTGGTCCGGCCGCTTCCTGTCTGCGTGGTTTCCAACAGGATTAACGTTTCACCGGATGTGCCATCTCGGCCATCACCGGCACAACCGGACCGAGGTCGAGCGGTTCGACTACTACACGCCTGAGGACAGCCGGCTTCTCAAATTCGTGCAATGGTACGGGATCCTGACCGGGCTCTACTGGTTGATGCCGCCGTTTGGCTGCCTGCTCGTCCTGTGTCTGCCGACGAAACTCCTGCTCAGGCTGGTGGACTCACGGGGATCGAAGACGGTCGAACACATTGGCACAGACGCGATCCTTGGCGGGCTCGCGGAGGCATCGCAGGCGGTCATGCGTTCGGAGATCGTGTTGACGGCTGCGGTCCAGATCGCCTTGTGGTACTTCCTCGATCTGTCACTCCTTGGTTGGGCCGCCTGTTATGCCGCGTTCGCCATCAATTGGAGCGCGTTGCAGTATGCGGACCATGCGTGGTCGGAGCTCGATGTCAGAGATGGCGCGTGGAACCTGCGCGTGAGTCGTAGCGTTCAGTATGTGTTCCTGAACTATCACCATCACCTCGCGCACCACCAGCATCCCGACGTGCCGTGGCTTCACCTCGGGAAGTTCGTGGACTTCGACGCGCCGCGGCCGTCGTTCCTCTCGATCTACCTGAGCATGTGGCGCGGACCCCGGCCGCTGCCTTCACGGGATACGGAACGGACGTGAACGCCGGGCTCTCGGCCGACGCCGTCTGCGTCGAGCGCCGGTCGCGGGACACGGCCACCGGCGCTCCCCCGTTTGCCTGGCCGGGGTGGCCGCATATGCGGCTGACCATGTGGTATTCGCTGCTCATCTCAGTCTTGTTTGCGGCGATCTTCGGCGGAACCAACACCATCTCGCGACTTCACACATTTCGCGTCGACCTGACGATCCCGGCCGATTCGTTGGTTCCCTTCGTGCCTGCGGCAACCGTCATCTACTCGTCGTTGTATGTGATGTTCTGGCTGGTGCCATTCGTGTTGCGAACAGCGGACCAGATCAGGGCGCTGGCGCAGGTCATCGCTTTCGAGATCCTCATCGCAGCGCCCTTCTTCATCGTGCTGCCGATGCCCGAGCGGGTGATGCCAGCGGATCTCGGACGCTTTGGTGACGCGTTTCGTTTCGCCGACTGGATCAACCTTCAGCACAACCAGTTTCCCTCCCTTCATGCGACGTTTGCGCTGACCGCTGGAGCAGTCCTCGCACTCCGCTGCCGCTGGCCAGCGCGCCTGGCGATCGCATCGTGGTCCCTGGCCATCGCCGCTGCGACGCTCTTGACCTGGCAGCATGTGATCGTGGATGTCGCCGGCGCGTTCATGCTGACGGCCGTTGCGCTCTCGCGCAGCCCGGTCCTCACGGATGTTTCGTCGAACGAGGTTCAGTCGTGAAAGTTCCCAACGTACTGCCTGCCGCACCGCGATCCTGGTATTTCGCCTGTGGAAGCCACGAGATCAGGATTGGCCAGGTCGTGTCGTGGAACCTGCATGATCACCAACTGGTTCTGTTTCGTGGCACCGGCGGACGGGTGACCGCAATCGATGCTCACTGTGCCCACATGGGTGCGCATCTCGCGCAGGGCGACGTGATTGGCGAGCACCTGCGGTGCGCGATGCATCACTGGGTGGTGGATGCCTCAGGAGTTTGCCGGGGTCCCCGCGGTGCGTGTCTCGCCCAGCCGAGGTATCCGGTCGTGGAGCGGTACGGTGGCGTCTTCGTGTTTGCGGACCCAGGCGGAGCTTTTCCATTTCCGGCGATTGATGAGGGAGAGAGCCGTTCGCTTCACGTCGTGATGGGAAGAGGGGAACTGGTCGAAACCAGCTGGCCCGGAATCATGGCCAACGCGTTCGACACCGAGCACATCCTGGCCGTCCATCACCGCGCGCTCCTCGAGCCACCCCAGATCACCCATATGGGTGCTCACGGGATAGAACTTCGCTACGTGTCTCGAGTCACCGGCCGCGGGGCGTCCGACCTGGCGATGAAGTGGCTGTCGAACGATCGGATCCTGGTCACGATTCGCAGTTGGGGCGGCACCATCATGACGGTTCGAAGCGACGTTGGCAGGCGAACCGGGCGGCTCCTCGTCGCGTTGAAGCCGACCGTCGACGGGACGCTCGTCACCCCATTTGTCGCGGTACCGAAAACAGGCCTGACGCCGCTCGACGTCCTCTCCGCGCGGTTCAGCCTTTGGCTCTTCACGACATTCCTGCGCCGCGATCTGCTGCCGCTGAAGAACATGGCCTTTCGCCTCGAAGGCGCACTCCAGTCATCCGGCCCGGTCGCCGATCTGGCCGCGTGGCTGCTTACGCTTCCGGGGGCCGGACCTCGATCAGTGGAAGACATCACTCAATCATCAGGTCAGAGAGTCGAGATCTGACCCCAATCGGGGTCGCGCTGCGCCGGCTTCAAGCCGAAGGTAGACAGACAACGCGCCGCTATTCGTGTTGCCCGAGCGCAGGCGCCGTGCTAACCTCCGCCGCCTGGTCGGCACCGACCTACCCGAAAGGACCCTATGTCGCCATTCGAGACGATCAAGGCAGCCTACGCAGCATTCGGCAGAAACGATCCGTCCGTACTGTTCGGGGCCATGGATCCGGCAATCACGTGGAACGAGGCGGCTGGTAACCCTCTGGCGGACCGCAATCCCTACGTCGGCCCGCAGGCGGTAGGCGAAGGTGTGTTTGCACGCCTGCTGGCGGCGATCGACAACTTCACCGCAGTGCCCACTACGATTATCGATGGTGGGGAGCACGTCGTGGTGCTCGGAAACTATCACGGCACGCTCAAGGCCAGCGGCGCGGCGCTCGATGCTCAGTATTGTCACGTGTATCGCTTCCGCGACGGCAAGGCGGTGACGTTCCAGCAGTATACGGATACTGCACAGTGGGCGCGGCTGATGAAGTAGCCATCTTCTTTCGAAAAGCTCGTGCCATCCCCTATCATCGCGGCATGATCCTGCCGCTCGTTCTCCTGCTCTTCGCAAGTCCCGCACAGACGTCCTCCGCGGCCAGTGCACTCTGGTTAGATCGATCCGCGGAGCTGGCGCTCGCCTGCGTTCACAAGGAGTACCCGAACAAGATCGGTCACGTGCTGAACAGCGACGCCGACGTGAGGGCGCCGCACGAGCTGACGCCGGCGTTCTACGGGTGCTACGACTGGCATTCATCCGTGCACGGCCACTGGCTTCTCGCGCGCGTCGCGCGCCTCCACGGATCCGCGCCGTTTGCCGCCCGCGCGCGAGCGGCACTCGACCAGAGCATAACCGCGGCGAATATCGCCGCGGAGGTGCGCTACCTGAATGGCACCGGCCGCGTCTCCTTCGAGAGACCGTACGGGCTGGCGTGGCTTCTCCAACTCGATGCCGAGCTGCACGAATGGGTCGCAGAGCGTCCGGCTGACGGGGACGTTCGAAAATGGGCAGAGACGCTCGAGCCGTTGACCCGCGCAGCGATCTCGCGGATCGCCGACTGGCTGCCGAAGCTGACGGCGCCGATTCGGATCGGCGAGCACTCACAGACCGCTTTTTCGTTCGGATTGATGCTCGACTGGGCACGCGCGACGAGCGACAAGAAACTGGAGTCGCTGCTTTTGTCCCGCTCGCGCGATTTCTACCTGAACGATCGCGCGTGCCCGCTGGCCTACGAGCCGTCCGGCGAAGACTTCCTGTCACCCTGCGTGGCGGAGGCCGACCTGATGCGGCGCGTGCTGCCGGAGGCAGAGTTCACGCGCTGGCTGCGCGACTTCCTCCCGTCGTTACCAACCGACGGTCGAGGCGACTGGCTCGCGCCCGGCGTGGTGACCGACCCCACCGATCCCAAGCTTGGACATCTCTACGGACTGAACCTTTCGAGGGCGTGGATGCTCCAGGCCATCGCGCGAAGCCTCCCTTCGTCCGATCCGCGCGGCGCGGCGTTGATCGCCGCGGCGCGAATTCACAGCACCGCTGGAATGACGGGCGTGACGG
>Ga0075420_100002412_pt1 | contig 16169 bp, 14 predicted proteins | sample SoiMetdeltSBSDD4_FD_75296 | JGI IMG/M metagenome (GOLD analysis project Ga0075420, IMG submission 75296) | Bulk soil microbial communities from a Populus tree surrounding site in Tennessee, USA - Soil MetaG P. deltoides SBSDD4 | ecosystem: Environmental > Terrestrial > Soil > Tree plantation... | reverse complement strand
CACCTGGCCCTGCGTGACCTGCTGCCCGTCCGAGACCGCGAAGCGCGACATGTGCGCGTAGCAGGTCGAGAGCTGGCTCGTGTGGGTGATGCAGATCATGTTCCCGTAGCCGCTCTGCTGCCCCGCCAGCGAGACCGTGCCGCAGGCGGCCGCCCTTATGGCGGTGCCCATCGGCGCCGCGATGTCCACGCCGTCGTGGTTGCGCCCGCCGCGCGGGCCATAGGGCGAGGTCTGGGTGCCGTTCACGGGCATCGTGAACGTCGACGAGCAGTTGCCGCCGCCGCCCACAGGCTGCGTGGGCGCAGGGGCGGGCGCCGGCCTGGACTGACCGCCGGGCTTGGACTGACCGCCGGGCGCCGGGTCGCTCGTGGTGCCCGGCGACGTGGGCGAGTCGCCGACGGTCGTTAGCGAGCCGCCGCTTCGCTTGCCCGAGCTGCCGATCGCCTTCGCCTTGGCCGGGGCGCCGGCGGCCGCGCTGCTGCCCTGCGCCCGGGACGCGCCGGCCTGGTTGGCCTCCACGGCCTGTCCCGCCTGCACGAGCTCGCGCTCGATCGTCTCCTTCACCTGCGGCGGGATGTTCGACCCGCCGATCGCCGCGCCGCTCCCCTGCGGGAACAGCGCGCCCCAGGTGGCGAGTCCGACGATTCCGTCGACCGTGAGGCCCGCCCGCAGCTGGAACTGGCGGACGGCCGAGTCTGTCTGCGGTCCGAAGATGCCGTCGGCGGCCACGCCGAGGCGCTTCTGGAGGTGGGCCACGAGCCCGCCCTGGTCGCCCAGGTCGAGCGGGAGGCCGCCCTCGCGGACCTCGATGGCGCGGCCGGCCGGAGAGGCAGCCGCGAGTCCGGGCTGCGCTCCGGATGAGAACTGCGCCGCCGCGACGGTGGCGCCGGGCCCGGCGGCCATCGCGGCTGCCAGGGATGCCGCCATGCCCTTGCGGCGGCTGTTCTCGCGCCGTGCGCGCGGCGCGAGCTCGCGCCTGGTCTGGGAGCGCTCGAACGAGCGCAGCCAGTACTCAGACTGGGCCAGGTCCCTGCGGGCGTCTTCCATCCGTCATGTCCCCTTCCTATCGGGCCTACGGGGTTAGCTGACGGGCTCGCGCTGGAAGATGCGCTATGCGAACAGGCGTCCGCGATTCGCCCCTGATGGCCACGACGGCCACCAACTGGTTCCCCCGTCCCCGGCACCTGGGAGGAGCCGGGGCTCGGCGCTTGACTTCACAATTCTCTATGCGCAAACAGGACCCTGCACGGGAAGTTGCGCACGAGCAGAGTAGCGGAAACCCGGGGAGGGTTTCAGGCCGTGCGCCAATCGGCGCCGTGCTCGCGCTGCTTTGGCAGCATGTTGGCGAGCAGCCCGAGGCCCACTCCGTACAGAAGCAGGGCGAGCAGGGTGGGCACGCCGTGGTTCACCCAGGCGTTGTTGCTCTCGACCAGAGAGCCGAACGGCGCGAGCAGCACGTCGCCCGCGTCGTCCACGATTTCGCGGAAGCCGCTGTTGGCGCGCTCGCGCTGCGTCTCCTCGGCGGGCGTGGGCGCCACCGGGATGGGGTCGTCGCCGTCGCCCCGCAGCTCGTTGCCGAGCGCGTTCTGCTGGTTCTGCGAACCGCGGTCCATCTCATCGACGGCGAAGAAGGCGAAGCCGAGCAGCACGATGAGCGAGGTCACGACCGCTACGAGTCGGATTGCGGAGCCCACGCCAGTACTATCGGCGGCTTCGTGCAGATCCTGATCCCTGCCGCCTCGCTCTCCGCACATGGGTGATCCGCGTGAGCGGCTCGTGTCCGAGCTGCGCGAGCACGCGCTCGTGATCGGCGAGGTCACGCTTACGAGCGGCGCCACCGCCCAGTACTACGTGGACGCCAAGCGCGCGATCCTCCGGCCTGAGGGTTTTCGCGCGCTCGGGGCGCTCGTGGCTGCGGAGGCCGGCCGCCTGGACGCTCGCGCCGTGGGCGGCATGACGATGGGCGCCGATCCGGTGGCGTGCGCCGCGCTGGCGGCCGGCGCGCCGGTCAAGGCCTTCTTCGTCCGCAAGGAGCGCAAGCAGCACGGCCTCCAGCGATGGATCGAGGGACCCGAGCTCGAGCCCGGCGAGCGCTGCCTGATCGTGGAGGACGTGGTGACCACCGGCGGCTCGACGGTGAAGGCGATCGAGCGGGTGCGCGACGAGGGGCTCGCGGTGGTGGGCGTGGTGAGCGTGCTCGACCGGCTGGCGGGCGGCGCCGAGGCGATCGAGGCGGCCGCCGAGGCGCCGTACGTGCCGCTCGCGACGATCGACGACGTGTATCCCGAGCGGCCGGACCGCGGCGCCCGCTGATCCCTACGGGCCGGCGAGCCAGGCGTCGATCAGCCGGCGCGCGATCGAGTAGGCCGGCGGGAGGCTGAGCGGGCCGCGGCCGGCGGCGGCCTCGCCCACCTCGGCTCGCTCGAAGAAGCGAACGTCCGCCAGCTCCACGCCGTCCGCGAGCGGCTCGCCGCGCTCGGCCAGCGCCTGGAAGCCCATCATCAGCGAGCTCGGAAACGGCCAGGGCTGGGACGCCACGTAGGAGACGCTGCCCACCTCGACGCCCGACTCCTCCGCCACCTCGCGCCGCACGGCGTCCTCGAGCGTCTCTCCCGGCTCGACGAAGCCGGCCAGCAGGGAGTAGCGACCCTCCTCCCAGCGCGTCTGGTTGCCGAGCAGCAGCCGCCCGCGGCCGTCCAGCACGCGAACGATCACAACGGGATCGGTACGCGGGAAGTGGTGCGCCTCGCAGGCCGGGCAGCGGCGCTCGTGGCCGCCGTCGGCCACCGCGGTCGGGGCACCGCAGTTGGCGCAGAAGCGATGGCGGCGGTGCCAGGCCAAGAGCGAGGCAGCGTATGCCGCCAGCGCGGCCTCTCGCTCCGGCAGCTCGCTCGCGGCCTCCCGCAGCCCAGCCGTGTGCCCGCTCCCGGGCTCGCCGGCGGCGGTGTAGACCGCGAACAGCGGCGCACCGTCGGCGAGTCCGAGGAACACGTCCGAGCCGTCCGGCGGAGCGAGCACCAGGTGCCCGTCCTCGATCCACACGCCGCCGTCGCCGATCAGCACGGCTCGGGCGCGCGGGTCGGCGCGGCGCGCCTCGACCCAGCCCTCCCGCCCGCGCTGCGCGGGTGCGCGGTCGAGGGCAGGACCGGTGAAGGCGATCACAGCCCGTTACTTCACCAGAGCGGGTGCCACAAGGTCCGAGAGCTTCGAGCTCAAGCTCGCCCGCGTGTCCGGCGACGCCAAGGCCACCGGCACCACGACGGCGACCGTCAGGATCCGGGACGTGTCGCCCGGTGGAGGCGATACCCCGACGGGCGAGACCCCGCGTGGCTCCGGAGACGGATCGGGAGGCGAGCCCGTCGCCGACCGCAGCGCGCCCCGGATCACCGGGGTCGGGCTCACGCCCGCGCGCTTCCGAGTGGCCGCCCGCAGCACCGCCAGGTCGCCCGCACCCGCCGCGGCACGCGGATCCGCTACGCGCTCTCGGAGCCCGCGGCGGTCACGCTGCGGCGCTCCGCGTCCGCCGGCGCGAGCCGGGTGGCGTTCAGCGGGCGGATCGCTCGCCGCGCGCTGCGCCCGGGCATCTATCGGCTGATCGTCGAGGCGCGGGATGCGGCGGGCAACGTTTCGCTCGCGGCGCGCCCAAGGTGTTCATCGCCGCGTGGTGCGCGGTAGCTAATTCGTGCAGGCGGCGGCCCGCCGCAGGAGCAGTTCGCGCTCGCGGCGGTTACCGGTGAGCCCGGCGGCCCGCTCGAACTCCGCCCGCGCCTCGTTCGTGCGGCCGAGCTTGGCGAGCAGGTCGCCGCGCACGCTCGGCAGCAGGTGGTAGGCGCGCAGGGACGGCTCGCCGGTCAGCTGGTCCACCAACTCGAGGCCGGCGGCCGGCCCGTCCGCCATCGAGAGCGCCACGGCGCGGTTCAGCTCGATCACCGGCGAGGGGGTGAGCTGGGCAAGAGCGTCGTACAGGGCCACGATCCGCTCCCAGTCGGTGTCCTCGGGCGTGCGCGCGCGTGCGTGGCAGGCGGCGATCGCGGCCTGGAGCGTGTAGGGCCCGAGGGCTCCGCTCAGCAGCTCGGCCCGCGCGAGGGCGGTGAGGCCGCGACGGATCAGCAGCTGGTCCCAGCGGGCGCGATCCTGGTCGAACAGCAGCACCGCCTCGCCGCGCGGACCGGTGCGGGCGCGCGTGCGCGAGGCCTGGATCTCCATGAGCGCGACGAGCCCGTGGACCTCCGGCTCCCGGGGCATCAGCCCGGCGAGGATGCGGCCGAGGCGGAGCGCGTCCTGGCAGAGCGCGGGGCGCATCCAGTCGTCGCCGGCGGTGGCGGCGTAGCCCTCGTTGAAGATCAGGTACACGACCTCGAGCACGGACGGCAGCCGGTCGCGCAGCTCGGGGCCTGCCGGCACCTCGAACGGCACGCGGGCCTCGGAGAGCGTGCGCTTGGCGCGGCTGATGCGCTGGCCCACGGTGGGCTCGGGCACGAGAAAGGCGCGCGCGATCTCGGCCGTCGTGAGGCCGCCGACCAGGCGCAGCGTGAGGGCAGCGCGCGCCTCGGTGGAGAGCACCGGGTGGCAGGTCATGAACACGAGCCCGAGGAGGTCGTCGCCCACCTCGTCCTCCGCGGCGGCGCTCGGGTCGGGTGCCGTGTCCGGCTGCGTCTCGAGCTCGCGCCCGAGCTCCTCGTGCTTGCGCTGGCGCATCGCGTCCCTGCGCACGAGGTCGATCGCCCGGTTCCGGGCGGTGGCCATGAGCCAGGCGCCCGGGTTGTCCGGCACGCCCGACTCCGGCCACTGTTCGAGGGCCGCCACCAGCGCGTCCTGCGCCAGCTCCTCGGCCAGGCCGACGTCACGCACGATGCGCGTGAGGCCCGCGATCAGCCTGGCCGACTCGATCCTCCAGACCGCATCGATCGCGCGACTCGTGTCGGAGGAGGGCGTCATCTACTGGAAGTCGGACTCCTCGAAGACCTGCCGGATCTCGATCTGGCCCTCCTCGCCCGTCGGGTTGGGCACGCGCTTGGTCCACTCGATCGCCTCGTCGAGCGACTTGGCCTCGATGATCCAGAAGCCGGCCACGAGCTCCTTCGTCTCGGTGAACGGCCCGTCGGTGACCTTGCGCTCGTCGCCCGAGAAGTACACGCGGGCGCCCTTCGAGCTGGCCTGGAGGCCGTCCCCGGCCAGCATCACCCCGGCGTCGATCAGCGACTGGTTGAACTTGCCCATCTCGGAGAGCAGCTCCTCGGAAGGCATCACGCCAGCCTCGCTGTCCTCGTTCGCCTTGATCAAGAGCATGAATCGCATGTCGTGTCTCCTTCGCGTCGTGGGTGGAGGTCCTGCTCTACCCATGCGTCGAACGAGCTACGGCGATTTCGACATGAAGGGGTGCGTCTCGAGGCCGCCGTCGGTGTCCACGACGAGGGCGGTCGACTCGGGGATCTCGTGCCACGCGCCGGGGAGATCGGCGAACGGTTCGGAGACCACGACACGGTCGCCGTCGCGGAGCAGTTGCAGCCGGGAATAGTCCGGGTGAAGACGGCGGAGCGCCTCGACGTCCGCGGAGCTGAACAGCGTGCGCGAGCGGCCCTCGGACGAGTACCTCACGGCCCAGAGCTGTCGCCCGTCGCTCACGCCGATGCTCGTCTGCAGCGCGGGCTCCACTCCGTTCTCACGCTGCGTCTCCTCGATGTGGCGGATGGTGGCCTCGAGCGCCGGGACCGGGTCGTCCGCGAGCCCGCGCGCGAGCGCCAGGTGGAAGATCAGCTCGGAGTCCGTGGAGCCCTCGATCGCCGCGAACGCGGGCGCGTCGAGCCCGATCATCAGGTCGCGCCGAACCATGTGGAAGTCGTTTATCAGGCCGTTGTGCACGAACATCCAGCGGTCGTGCACGAAGGGATGGCAGTTGGTCTCCTGCACGGCCGTGCCGGAGGTGGCCCGGACATGCGCCATGAAGAGCGGCGACTCGATGTGACCCGCCAGATGGCGCAGGTTCGGGTCGCCCCACGCGGGCTGGATGCTGCGGTAGACGCCCGGCGTCGGGCCCCTGCCGTACCAGCCCATTCCGAAGCCGTCGCCGTTCGTCGTCTCGGCCCCCATCCGGGAATGGAGGCTCTGGTCCACGAGGCCGTGCTTCGTCTTGAACAGCAGCTCTTCGAGCGGAACGGACTGCCCGTGCCAGGCCATCCAGCGACACATCAGGACACGTCCCCGCCGCTCACGTCGTGTACTCGGCGAGCCGCTCGGCGAGGATGATTCGCGCGCCCGCTTCGATCAGGGCGAGGTGCGAGAAGGCCTGCGGGAAGTTGCCGAGGTGGCGTCCGGTGCTGGTGTCGAATTCCTCGGCGTAGAGCCCGAGCGTCGAGGCGACGCTCAGCAGCCGTTCCATCAGGTCCCGGGCGCCCTGCATGTCGCCGACGATCGCGAGCGCGGACACGAGCCAGAACGAGCAGATCAGGAAGCTGCCCTCCTTTCCGGACAGGCCGTCGTCGGTCTCGTCGGTGATGTAGCGCAGCACGAAGCCGTCCTCCGTCAGATCGGCCGCGATGGCCTCGACCGACTTGCGGAGCCGCTCGTCGTGTCCGGGTAGGAACCCAAATAGCGCAGCCAGCAGCGTCGAGGCGTCGAGCGCGTCGGTGTCGTAGTGCTGGCGCAGCACGCCGTCGCGGAGGCCGTGCTCGAGGATGTCCGCCTTGATCTCCTCGGCCGTGGCGCCCCATTCGGATTCGAGCTGCTGGTCGCCTCCGATTCGGGCAAGCTTGGCCGCGCGGTCGAGCGCCACCCAGCACATCAGCTTCGATGAGACGTAGTGCTGCGGCTCGCCGCGGGCCTCCCAGATCCCCTGGTCGGGCTGGCGCCACACCTGGGTCGCGCACTCAGCCTGCGCCTGGACGATCGGCCAGAGCCGCCTGGGCAGCCGCTGGCTGCGATGCGTGTGCAGCAGGATCGAGTCGAGCGCCGCGCCGAAGACGTCGTTCTGGCGCTGGTCGAACGCGCCGTTGCCGAGCCGCACCGGCCGGGCCCCCGCATAGCCGGAGAGCTCGTCACGGGTGGACTCGGTCAGGTCGCGCCGGCCGTCGATGCCGTACATGATCTGGAGCGCCCCGTCGTCGTTCGGCTCGAGATCAGCGACGAACTGGATGAACTCGTCCGCCTCCCAGTCCAGGTTCAGGAAGTGCAGCGCCTGGAGCGTGAACGTCGCGTCACGGATCCAGGTGAAGCGGTAGTCCCAGTTGCGCTCCCCGCCAGGCGTCTCGGGCAGCGAGGTCGTGAGCGCGGCGACGGTCGCGCCGGTCGGCATGTAGGTGAGGCCCTTGATCGTGAGCGCCGAGCGCTCGATCGCGTGGCGCCAGCGGTGATCGACCGGCCGCGACCGGTGCAGCCAGGCGCGCCAGAAGCGCGTGGTGGCGGCAAGTCGGGCCTGGGCCTCATCGATGCTCAGGGGTGAGAGGAGGCCCTCGGCCCAGGAGAGCGAGCAGTATGCCTGCTCGCCCCGCTGCAGGGTGTGGCGAGCGCGCACACGCTCGCCCTCGATGCCGAGTGCCATGTCGGTCTGGAGCCTGATCGTCTGGCCGGCGCCCACCGCGTCGGCCGCGTGGCGCTCTCCGTCCACCAGCGACCACTCCGCCGGGGAGCGCCCGTAGTCGAAGACCGGCTCGCAGACCAGGTCGATGTCGACGCTGCCCTCGAGGCACAGGACCGTGCGCACCAGCATGTGGTCGCCGTCGTCGTCGGCCGGCGGCCGCGTGTGCGGGGTCACCTGGTCGTCCCCGTCGCGCGGCCCCATCGTCAGGGCGTCGCGCACCATGATCCACCCGGTCGGCGTGTTCCAGGTGGTGAGCAGGGTGTTCGTACCGGGCTCGTAGACGCGCGTCGCCGGAACGTTGATGCCGAACGGGCCCAGGCGGAACGACCCCGCCTGGCGGTCGAGCAGGGTCCCGAACACACTCGGCGAGTCGAAGCGGGGCACGCACAGCCAGTCGATCGAGCCGTCAGGCGCGACCAGCGCACCGGTGTGGCAGTTGGACAGGAACGCGTAGTCCGCGATCGGTGGGAACGGGGAGGGCGCCGCTGCGCTCTGCGGCGAGGGTGGTTCCGAAGGGCTACTCATGGCTGCGGCTCCACGGCGTCGGTGGGGTCGATGCTGGCTCACTCGCTCCGGCGCTACATCACCCGATGCGGGTGATTCGGAGCCGGACACGTCCTGGTCTGCTTCGCGTCGAGGTGATCGGTCACGCACTGGCCTTTGCTCCGCGGCCCGAGACGCGCGCGCTCTGGGACCGCTCGATCGCGATCGGCTTCGCCATCGGATCGGCGTGCTTCCTGGTGGGTCCGTTCCCGGGCTTCGCGCAGCTAGTGGGCCCGGGGGCGGATGCGGCGGTGTTCTTCGCCGGCTCGATCTTCTTCACCTTCGCCGCCTTCCTCGAGGCGCGCGAGGGGACGGTGCGACTGGGGCGCTGGGCGTCCGACCCGTCGTGGTGGAGCGCGGCCGTGCAGTTCCTCGGCACGCTCTTCTTCAACGTCAGCACGTTCACCGCGATGCTGGACGGCCTCTCGAGCGAGCAGACCAACAAGCTCGTGTGGGCTCCGGACGTGTTCGGCTCGGCGTGCTTCCTCGTGTCCGGGGTGCTCGCCTACCAGGTGGCGAGCGGCGGGCGTCTTCGGCCGGCCACGCGCGACCGGGACTGGACGATGGCCGCCATCAACCTGCTCGGGTGCGTGCTCTTCGGTGTGTCGGCGGTGGCGTCATTCGTCGTGCCGTCCACCGGCTCGATCCTCGATCTCGCCGCCGCTAACTGGACGACCGCGCTCGGGGCGCTGTGCTTTCTGGTCGGCTCGCTGATGCTGCTGGCTCCGGAAGACCAGGACCGTTCGCAAGGCTCCGCCGCCAGCCCTTGAGAAGCTCGTGGACGGCGGCCGCGCCCATGAGCGGCTCGGCGGGGAGCACCAGCCGCGAGGGGTGCAGGATGAACGCCCGCGTCTGCGGCCCGCCGATCCCGCCGTGGAACGAGATCAGCTCCTCGAACGCGCAGCCCTCCTCCAGCTCGGGGTCGTAGAAGCTGCCCACCATGATGTCCGCCACGTGCTCGAAGCCGTCGCTGCGGAGCAGGTGGCGGCCCGCCCCGGCGGAGAAGGGGGCGAGCGGGTCCTCGCCCTCGACCGCGCCGCTCGCGAGCTCGCGCGTCCCGGCTGGGCCGAGTGCGAGCGGCCCGCGCCGCGCCGAGCGCACAAGGAGCCAGCCGACGTGGGGGTGCTCGCGCAGCGCCGGGATCAGCTTCGGGTGGCGCTCGTCGATCTCCTCGAGCGTCAGCCGGCGCGGCTCGCCCATCAGGTAGATCAGGCCGAGGTTCCCCGATCCGAGCACCACCGCCTCACGCCCGGACACGTCGTTCTTGTCCGGCTTGCGCGGCTTCTGGCCGGTCGCCTCGTTCACGGCGTGGCCGACCATCGCCTGCTGCTCGTCGCCACCGGTGTAGGCGGCGACGGTGGCGTCGGTGAGCGAGCGCTCCACCAGCTCGTCGAGCCCGTAGCCGTTGCGCTGCTTGAAGGTGGCGCCCTGGGTCTGCCCGTGATCGGAGAGCACGACGATCTCGTAGGGCCGCGGCGCGTAGAGGCGGGCGCGCTCGATGCGGCCGAACTGCTGGTCGAGCTTGCGGAGCGCCTCGAGCGTGTCGGCCCGCTCGAGCCCCGAGTGGTGGGCAACCTCGTCGTAGCTCGAGAAGGTCGCGTAGACCGCCGGCCGGCCGCGCATCATGTCCGTGAGCACGCCGTGCACGATCGCGTTTCGGACGATCACGCAGAGCGCGCCGCGCAGGAACGGGTAGCCGCCGCCGCGGTGACCGCGCGGCTCGACGTCGCGGCGCTTCGCGCGCGCGGCGGCCGTCCACTCGACCAGCACCTCCCAGAAGAACAGGACGAGCGCCTGGGTCACGTTCACGCCGTCCGCGAAGAACGCGCGGTAGCCGGGGTTCGCCCCCTTCTCCGCCTCCATCCGGCTGACGGTCAGGATCGTCTCCTCCGCGTCGCCTGAGAGCAGGTTGCCGCGGCTGGCGCCGCCGCCCGCCAGCAGACCGTCGCCGCTCGAGTGGCGCCGCTCGATCTCCGCGCAGTGCTCCGGCGAGGAGCAGACCATCATGGTCGCGCTCTCCTTCTCGACCCAGCGGAAGGCCGGGATGTCGTCGTTCGAGCCGAGCAGGATGCCGGCCTGGCTCGCGCCCGTCTGGGAGGAGAGATCGGTCTCCCACTCGCTCAGGCGGTAGTCGCCGTCCGCGAGCCAGCGTGCCATCGTGGGGGCGCTGCCGCTCTGCATGGCGCGCCGCAGCACCGGGAGTGCGAGGCCGTCGATCTCAAGGAAGATGATCCCGGGCGTCCGGCTCTCGTCGACGGCCCCCTGGCGCCGGGCGACGCGGCGCACGATCCGGAGCGTGCTCTCGTCGTCGTCGTTCGTCCCAATGATCACCTGCAGGGTGATCGACACCCCCGCCATCACGACCGCGGCGAGGAGGGCGATGCCGAACGAGTCGACCTGACCGAAGCTTGGCACCAGGTCGTCCGCCAGCACGAGCGCGAGGGCGTCCACGAGCAGGACGAGCACGAAGCCGAGGGCGAGGGTGAAGGGGAGTCGGAGCGCCGCGATCAGCGGCGGCAGCACCGCGTTGAAGACGGCGACCAGCGCCGCCACGACGAACGCGGCGCCTGCCCTTTCGAGATCGAACCCCGGCACCACGAGCGACGCCACGAACACGGCGGCCGCGGCGACGATCCAGGAGACGAGCAGCCGCAGCGGGCGGAGGCGCGGCCTGGCAGGCTCCCAGCCCAGCCCCTGGCCGTACGCCGGCGGCGAGGCGGTCACGTCGGGCTGGGCGCCGGGCCGCCGGGTGGGGGAGCCTCCTCGGCCGCCTCCCTGGCCCGCGCCTTGGCCAGGTCCGCGCTGATGCGCGCGATGGCGGACGTGACCGGGGCAGCGAGGATCAACCCCGCGGCGCCGAACAGGCAGCCGCCGCCGATCGTGACCACAAGCACGGCGAGCGGGTGGATGCCGAGAGCCGCTCCGTAGGCCACGGGCTGGATCAGCTGCTGGAGGACCCCGTTCGCGAGCAGCTGTAGCACGATCATCCCTGCCGCGGCGTCGGCCCCGGCGCCGCCGAGCGCGATCACGACGCTGAAGGCACCCGCGGACCACGCGCCGAGGTACGGGATGTAGGCCCCGACGAACGTGACGATCGCGATCGTGCCCGCCAGCGGCACGCCGAGCAGCCACGCGCCGAGTCCGACCACGACCCCGTTGAAGGTGGCGACGGCGGTCACGCCGAGGAAGTAGCCGCGCAGCGCCCCGAGCGTGCGCTCGCTGATCACGTGCGCCACCGGCTCGGGCACGCCCCAGTGGCGCTCCGACCAGGCGCGGATCTGCGGGCCGTCCTTCAGCAGGAAGAACAGGCTGAGCGCGGCGAGCGAGAGAAAGAAGACGAGCGAGGAGAGGCTCGCGATGCCCTTCGCCACGCCGTGGAGCAGCGTGGGCAGGATGCTGCTGAGCGAGTCGCTCGCATCCTTGTTCGCGCCCCCGGCGGCGCTCTTGTCGACGCCCAGGTCCTGGAGCCATCCCTCGACCGTGTCGGCTCCGGCCTTCAGCTCAGAGCTGATGCTGGAGGTCTCGCTGGCGATGCCCGCCACGATGATCACGACCATCGCGATCACCACCAAGACGATCGTGAGCATGAGGAGCGCCGCCCCGGCGGCCCGCGGAATGCGGTGGCGGGCCATGAAGCTCACGAGCGGAGAGGCCACGGCGGCCACGATGCCGGCGGCGATCAGCGGCATCACGATCGTCTGGGTGAGCGACAGGAGCCATACGAGGCCGGCGATCAGGAGCGTCGCGCCCACGAGCAGCCACGAGGTGATCCCCACGTCCCTGAGCCAGCCGGGCGCCGCGAACACCCCGCTGAGGCCCCGGACGTCGACCTCGATCGCCTCGTCCCCACGCGGCCCGCTGCGGCGCGGCCGGCCCTGATCGCGACGCCAGATCACGACGCGAGCGTATGCACGCGCTCCGGACGGAGCATCACCCTATGCGGGTGATGTGAGCCTGTCGCCCGCCCCGTAGGCTCGCGCCACCATGGCGACGCACGGAGAGACACCGCTCAGCGAGCAGCTCGAAACCCTGGCCGAGCAGTACGGCAACCGCTTCCTGCTCGAGCCCGCCCCGGACAACCAGCTGCCCGACCACGGGATGCGCGCGGTCGACGCCATGCGCCTCCTCGGCGAGGAGCTCGTGCTGGACGGGCTGCCGATGCGGAACCTGGCGACCTTCGTGACCACCTGGATGGAGCCAGAGGCGCGCAGGGTGATCGAGGGGAACCTGCACCGGAACTTCATCGATCACGCCGAGTACCCGCAGACCGCCGAGATCGAGCAGCGCTGCATCCGCATGCTCGCCGATCTCTTCAACGCACCCGGCGAGACGACCGGGGCGCGGACCCAGGGCTCCTCGGAGGCGATTATGCTGGGCGCCCTCTCGCTCAAGTGGAAATGGCGCGAGCGGCGCGAGGCGGCCGGCAAGGACACCGCCCGGCCGAACCTCGTGTTCGGCGGCGACGTGCATGTCGTCTGGGAGAAGTTCTGCCGCTACTTCGACGTCGAGCCGCGGATCATCCCGCTGCAGCCCGACAAGTACACGATCGGGCCGGAGGACGTGGAGCCTCACGTGGACGAGAACACGGTCGGCGTGGCCGCCGTGCTCGGCACGACGTTCACGGGCCACGCGGACGACATCGTCGGGATCAACAACCTGCTGATTCGGCTGAGGGACGAGAAGGGCCTCGACGTGCCGCTTCACGTGGACGGCGCGAGCGGCGGCTTCGTGTGGCCGTTCCTCTACCCCGACTCGGAGTGGGACTTCCGCCTCGAGCAGGTGCGCTCGATCAACGTGTCGGGCCACAAGTATGGCCTCGTCTACCCGGGGATCGGATGGCTCGTGTTCCGGGAGAAGAGCGACCTGCCCGAGGAGCTCGTCTTCTACGAGAACTACCTCGGCAAGACGGACGCGACATTTACGCTCAACTTCTCGACCGGCTCCGCCATGGTGCTCGCCCAGTACTACAACTTCGTCCGCTTCGGGCGCGAGGGCTATCGCTACATCATGGAGACGATGCAGGCGAACACGCGCGCCCTCGCCGAGCGGATCGAGGGAATCGAGGAGCTGCGCACCGTCGGCGACCCGCAGGCCGAGCAGCTCCCGCTCGTCGCCTTCCAGCTCGACGGCGAGCGCGACTACGACGAGTTCGACATCGCCGCGCAGCTCGCGGCGGAGCGAGGGTGGATGGTCCCCGCGTACACGCTGCCGCCGAACGCCGACCACGTGAGGATCATGCGCGCGCTCGTGAAGCTCACGCTCGGCCACACGCTCGCGACGACGCTCGCGGACGACATCGCCGCGGCCTGCGAGACCCTCAACCAGAAGGGCGGCCTGCACGAGCGCGACCGCCAGCGGGTCAAGACCGGCGTCGGCTACTGACGAGCGTCGCGAGCTCGGGCGCGATCTCCGCCAGGCTCGCGGCCTCGACGCTGCTCGCGCCTAGCGCCCAGCCGCCGCTGTGGCTCACGGCCGCATCGAGCTCGTCGCTCTCGACCCGCTCGACGAGCAGCGCCACCAGTGCGCCCCCCGGTTCGAGCGCGCCGGCGAGCTCGCGCAGCGTCGCGGCGGGGACGGAGCCCGAGTCGCCGAGAGCCCGCTCCGTGGCCCGCCGGCGGGCGCTCGGGTCGAGCCTAAAGGTGAGCAGCCGCGCGACGGCTTGCGAAGGCCCGCCGGAGCGGAGGTCGATCGCCTCGAGCGCGCCCGACTCGGCGTCGACTCCCACGAACACGCCGTCGAGCACGCGGGACGACGCCTCGCCCTCGATGCGCTCGAGCGCGCCCACGAGCCGGCCCTCGTACTCGGCGTCGGGGCCGAACTCGTAGACGAGCAGCTCTCGCGGACCGCTCACGTCCGCCCGCGTCCCGCGGACTCAGCTCTGGAGGATGCGCGCCTTCTCGGCCGCGAACTCGGCCTCGGTCAGGACCCCCTGGTCCTTGAGCGAGGCGAGCTCCTTGAGCTTCTCCACGCGATCCTCGGCCGGTGCCGCCGGCGGCGGAGCGGCGGGCGGAGGCTGCTCGTACTGCGGCTGCGCGTAGGCGTCCTGCTGGGACCAGCGGTCCGCCTGGCGGCGGCTGACGCGGTTCGAGACGGCGGTCGCAGTACCGGCGACGACGGCGGTGCGGGCCATGCCGCGAAGCAGTCCTGGCATCGGATCGTCCTTTCTTGTCAGGCGGTCGATTCGACCGCGTCTAGGGCATCCATGAGGTCTTGGGCGGAGATGCGCTGGTTGTCGATCAGCACGCCGCCGTTGCGCCGCACGGCGGCCGCGAACGGCGCCGCCCAGCGGTTCTCGTAGACGAGCAGCACCGCCGCGCTGCCGGGCTCGAGCGCCTCGGCGGCGGTGGCCGCATCCTCGTCGCCCAAGAGCCCCGACGAGGCGCCCTCGAACTCCCGGAGGTCGCCCACGCCCTTCTCGTCGAGGCCGACGGCCTCGAAGCCCGAGAACGTGCCGTCGGCGTTCTTGACCACGAACAGGGCATCGAGCACGCGGACGATCCCGCGTTCGACCAGATCGAGCAGCAGCGGAACGGCCTCACCGGTCATCGGCGCATCGGCCGGATAGCCGATCACCACGATGTCTACAGGGCCGAGTTCTTCACCGTGGGCATCCATGCCGCGGATGCTAGTCGCTGGGCGCGGCAATTCCTCACCCGGGGCGGGTGAAATGGGACGCCGGGCGGATGTTCTGGTTGAGCTGGAAGACGTTCTCCGGGTCGTAGCCGGCCTTGATCCGCGCGAGCCGGTCGTGGCCGTCGCCGTAGCTGGCGCGGACCGCGCCCTCCCCCTCCTCGAGCAGGCCGGGGAAGTTGAAGTACGTCTTGCCGCGCGAGAAGCGCTCGCCCGCGTCCCAGAAGGCGCGCGTCCAGCCGATGTTCACGTCGTCGTCGGCCGGGTCGTGCCAGGTCGAGTCGATGCTCAGCATCCACTCCGAGCTGCGGTCGCCAAACGCGGTCTCCTCCGCCCCTACGCGGCTGATCGCGCCGCCGCAGTGGCGGATGATCACGAGCGTGTCGTTCGACGGCCGCCGCCCCGACCAGCCGACCGTGGTGTCGATCGCGGCGTCCGAGAGGCCGTCGAGGTAGAGGGCCTTCCAGTAGTAGCGCCGGCCCGCCGGGAAGAACGGGTCCAGCGAGCCCTGGAACTCGAGGTAGTCGACGGGCGCGCTCATGTCGAGCAGCGGGGTGGCCAGCTCGCGCAGCGCGCGCGTGGCGCGCTCGCCCTGATCCGGGTCGCCCGCCCACATGCCGGCCACGCCCACGTACGGCTTCCCGCGCAGCTCCTCGGGGAGCAGCTCGAGCTCGGGCAGCGACCAGATCAGGCCCGCGGTGGACAGCTCGTCCGGCGCGTCGGTAACGGCATCTCGCCAGCCGCTGAGCACGCGCGCCGCGTCCTCTATCGGGTAGGCGACGTTCAGCCCGTACACCTGCGGGCCGAGCTCGTGGAGGCGCAGCTCGAACGAGGTGACGACGCCGAAGTTGCCGCCGCCGCCGCGCAGCGCCCAGTACAGGTCAGGGTGTTCGCCGGCGCTCGCGCGGACGCGGCGCCCGTCGGCCAGCACCACCTCGGCGGACGCGAGGTTGTCGACCGTCATGCCGTCGCGGCGGCGCTGATGGGAGACGCCGCCGCTGAGCGCGAGCCCGGCCACGCCGGTCTCGGACACGACCCCGCCCGTGGTTGCCAGGCCCAGCGGTGCAGTCGCGCGGTCGACGTCGGCCCAGGTCGCCCCGCCCTGCACGTGAACGGTGCGGCCGGCGGGGTCGAGGCGAACGGTGCGCATGCAGGAAAGGTCGACGACAAGTCCGTCGTCGCAGACGGCGGTGCCCGCGACGTTGTGTCCGCCGCCGCGCACCGCGAGCGGCAGTCCGTGCGCAGCGGCGAAGCGGACGGAAAGCGCCACGTCCTCGGCATCGACACAGCGCGCGATCGCGGCGGGACGCCGGTCGATCATGCCGTTCCAGACACGGCGGGCGCTCTCGTACTCATCGTGCTCGGGCGTGATCAGCTCGCCCGCGAGGCGAGCGCGCAGCGCGTCGAGCGTTTCGGGACC
>Ga0075420_100002409_pt1 | contig 16175 bp, 22 predicted proteins | sample SoiMetdeltSBSDD4_FD_75296 | JGI IMG/M metagenome (GOLD analysis project Ga0075420, IMG submission 75296) | Bulk soil microbial communities from a Populus tree surrounding site in Tennessee, USA - Soil MetaG P. deltoides SBSDD4 | ecosystem: Environmental > Terrestrial > Soil > Tree plantation... | reverse complement strand
TTCGCAGCCTGGCCAACCGCGATGACCGACTTGTGGGTCCGGTCGAAAGCCACGATCGACGGCTCGGACAGGACGATGCCCTGTCCACGGACGAACAGCAGCGTATTGGCGGTGCCGAGGTCGATGGCAATGTCGTTGGCGAACACGTCGGATATCAGACCGAACATATGAAAGCTCCTCCACCTCGCGTCCAGAGCGTTGAACGGTTCAGCGCCGTTGGCATTCTACGACAGACGCCCTTCGGATGAGCGCGTCGAAGTTTCGCGGGAAGAAGCAAGGGCTGAGCCGCGCGCAAAAAACTTGGAAAATCGGCGGCTTTCGGTATTGGGCAACGTCCTCGCTGTCCACCGACGAACACCGCGCCCCGACAGTGTCAGGCGCCCGGCGGCCCCATCAGGGCCCATCATGCCGATTGCGAAGTCGGGCCGGCAGGGATATCGTCTCCCGCATGCCGACCCTCGAGGCCGGGCATGACCCGCACGCCGAGGCCCTGCCCGAGCGGCGTCGACAACGGGTGCGCTCCCAGGACACGCGCCGACATCCCGGCGATCAGAGGCTGCGCCAACCCGAGCGGCCGCCGGCCCCAGCGGCTCGGCCCTCGGGCCTCCCCCGTGTCCTGACCGGATTGCAGATCCTCATCGTGGACGACGACCCCGACATCCTCGATCTCTTTGCCACGGCATTGCGGGCCTGCGGCGGCGAGGTTTCCGCCGCCGACAACGCCAGCGATGGGCTCGCCCTGGCCATCCGGACGCGCCCGCACGTCATCGTGAGCGATATCGCCATGGTCGGTGAGGACGGGTACTGGCTGATCGGGCGCCTGCGACAGCTTCCCACCAACGTCATGCCGCAGGTGCCGGTCGTCGCGGCCACCGCGTACGGGCGAGAGCACTCGCGAACGCGCGTTCTGGCAGCCGGCTTCACGGAGCACCTGCAGAAGCCGGTCGACCCCGAGGAGCTCTGCCGGGTCGTCGCGAAGGTCGCCGGGCGCTAGCTCGGCTCGTCGTTCCGCCGCGCCCGCTTCGCCGCGGCCGCCGACTGGCGGGCCGCTTGCCGCGCCGTCCGCAGCTGCTGCTCCAGCTCGGCAACGCGGGCACGCGCGCGGGCCCTCTCGGCCTCCAGGTCGCTGACGCGACGCGTGTCGTCGGCGGCCTCGCGCGCCAGCGTCTCGGCCTCCAGCCGTCGTTGGCGCTCGGCTTCGGCCGCGCGTGCGGCACTCGCCTGCCGATCCACCGCCGACGGGTTCGGCGCACCCGGTGAGCGCACGAGGCGAAGGCGTGGCGAGGCAGCGACCGGCGTCCCGCCGAACGCCTCGAACCCCGGCGCCGGGAGCTCCTCGGTGAGCTCGCCGCGGCGAAGCGCGTCCCCGTGCGCGCGATCCACGGCCGCCCCCATGAGCGTGTCGGACAGCCGACGGAGGGCTTGCTGCGAGGCGCTCGATCCCGCGGCGCCGAGCACCGCGCGGCCGCGCGCGACCAGAATATCCAGCGCGGCACGCTGAGCCCGGAGGGCCTCCGCGGCCGCGCGGGGATCACGAAGCTGGCTCCGCCGGAGGCGGGCGACGGCCTCGAACAGCGCCGCCACGCTCTTGCTGTCGGTGATCGCCAGGCGGTTCACCGCCCAGAGGGGGGCGCTCGGCTTCCGCAGCCGCGCGAGGGCACGCGCGTCGGCGGCGCGTCCGGTCTTCCGGAGCTCGGCGGCCAATCGGTTGCGCGTGGCGGTGAACTCGGCAAGGGGTGCTGCGTAGAGGCGGGCGACGTGGTCGCGCTTTGTCATCGGCCCCAGCGTACCGCGCGGCCGGCGAGCGGGGCTTGTCAAGCACGGAAGCCCGGGGTAGCTTATGCGGCCACGAACGCGCAGGGGAGGCGCACGACGGATGGGCTCGACGACCGCGATCACACCGATCTTCTTGATCCTGCTCTGGCGACGCCAGCTCTACGGGCAGCGTCGCTTCTACGCCATCACGAACTAGCCGCTATTGGGCGCGGCAGGAGCTCGACGGAGGCCAGTGCAGCAGGACATGGGCGTAGCGACTGGGGCTCAGGTCGGCCTTCGCCTTGCGGAAGTAGGCATCCCAGAACCCGCCGATGTGCCGGGCGAGCTCCGCCGACGGCGCCGAGACGCCGGAGACGTACACGCAGACGCCCGAGAGGTCGGGGATCATCTTCTTCGCCTCGAGGTCGGCCAGCAGCTTCTGCGTCGTGGCCGGCGTCCAGGTCATCCGGTCGAAGGCGTAGGGCGGATAGTCCTCGATCATGTCGGACATCAGGATCAGGACCTTGCGTCGTGACTCGGCGCTGAAGATCTTTTCGGCCAGGAGCAGCGAGCTGAAGATGTCCGTGTAGCGCGCCTGGTACTTGCGGGTCAGCGCCTCGGCCGTCTGGGTCCTGAGGCTCTCCTTCACCTGGATGATCCGGGCCTCGGTCTCCTTCTTCTCCTTGTTGTGCTTCATGACGTTGTTCACCCAGCCGTTGAACTGAGGTCGCGCCGGCAGCTCGGCCTCGACCATCGGGCGGAACTCCGTCAGCGTCTTGTCCGTGATCGGCGAGATCATGATGCTGTCGCCCGGCTGAAGCCACGGCAGCACCTGCTTCTCCAGCTCGCGCTTGAATCCGGCGCGGTCCGTCCCCCCGATACTCTCCGAGAAGTCCACGAAGATCACCACCGCGGTGCCCCGCTGCGCCTCGGCCTGCGTCGACTTCGTGCAGCCCGTCGTCAGCGCCAGCGCCGGCAGCGCGAACAGCAGCAGCAGCTCGGCGATTCTTCGTGGAGGAAGCATCAGACGTCCTCCTGGCTATTGAGGGAAACTTCGGGCCACCACTTGAGCGCCGGGAAGTCGGCGTTCTTGCGGAACGACGGCGGTGGCAGCAGCTTCCGGTGCCGAATGTTGGTCTGCCGGTACAGCTGCACGCGCTGGTTGGTCAGCGCCCGGACCTGCTCGATGTGGCTCTTCGCCTGCTGGATCTCGCCGTTGAGCTCGGTGCCGATGGCGTACAGCTTCGTGCGGATCTTGTGCTTCCTCTTGTCGAGCGCCTTCAGCGAGTGATGAAGCGCGTCGAGACGCTCGTCGGGATCGTGGGCGAAGTACGAGGCCACGGCCGCGCCGAAGAAGACCAGCGCGTTCAGGGCGAACAGCGCGTACGCCATCTGGTTGCCTTCGGTCGCGACGTAGCCCGAGCTCGAGAACTGCGAGCTGATGTAGGTGTTACGGAGCAAGCTCACCGCGTAGAGGGTGGCCGCCACGATGGCCGGCGTCAGCCCGCCGATGAGGAGGTTGCCGACCCAGTTCGGGATCGAATGCCGCAGATGCGCGCCGATGAACACGCCGATCAACGGGATGATGATGGCCAGCGTCGAGGCCATCACGTACGTCAGGAACTCCGCCTCGCCGAAGAGCCGGAAGACGACGGTGTTGAGCGGGAACTCGCCGACCGCGAGGAAGACGATCAGTGCCCAGTGGAAGACCGGCGGGAACACGATGGTCGCCTCACGACCCACCTCGGCCACCCGCTGCTTGTAGGCTTCCTGGAGCGGCCGCGCCCGCCTCTCGACATCGTCGAGCTGGCGCTGGAGCGCCTCGACCACCGGCCGGAGCCGCGCGATGACCCCGGACGCGGTCTTGTAGATCTGCTGCACCGCCTGCTCGCCGTTGGAGATGAGCGCCTGCTCGAACGGAGCCGGCGTGTACGATCCCATCTCCGGGATGTTGCGCTCGCCGTCCTTCTGCCCCTCGGCGAGAATGCGGCCCTCGTCGGCGAACTCGACCGCCGGAAGCTTCCGTGGGCCAAACGAGAAGTGCATGACGCCTAGGCCTCGTGCTTCTTCAGCACCGAGCTGAGCTCGTCGATCAGGAACTTCACGTTGTCGAGCACCGTGTCCTCGGTCGACGACAGATCGGTCATGCGCTTCATGACCGCCTGGTAGTCCACCTTCATCTGCGCCAGCGTCTGGTGCAGGGCGTCGACGCTGACCCGGAGACCGTCACGCTCGCTCTTCAGCGCCGACCAGCGCTTCTGCAGCGTCTCCAGCTGATCGCGCATCTCGCTCGACTGCTGCACCAGCTCGCGGTACTCGGTGATCGCATCGATGATCCGTTTGACTTCTGTGTCGTTCAGCACTGCTGGACTCCTTTCGTCTGGTTGCACTGCATCGTCGCTCGTTCCATGCGACTCGAGCCTCCGTCCTGCCCGGTATGCCCGACAGCGCGTACGTTGGCGTCGCAGACAGCGCGAAACGGCGCGCTGGGGGTTCAAACGATGTGCCAAGCGTAAGTGTGCGAGAAGTCATGCGGCAGCTTGGTGGCGCGGCCGATGTGACACCTGGCCAGGCCGTTCGTTGTCGCGTTGTCACGCCTCGCCATCGCAGCGAGCGATTCGGGATGCACGGACGGCCAGCATGTCACCCGCGCACGCCGCGCAGCGGCGTAGACGCGCAAAACATGCGGTTTCACGCTCGCCACCGCGCCCGCGCCGTGCCATTGCACGCGAGCCGCCGGAGACGGCCATGTCAGCGCGGCGCGTGCGGAAAGTTTGACTCGTCGACCGCCGTTAAGGGACGATTCGTCGAGGCCGGTGTGGCCGGCGGCGACCGGAGAACAGAACACATGGACAAGACCGACGTGACGCAGCGGATCCGGCAGCGGATGGAAGCGGGCGTTCTACCCCGCGTGATCCCGCCCCTGACCGGCGAGCCGGGCTGGCCGACGTCGCCGACGGGGCACATCAAGGCCGATACGGCGATCGGCGTCGTCAAGTGCGCCGCATGCGACTCGCCAGGCGCCCAGGTGGCCTACCGCTTCCCCGATGGTCGTATCGTCCGCTTTCACGGCCGCTGCCATCGGATCTGGGAAGAGGAGTGTCAGCGCAGTAGCTAGCGGCCCGCGGCGGAGGTCCTGCGCGCCTCGCCCGAAACCAGCGCGCAGCCATCGACGCGCAGCTGTTCCTCGATCAGCAACCGACGCCGATCGTTGAGGTCGGAGTCGTCCTGCGTCTGACGTCCGGGACCCCGTCGCTCACCGACCCGACGATCGAGGACGACCTCGACGTCTCGGGCGAGTCCCACCGCGGCCAGCGCGGCGTCATAGAGGTCGGGGCGATACACGGAGACGATGAAGAGCGAGGGCGTCATGCCTGAGCTCCACTGGGATCGGCTTCTTGCGACGTGGCCCACGCGCCACGCACTCGAGCGGCGGCTCCTGGAACGGTAGTGTGCGATGGCGCGGCCCACCTGCACAAGGCGATTCGTCCCGGCCCAGCGCCCGGCCAGGTTTCGTTCAGCCGCGGCGAGCAACTGCTCACCAGCCCGGGGCCCTTCGCGCCGTGAGATTCTCACAAACCAGCGATTCCAAAGATGGAATACGGCGTCTCCTGGCCCGGCACACGCCTTGCGAAATGACCGGTCCGGGAGGACGGCGACATGCGACTCCGGATCACGTTGTTCACCACGGCGTTCGTCATGCTGCCAGTGGCGGCCTTCGCGCTGCTGATCGGCGGCATGCTGTGGCGACGCATCTCGGGCGCGGCGTGATGCGCCTCGCCTGGCGCTCGCGCGGCCCGGTGGATCGCCGAGAGCTGAACCTCGGGGTTGTCGTGGCCGTCCTTCTCGCTTCGCTGGCCGCCGGCTTCACGGGCGGGCTGATCGTGTGGGCGCTGTGGCGATACGACGTGCTGCAGCTCAGCGACCGGCACTCACAGCCCTGATTCCCTAGCCCGTTTCCCCGCTGCCCTCGCGGCTTGGCATCCCACATGCCACGGCCCTCCGCATCGCCGCGAAGGGAGGCACTCCAGCATGAAGGGTCAGCGCGGATTCACCTTGATCGAGCTGCTCATCGTCGTCGCCATCATCGGCATTCTCGCTGCGATCGCCGTGCCGCTCTACGCCAACGTCCAGCAACGCGCCCGCATCGCCAAAGCGCAGGCGGACGCGCGCGCGCTGGCCACCGCGGCCTCCATTTTCGGCGCGCACATGGGCCATTTACCGACCGCCCTGTCCGAGCTGACGGCGATCGCCACGAACGCGCAGAACCAGGCGGCCGGCCCGTTCATGGCCTCGATTCCCGCCGGACCTTCCGGCTGGAGCGCGTACACGTACACCGCGGACGCCGCGGTCGGCGTGTTCACGATCTCGGCGACGGGAGATTCGACGACGGTGCGGATCCCGTAGCACGCGGACAGGGCACCACCGCCACCGCGGCAGGGCAGTCGGGCGGGGCGAGGGTGCCCGTCGTGCAAAGCGCGGCGGCGTCGGGCAGGAGGCGCTGCGGAGCAGGCGGTAGACCGACGCTCGCCGAATTTCGGTCGCGGCGCGCTCCCGGGATAAGCTCGATCTACCCCGATCCGCCTCGGGGTCCGGCCAACCACCAAGGCGGCGTGCGTCGCGCGCAGTCCGGGGGGCATCGCCGTCATCCTGCCGGCGCTCACGCCAACGCTCGAACGGGGGCGGCTCACCGCTTCGGCTCATCACGGCCCGGCTCGATCCGGTCGCCTGCGGGCCTCGCTCGATGCCTCCATCGCCGAGGGCGCGGCCGCCGAGGTCTTTGGCGCATGCGCCGGCGGGGCCGTCCTCACCGGGTGGGCGCTCTATCTGGGCGCCAGTCCCGTGACCATCGGGCTACTCACCGCGCTCCCGGTCGCCGCACAGGTCGTCCAGCTGCCCGCCGCCTGGCTCACGCAGCGCTTCGGCGCCAAGCGACTGGCCATCGCGGCCGTCGGCGCCTCACGCCTGGTCTGGCTTCCACTGATCGCGGTCCCTTTCGTCCATCTCCCGCCGGCGACGGCCCTGGCGGCCTTCGTCGCGATCGTGACGCTGGCGACGATCCTGGGCGTCATCGGGGGCAACGCATGGACGGCGTGGATGGGCGACCTCGTCCCGGGCGCGATCCGCGGGCGCTTCTTCGGCCGCCGCATGGTGTACCTGAACATCGCGGGCACCGTGACCTCCCTGGGCGCGGGACTCGCGCTCGACACGCTCGGGCCTCGCGGCCTCCGCGGAGAGACGCTCGGAATGCTCCTGGCCGTCGCGTCCGCGGCCGGCTTGATCAGCGTCTGGCTTCTGCTCGCGCAGCAGGGCCCGGGCCCCCGTGAGGACTTGACCGCGCCGGAGTGGGGCGACTTCGCACGCTCCGTCCGGGACGCCAGGACGCGTCCGCTGCTTGCCTACCTGCTCGGCTGGCATGCCGCGGTCGGCATCTCGGCCGGATTCTTCTCGTACCACATGCTGGCAAATCTCGAGATGGGGTTCGTGCTCGTGGCGGCGCACGGGATCCTGGCCGCCGCCATCCGGATCGCCTCGGCGCCGGTGTGGGGACGGCTCGTCGACGCGTTCGGCGCTCGACCGGTGCTCGTCGTGTGCTCCTCCGGCATCTCGGTGGTGCCTCTCATCTGGCTGTTCATCACGCCCGACCGGCTCTGGCCGATCGTCATCGAAGCAGTGCTGGCAGGCGCCCTCTGGGGCGGGCATGGCATCGCGACGATGGATCTGTCGATCGGCCTGGCTCCGCGCCGTGGCCGTCCCTTTTACCTGGCGACCTTCGCCACGGCGGGCGGCCTCGGCTTCGCGGTCGCCTCGGCCCTGGCCGGCCTCCTCGCCTATCTGATCACCGCGCCGGTCGACGTGCTGGGCTCGACCTGGCTCAACGTGCACGTGCTGTTCCTGCTGTCCGCGCTCGGCCGCGCTGCGGCCGCCCGGCTGGCCACGCGGATCGAGGAGCCGGCGGCGCGGAGCGTCCACGACCTCGGTGGCGCGCTGATCGGGATGCTGGAAAGCCGGTCGATGCGATGCCACGCCGGCCCGCCGCCGGCGTGGTCAGCGAAGGGCGGGCATCACCTCGGCGGTGAAGATGCGGAGCGTCCGCAGCATCAGGGGCATCGGCAGCAGACCGCCGGGATTCAGCTCGGCGATCATTCCGCTCAGGCCAAGCTCGTCCCGCAGCCGGCCGAGGCGCTCCACCAGCTCGGGGGCCGTGCCGAATGCGACGCGCCGCTCGAGGATCTCCGCGTACGAGAGCTTGGTGACCTGATCAAGCAGGGTGACGTTGCGAGCGGCGGAGCCGGTGTCGACGCGGCCGAGGCGCGAGCGGGTGAGCTCGGCGTGGCGCCGGAAGAAGTAGGTGATGTTCTCGCACGGCTCGTCGATGGCGGCGTCATGGGTCGGCGCCGCATAGATGGGAATGCGCAGGCACACGTCGCCCTCGCCGGCGTGCCCGGCGTCCCGCCAGGCCGCTCGATACGCGCCGAGGTGCTGGCGGAGGGCCGGGATGTCGAGATCACGAAGACCGACGAAGAGCGGCAGGCCCATGCGGCCCACGAAGCGAAACGTCTCGGGTGAGTTGGCGGCCATGCGCAGCGGCGGATGCGGCACCTGGACCGGCCGCGGCGCCACCGTCGTGTTCTCGAATCGGTAGAACTTGCCCTCGTAGCCGAACGGCTCGCCCTTCCAGGCCTGCTTGAGGATCGCCAGCGCCTCTTCGAAGCGCGCCTGGCTCTCCCCGTACGGAATGTTGAGCACATCGTACGCGCGCGGCGAGCCGCTGCGCCCGATGCCGAAGTCGAAGCGGCCGCCGCTGAGGTGATCGATCGTCGCCACCTCCTCCGCGATGCGCAGCGGGTTCGCCAGCGGCAGGACGGTGACGGCGGTCCCGATCCGGACGCGCCGCGTGCGGGCGGCCATGAAGCTGGCCAGTGCGATCGGCGCCGATTGCACGGACCGCGTGGGATTGAAGTGGATCTCGCCCAGCCAGACGCCGTCCAGTCCCCACGCCTCGGCGGCGTCGGTCAGCTCGAGCGCCTCCTGGAAGGCCGTCGCCTCGCTCGTCTCGCGGCGACGCTCCTCGACGAAGATCCCGAAGTGCATGCCGCTCAGTGGCCCGGCGCCTTGCGCGCCAGGAACTCCTTGAATCCGTCGCGCGGATGCGCCGAGGTGAGCCAGGTCGCCCGCGCGGTCTCCTCGTTGTCGTAGCGCTCGCGCCACGACATGCCGATGTCCTCGTGCAGGAGACGCTTGATGCCCTGCACCATCCGGCCGTCGTTGCGGGCGATCATCTGCGCGATCTCCAGCGCCGCCTCGCGCAGCCGGCCGGCCGGCACGACCTGATTCAGGAGGCCGATGCGCTCGGCCTCGTCGGCCGGCACGTCGCGTCCGGTATAGAGGAGCTCCTTCGCCTTCGACAGTCCGACCAGCAGCGGCAGCGACCACGTGGAATTGACGCGGCCGTAGCTGGCGGCGAGGAAGCGAAACTTCGTGCGCTCGCACCCGATGCGGATGTCCAGCATGGAGGTGAGCAAGGCGGCGCCGCCGTAGGCGAGGCCGTTGATCGCGCCGACGAGAGGCTTGGCAAAGGTCGCGATGTGCCAGTTGGCGCGGTTGCGGAACGCTTGCCGCTCGGCGAGCTCCTCGCCGGTCAGCCCCGCCATCTCGTGGATGTCGGCGCCCGCCGAGAACGCCTTGTCGCCGGCGCCGGTGAGAACGACCGCCCGGACGGAATCGTCGGCCGCGAGCAGCTGGAGCTCGCGATCGAGCTCGCGGATCAGCCCGAAGCTCAGCGCGTTGAGCTTCTCGGGCCGGTTCAGCACGATGACGGCCACACCGTCCCCGTGCTCGGTCAGGATCGATTCGTAGCCCACTCCGTCACCCGCCCTTTCGTCGTGCCGCACGATCCGCCGGCCCTCTCGAAATGTCAAGCGGGGAGCAGCAGTCGGGCCAGCTCGTCGGGAGCGCTCAGCATCGGGTAGTGGCCGGTGTCGAGCTCGTGCCACTGCCCCTCGAGCCGCTCGACCGTGCGCCGCTGGTGCGCCTCCGGCGGATTCACCGCGCGGCGACAGCGGACCACCGTGGCGCGCCACGACTGCTCCCAGAACGTGGTGGCCTCCATGGGCGCCTCGAGGGCGGCCACGGGGTGGGGCGTGATTCGCGCGAGCGCCCAGGCGCGCGTCGGCGCGTCGAGGTCCCGGAACAGCCGGCTCTCGGCATCGGCGCGCGTCGGCCCCGTGGCCACGTCGGTCGTCTCGTTGGGCGTGGCCCGCTTGACGATGTCGTCGACGCGCTCACCGGGCATCAGGGCCAGCGCGTCGACGAATACGAGACGGCCGATGCGCGGCCGCGCCAGCTCGGCCGCCCGCTGGACGACCATGCCACCCGAGCTGGTGCCGACGAGGACGATATCGGCGAGATCCTCGTAGAAGAGGAACTGCGCGACCTCGTGGGCGTGAGTCCCGACGGTGATGCCGGGGCGCAACAGATGCGCGCGCTCCGCACATCCGTCGAGCGTCAGCGCGTGAACGACGTGGCGGGCCTCGCGCAGTCGGGTGACGACGGGCTTCCAGATCCAGGCACCCTGGTATGCCCCGTGAATCAAGACGTAGGTGGCCATCCGCACTCCCTTGTGAGAGGGCTGGTTCGCTGGAGCTGCCGAGAGGCGGATTCTAGCGGGAACGGCAGGACTTCGAGGGGGGCCAGTGCAGCAGCACGTGCGCATACCGGCCGGGGTCGAAATCGGCGCCGGCCCGCGCGAAGAACGCCTGCCAGAACCCGCTGATGTGCCCGGCGAGGGCGGCATCGCGGGCGGAGGCGCCGCTGACGTAGATGCACACGCCGGTCAGATCCGGAATGAGCCGCTTGGCCGCCAGCTCGTTGACGAGCGTGCCGGTCTCGCCCGGTCGCCAGCGCATTGCATCGAACTTGTACGGCGGGTTGTCCTCGATCATGTCGGACATCAGGATCAGCACCTTGTGGCGGGGGTCGCCGTGGAAGTACTTCTCGGCCATGCCGAGCGAGCTGAAGATGTCGGTGTAGCGGCTCGCAAACGGCTTCGCGAACGCCTGCGCGACGTCGGCCTTGAGCTGCTCGCGGGTGGTGGCGATGGCCCGCTCTGTCTCCTTCACCGTCTTCGCGTGCTTGAGGGTGTTGTCGACGAAGCCGTTGAATTGCGGCATCGGCGGCAGCGTCGCCTCGACGAGGGGCCGAAATCCGGTGAGCGTCTTGTCATGGATCGGCGCCACCATCAGGCGGTCACCGGCGGCGAGAAACGGCAGGATGCTGGTCTCGAGCTCGCGGCGGTATCCGGCCCGGGCCGGTCCCTGGATGCTCCCGGAGTAGTCGATGAAGACCACCACGCTCGTCGGTGGGTGCGCCTCCGCGGCGACGGACACCGCCGCCGGCGCGAAGAAGGCGGAGAGCATGAGGAGGAGCTCGCTGATCACGGTGGTTGCGCGCCGGATCAGGCGCGCCGCTCCCGGACGAGGACTCCGGCCACGATGAGGCCGACGGGAATGATCCAGCCCGGCAGATCGAATTTCGTGACGGCCACCACCAGCACGACGAGGGCCGCGATCATCATCACCGCGCGAGCGCCCGAGAAGCCCATGGTCCCCTCCTGAGGGTGAACGGCGCGTTCGATCTCGGTGCGATGGCGAGGCAAGGACCAAGCCAGATCGTGTCTTGGTCATGAATTCGCTGTCTTCGGGGCGGCTTACATCGGATCGTTGACTCGAAAGCCCCGGACGTGACGGCGTGTCGTGCCGCTTGGGCATGGAACGTCGTAGCTCCCAAGCGCTCGGGCGCGGCCCGGCGAAGCCGGACCGCGCCTTATTCCCGTTTTCCTGTCGCTAGTCCTTCGGGACGAGGACGATCTCGATGCGGCGGTTCTTGGCCCGGCCCTCCACGGTGGCGTTGTCGGCGACGGGCTTGAACTCGCCGAACCCGGCGGCCGACAGCTGCGCGGGATTGATCGCCTGCTTCTGGAGGTAGCGCGCGACGTTGATGGCGCGCGCGGCCGAGAGCTCCCAGTTGGTCGGGTAGCGCTGGGCGAGGCTGCCGGAGATCGGAATGGCGTCGGTATGCCCCTCGATGCGGATCGCCTTGTCGTTGACCGACTTCAAGATCTCGATGACCTTGCCGAGCACCACCAGCCCTTCGGGCTTCACCTCGGCGCGCCCGGAGTCGAACAGAATGGCGTCGACCATGTTGACGGTCAGTCGCCCCTGCAGCTCGGAGATCGTCACCTGCCCCTTGGCGATCTCGCTCTTCATCTTGTCGACGAGCTGCTCGTACGTCGAGCTGACCTCGCGCACCTTCTCCTCGCGCGCCTTCTGAGCGTCGGACAGCTCCTGGGCGAGACGGATATTCTCGCTCTCGATGGCGCTGAGCCGCTGGCGCAGCTCGGCGATGCTCCGTCCGAGCTCGCCCGAGCGGGCCGCGAGCAGACGCTCGAGCTCGGCGCGGTCCGCGGTCACCTGCTCGTTGCGCTTGCCGGCATTGGCGAGCTCGGTCTTGAGACGCGCGTTGTCGACTTCGAGCGCGTTCGCCGACTCCACCGTCTTCATGTACTCGCTCTTCGACACGCAACCGCCGAAGACGAGCGGAATGACGGCGAGCACGGCCAGGGCCATGCGGGACTTCTGCATCAGGTACCTCCTCGTCGCAAGAGACTGGCGACGTGCCAGCACCCCGATTATGGCAAGGCGCCCCCCGGCGGAACGAACTTTATCCCTTCGGGATGTCGCCGGCGAGCGTGAGCCGGTGCAGGAGCCGGCGATGACCGGCGTAGTCGTTGATGGCGTTGTGCTGCGCGCAGCGGTTGTCCCAGAAGGCGATCGAGCCCGCGCGCCAGCGAAACCGGCAGGTGAACTCCGGTCGCGTCTGGTGGCGGAAGAGGTAGTCGAGCAGTGGCGCGCTTTCCTCCTCGGTCATGCCGTCGAAGCGCACGGTGTGGGCGATGTTGACGTAGAGCGCCCGGCGGCCCGTCTCCGGATGGCGGCGGACGACCGGATGCGCGGCCGCGTAGTCCTTCTTCACCTCGCGCGCGCTGTCCTTCAGGCGGTCCTCGCGCGTGCGGCTGGCATCCGCCTTGGCCGAGCTATTGACCGCCAGCAGCCCTTCGAGCATCGCCTTCAGACCGTCGGACAGCGTCTCGTACGCCAGGTACATGTTGGCGAACAGCGTGTCCCCGCCATACGGCGGGATCTCGCGGGCGACCAGCATGCTGGCCATCGGGGGCACGTCGAGGTACGCGGTATCGGAGTGCCACACGCCGCCGAAGTTCACGCGCTCGTGCTCGAGCTTCAGCACCGGAATGATCTCCGGATACTCCGGCAGTCCCTTCACGAAGGGATACTCGATCGCCTCGCCGAAGCGGCGCCCGAGGGCGAGGAACTGCGCCGGCGAGAGATTCTGATCTCGGAAGAAGATGACCAGATGATCGAGCCAGGCGCGCCGCAGGGCGAGGATCGTCGCGTCTGACAGGGGCGCCGAGAGATCGAGGCCCGAGATCTCGGCGCCGAGGGCGCCGGCGACCGGCGCGATTGTGAACGGCGCGCTCACGACCCGGCGGGGCCGAGGAAGTCCGCCACCATCCGTGCGACCTTCTCCGGCTGTTCGAGCTGCGGCGCGTGCCCGGCGGCATCGACCGTCTGCACGCGCGCGCCGGGGATGCGCCGGCTGAACTCCTCCGCGTACACGAGGGGAACCAGCCGATCCTCCTTCCCCCAGACGATCAGCGTCGGTGCCTTCACGCGGTGAATCCGTTTCTTCAGACCCTTGTCGGGAATCGGCCAGATGAACTTCCCGGTGGCGCCCATCGCCCACGTGCGGCGGACGCGCGTGGCAATCGCCGCCTCCGGATCCTCGACCACGCCGAATAGCCGGCGGGCGGCCTCGCAGCCGGGATCGTGAAAGAGGGCGTCGCGGAGGCGCCCGGGGTCGAGCGTCATCCAGTTCGTGATGCGATCGCCATCGCGCCAGAATCCGATCGGGTCGATGAGCACGAGCCGCCGCACGCGATGCGGCACGGCGGCGGCCACCTCGCACGCGACCATGCCGCCGAACGAGTGGCCGACGACCGCGGCCTGCGAGAGGCCGAGCGCGTCCAGCAGCTCGTCGTAGCAGAGCACCAGATCCCAGAGCCCATCCAGATGGTAGACGTCATCCGGCGCCTCCGGCGTGGTTCCCGGGTGCTCGGGGGCCACGACCGTGAAGGTTCGCGCGAGGTGATCGAGGAACGGATCCCACGTGAGCCCCCATGGTCCGTGCAGGAACACGAGCGGCGGGCCCTCGCCCTTCGACCGGACGCGAATCCGTACCTTGTCCTGCCAGACGACGAGCGTGCGCTCGGTCATGCGCGCGCCGCCGCCACCGCCGCGCCGGCGCGCGACGTCGGCGCGCTCCGCAACCGCTCGGGCCACCAGTGGTTGACCCAGCCGTCGTCGTCCCAGAGCGGCCGCAGATGCGGCAAGACCTCACGCGCGAAGAGATCCATGTTCTCGAGGGTCAGCTCGTGCGGCATGGAGCCGATCTGGAGCAGGACCATCAGGTTGCCGACGCGCAACCCCTTGACGACCTCCTCTCGAATTCGATCGCGCACGGTGGCCGGGCTGCCGGCGATGACGTAGCCCTTCTCCACGAAGTCGCGATAGCGCAGCTTCTTCGTGTCCTCCGCCCGGCGCACGTTGCTGCGCGCGGCGGCCAGGAGGCTTCGGTAGTCCTGATTGCCCGGCGGCGCCCCGAGCTCGAGCGGCCAGTGCAAGCACTTGTGATAAAAGTACTCGACGTGTCGGGCGTACTTCTCCTCCGCCTGGGCGTCGGTGGGGGCGACGGCGACGAGCTGCAGAAAGCCCGCGCGGTAGGGGTTCGGATCCCGGCCTTTGTCGGCCACGACCTTCCAGTACCCCTGCATCATCGTATGGGCTGCCTTGGCCCCCGAGTAGCTGAGGAAGCAGTAGCAGACGTCGTTGTCGACGGCGAAGTCGAACGTGCTCACGCTACCGGAGCCGGGCACCCACACGGGCGGGTGCGGCTGCTGGATCGGGCGCGGCCACAGATTCACGGTGGCGAGCTGATAGTAGCGACCGTTCCAGGAGAAGATCTCGCGCGCCTGCCAGGCCTTGAGCGTCAGCGCGAAGGCCTCGCGATAGCGCTCGCGATGCTCCATGGGCGTGATGCCGTAGCAGAAGTTCACGTCCATCGGGCTGCCGAGCGGCAATCCCGCCACCAGCCGGCCGCCGCTGATGCAGTCGAGCATCGCGTATTCCTCGGCCACCCGGATCGGCGGATTCGACGTCGGCAGGGTGGCGCCCATCTGCACGATCGCCACGTCGGTGCCGTTGGTCGCCTTGGCGAGCACGCTGCCCATGAGGTTGGGGCTCGGCATGAAGCCGTAGGCGTTCTGATGGTGCTCGTTCGTGCACACACCGTCGAAGCCGGCGCGGGCGGCGTAGAGCAGCTCGTCCAGCGTCCAGTTGTAGTACTGGCCCACACGGCGGGCGTCGGCCAGCTCCCACCAGGGCGGCGTCACCCACACGGATTCGTAGCGCTTCTCGAAGTCGTCGGGCAGCTCACGATGCGGCATGAGATGGAAGGCGCTGATCTTCATGGGTCCCTCGCGGACAAGAGTGTACCCGAACTCAGCTCGCGCGCTCGCGGAGGGTCTTGCGATCGATCTTGCCGGCGGGCGTCTTCGGCAGCTCGTCCACGAGCTCGATGGCGCGCGGATACTCGTGCTTGCCGAGACGCGTTTTCACGAACTCCTGAAGCTCTCGCGCGAAGCCCGGGCCGGTCCCCGGGGCCACCACGCAGGCCTTCGGGATCTGCCCGCGCAACGGATCGGCCACCCCGATGACGGCCGCCTCGCGGACATCCGGATGCGCGAGCAGCGCCTGTTCGATCTCGAGCGCGCTCATCGTCCAGCCGGCGGAGATGATGACGTCGTCGGACCGTCCGGCGTGGAAGAAGTAGCCGTCGGCGTCGATGCGTCCGCGGTCCTTCACGCGGAACCACTCACCGCGCCGCCGGACGGCAATCTCGCCGAGCTGGCCGGCGGGCACCGGCCCCGTGTCGTCGACCACCGCCACCTCCCACCCCGGCGCCGCCTTGCCGAGCGCGCCTCGGCGGACCTCGAAGCCCTCGAACCCGGGATAGCTGGCGATGATGACGCCGACCTCCGTGCTGCCGTACATGCTGCACGGGGGAACTCCGAACGTCCGCTCGACGAACTCCCACGTCTTGCCATCCATCGGCTCGCCGGTGTACGAGAGCTTCGCCGGTCGGAAACGGCGATCGTCGGCCAGCCCCGACTCGCGGATCATCCGGTACACCGTCGGCGCGGCGGCGAAATTCGAGATGTCGAACGCGTGGAGCGCGTCGACGAGGCGGTCGGCGCGGAATCGTCCCGAGTAGCTGCCGACGGC
>Ga0075420_100002407_pt1 | contig 16181 bp, 15 predicted proteins | sample SoiMetdeltSBSDD4_FD_75296 | JGI IMG/M metagenome (GOLD analysis project Ga0075420, IMG submission 75296) | Bulk soil microbial communities from a Populus tree surrounding site in Tennessee, USA - Soil MetaG P. deltoides SBSDD4 | ecosystem: Environmental > Terrestrial > Soil > Tree plantation... | reverse complement strand
CTGGCGGAGATCGCCGGCGCCAGCAAGCTGCGCGTGATCAAGAAGCACATCCTGCCGAACGTGATGAACACGGCCACCGTGCTGGCGAGCCTCACCGTCGGCGTCGTCATCATCGCGGAGGCCTCGCTCAGCTTTCTCGGCGTCGGGGTGCCGCCGCCCCAGCCGGCATGGGGTCTCATGCTGTCCGAGGCGCGCCCCACCTTGATGGCCGGCCAGTGGTGGCTGACGGTTTTCCCCGGCGCGTGCATCTTGCTCATCGTCCTCGCCACGCAGCTCTTCGGCGACTGGCTCCGCGTGAGACTCGACCCGCAAACGAGAAATCTCTGAAACCCGTCCTGGAAGTCGCCGATCTGCAGACGCACTTCTTCACCTTCGGCGGCACCCGGGTGGTCAAGGCCGTCGATCACGTGAGCTTCAGCCTGGGCGAAGGCGAGACGCTCGGGCTCGTGGGCGAGTCGGGCAGCGGCAAGACCACCACGTGCCTGTCGATCGTCGGACTGCTGCCGCGCGGCGCCCGCATCGTCGGCGGCCGCGTCACCTTCGAGGGGGAGGACCTGACCCGCAAGAGCCAGCGTGAGCTGCGGCGGATCCGCGGCCGCCGCATCGCGGTGATCCTCCAGGACCCGATGGCCTCGCTGAACCCGCTGTTCACGATCTTCCGCCAGGTGGCGGAGCCCGCGTTCTTCCACCAGCAGCTGCGCGGGCGCACCCTCCGTGCGCGCGTCCAGCATCTCCTGCGCGCTGTCCGCATCCCGTCGCCCGAATGGCGCATGCGCGACTATCCGCACCAGATGAGCGGCGGCATGCGGCAGCGGATCGTGGGCGCCATCGCGCTGGCGGGCGGCCCGCGGCTGGTCATCGCCGACGAGCCGACGACCAATCTCGACGTGACGATCCAGGCGCAGTACCTCGACCTGTTGAAGGACATCCAGCGCGACACGGGCGTGGCGCTCATCTTCGTCACCCACAACCTCGGCATCGTGGCCAAGATGTGCGACCGGGTGGCCGTGATGTACGCCGGCGCCATCGTCGAGCAGGCGCCGGTCCGTGAGCTGTTCAACACGCCGCGACATCCGTACACGCGCGCGCTGCTGGGCGCCGTCCCCAAGCTGGGCAGCAAGGAGCCGCTGTACGCGATCGCGGGGCAGCCGCCGAACCTCGCCAGCCTGCCCGCGGGGTGCTCCTTCCATCCGCGGTGCCCCGAGGCGCTGCCCCGCTGCGCGACGGAGGCGCCGGACGAGGTGCACGCCGGTCCCGGCAGCGCCGCCCGCTGCTGGCTCGTGAGCAATGGCGTCGCCCGTTCTTGAAGTGCGCGGACTGACGAAGCACTTTGTCGTCGGCTCCCGTCTGCTCGGCGCCGGCGGCGCGCTGGTGAAGGCCGTCGACGGCGTCGACTTCGCGATCAATCAGGGCGAGACACTCGGCCTCATCGGCGAGTCCGGCTGCGGCAAGACGACGACGTCGAAGCTGATCCTGCTGCAGGAGACGCCCACGGCGGGGACGATCGCCTTCGACGGCCGGGACATCGCCACCCTCGCCGGCGGCGAGCTGATGACCTATCGCCGGGCGGTGCAGGTGGTGTTCCAGGACCCGTTCAGCTCGCTGAGCCCACGCATGCGCGTGCGCGACATCATCGCGGAGCCGCTGGAGATCCATACCCGGCTCCGCCCGGCCGCCGTCCGCGAGCGCGTCGACGCCGTCCTGCAGCTGGTCGGCCTCGCGCCGGACGTGGCCTCGCTGTTCCCGCACGAGTTCAGCGGCGGCCAGCGCCAGCGCATCGCCATCGCCCGCGCCCTCGTGACCGAGACCCGGCTCATCGTGCTCGACGAGCCGGTATCGGCGCTCGACGTCTCCGTGCGCGCGCAGATCATCAACCAGCTCGAGCATCTGCAGCGGACACTCGGCGTCAGCTACCTGTTCATCGGCCACGACCTTGCCACCGTGGCCCACATCAGCCATCGCATCGCCGTGATGTACCTCGGCAAGATCGTGGAGACGGCCGAGAGCGACGCGCTGTGCGCGCGCCCGATGCATCCGTACACGCGCGCGCTCTTCGCGGCCGCGCTGCCGTCGCACCCGGACGATCCGCCCGCCGAGCGCGCCATCGCCGGCGAGGTCCCGAGCGCGCTCAGCCTGCCGTCGGGCTGCCGTTTCCACCCGCGCTGCCCGCTCGCGATGCCCGTGTGCTCGGAGGTGGCGCCGCCGCTGCGGCTACGCGACGGCGGCGGCGAGGTCGCCTGCCACCTGTACTGATCGCCAGCTAGGCCGTGCCCGCCGGTGCGGGCGCCACCGCGCCAGCGAGGTACGCGCGCACGGCGGGATCTCCGAGCAGGCTGGGAAAATCGGCGAGCTCGGAGGCGCGTCCGTCGTGCACGAACACGAAGCGTTCGCAGAGCTCACCGAGGAGGTCGAGCTGATAGGCCTCGGTCGGGTGCAAGCACACGAAGACAAGCCGGCCGGCGGCGCGCAGGCGACGGAAGAACGCGAGCATGAAGCCGATGTAGCCGTCCTGCGTGCTGAACTGCGGCTCATCGAACAGATGCACGACCGGCGAGCGCGTCACCGCCTGCGCCAGCAGCGCGTCGGGTCGCGTGCGTGCAATGCGCCGCACCTGGTAGGACTGGTGATAGTGGACGGCCAGGCGGTCGCGCTCGCGCCGCTTCACGGTGCTCACGTCCTGTCCGAGGCACAGCACGCGCCCCGACGTGGGCGGGCGGCTCCCTGTCATCAGCTCGAACAGCGTCGTCTTGCCGGCGCCGTTGGCGCCCATCATCCCGACGATGGCCGGCTCGAAGAAGGTCAGGTCGGCCTCGATCGAGAAGGTGACCTGCCGGCGCAGCCAGCCGCGCGTGTACTCCTTGCGGACGCGCTCGAGCACGAGCAGCGGCGCGGCCGCGGCCATGCTCACACGCCCAGGAGCCGCCGGCGGCGGGCGGCGTCGTCGCGCAGCTCGCGCGCGGGGCCCTCGTGCACGATGGTCCCGCGATCCATGACGTAGACGCGGTCGGCGATCGCCAGCGCCGTCGGCGCGTTCTGCTCCACCAGTAGCGCGGCCACGCCTTCCGCCTTCAGACGTCCGATCAGCGTGACGACGTCGCGAACCACCTTGGGCGCCAGCCCTTGCGATGGCTCGTCGAAGAGCACGAGCCCGGGCGAGCCGAGCAGGGCGCGCGCGATGGCGACCATCTGCATCTCGCCGCCGGACAGATTCTCGCAGTCGCGGTGGCGGAGGTACTCGAGGGCGGTGAAACGGTCGAGCACGTCCTTGAAGGTCCAGGCGCGGAACGGCGTCCGCTTGGCCGCGATGGTGAGGTTGCGCTCCACCGTGAGCGTCGGAAAGATGCGCCGGTCGTCCGGGACCCAGCCGATGCCGGCCCGCGCGATGTCGTGCGTTGCCGCCCCGGTGATATCGCGACCGTCGAAGCGGATGCGGCCGGCTCGGGCGGGGGTGAGCCCGAGGATTGCGCGCAGGGTGGTGGTCTTGCCGGCGCCGTTGGGTCCGAGCAGACAGACGATCTCGCCGCGGCCGACGCTGAGCGAGACGCCGAACAGGACCTGGGTCTCGCCGTACGAGACGTCGATGCCGGAGACGTCGAGCATCACACCGCGGCTCCGAGCCCCGAGCGCGCGAGCCACGGGTCGGCGCGCAGCGCCTCCGGCGTGCCCTCGGCGATGACCTGCCCCCAGTGGATGACCGAGATCTGATCCGCGAGCCGGAACAGGAAGGCCATGTCGTGCTCGATGATGACGATGGTGAGCACGCGGCGCAGCTCCTGGATCAGCTCGGCCAGGCGCGCGGTGCCGTCGGCGCCGAGTCCCGAGGTTGGCTCGTCGAGGAACAGGATGCGCGGCTCGGCGGCGACGGCGAGGCCGATCTCGAGCGCCCGGCGGTCGCCATACGACAGCCGTCCCGCCGCCACCCGCTCCTTGCCGCCGAGACCCACGCGCGCGAGCACCGTCGCCGCGCGGTCCCGCGCGCCCGTATCGCGCCGCAGGTCGTGCACCATGTTGAATGACCGCGCGCGCACCGCCGGCGCCGCGAGGAGGACGTTCTCCAGCGCGGAATACTCGTCGAAGACGTTCATGAGCTGGAACGAGCGGGCGACGCCACGGCGTGCGATCGCATACGGGGGCAGGCCGGTGATGTCCTCGCCGCCGAAGACGACGCGGCCGCGATCGGGTCGGACACCGCCCGTGAGCACGTTGAAGCACGTGGTCTTGCCGGCGCCGTTCGGGCCCATGATGCCGCTCAGCCGTCCCTCGGGGAAGGCCAGGCTGATGTCCTCGAGGACGACGTGCTCGCCGAAGCGCTTGTGCAGGCCGCGGGCCTCGAGCAGCGCCACGCTATTCACTCGCGGCCGGCTGTAGCGCGACGGCCCGCGCGCGGCGATGCGCGGCGTGCCGGGCGACGGCGTCCTGCCAGAGGCCGGCCAGCCCCTCCGGCTTGAACATGACGACAAGCATGAACATCAGGCCGAACCACAGCAGCCACGACTCGGTGTAGGCGCCGAGGAGATCGCGCGCGAGGAAGTACACGACGGTGCCGACCACCGGCCCCCAGAAACTGACGAGACCGCCGCCGATGAGCGTCATGAGCACCACCACGCCGGACCACTGCAGGCTCATGACCTGCACGTAGGCCCCGTTCTGGGCCATCGCGAAGAGCCCGCCGGCCAGGCCCGCCACCGCGCACGAGAGCGTGAAGCTCGCCCACTTGTAGACGTAGACGCGGTACCCGAGGTACGCCATGCGCGTCTCGTTCTGCTTGATCGCGCGGAGCACCTTGCCGAACGGCGAGTGCACCAGCCGCCACAGGAGGACGGTGGCCATGACGAACACCGCGAAGACGAAGTACGACATGGCGAGGTTGCCGGTGAGGTCGAAGGCCACCACGCCGAGGCGGGCGGGCAGCCGCGCGATGTTCAGGAGGCCATCTTCGCCGCCGGTGACCGACGTCCATTTGCTGGCGATGAAGAAGAACATCTGCCCGAAGGCGATCGTCATCAGGGCGAAGTAGATGCCGCGCCGGTGCGAGATGAAGAGCGCGACGCTGCCGCCCACGACCGCCGCCGCCAGCATCGCCGCCAGCAGCCCGATCCACAGATCGGCGACGAGGTGGAACTGCGTGAGCCCCATGGCGTAGGCGCCGATGCCGAAGTACGCGCCATGGCCGAAGGACGGCAGCCCGGTATAGCCGAGGAGGAGATTGAAGCCGAGCGCGAAGAGACACCAGATCAGGATCTCGACGCCGAGATAGCGGTAGAGACCGACACGCTCGATCCAGAGCGGCAGGGTGCCGAACACCGCGAAGGCCACCAGCATGCCGGGAGACAGCCACCCGGCTGCCAGCGTACGGGGGTCGTCGCCGACGGTCATCGCTCGAGGACGCTCTTCTTGCCGAGCAGGCCGCGCCCGCGCACGGTGACGACGAGCACGAGCAGCACGTACATCGAGACGAGTGACCACGCGGTGGCAAAGGCACCGGTGAGACCGACCACCATGCCGATCAGCAGCCCGGCGATGACGGCGCCCCAGAAGCTGCCGACACCGCCAAGGACGATGATGACGAAGGCCGGGACCACCGCATCCACGCCGACGTGCGGCCGGACGCCCCAGATCGGGGCCATCACGATGCCGGCCACGGCGGCCAGCCCGGTGCCGAAGGCGAAGACGAGGAGGCGCAGACGTGTGAGGTTCACGCCGAGAGCGCGCACCATCTCGCTATCGTGCGCGCCCGCCTTGATGAGCGCCCCGTACCGCGTGCGCTGGAGGAACAGCCAGAGGAGCAAGATCATGCCAACCGCGAATGCGGAGGCGAAGAACCGGTACACCGAGTAGACGAGGCCGCCCATGGTGACGCCCCCGGTGATCGCCGTCGGCAGCGGCAGGAAGCGCTCCGTCGGTCCCCACACGAGCCGGATCAGTTCCTCGATCACCAGCGCGGCGCCGAACGTCAGCAGCAGGCCATAGAGGGGATCCCGCCCGTACGTGCGCCGCAGGCACAGCTCCAGCAGCATGCCGACGCCGGCCACCGCAAGCGGGGCGAGGAGCAGCGCGATGACGAAGCGCCCGGGAATCGGCATCGAGAAATACGGTGCGAGCGCCGTGAGCCGCAGCCCTCCCTCCGGCGTCACCAGCGCCACGGCGACGTACGCCCCCAGCGCAAACAACGACCCGTGCGCCAGGTTGATCACCTCCATGACGCCGATGATCAACATGAACCCGAGTGCCACGAGCGCAAACAGCAGCCCGAGCGCGACGCCGTTCAGCAGATGTGGTCCGAGCGTCCCGATCAGTTCCATGGTCCCGTCAATTTTCGAGCGCGGGCTTCGCCCGCGCAATCCTCGTTCGAGGGGGAGGTATCGGAGGGGGCCACCGAGGCCCCCTCCGAAGTTCTATTGCTCGTATGTCGGCGTGCTCTCGTACGACTGGAGCTTGCAGGTCTTGGCCGACTCGACGTCGCGCACCTTGCTCGGCTCCGACCACGACATGATCTTGAAGTAATCGGTCGGATCCGTCGGCTTGTCGTTGCGCGCGGCCAGGTAGATCGTCTGCTGAACGTGGTGCGTCTCGGGATCGATCCACGCGTCGTGGTGCTGCAGGCGATCCTTCGCCGACATCTTGTGACCCTCGAGGGCCTTGATGACCTTGAGGTTGTTCGTGCTGCCCGCGCGCTCGATGGCCCGGATGAGCTCCCACATGGCCATGTAGCCGTTGTAGAACACGTTGCCGGGAACGTCGATGCGCGTGTCCGGCCAGCGCTGCTGATAGCGGCGCACGAGGTCGGTGACGCCGGGCAGCGGCAGCTTGTGGTACCACGTGGTGCCGAACACGCCGAAGACGGACTCGATGCCGAGGCCATAGATGTCCGGCCAGTCCTGCTGGTTGTTGAGCCACGCCGGCTTCTGGTCGAGGCCGAGCTTGACGACCTCCTGCCGCATGACCTTGAAGTCGTCACCGCCGACGGCGGCCGCCACAACGTCGGGCTTCGCCTGCTGGACCTTGAGGAGGATCGGCGAGAAGTCGCGCGTGCCCACGGGCACGAGGATCTCGTCCACGATCTGAGCGCCGAAGCGCGTGGCGATCTCGCGCGTGGCCTTCGAGGTGTTGTGACCCCAGACGTAGTCGTTGGTGAGGAGCTGCCAGCGCTTGCCGAAGGTGCGCACGGCGTTGTCGGCGGCGGCCAGCGCGAAGTTGGCGCCGCTGCCGTCCCAGACGAACTTCACGCGCTTGCAGTCCTTGCCCGACTCGGTGGGCGAGCTGGAGTTGGTGTTGAAGTACACGCAGCCGTACTTCTGCGCCACCTGTCCGATGGCGTTGGCCACGCCCGACTGGATGGCCCCCACCAGGAAGGCAACCTCGTTGCGCGTGATCATCCGCTCGGCCACACGTGAGCCGGTGGCCGGGGTCGTCTCGGTGTCGGCCGTGATGTAGGCGAGCTTGCGGCCCAGCACACCGCCCTTGGCGTTGGCCTCCTCGATGGCCATGATCGTGCCGCGTTGCTCGTCCTGACCGCTGTTGGCGAACTGGCCGCTGGCGTCGTGAGTGAGCCCGATCAGAATGGGCTTGTCCTTCTTCTGGGCGTAGACGTGGTGGTGTCGCCACGGCCCGAAGAAGGTGGCACCCCCCACCAGCACGCCGTTGATCAGCAGTGTGCGTCGCGACACTCCGCTCTTCATCGCTCTCTCCTCCCGTGGCGTTCTCGGTTGGCGCCGCCTCTCATGGGGCGACGGTGACCGTCTCGAAGTCGGCGGGGCTAGTGATCTCGATCACCGTGTAGTCGTCGGAATACTCGAGCACGCGGTGATGGATGCCCGGCTGCTGGTACATGCACGAGCCTTCCTCGAACCGCACCTCGCCGACGCCCTCGAACCACACCCGCGCCCAGCCCTTCAGCACGTAGACCATCTGGAAGTCGAGCTTGTGGTAGTGAAGATCGCCCGGGCCCGGGCAGGGCCCGTTCGGCCGGATGACGTGGGCGCGCAGCGCGCCGCCGGTCGGGGCCACCATTCCCAGATCCCGATACGCGAAGTATTCACGAAGCCCCTCGTCCCACGCACTGTCCCCCGGGTGGGTGACCGCGAACGTTCCCCTGGCGAACGCCATGCCGCTCTTCCTCCTTCAGGTCGTCTCGGCCAGCCGCTCCATCGCGCGTAAACGGTGACGCTCGACCGCGCGCGCGGCGCGTGCCGTGTCGCCGGCCTCGAGCGCCTTCAGAATGTCGTCGTGCTCGGCGAGGGACTCGGCCGCGAAGCCACCCCGTCGCGCGTGCATGATGACGCGGTAGTACTCGCCCCGATCCCAGACGTTCTGCAGCACCTGCACGACTTGCCGCAGGCCAGAGACTTCCCAGAGCAGGCGGTGAAATCGGCCGTCGGCGGTGACGGCGCGCGCGGTATCGCCGGCCCGCCGCGCGGCGACGATCTCGTCGTGGACCTCGCGCAGCCGCGCCAGGGTCACCGGGGCGATCTTGCCGTGGGCCTCCCGCAGGCAGAGCGCTTCGAGCGCCGCCATCAGCAGAAAGCGCTCGCGGAATTCTTCCGGCGACAGGCCCGACACCACCACGTCCCGGTGCGGGTTGATCCGGACGAAGCCCTCGCTTTCGAGCCGGCGCAACGCCTGGAGCACGGGGATGCGGCTGATGCCGGCAGCGCGCGCCACCGCCGAAGCCACGATGCGCTGCCCGGGCGCCAGCCGGCCTTGCACGAGCGCGGTCCGGATGTGCTCGTAGGCAAGCGCCTCCAGAGTCCGGTGCTTGAGCGGGGTCTCGAAGAGCCCCTCGGCGGCACCGCGAGGGGAACGCGTGACGGTCGCCACCGCCCGCCGTGTGGCCGGGCGGGCGCGCGTCGAGGCCTTGCGGGTTTGCATATTGAATACGCTGTATACAATCGCGCCGAGGCGCCGTCAAGCGGGACGGCGTCCGCGACTAGCCGACGGCGGCGTGGCGCTCCGTGTGGGCAAAGTGACTCAGCAGAAGCCAGCTCGGAAACGCGCGGACGAGGACGCTCGGCCCCTCGATGCGCAATCCGCCCGACCGCACCGCTTGCGCGAACGTGAGGTGGCCCGTCCACACGCGGGCCATGGCGCCCGCGTCAGCGGTGACGATGAGATCGACATCGTACCCGGGATCCTTCAAGCACACGTCGATGCCCTCGCGCTCGAGAAGAAGCCAGCACGTCTTGAAGCCGCGGCACCGGGCGGGAAAAGCGCGGAAGTCGAAGCGGACGACCACGCGGCGGTCGGGAAGACGCTGGATGTCGATGCGCCGGCGCACGTTCCACATCAGCAGCTTCAGGTCGAGATTGTCGGGATCGAACTGCGTGGTACCCCATCGCTGGCCCCATTCGCCGAGCCGGTCGAGCACCTGGCGAAACTCCTCCGCCGCGCGCGTCGGACGGTAGTCCCGTCCCCGTCCGTGCGCGAGCGGCTGGCTTGCGATGATGCCGGCGTCCTCGAGCTCGCGTAGCCGCTGACCGAGGAGCGTGCGGGAGATCGTCGGCAGGCCGTGACGGATCTCGTTGAACCGCCGCGCGCCGGCCAGGAGCTCGCGCAGGATGAGGGGGGTCCAGCGCTCGGCAAACGTCTCGCACGCGACCGCGATCGGGCAGAACTGACCGTAGCCTTTCATGGTGCTCCGCACTGTAGGCGTCCGGCGGCCGCCCGGCAAGTCCATTTTCTGTGCTTGGACGTCTCCCCCCGTGTCTGCCATTGTGTGGCCCTCCATGAGAGCGGCCCCGACCAGGAAAGGAGGAGCAACGATGCCGGTCTCTCCGACGATGCCGATCGATGACCGGATGCGCGCGGACTGGGTCGCCGCGGCTCGCGCGCTGGGTCCGCACTTCGCGGCGCGTGCCGCCGCCCACGACGCGACCGATTCGTTCGTCGCCGACAACTACCGCGAGCTCCGCGAGCGCCGGATGTTCTCGGCGGGCGTACCTCGGGAGCTCGGCGGCGGCGGGGCGTCGCACCCCGAGCTCTGCGAGATGCTGCGCGTGCTCGCCCAGTACTGCGGCTCCACCGCGCTGGCGCTCGCGATGCACACCCACCAGGTCGCCATCCCGGCCTGGCGCTGGCGGCACGAAGGCGCGCCCGTCGAGCCGTTTCTGCGTCGCGTGGCGGCCGACGAGCTGATCCTGGTCACCAGCGGTGGATCCGACTGGCTCGCCGGCTCCGGCCGTGCCGAGAAGGTGGACGGCGGTTATCGCATCACCGCACGGAAGGTCTTCGCCAGCGGCTCCGTGGCGGGCGACCTGTTCATGACGATGGCGGTCTACGACGATCCCGAGGCCGGCCCCACCGTCGTGCACTGCGCGATCCCGTTCGGCGCGCCAGGCCTCACGATCGGTGACAACTGGCGCACGCTTGGCATGCGCGGCACCGGCTCGAACGACATCGTGCTCGACGACGTCTTCGTGCCCGATGCCGCCATCGGTGTCCGCCGCCCGGCAGGACGCTGGAGCCCCGTCTGGCACGTGGTGGCCACCGTCGCGCTGCCGCTGATCTTCTCGGTGTACGTCGGCATCGCGGAGGCCGCCCGCGCGCTCGCCGTCCGCCAGGCGGCGAGCCGCCGGAGCGACGCCGGCACCCAGGACCTGATGGGCGAGCTGGAGACGGCGCTGGCCACGGCACGGATGGCGCTGAGGCAGATGATCGACGCGGGAGCGTCCGGGCACGCGGGGCTCGAGACGACGAACGAGGTTGTGATCGGGCGATCGATCGCCGGCAACGCGGCCATCCGCACGGTGGAGCTCGCGATGGAAGTGACGGGCGGATCGGGGTTCTTTCGCGATGCCGGCCTCGAACGGCTGTTTCGCGACGTGCAGGGCGCACGTTACCACCCACTCCGTGGCCGTGCGCAGCGCCTCTACTCGGGGCGCCTCGCCCTTGGCGTCGACGTCAATGCGTAGTCACCAACTGGAACCTCAGAAGGAGAGTAGGAGATGAAGATCACCATATGGAGTGGACTTCTGGTCGTGATGCTGGCCGTTGTCGCCGGCGCGCACGCCGACGTCGTCACCGACACGAATGCGAAGGCCGCCGAGATCACGTCGAAGATGCCGGGGACACCGCCGGCGGTGAGGGCGATGGCCATCGTCCACGTGGCCGTCCACGACGCCGTCGGCGCCATCACCGGGCGCTACCCGGCGTTTCGCGCCCAGGTCAAGGCGCCGGCGGGCGCCTCCGTCGACGCCGCCGTGCTGGCGGCGACGCGAACGGTGCTGTCGAAGCTCGTCCCCGCGCAGCAGGCGGCGATCGACGCCGACTTCAAAGCTCTGCTCAATTCCGTGGCCGATGGTCCGGCGAAGGCCGACGGTGTCGCGGTGGGCGAGCAGGTGGCCACGATGGTCCTGGCCCAGTGCGCCGAGGACGGGGCGGTGGCGCCGAACACGTACCGTCCGCATACGACGCCCGGCGTGTACGTGCCGACCATGTTCCCGGCCGTCCCGCACTGGGGCAAGCGCAAGACGTGGGTGATGACGAGCGCCGACCAGTTCCGGCCGGGCCCGCCGCCGAGCTTGACCAGCGACACGTGGAAGCGGGACTTCGAAGAGATCAAGGCGCTCGGCGCCAGGGACGGCAGTAAGCGGACGCCGGAGCAGACGGCCATCGCGAAGTTCTGGGAGGCGACGGCGCCGGCCGTGTACTGGCCGGTGGCGCGCTCGGTGGCCAACGCGCCCGGCCGCGACGTCGTCGAGAACGCGCGGCTGTTCGCGGCCGCGGCCGTCGCCATGGACGACGCGCTGGTCGCCGTGTTCGATGCCAAGTACGCGTACAACTTCTGGCGCCCGGTCACGGCCATCCGCAATGCCGAGGGCGACGCACGGGATCCGAACTGGCTGCCGTTCATCGACACCCCGATGCATCCGGAATATCCGTGCGCCCATTGCATCGTGTCCGGTGCGCTCGGCGCCGTGCTCGGGATCGAGGTCGGCAACGGCCCGGCGCCGCCGCTGAGCTCGTCGAGCTATACCGCGGGCGGGGCCACGCGCACCTGGGTGAAGGTCGGCGACTTCATGCAGGAGGTGGCCGTCGCCCGCATCTACGACGGCGTGCACTATCGAAACTCGACCGTGGTCGGCACCGCCATGGGACAGAAGATCGGCGAGCTCGCGGCCAAGAAGCTGCCCAGAGCGACCCGCTGATGTGATCGCGGGCGTTGCTTGACGAACCCCCGGTTGCGGGAGGAGGATCGCCCGCAACCGGGAGGGACGCTGCATGGCCGCCGAGCTCCATGACCTGTCGATCGCCGAGCTCTCGACGCTGATCGCGGCGCGAAAGCTCTCACCCGTCGAGCTGACCGATGCGCTCATCCGGCGCATCGAGGATCACGACGCCCAGACGCACGCCTTCCTCACCCGGACCTTCGAGCTGGCCCGGCGGCAGGCGCGAGATGCCGAGGCCGAGATCGCGGCCGGGACGTATCGCGGTGCCTTGCACGGGATCCCGTTCGGGCTGAAGGACATCTACGACACGGCCGGGATTCTCACGTCAGCCCACTCGCGCGTCTTCATGGACCGCATCCCGCGTGAGGATGCCACGGCGACGCGGAAGCTCTACGCGGCCGGTGCCGTCCTCCTCGGCAAGCTCGCCACCCACGAGATGGCGCACGCGGGCCCGTCGTTCGATCTGCCCTGGCCGCCGGCGCGCAATCCGTGGAATCTCGAGCGCTTCACCGGCGGATCGTCGACGGGCTCGGGAGCGGCGGTGGCGGCCGGCATGGTGCCCGTCGCCCTCGGCTCGGACACGGGCGGCTCCATCCGCGGGCCCGCGTCGCACTGTGGCGTGGTCGGGCTCATGCCGACGTTCGGTCTCGTCAGCCGCGCCGGCGTCATCACCAACTCCTACACGTTCGATCACTGCGGGCCGCTGGCGCGGACGGTGGAGGACGCCGCCCTCGTGCTGGAGGCGCTGGCGGGCTACGACCCGAAGGACGCGGGAAGCGTGCCGCGTCCGATCCCGTCATATCGCGCTGCGCTCGGGCAAGACCTGAAGGGGCTCCGGATCGGCGTGCTGCGCTACCACTGGGAAGAGGACATCCCGGCGTCGCCGGACACTCGCAAGGCGATGGATGACGCGCTCGACGTGCTGCGCCGGCTCGGTGCTGCGCTCGAGGACTGCCGCGTGCGGCCGCTGGCGAGCTACTTCGACGCCAAGATCATCATCGCCGAGAGCGAGATCTTCAGCGTGCATCAGAGGAATCTCGTGGCGCGGCCGAAGGACTTCGGCGCCGACTTCCGCGCCCGTGTGCTGCCCTCGGTGCTCTTCACCGCCCATGACTACGTCCAGGCCGCGCGCGAGCATCGCCGGATGATGGCCGAGATGGAGCCGCTCTACACGCGGTTCGACGCCTTCGTCACCGCGGGCCTGGGCGAGGCGCCACGGCTGACCGATTACCGCAGCGTCTCGTTCTGGGAGAAGCCGAGCCTGCTCACGGCGTGGAACGTCACCGGGCAGCCGGTGCTGCAGCTACCGAATGGCTTCGGACGAAACGGCCTGCCGCTCGGCATGCAGATCCTCGGCCGTCCGTTCGGCGAGACCACCATCCTGCGCGTCGGCCACGCCTACGAGCGCGCCACCGGCTGGCACGCCCGGCGGCCGCCGCTGGTCCGCGGCGCGACCGCACCCGACCTGACACCGCCGCCGGTACTGTCGGGGACGGCCGACCGGGTCGACGGGGCGACGCGCGATCTGTGCGTGAAGGCCGCTGCGCGAGCGGGGGTGGCGCTCGACGATCTCATGCTGGCGCAGCTCCTGGAAGGCGCGCCGTACGCGCTCGGCATGGTCCAGCGCCTTCGTCGTGACCACGATCCGCACCACGAGCCCTCGATCGTGTTCAGCTTCCCGCCGTCTCTGCTCGGGTGACCGGCGGCGTGGATCTCCGTCCCTCGACGCGCCAGGAGGAGCTGATCGCCCGCGCCCGCGCGCTGGCCCGCGACCGCTTCGCCCCGCGGGCGGCCGCCCACGACCGCGACGCCACCTTTCCGTTCGATGACTACGCCGACCTGCGCACGGAAGGCCTCCTCGGTCTCTGCGTCCCCGAGCGCTATGGCGGGCTCGGCGCCGGCTACGAGACGTACTGTCTGGTGGCCGAGCAGCTCGCGCAGGGCAACGCGTCGACCTCGCTGACCTTCAACATGCACTGCCTCACCATGCTCATGATGGGCGAGATCGCCGACACGATGCCGATGCCGGCGGCCGTCCGCGAGCGCCACGAGAAGCTGCGCGCGGCAAAGTTCCGCGAGGTGGTCGAGCACGGCGCGTTCTACGGCCAGCCGCACAGCGAGCCGGTCGAGCACGGCGAGACCGACCGCAAGCTGTCGATGGGCGGCCGGCGCTTCGGGACGACCGCGCGCAAGGTCGACGGCGGCTACGTCGTCAGCGGCCGGAAATTCTTCGTCTCGCTGGCGGGCTCGGCGCCGTACTTCGCCACCCCGGCCATTCGCGCCGGTGACGAGCCGTGGATCGAGCGCACGCTCTACCTGCAAGTGCCGAAGGACGCGCGCGGGGTGACGTTTCCCGGCGAGTGGGATCCGATGGGCATGCGCGGCACCGTGAGCCGAGACATGGTGCTGCAGGATGTCTTCGTGCCCGACGACGGCGAGGTGCTCCCGCCGGGCGTGTTCGGCGCCATGTACAACGCGTTCCCGCAGCTGTCGCCGCTGACGTTCTGCGCGACGTTCCTCGGATTGACCCAGGCCGCCTACGACGGCGCGCTCGCCTATCTCGCCGGGCAGATGGAAGGCTCACCCGGCCTCCACACCGAGGCGGCGGTGAAGGGACACGCGATCGCCGACATGCTGTTCGCGCTGGAGGCGGCGCGTGCGCTGTACTACCGTGCCATCTCCGAGGCGCGCGTGAACGCGCCGGCCGACGTCGTGCAGCGAGCGCGCGCGGCGTTCGTCACCGTCCAGCGCGCGGCGGTCACGGTCACGCAAGAGGCGATCCGCGTGTGCGGGGGGCGCGCGCTGCTCAAGCGCTATCCGCTGGAGCGCTACGCGCGCGACGCGCGCGCGGGGGCGCTGATGCGGCCGTGGACCCAGGACATCGCGACCCAGCAGGCGTGGGAGACCGCGCTCGGGCTCTAGGTTCCGCCGGGAGGTTTCAGTCGAGGCCGTCGTCGCGCACGCCGCGCTCGCTAGCGTCCGCCGTCGCTGTCCCAGGTGAGCCAGGTGCCGTCATCGGCGAGCGCGGCGGTCACGCCGTACACGCGTACGGCGGCCGTGCGTCCTTTCACCGGCTGGGCGGGAAATTCTCTCACGCGGGCCGCGTGAGCGGCGCGCGCGTACACGTCCTCGGTGATCAGGATCGGATGACCGAGCACGGGGCCGAGCTGCATCACGCGCGCGGCCACGTTGACCGCGTCACCGACCGCCGCGTACTCCGTGCGGCGCGGCGAGCCGACGTTGCCGACGACCACGCGCCCGCGGTGGATGCCGATCTTGACGTCGAGGTCGACGCGCAGATCGCGCGCGTGCCAGGCGCGGCGCAGCTCGGTCAGCCGCGCCTTCATCTCCACGGCGGTGCGAATGGCGCGCATCTCGGGATCGGCTTGCGGGAAGGGCGCGCCGAACATGACCATGATCTCGTCGCCCACGAACTGCTTCAGCGTTCCGCCGCGACGGAAGATGATCTCCTCCATGGCCGTGAAGTACTCGTTCAGCACCTCCACGATGGTTTCCGGATCGCTGGCCTCGCTCCACGTGGTGAAGTGGTCGAGATCGGCGAACAGGATGGTCACCTCGGCGGAGCGGCCGCCGAGCGCGGACTGGCTCGGATCCGCCAGCACCGCCTCCGCGACCTGATCGGACACGTAGCGTCGTAGCAGGGTCTGGGCGGCCTGCCGCTCGGCTTCCTCGCGCAGCCGCCGCTGCGTCTCCGCGCTCCGCAGCTCCACGAGGCGCCGCACGCTGCCCACCAGCACGAACGTCAGCAGGCTGAGCGCCACCAGGTAGGTGACCTTGAAGCCTTCGTAGAGGGCGTTGACGCGCGGACTCGTGAAGATGTCGCTCACGCTGCCGAACTCCACCGGCTCCAGCGCCACCATGGCGGCAAAGAGGGCGCCATAGCAGGCGATGACGAGGGCGCCCGCGTACAGCGCCAGGCGCGCGTCGAATCGGAGCGCCGTGAGCGGCACCACCAGGAGATAGTTCATGAACGTCGGCGTCTTCAGCGTGGTGGAG
>Ga0075420_100002406_pt1 | contig 16184 bp, 6 predicted proteins | sample SoiMetdeltSBSDD4_FD_75296 | JGI IMG/M metagenome (GOLD analysis project Ga0075420, IMG submission 75296) | Bulk soil microbial communities from a Populus tree surrounding site in Tennessee, USA - Soil MetaG P. deltoides SBSDD4 | ecosystem: Environmental > Terrestrial > Soil > Tree plantation... | reverse complement strand
TTACCGATCGCCTGCTCCGGGCTCCAGCCGATCTTTTTTGCCAGTGACTCATTTATAATATATGGCTGCCGGAAATTCGCAGAGCGATTTGATGTATCCATCATTGCAAAATCAGATTGTTGAAAATCACGGCCGGCAACAAGCTGCATCTTTAGTGTTTTTGTAAAATCAAGATCAACCGGCATTGCATTCAGGGAAATTTCCTTTTTACCTTTTTCATCAATAACATTGATACCATCACCCCACTCAACAAACTCAGGTGTTTCATAAGCTGCCGTTACACCTTCCACCCCGGGCACCTGGGCTATTGCATCTTTGAAGCTTTGAAATTCTTTATACACTCTTCCGCCTATCGGGATCACCGCAACATGACCTTTGTCATAACCAAGATTTTTTGTTTTCATGAAATTCATCTGCTGCAGGATGATCGCCGTATAAATGATCAAAAAAACCGAAATACTGAATTGAATTACGATCAACGATTTTCTTAATGTGCCGCTGCCACCGGTGATACGGAAACCTTTCTTTAAAACATTTAAGATCCGGGTGCCCGATAATATCATGGCAGGATAAAAGCCCGCAAGAAAGCTTACTACTATTGCAAACACGATAAGCGAAATAATTGGTAACGGCTGCAATAAAACCTCGGAAGTAAATTCTTTGCCTGTAACATCATTGAAATAAGGGATCATTAAAACAGCGACCGCTAATGCAAGACCGGCTGAAAGAAAAGTGATGACTGTGGATTCGCCGATAAATTGAAAGAACACCTGTTTCTTTGATGCACCCAATACTTTTCTCATTCCTATCTCGCTACCACGGCCTGTTGATTGAGCCGTCGCAAGATTTGTGTAATTGGCAGAAGCGATAATCAATATCAGCAACGCAATAACAGCAAACATGTAGATATAGGTCATGGTGCCGTTTGGTTCAAAGCCTGCAAGCGCTGACCTTAAGTGAACCGTTTTTAAAGGTTCCAAATGATAGGTGAGATAATCGTTGCCTTCCAATCTTGCTTCAGCTCTTACTTCCGCCGTCTTCATGTAGGCAACTACCTGTTGTTGCAGTTGGGGGATATCTTTTTTATCTCTTACCAGCAAATAGGTAATCCAATTTGCCTCCCACCATTTTTCAGTTTTTGTATAATTGCCAAGATTAAAGAACTGGGTAACAAAATCAAATTTGATCTGTGAGTTCTGCGGAGCATCTTCACAGATCGCCGACACCTTAAGTTCTTTTCCAAAAGCCGTAATTGTTTTGTTGACAGCATCCCGATAATTATCACTCCCGAAATATTTTGCTGCCATCGATCTTGTCAGTACAATTTTATCGGGAGCATCAAGTGCAGTTGCAGCATCACCCTCAATGATATTAAAAGAGAATATGTTGAAGAACGGCTGATCAGCACAGAGTATCCTTTGTTCATCAAATACTTTTTCGCCATATTTAATGATGCCATGAGTTATAAATGTTCTTGCATATTCTTCTACAGCAGGGAAGGTTCTTTTGAACTGCGGACCTACTTTGGTTCCTGTGGTGGCAGTTGTGCTTACGGTTCCTGAGTTATTGTACTCCATTGTCACACGAACTATCCTGTCTGCATTTATATTGAATTTATCATAGCTCAATTCATGACTGATATACACGCCGATCAGCAAACAGGCGGCAAGACCGGCTGTCAATCCAATGATATTGATCGTTGAATACAATTTATTCTTCGCCAGGTTGCGAAAAGCTGTTTTTATATAGTTTTTGAACATAATAATTAGTAATTATTAATTAATAATCATTGATTACTCATTCCGTTCTTAATGACTCTACAGGATTGGCAATTGCAGCTTTGATCGCCTGTAAGCTTACCGTAAGGATTGCGATCAGCATTGTCAGCACACCTGCAACAACAAAGACCCACCAGCTTATAGTGATACGATAAGCAAAGTCCTCCAGCCATTTATTCATTCCATACCATACAATCGGAATTGCTATCAATGTTGCGATAAAAACGGGTTGAATAAATTCTTTTACCAAAAGTGATGTAATACCAGGAACAGAAGCTCCAATTACTTTTCGTATCCCGATCTCTTTTACTCTCTGCTGTATTGAATAAAGTGATAATCCAAGAATACCAAGGCATGCAATGAATATGGCCAGGAAAGAAAAATAGCTAAAAATAGTACCTAATCTCTTCTCACTTTTATACATCGTCGCCAGCGTATCGTCAAGAAAAGAATATTCAAAGGATTGTTTAGCATAAAATTGGTTGAATGTCTTTTCAATTGTGCTAATAACATTATCTGCCTTTGATTGATCAAATCGTACATACACATATTGAAATCGTATGGGGAGTATATGCATCACTAAGGGTTGTATAGCCGTTTTCAAAGGGGTGATGTTGAAGTCTTGCACAACACCTATCACTTTTCCTGATTTTAGAACAGCATTTGGCAGTACCCATTGAAATGTTTTGCCGATAGCATCGGCCGGAGATTTCCATCCTGATTTTTTTACCGCTTCTTCATTCAATATAAAACCTTCTGTTCTGTCAGTCGGGTGATCTTTTGAAAAGTCTCTTCCGGCTATAATTTTCATGTTCATGGTGCGCACAAAATCAACATCGGTAAAAAGCATTTGCATTGACAATGCTTTACTCAGATCAGCGTTTCCATCATTCACCTGGTTTACAGGAATAATTGGACCGGGAATGGATTGCGACGCAGCAACGGCACGAATACCAGGATTATTGATAAGAGATGCTTTAAAAGTTTCCAGCCGTGTTGTATCTAAATTCTTAGGCAATGTCAATACAACGACATTGTCTTTATCAAAACCGAGTTTTTTATTTTGCAGAAATTTTAACTGCTGATTCACCAGGATAGTAGCGGCGATAAGAACAATAGAAACAACAAACTGAAGGGTAACTAATATTCTTCCGAAAGACATTTTTCGCCCTGTTTTGAAAAGCTTTCCTTTTAATACTTCAACAGGTTTAAAAGATGAAAGTATGATAGCCGGATACATGCCGGCTAATACCCCAACGAACAATACCAGTAACAATAACATCAAGACAAGGGAAAGGTTCCGATTGAGATCCAGGCTCAATTCCCTTTCGGATAATTGATTAAAAACGGGCAAGGCCAAATAAGCTATGCCGACGGCAATGACAAGAGAAATTGCTGCAAAGAAACCCGCTTCACCTAAAAATTGTTTCACCAACTGGCTTCGCTCGGCTCCTACTACTTTTCGTAGCCCCACTTCTTTTGCTCTCGATAACGAACGCGCCGTAGAAAGATTGGTAAAATTGAAGCAGGCAATAAGAAGGATGAAAATAGCTACCCCTGCAAAAACATACACATAAGCAATATCGCTATTAACCCCTGCCTCTCCCGTCATATTGGAATGAAGATGAATGTCAGTAAGCGGTTGAAGATATATATCGTGCTTACCATCGGCCTGCGGGTTATTGGCAATATATTTATTATTAAAGTCGATGAATTTTTTTTCTAGTTCTTTTACCGACGTTCCTTCATTAAGCAAAACATATGATTGGAACATGTGATACGCCCAAAAGTTGCTCATATCACCAAGAGTTTGTGCCGAAATCAATGCACTGAATTGAAAATGCGAAGAAGAAGGAATTTTTTTGGCAATTGCGGTTACCTCCACATCGACTGCACCGACAAAAGAATTCACTTCAAGTGTTTTGCCAATAGGATCAGCATTACCAAAATATTTTTGTGCTGTTTCTTTGGTTAAGATGATCGAATAAGGACGATCAAGCGCTTTTTTTACATCCCCTCTTTCAAGCTCAACAGAAAAAATATTGAAGAAAGTAGAATCCGCATAAAAAATATCTTTTTCATAAAAATGCTGTTCCCCTTTCTGACCGATTACCATTTTTTCATCTCTTAGCAGTCTTACATACTCTTTTATTTCAGGGTAATCTTTTTTCATCAGCGGCGCCCAGGGAGCAGGTGTTACAGCTAATTCCTTTTTATCTTTTGAATCGGATGCAATCGAATAGATCCTGTAAGTGTTTTTTGCATTCACATTGAATTTATCATAACTAAGCTCATGCTGAATAAAAAGAAACATAAGAATGCAACAGGCCAGACCTATGGATAAGCCTAAAATGTTGATTGCTGAAAAAACTTTATTTCGATAAAGATTTCTCCATGCTGTCTTAAGATAATTTTTTATCATAAACTTTGTTTTAATAATTATTAATTAATAATTATTAATTATTGGCCTATTCAGTTCGTAATGACCTGATCGGGTTCGAAATAGCGGCCTTGATCGCCTGGAAACTCACCGTCACCAACGTAATCACCAAGGCCGCGACCGCAGCCAATACAAATACGGGCCAGCGTATCTCTATCCTGTAATCGTAATTCGTTAACCAGTTATTCAGATAGTAATAAGCGATCGGTGCAGCAATGAAACAGGAAAGCAATACTAAAAGCATAAATTCTTTTGAAAGCAGGCGCCAAAGCGTCACCACACTTGCTCCAAGTACTTTGCGGATACCGATCTCTTTAGTTCTTTGCTCTGCAACAAAACTTGCCATACCAAACAAGCCCAGGCAAGAAATAAAAATGGCGAGTATGGCAAAATAAGACGACAACTTACCGATACGTTCTTCGGCTCTGAATTTATTTCCGAACTCCTCATCTATAAATTTGTAGTCGAAAGGCACATTGGCTACATGTTTTTTCCAAACCTGTTCAATTTTGCTCAACGATTGCCTTGCATTTTGCTTCGGATTCAGTCTAAAAATGAGGTTATACATGTAGTCATAACTATTCGTATGATATAATGTAGGCCGAACGGGGTAAAAAGGAGATTCCTGCATAATATCACTGACAATACCAATGATGGTAAATGGTTCACCATTCCATTTCAAGACTTTACCAACCGGGTTTTTAAATCCAAAAAACTTGGCGGCCGATTCATTAATAACAAACGCTGCGGAGTCTGTTGCGAAATCTCTTGAGAAATCACGGCCTTCTTTAATTTTCCATTGCACGGTTTTACCAAACTCGTATGAAACGATATTATTGGGAAAATCAACTGCCATATTGGGGTCTTTGCCTTCCCATTCAAAACCACCATTTGTATTCCATATTTGTGTTAATGGACTATTTGATGCCGCCATCTCTACAATGGCTCCCGAGTTTTTTAATTCATTTCTTATGGCATCATAGTGGTCTCTTATTTCTTTCTCCATGCCAACATTGATCAATCCCTTTTTCGAATAACCGATTGGGCGGTCCTTTGCGTGCTGGATCTGCTGATAAACGATGATCGTTCCTATTATCAGCATCACTGAAATAGTGAATTGTGCTACAACCAAAACTTTGCGGGGGATTGATGCAAACCTTCCAACACGAAATGTTCCTTTCAATACTTTCAACGGCTGAAAAGAAGAAAGATAAAATGCAGGATAGCTGCCCGAAAGCAAACCGGTGATCGCAATAAAGCCAATACTAAACAACCAGAAAGCCGGGTTTTGCCATGGCATCTCAATTTTTTTTGACGCTACTTCGTTAAATAATGGTAAGAACAAAACCACCAATACCAGGCATAAAACAAATGATAATAAAACAACGAGATAAGATTCTGCGAAAAATTGTCTTATCAGTTGCCACCGTAGCGAGCCCACTGTTTTGCGGATGCCTACTTCTTTAGCACGTTTCTCACTTCTTGCAGTAGCAAGATTCATAAAGTTGATGCAGGCAAGTATTAATACAAAAATGCCAATGATCCCAAACAACCACACGTACCGGATATTGCCACCAGTGTTCTTTCCATTCTTAAACTCGCTTTGGAGATTCCATTTCTTCATTGGGTGCAGAAAAACAACCCATTCGTATTTTGCTTCTTCCTTACTTACATTGTTCAATTTAGTGTTCTTGATCTTTGCAGAAACTTTTTCCATGTCTGCATTGTCAGCGATCTGGGCAAATGTTTGCGAATAATTACTTCCCCAGGGTTCATCCATTTGTTTTGACCACGGGTTTTGTATTAACCACAGTTCCCATGGCAGCATGATCTTGATATCTCTGAATGAAGTATTATCAGGAAGATCTTTGTAAACACCTGTGACCTTTACATCATAGGTCCTGTCGAGTTTTATTGTTTTATTTATTGGGTCCTCATCACCAAAGACGGATTTGGCTGCCGATGCCGAAAGCAAAATAGAGTACGGCTCCTTTAAACCGGCCCTGGTTCCTTTGAGCATTTCAAGCGTAAACATTTCGGGTCCATCCGGTTCAAAATAGTTTCCGATTTGAGTAATGTGTTTATCTCCGATGGTAAGTAAATGACCACCCGTCCATGATGATTGTACCACATATTTAAAATCGCTTCCGAATTTATTTCGCAGCTCGGGCCCCATTAATGCAGGGTTGGCGACCTGTGTTTCTATTTTGCCATTAAAGTTTGCATGCTGCATTACCTGCGCAATGCGATCATAATTCTTATGATACCTGTCAAATGTAAGTTCGTTATGTACCCAAAGACCTATAAGCATCGCAACAGCCATACCTACTGCCAGGCCACCAATGTTGATGGCGCTATAACCTTTGCTTTTAACTAAGTTTCTCCAGGCTATTTTGAAATAATTTTTGATCATAGTGTTTGTTTTAATAATTATTAATTAATAATTATTAATTATTGAATTACTCAGTTCGTAACGATTTCACCGGGTTTGCAATCGCAGCTTTGATAGCTTGCGTACTTATTGTCAAAAAAGCTATAAGAACAGCGATTACTGCAGCAATAATGAATACCCACCATTGAATACTGATGCGATAAGCAAAATCCCGAAGCCACGTATCCATTACATACCAACCAACAGGTATAGCGATAAATAAGGAAATGATAATAAGTTTGAGAAACTCAGTTGACAAAAGCAGCATTATATTTTGTACCGATGCTCCTAATACTTTACGAATACCAATTTCTTTTGTCCGCTGTAAAACATTATATGCCGATAAACCCAATAATCCAAAACAAGCGATCAGTATGGCAAGAAATGCGAATACGCCAAATACTTTTCCAAATAGTTGATCGGCTTTATACTGCTGGCCAAATGTGTCATCAAGAAAAGAATATTCCATGGGATCTGCGGGGAAGTATTTGTCCCATGTTTTATTAATAGTCGTAATCGTTTGCGACAGGTTAGCTGTTTCCACCTTCAGCGAATAAAACTCTCGGACATTCGGGTATAAAAGAAATATCATCGGATCAATAACCTTTTGCAAACCCTGGTGATGGTAATCAGCTACCACACCGACAACTGTCATGGTGTCTCGGCGCCCCCTCTGCAATTTTCCATTGATGGCTTCATTTACATTTTTATATCCCATCAGTTCAACAGCCTTTTGATTCAGCAGCACTGCTTTCTCATCTGTTTTGAATTCTTTTGAAAAATTTCTGCCCGCGAGCAATTTCAGCTCATATGCCGGTATAAAATCATAATCAACCCCCATGTAATAAAGCGTGACAGACGTTTCATTTGGAGCATCCAGCCTTCGTGTCCCGCTGGTCCAATAGATCTCTCTTCCCATAACATTTGAGGAAGCTGCTACAGATTTTATTTCCGGTTGTTTTAATAATTCGGTCTTAAATGGTTGAAAGGTCGTTCCGTAAAGTGAATCCTGTAAAGACCCTGCGCCCTTAAGAACCAGCGTTTGATCAATATTTACACCCAACTTTTGATTTCGCATGAAACGCACTTGCTGGTAAACGATAATGGTACCGGCGATCAGCACCACAGAGATAACAAATTGTGTTATGATCAAACCTTTGCGGAGATTGATACCACCCAAAGAATTCTTGAATATTCCTTTTAATACAGTAATAGGTCTGAAACTCGCTAAAACAAATGCGGGATAGATCCCGGATAAAAATGTTCCAAGAATAAACAAAACGAAAAATATTTGCCAGTAAAAGGGAGTTAATGAAAAATCAGTATAGGATTCTCTTCCTACAAATCGATCGAAGGCAGGCAGTAATAACTTAAAAACCCCAATGGCTAACACCAATGCAATAAGATTAAGCAACAGACTCTCCATCATGAATTGTCTTACCAGGTTTGATCTTGCAGCACCTAATACTTTTCTCATACCTACTTCTCTCGCTCTCTCGGCAGACCTGGCTGTAGCAAGATTGATATAATTGATCCATGCTATACAAATGATAAATACAGCGATGAGAAATAAAAAGTTTACAGCTTGTCCATTGCCATTTACTTCGGCTTCCTGGTTATAATTGGAATAGAGATGAAGATCCGTTACCGGCATCAGGTATAATTCAGCTTTATTATTATTTGTTTTATACCATTCCTGGCTGTTGATATAGCGATCACAAAAAGCCGGAAGTTTTTTCTCAAAACTCTTCCAGTTCGTCCCGGGTTTTAATTTTAGGTAGCTATAGAAATCGTACCAGCCGAAACTGGTCTCCAGGGCATTGGAAGTATCGCCCTGTGCTTTTAAATATTTTTGGAAAGTGGACCATGAAACGAGATAGTTGATATCAAGATGTGAATTGGCCGGATAATCTTTAAATACCCCGGTGATCTCGTAAGCTTGTGTTTGCGTTTGATCTCTTTGGATAAGTTTTTTACCCACTGGTTCTTCGCTGCCAAAATATTTTTTGGCCATGCTTTCTGAAATGATCATTTTATCGGGACCATCCAGTACCTGTTTCCTATTACCTTCCGTTAGTTTCATACCGAACATGCTTATAAAAGAAGGCTCGGCATAGTAACCTTTATTTTCATTAAACTTCAGCGTATTATTTTCAGTGGCCAGTAACAGGTTTGCATCGATAAGCCTGCAGAAATCTTCTATCTCGGGATAATCTCTTTTTAAAGCCGGTGCGATAGCAGGATAAACAGTTGCCGATTGAAATGCAAGTTTACCTTTCTGATAATTATCTAACCGGAGCCTTACAACATTCTTGGAATCGGGAACAAAATCATCAAAACTTCTTTCATAAGAAACATAATGAAAGATGAGAAGACAGCAGCTCATCCCGATCGTCAGCCCGAAGATGTTTAAAAGACTGAAACCTTTTCTTTTGAAAATGTTTCGAAGTGCTGTTGTTAAATAATTTTTGAACATAAAAATCAATTTATTCAGTTCTTAATGATTTCACCGGGTTAGCAATCGCCGCTTTAATAGATTGATAGCTTACTGTTACCAGGGCAATAAATAATGCAATGATCCCGGCCAGAACAAAAACCCACCAATTGACATTGATCTTATAGGCAAAATCCTGCAGCCATTTATTCATCAGCCACCATGCTATCGGGGATGCAATGCCAATGGCTATTAAAACCAGCTTTACAAAATCTTTTGAAAGAAGGGCAGCAATACCTGAAACGGAAGCGCCAAGCACCTTTCTGACACCAATTTCTTTGGTACGCTGAGCAACAGCTACCATCGTTAATCCAAATAACCCCAAACAGGAAATAAAGATGATAAGTACGGAGAAGGAAGCAGACAAACTGCTTAATTGTTGTTCAGTTTTATATTGCTTATTGAAATCGTCATCAACAAATGAATAATCAAAGGGATGACCCGGTAACGTCTTATTCCATTCTGTTGCCACGGATTGCATCACTGTTTTTATATCAGCAGCTGGTACACGAACGGAAATACTACCGTACCAAAACCAATTTGGCAATATGTGCATCACCATCGGCTGCACGTTTTGCTGAAGTGAATTAAAATGAAAATCCTTCACTACCCCGATGATCTTGCCTTCTTTTCCCCCGCCCCAATTGAATCCTTTTCCAATTGCACTTTGCGGATCGCCCCACCCCAATTCCCTTACTGCGGCTTCATTGAGAATAAAAGCTGAAGAATCACTGCCATATTCCCTCGAAAATCCCCTGCCCGCAGCTATGCTGATGTTATATGTACTGATAAAGTCATAGTCAACGATCAATGTAGCCATCGTTTGAGTACGTTCTCTTGGAACACCTTCGGGCAATACGGTAATATTTGCCAACCTCCCGCCTGGTACGGCTGAAGAAGAAGTCGTTCCGCTAACCCCTGATATGGCCAGGAAATTGTTTTTAAGTGTTTCTTTGGCTATCACTTCTGCCTGATTGCGTAATGGAATGTTCAGTACCTGGTCTTTTGTAAACCCGAGGTCCCGCGTTTGCATATATCTCAATTGCTGGAATGCGATGATAGTTGCAATTATTAGCGTCACCGTTATCGAAAATTGAAAAACCACGAGGGCCTTTCTCAACGAGAAAGAAGATCCAGGTTTCAAAAAAGTCTTTCGGATCGTTATTAAAGGTTTGATGCGTGATAGATAAAAGGATGGGAAAAAGCCCGCTGCAATACCTAGTAATATTGAAAACAATAGTAAACCCAAGGCAAACTGCAACGAAACCTGTGTTGTTATATTGACATGGGTACCGGCCAATTTATTGAACATTGGCATTAGGGATATCGCAAGCACAATCGCCAACGTTATTGAAATAAACGAAACAACTACTGCTTCGGTAAGAAGTTGCGTCATTAATTGAAAAACAGTAGCGCCGGTGACCTTTTTTATACCTATTTCTTTTGATCGTTTAAATGAGGTCGCGGTAGTAAGATTCACATAATTAATACAAGCTACAAGCAGCAGGAAGAAAGCAATAAAAGCAAGTATGCGCAGAGATTGAATGTTTCCGTTCGGATTTAATTCAGTTCTGAGGTCCGAATGCAGGTGGATGTCTGTGAGCCGCTGTAAATAATGAGTACCTTTCAATCCAAGCTCCTTATTTTGTTTGCCGTTGTATTTATCTATGATGTGGGCAATTTTAGTATCAAGGGCAGCAGCATCTTTGGCATTTTTTAAAAGCACATAAGTATAATAATTGTCATTCCACCAGCCTGACATACTATTTGGGCCTGATTGCGTTTCTAATAATTTCAGGGGTACAATAATGTCAAAGTAAAAATGATTATTCAGCGGCAGGTCTTTGGCCACACCGCTTATTTTAAGTGGCGTTGTGTCGTTCATCGTTATCAACTGGCCGATCGGTTCTTTGTTCCCGAATAATTTTTTTGCGATGCTTTCAGTGATCACGGCCGAGTTAATATCACTAAGTAATGTATTTGGATCACCTTTTACGAGCGGAAATCCAAACACTTTAAAAAAGGTAGTATCGGCATAAAAAAATCTGTCGGTAAAAAAATTCTGTTGACTGTATCCGATCAATGGGTTATCGCCGGTAATACGTACGGCGCTTTCAATCTCAGGAAAATCTTTTACTAATGCCGGCATAAGTGGAGGTGCGGTCACAGCAAATTCCTTTACCGGCTGTTTTTCTATCTCAAGTTTTAACGCTACCCTGAAAACCCTGTTCGCATTGGCACCAAACCTGTCATAACTACGCTCATAACTTATCCAGAAATATATCATGAGACAGGCAGCCAGGCTTACAGTAAGTGCACTAAGATTCAAAGCAGTGAAAGTTTTATTCTTCCACAAATTGCGCCAGGCTATTTTGAAATAATTCTTGATCATAGTGTTTATTTTATGAGTGATGAGTAATCTGAACTCATAACTCATCACTCTTTATTCATTCTGTTCTCAACGATTTCACCGGATTAGCAATACCTGCTTTCACCGCCTGGAAACCTATCGTAACAAACGCAACAACGACTGCCAGTACGCCCGCTAGAATAAACACCCACCAGCCGATCGAAATGCGATATGCAAAATCCTGTAACCATTTATTCATAAAATACCAGGCAATTGGCGCTGCAATAACTAATGCAACGACTACCAGCTTTAAAAAATCTTTTGATAATAGTGTAACAATGCCGGGTAATGATGCCCCAAGTACTTTACGAATGCCGATTTCTTTTGTTCGATTAATAGCAGCCAATGCGGCTAACCCAAACAAACCAAGGCAAGCAAGAAAAACTGATATGCCACCGGCCCATCCAATTATGTTGCTCCATTTTCTTTCCGACTTGTAAAAGTTATCAAGGTTTTCATCCAGGAAACTATACTTAAATGGAAGATCTGCGACAACGGCTGTCCATGCTTTTTGCATAGCGCCCAACGCCGGCGCTGGATTACCCGGTTTTAGTTTCACAAAAAATTTATAAGGTGCATAATCTGCATACTGATGAAACAGTTGTGGTTTTACATCTTCCTTAAGGGGTCGGAAATTAAAATTCTTTACTACGCCGATCACAATCGGTGTCTTTGTTTCCATGTATCCCTTTATCTGTTGCCCGACCGCATTCTCCATCGTCCATCCCATGTCTTTTACCATAGCCTCATTCACAATAACAGAAGTAACTGTATCATCAGCGATCTTTGGATCAAAATTTCTCCCGGCAATTAATTTCATTCCCATCAAAGGGATATACTCCGGATCAATAAAATATTCAAACACATCTTTGTGTTTACCATTGTATTCAAATCCGGAACGGCTCCAACCAGTTCCTTCTCCCAAACCAAGATCAGCACTGGCTATGCCTGCAATATCGGCTCGCGTAGCCAGGGTTTGTTTGAATAATGGATAGATCTCTTTCGTCTTTGTATCACTTGCATCAACAACAACTATGTTCTCCTTATTGAACCCCGGATTTTTATCACTCATGTATTTTGTTTGCTGCAAAATGACCATCGTGCAAATGATTAACCCGATGGACAAAGCGAACTGAACTGTGACAAGAGATTTAGTAAAGAAATTTGCTCCATTAACCCTGATCTTGCTCTTCAGAACGTCTATTGGTCTGAAGCCCGATAATATTAGAGCGGGATAACTACCGGCAAGCAACCCCACAAGCAAGGTTAGTCCACCAAGCATCCAGCTCATTTCAGGGTATAATGAAATCGAAAATTGAAGCTCACGGCCTGAAAGTTTATTAAAATAGGGAAGTAATAATTTTACAAGCACCAAACCAATTACTAATGATAAAACGCTAAGCAAAATGGCCTCGGCTAAAAACTGTGTGATCAAATGTCCTCTTTCACTGCCAATTACTTTTCGTACACCTACTTCTTTTGCCCTTCTTGCAGAACGCCCAATAGCTAACGTGGTAAAATTTATACAGGCAATTAACAAGACCCCGCCGGCAATGCTTAATAATATCCAGATCGTTTTTGGATTGACACTTTCAACAGAACCACTGTAGATTTTTGTATCGGTATGCCCCGCTTTTAATGGCTGCAAGCCGTATCGAATAGGAGGTGCTTTACCTTCCCATTTAAATCCTTCTTTCTTTAATTCATTTTCTTCATCAGGATAATACTTCTTCCGGAATGATGCCAACCGGCTAACATCATTTACCAACCCACTTCCACTACGCAACTGAACATACGTTTGATAAGAAGAACGAAACCAGTTGTTTACTCCTCTCTTACCAGCATTAGTTGTTTCCCAAAATTGAAAGCTGCTCAATAATTCAAACCGGATCGAAGAATTAGCAGGAATATTTTCTGCAATGGCACTTACAGTAAAAGGAACGAATGATTCATCTACCTTGATCTCTATTGTCCGGCCAACTACGTTATCCGTACCAAATAATTGTTTTGCTTTTTCTTTGGTCAAAACAATATTTTGCAATTCCTTCAAAGCACCTTGCTCGGTACCGTATTTCAATGGGAATGAGAACACCGAGAATATTTGCGGATCAGCATAAGACAATGACATACGTGTTACTTTGCCGTCTACTTTCACAAAACTCTCACCCCAGCCTATCTGCATTCTTACATAATTTTCAATGTCCGGAAGATCCTGTTTCATTGCAGGACCAAGCGGAGAAGGCAAGTAAGTATCCCCTTCCGCTTCCTCGCCGTCCATAGCTATTGTCCAGCGATAAACACGATAAATATTATCTGCATTTTTATGAAAGCGGTCAAAGCTGAATTCATTAACGGCATATAACAGAAATAACGAGAAACAGGCAAGACCGATAGATAAACCGGAAATGTTTATAAACGACAAAATTTTTTGCCGCCCGAGATTGCGTAAGGCAATTTTGAAATAATGTTTTATCATGGCCTTTGATTTTATGTTATCACCGCTGGGTGGTTATCGTCAAACGTGAAAGGTGAAAAGTGAGATCTTTCACGTCTGACGTTTCACTGTTCACTCTTTAGCCATTACTCCTATTGAAATGAGAGGCTGATCCTGCCGCTTGATGATCGTACTCTCACCGGCACTCCGCCACCATTTAATTTTCCCTGTACACTGTCGTCTTCTATCTTACCATCAAAATTTCCAAGTTGTTCAGTTTTAATTCTGCTACCACTCAGATCAAGATCTACTCCTTTATTCTTTGGCAATTGCAGATCGATGCTGCCGCCGGAGTTGGAGATCTTTACATACTTTCCTAATTCTTTCATCTCGATGTCAATACCGCCACCGCTGTTCGATGCCTCCAAACTGCATGACATTTCAGAAAGATGAATGCCTCCACCAGAAGTATGGGTTATTAATTCACCACTGATATTTCTTCCATTCACACTGCCACCGCTTGTAGTTGCTTCTATATCTCCTTTCAGATCCTTTAAACTTAATGAACCCCCGGATGTAGTTAACCTGATCTTGCCTTCACTATTGCGGGCATCGATGCTGCCTCCGCTTGTGGTCAGCTCTATATCATCTCTTGAATTTTCAAGATGTATGCTTCCACCGGAAGTTCTGCCATCTATTTTTCCACCGACATTATCAACATGCAGGCTACCCCCGCTTGTGGTGAATTGTTGATCACCGGTCACATTAGTGAGGCTGATGCTTCCGCCACTTGTCGTGAGGTCAGTTGAAATATTTTTTAGCACATATATCTTAAATGAAATACTCAATCCTCTTTTCCAATCCATGTTTCGTTGTTTTGGCTTTGCGATAGCAGTCAATTTGTTATTGGCAACGGAAACAGTAAGGTCATATTCCTGCAGGCGCTTTTCGATTTCATCTTTGGAGAGATTGTCTTCTCTTCCCATGTTTGAAGAGATATATACCTCTACTTTCGATTCAGCCGCGCTGTTCACTCCTGTTACAGAAATACTTCCCCCTGATGTTTGTACTTCGGTGCTTTTTACAGACTCACCGCTTAAAGACTTTGTCATGTATGGTTCTTTCTCTGATTTCTGTGCAATGACTGAAAAACCAATTGTGATGACGACCGCTGTTAAAAAAAACTTTTTCATGTCCTTGTTTTTAGTTTATAATTATTCAGTTCTTAGACTCTTCACAGGATTTGCAATAGCAGCTTTGATTGCCTGGAAACTGATCGTAACTAATGCGATCACCGCCGCCAGGATGCCGGCCGTTAAGAATATCCACCAGGGCATAGAAATACGATAGGCAAAATCTTCCAGCCACTTATTCATAAAATACCAGGCGATAACAAAAGCGGGGATTGCTGCAAATACGACCAGCTTCAGGAAATCCTTCGAAAGCAGGGTTACAATGGTTGACACATCCGCTCCCAATACTCTCCGGATGCCAATTTCTTTTATCCTTTGTAAGATCGCAAACGCAGAAAGACCAAACAGTCCCAGACAAGCGATAAAGATTGCAAGAGATGCGAAGATGATCAACAAGGTTTTTTGTCTCTGTTCTGCTTCATACAATCTTGCAAAATTTTCATCGAGAAAAGTATATTGATATGGGCTTTCGGGAAGAAAGTTCTTCCAGGAAGTTTGAATCCGATCGAGCGCTCCAGGTAAGTTTGCTCCTGCGAGTTTGATCGATATTGTTCCATATGCATTAGCACTTCTCGGAACAAATATCACAAGCGGGGTGATCTTTTGGTGTAATGACTCAAAATGAAAATCATTGAACACACCGATTAATTTCCCACGCCGGTTACCATATCCAAAGTTCTTGCCAATGGCATCTTCATAATTCTTAAAGCCAAGGATCTTTGCTGCTGCTTCATTGATGAGAAAAGCAGAAGTATCCAAACTATAATCTCTCGAAAATCCCCTGCCGGCTACGACCTTCACCCCGTATGTAGGAATAAAATCCTGGTCAGCCGACACAAATTTTATATCTGCATTTACAGGCGCCAATGTATCGGCAGATTCCATTCTTGCACCCATCGCATCTAACAAACGTCCCGTGGGTATACGAGACGAACGACCAACGTTCTTTATATTAGCATTCGACAGCAACTCATTTCGAAATGCATCATACTTATCATTAAGCA
>Ga0075420_100002405_pt1 | contig 16184 bp, 14 predicted proteins | sample SoiMetdeltSBSDD4_FD_75296 | JGI IMG/M metagenome (GOLD analysis project Ga0075420, IMG submission 75296) | Bulk soil microbial communities from a Populus tree surrounding site in Tennessee, USA - Soil MetaG P. deltoides SBSDD4 | ecosystem: Environmental > Terrestrial > Soil > Tree plantation... | reverse complement strand
GCGGCGGTACTCATCCTCACCGGCCTTCGTGACCCCGCTGCCCAGCAACGCGCCGTTCTTGCGGGCGCGCGAGGCGTCATTCACAAGACCGAGCCGGCCGAGGTGATTCTGAAAGCCATCGGACGCGTGCACGCCGGCGAGCCATGGCTTGATCGCACCGCAATGGGCAGAGTCTTGCAAGCCTTTTCGCGGCGTCAAAGCGAACCGCCGCCTCACGCTACCCTGACGGTTGCCGAGCGCAAAGTTGTGGCCGGCGTTGTGCATCAAAGAAGCGCACCCAACAAGGTCATCGCCGCAGCGCTACACATCAGCGAACATACGCTGCGCAACCACCTAAGTACGATTTACGGAAAGCTTGGCGTGAATCGGCGTGTAGACTTGGTCCTCTACGCAATGGAGCACCGGCTTGCGCAGCCTTCCGGCACGCATTAGCCGCTGACTAGGGGCGGCCGCCAGCGAGGTACGCCCAGTTGCGGTTTCTCGCTTTTCAAGACGCGCAGGTGTACGAAATATCCCAGGATGCGGTGTCGCGCACTACTTCCGGCGTGACGCGCCCGACATGACAGGCACAAACCTGTCGGCCGCTCAGAACTCAGCTTCCGTCGCGAAGTTTGCGACGAGCCGAAAGCCCGCCGCCGATGAGAAGTCCGAAAGTCATAAGGGCAAGGGTCGAAGGTTCGGGGACCTGAGCGGGTAGCGACGCGGTGGAGTCGACCTGCGCAACGAGTCTTGAGCTCACGAAATAGAGCCCTTCCTGATTGTTGCTGTCGTCCGTAATCCGGATTACGACGTCGATGATCCCATCGTTCTGCAAATCCGCGAGCGACAGCGCTCCTAGAAGTATTTGATCAACACGGTTGTTGGGTACGTTGCTGAAGACGCTGGTCTCGTCTGGACCGAGCCCAATTTCATATTGATAGGCCTCTGCGCCGCCTGCGTCCCTGACACTTACATACAAAGTGGCCGACGTTATTGTGTCGCCGATTGTGAAGCCGTCGTCCGTAATATTGTGTTGATATGCGTAAGAGGTGCTTACGCCAGGGATCGGGTCGTCGTTGTTGTCCAGATCCAGCAGTACGTCATTAGGATCCCACGTATCGGTCACCGGACCTGCGGACGCCGGAAGCGCCATCAGGAACGACAACATCACGCTCACCACACAAGACGCGGTTCGAATTGCGCTCACAAGACCTCCGATAAGTGCTGAAGGTGCTCGTCCCGGAGGTACGTTCCTAGGAGGGGAGTCCCCGGGGCGAGGTCACGCTCAGCACGCACACGATAGCGGCGCCGGGACGTGGTTCGCATGAGCGGTTACAACTACGTCACCTGGTACAACGCGACTGGTTTATTAATAAGGCTTGGCGTCCCCGTGCGCCCGAGCGATTCAATAGGCCTGTTCGGGACCTGGGGCCGACTGCTTGGGGAGTGGGGCCACGGGGGAAGCTCCCGCGCGCCGCTATTCAGTGACCGCTCGAAAAATTGTGTCGTGACATCGGCCGGGTACTTCAGCAAGCCGCGTCCACATTCAGCGCCTGTATTGATCCCGGCCATGTTAAATGGGGTTAACCCTAGTTTCGCGTTTCCCGCCAGAGCGGGATAATCCCCGACAGGGAAGGAACGGTGGAATCCGACGGATCAACCATGTCCGCACGGCTGATTGCCATGGCCGTGTCGCTTGTCGGCGATGCGGGCGTGGTAAGGAACCACATGCGTTGCTCAGAAGCGGACTTCATCGCGTATTGCGACGGCCAAAAGGAACTGAATGCGTCCATGCTTGAAGCCGTGGTCGCGCTCATTGTCCACGAGCAGGGAAACCTCATTGCGAAGAACCGGGAGATGCTCGGCGAACTTCGCAAACGTCGCGACGAAGAGAAGCCCGCAAGCTAGGCCCTTCGCGCCGCGCTTTTGCAATCCGCATCCGCATGCGGAGGGCGTGTCAGATTCTGTTCACTGCCACCTTTGCGCCACCTCAGCGCCGCATCCAGCGGCTACATTTGATCGCCAATGGCGCGCAAGCACAGGGCGTGCTGCTGCCCGCAACAAGACGCCATCAATCATCGACTGCACGGGGAAGGGGGAACGCGATGGTTCTGGAAAGAAACTACGGAAAGGCGTTCGGCTTCGAGTGGCATCTGCTGAACTACAAGGCCCAGTTCGGCCGCATGCCGAGTGGCTTCCGTTTCATCGAGCAGGGAATGACCAAGCGGGACCGCGTGATCACCTTCGGGCGCTGGCAGCTGGTCGTGAGCAGGCTGCGGAGGAGGAAGTAGCTCGTAAAGGTGCGCGGAGGTTGCGCTGAAGGGGTCGGCGAGAGTCGGCCCTTTGTTTCACCGCCGGTGTTCCTCCTCGGTACACTCTCCGTGCCACAAGGGGGAAACCAATGGTGTAGCTAGCGTCCCCACGGGGAACCGCACCTTTCGCGGCAGGGAATCGAGCTTGAATTCAGCGACCCATGCCTACCTACTGTATGACCTGATCCGCCTGCAGCAGCACCGACGACGAGATGGTCAGGCCGAGCGCCTTGGCGGTCTTCAAGTTGATCACTAGCTTGAATTTGGTCGGCTGCTGGACAGCAAGATCGGAAGGCTTAGCGCCCTTCAGGATCCTGTCGACGTAGATGGCGGCGCGCCTGTGGAGATCGGACTCGATGATCTCATACGCCATCAGACCGCCGCTGTCGACCGCGTACACCGCGAATGGGTAAATCGCCGGCAATCCGTGGCGTCCGGCGAGTTCGGTCACTCGAGCACGGTGAACGTGGAAAATGCTCGCGGATGTTGTGAGGAGTCCTTCAGCGCCCTCGTGGGTCCCCGCGTCAAACGCCGCGGAAAAGTCGTCAGCGGTCCGGACGTCGCGGATGTGCAGCGTCACGCCGAGCGAGGAGGCCGCCTCTTTCAGGGCCTTCACTTGCAGCGGCGCGATCGGGTCGACAAGATACGCCAGCACGAGCACCCGCGAGATTTTCGGCACTGCCTGCTTCAGTAACTGGAGGCGCTTGACTGCGAGCTCGGTCGTTACCGAGGACATCCCAGTGACATTTCCCCCCGGTCGCGCGAGGCTATCTACGATGCCGGTCCCCACTGGGTCCCCGAGTCCGAGCATGACAATCGGAATCGTGCTAGTGCGGCTCTTCGCTGCCAGAGCGGCTGGAGTAGTGCTTGCCGCGATGACATTCGCCCTGAGGCGGACACATTCGGCAGCGAGGGCTGGAAACCGCTCGCTACGGCCGTCTGCGGGAAGGTAGTCGATGGCGATGGTCTTCCCGTGCACATAGCCCAGGTCGCGCAGGCCATGGAAGAACGCGTCGAATCGTGGCGACGGCGATTGCGCCGTACCTGGATCAAACGTGAGGAAACATAAGCGCGGGACCGTGCCTTGCGCAGACGCAACCATTGGGAAGAGCAACGCCATCAGGAAACAAAGACGAACCATCGTGCTGTGCGAACGGCACATGCGCCCCCCTCTCGAACTACGATCCTAGCCGGCAGGAGCTCCGGCGCCTACTGGTCGAGCCGACCAAGAGCATCCCAATCAGCCGGGATGGAAAGCGGGCCTTAGCGTGTGCCGTCCTTGGACCCGTTTACCACTGCCACCGGTGATCGACCTCAGTACTCGCGCTGATACACCAGGCCGACACTGGTCCCCTGGCTAGTCTCCGGCGTCGTGCCTTGCAGCGTGCCGCCGCCGGTCCCCACAGTGGTCTCGATCTTCAGCCGCCGGGTGATATCCACCTGCACACGCGCCTGCGTGGTCCCCGACGTACTCTGGCGCACGCCGACGTTAACGCGTTCCGAAACATAGCGTCCGGCTTCCACGCTTGGTCCGCTCTGCTCATCGCCGCCGCTTACGGAGAGGCGGTCCAGGCCCAAGCGCCTTTGCGCCTTGGCGAGCGGGCCTAGTCCACCGCCTCCGCCACCCCTCAGCGTGTTGACTGCTCTTGCGATCTGGACGATCTGCATCGGGCTCAGCTCCTTGACGCTCACACCGAAGAGCAGCCGTGCGAGCACTTCGTCCTGTGGCAGCTCCGGCGTGCTGGAAAGCGCGATCTTCGGTGCGCTGGCAAAGCCGGTCACGCCGAGCTTCGCCGTGACGTCGGCGGCGGCTGTTTCAGCCGCGAGGTCGATCGTCGGGTCTAGCTTGCGCTGCAATCCGCTGCCGGTGAAGGCGACTTCGCCGCGGACAAACTTGAGGCTTGCGCCTGCGAGATTGAAGGTGCCGCGCCGAAGGGCGAAGCCGCCGCTGATCTGCGGGGCGGCAGTCGTTCCGCCGACGTGAATCTTGCCGCCCATTTCCGCATCGAGTCCGCGGCCGCGGACGAACACCGCGCGCGGGGCATCGACTTCAACGTCGAGTCCTACTACGAACGACGACTCCTCCGGCTGCGGCGCGCCCTTCTCCTTCTCCCCGGGCCGGCGCACCTCGAGTACCGCCACATTGGGAGGCAGTCCGCCCGGGATGTTGATGTCGGCGTGCTTGACGTGCACCCGTCCGGCGGCGTCCAAGCGCGAGCGGGCGGCACCGCGAATCCGCAGGTCAATATCCACATCGGCAGTGAGAAGATCTGACGAGAGCGGCCGCGCATCGCGGGCAGCGATGGTGATGTCCACCGGCATCTCGGGCTCGAGCACGCCGATCGCACCCCTTGCCGTGACCGTGCCGCGTCCGGCGCGCGCCGAGAAGCGCGCGATTTGCACCATGTTGCCGTCGAGCCGCAGCAGCGCGGCGATGTTGCTCAAGCGCCCGCCGCGCGCAACGTCCTGCAGGTCCGCTTCGGCGATGTTCACCGTTCCCGCCAAGCGCGGTGCCGAGTACAAGCCCGTCGCGGCGACATCGATCAAGGCGCGTCCTTGCGCGCGACGGCCGTCCGCCTCGAGAAGCGGATTCGCCAGGGCCAGATCGACCGTGCCGGCGGCGCGCAAGTTGATGCGCTCGGATGCCGAAAGCGGCGCCGTGCCGCTAAGCGTGAGTTCAGCGCGCGGGCCGGCGTCGAACCGCGCACGGAGCTTTGCTGCCCGACCGTCGAGGTCGGCAACGGCGTGCAGATTCGCTGCCGGCAACGTCCGGGCGGCGCCGCTGCGCATGCGCAGCCCGCGGATATCGAGGCGGACCGTGCCTTGCGGCGATGCGGCCGTGCCGCTCAGCTTCGCCTGCATGCCAAGCGTTCCGCCCGCATCGAGCTGCGGCACGTGGGGCTTCAGCAGCGCCGGCGTCACTCCGGATAGTGACGCCTGCAGATCGAGCTTCGGTGTTACGCGACCGGCAACCTCGAGCACCGCCTGCTCGAGTCCGATGCGCAGGCGGTCCACGACGAAGCCATCGCCAAACCTGAACACCGCCGGCTGCAGCAGCCGCGCGTGCTGCCCGCCATATTGAACCGCGAACGACTCGACGCGCGCCGTATGCGCGCTCGTATCCAGCTTAGCAACTCCGCTAATCGTCGCGTCGTCTCCTTGTACCAGTCTCAGTCGCGAGGAGATGTTGATCGCCAGCGCGTCCAGGGGGCCCTTCAGGTCGACGCGCGCAGTTCCCGTGGCGCCCTGCGCTGCGATATCGTCGAGCGCGAGCTGCAGCGCCACCGCTGGACGGACGGGCAGCCCATCGATACGGCCGCCCAGCGTTAGGCGCTCCACCACGGCGTCGGCCACGCCGATCGTGCGGGCTTCGAGCCGCACTATCGCACTGCTGTGGTCACCCTCCGGCACGAATTCCACGTTCCCTGCGATGCTTCCGCGCAAAGGCTGGCCGAGGAGCGGCGCGAGATCGTCGAGGCGGCTCATGCGCAGCGCGATGCGGCCGCGCGGCACGCGATCGGCGCCCAGGGCGACCTGGCCCTCGGCGTGCGCGCTCTTCCAGTGAGCGCGATCGATGGCGACGCGCATTGTCCCGTCCCGCTCATGCCGCAGGTCTGCCGCGAGCTCGAGCGGAGCGCCGAGCAAGCGCCCGCGCGCGCGCACCGTGCCGGAGGGCGCGGCAGGCAGACCCTTCGCGGTGACCTGCGCCTCGATGGCTTCGGGCGCGAAGTCCCGCGTGCCAATCTCACCACGCGCACCTGCCTCGAGCGCGAGCTCGCGCGGCGTGCCGCGCGCCCGTCCCTCGGTGGAAAGCGAACCCTTCAGACCGTGGGCGAGCGCACTCAGATCCGAAAGCGCACCCTTCCATTTCAAATCGAACGCCTCGCCACGCCGCGTACCGCTCGCCGAGAGGGCGGCCGTGCGGCCGTCGAGCTGCAGACGTTCGAGCTTCATCTCGCCGACACGCAATAGTGCAGACAGCGCGAGCTTTGCATCCGTCCCAAGCAGCGCGGCCAGCGGGGCGCTGCCACCGGTGACTGCCAGCGCCCCGTCGACGTCCACGCGCGTAACGTCGTCCTTCGTTGCGAGTTGCACAGCAACGGTCGTGCGCCCCTTGAGCTCCATACCCGCCGCTTCGGCGAACGGAGCGAGATCGCCGATCGTGACGGTGGCTGATCCGCTCGGGCCTGCGTTGGCGTGTCCTTCGGCGATGAGGAGCGGATGCTTGAGCGCAAACTCGACCGGCCGGGTCGGATCGTCGAGCCGCGCATTCGCGTGCAGCCGTAGTGGCGCCGCCGCGAAGAGATCGGGCCGTGCGCCGGGGACGCGCAGGCCCTCGGCGCTCGCCTCAAGCGCTAGCGCGCCTGAGTTGCCTGCGAGCTTCGCCTCCAGGCTGCGGAGCCGGGCTTCACCGGCTTTGAGCGCACGTATGCTGAGCTCGAGGTTTGCATCGGGGCTCGCGTACGGGCCTTTCACGAATCCCTGGAGCCCGGCGCCTTGCCACGCCACATCCGGGCTTGGGCGCATGGCGGGTGCCTTCGCGGCGACCTGCAGGTCCAGCGCCCGTCCCTCGAGGTCGATGGTTCCGTGCGCTGTCGCCTGCGCCGGACCAGCGGACATGACGAAGCGTAGCCGCTGGGCGTTGCGCGGCCCGTCGAGGCTCGCCTTGACCGAGAACGCGCCAAGATCCGGCAGGCCCGCGAGCCGCGCGAGCAGGCCGCCCGCCGGCTCCCCGAGATCCACATGAGCGGCGAGTCGCGAGGCGTCGGCGCTGGCTTTTACCGCGTACCTCCCTGGGGCATCGAGCCGCTCGACATCGAGGGCGAGATCGAAATGGGAGGCGGAAACGATATGAACCTCGCTCCGAAACTCGAGTTTGCTCCCAACACCGGCTATGGCTGGCGCGAGCTCGAGCGCCGCGATACGAAGGGCGTCGATGTCGATGCGCAGCGGCAGCCGCGTGGATCCTTTGCGCTCCGACGTCGGATCTTCGTCTTCCTTGAGCGGCAGGCGATGGAGCGCGAGGCGCGCGACCTCGATGTGCGCGACGTGCGCCTGGAGGCGGAGCAGGCGGCTTGGAGACCACTCCAGGGCGAGGCCGTTTGCAACGGCCCACGTGCCTTCGCGGTCGCGCAGCTCGATGCGCTCAATGCGCAGCCGATCCGGGAAGCGCCCAGTGAAACCCTCGAGCGACACCTGACCGCCGCTTGCCTTCGCTACTGCGCCTTCGAACATGCGCCGTCCGGCGTCGGTATTTCCGATCGCGATCAGGAGCGCGCCGACGAGGACCGGCAGGGCGGCGATTGCCACCAAAGCCCAAAGCGAAATTCGGGCAGCGCGGCGCATCAGAAGGTTTGTCCCAGACCGATATAGACCTGGTACGAATCGTTGCCGGGCACCTTGGTCAGTGGGAAGGCGAGATCCACCCGCAATGGCCCAATCGCAGTGTAATAGCGCACGCCCACGCCGGCGCCCACTTCCACCTCGCCTCGCGGGCCGTCCGCCACGCTCACACGCCCTGCGTCGACGAAAGCCACGGCTGCGAAATCGCCGAAGAGCCGCTGCCTGAGCTCGATTGCCGCCGCATCGATCGATGTGCCGCCGGCTGGCTGGCCGTCGGGGAAGCGCGGCCCGATCGATTGATAGCGAAAGCCGCGCACGCTCGCGCTGCCCCCGCCGTAGAAGCGCTGGTGCGGCGGGAGATCGAGTTGCGATGCGCCAAACGCCCTACCGGCCAGTGCACGCATCGCGATCACGCTTCGTCCGGCCGCTGCGATGTCGAAGCGTGCGAGATCGACATACGCCGCGGCACTCAACTGCATTATTGTGAAGAACACGTCGCCCGTCTCGTCGCCGCCGAGCGAATACGTGGGCGTGATGGTGGCATTGCCAACGATGCCGCGCGTCGGATCCGCAAGCACATTGGGGCGTCCGGTGTTATCGAACCGCAGCCCAAGCGGGATCCCGAGGAGCGTGTAATCGCGCTCCACGCCCTGTTGCGTGATTTCTTCCTGCGAAGCGGTGAAGCCCACGCTGCCCGTCCACTTCGGTGTGAGCTTGCGGCTCAGGGATACGCCGCTCAGAATTGCCGCCTGGTCGTACGCTTGCAGGCTTTGCTTTAGCGCGCCGAGTTTGAGCTCGAGCAACTGGTCGCGCCGCCCGAAGTCGGGCTTGATGAACTGGCCGCTCAGGTTGTAGCCGACATCGGTCGCTGCTGTACCGCCCAGGTTGATGACGGAAGCGGAAAAGTTGAGCTGCTCCGCGTTGCCGAAGACGTTGCGGTGCGACCAGTTCGCGCCGACGCTTGCGCCGAGGTCGGTCGAGTATGCGGCCGAGTAGCCGAGCACGCGTTCCGGTCTCTCCTGTACGTCGAACGTGAGGGGAAGACGACCCGACTCGTCGAGCCGCTCGTCCGGCCGTGCGGTCACGCCGGCGAACACGCCAAGCGCGAGGAGATCCTGCCGCGTGCGCTCGATGCTGCTCGGGCGGAAGCGCTCGCCCGGGCGCACGAGAAGCCGGTTGCGCACAAACGGCTCGTTCACGACACGAAGCCCCAAGAGCCGGATCTCCCCCAGCTCCACGCGCGGTCCGGTGTCGACCTTGAAGGAGAGGTCGAGCACTTGCTGCGCGCGGTTTTCGTAGGCCACGGGTTCCTCCACCCGCGCGAGCGCGTGGCCTTCTTCGCGCAGGGCATTCAACAGGCGGCCGCGCGCGGCCAGAATGTCGGCGGCCACCGCCGGCGCGCCGGGCGCGATGCCGAGCCGCTCCCGCAGGCCATCCGGCAACTCGCCTTCGAGCTTGATTTCCCCTACCCGGTACATCGGCCCGAGCTCTGCGCGTATCGCGACGGCGGCCTTCCCGCCAGGCGCTGCGGCAATGTGATCGGGCAAGCTGGAATCGTCGAGCGTGCGCCCCTCGATGGTGATGGCGATCGCGCCTTGGTGGTAGCCGAAGCTTTGCAAGACCGTCTCGAGGCGCGCCACGTCGCGCTGCGCGCGCAGTACCAGTGCCAGGGGATCCACGGGGCCTTTCTCGCGCAGCGCTTCGAGCTGCGAGCTCCCCCGCAGCGCCGCGTCGAGCGCCCTGTTCCCGGTCTTGGGAAAAGTGATCTGATAGGAGCGCTCCTCGGCGGCCGCAGCCGGCCGAAGGGCGATATGGAGTATCACAAGTGCCAGGACAAGGACGTATGCCGCCGAGCTCGCCCACGGCCATTGATCGTAGTGATGCACAACAGCCTCGCACTCAGTCGCAGCAAAGTATGGGCCTGCGGCTGCGGCGGCTCTAGGAGGGCGCTGCCCACACGAGCTTGTGCGGCACCTCGGGATCGGCGACGACCAGATAGCCCAGGAAGCGGAACATGGCGTACATCGCCAAGCCCTACAGCCCGGGAGGCCACCCGCCCTATCGCGAACGTAGAAACGCGGAATCCAAGGCGTGGAAGGAGGAAAACCGCGAGGCCATGATTGCGCGGCGCCGAGGCGCCTACGCCGCGAACATCGAGCGTGAGCATGCTTACCTACGCGGGCGTGCTAACGCACGCTAGGCGCGCTAACCGCAGAAATACCGCGACCGCTCACGCCTTGATCGCGGAAAGCCCGGCCCAAAACTGCGGCAGGCCGCACTCTCAAAAAGCATGGGCCGAGCGCAATCGCGAGCGCACCAAGGCCGCGGCGCGGCGCTGGTATCAGCGCAATCTGGCCCAAGCGCGCGTGAAACTCGCAATCTCCCAAGCAGGTAGGCGACAACGACGCGTTCCTTGGGCGAATCAGGAAGCCATCGCCGCGTTCTACGCTGAGGCCGCGCTGCTGACGCGAACAACAGCGCGCATGCACGTTGTCGATCACATCGTCCCGCTCAAAGGCCGGACGGTGTCAGGTCTTCATGTTGAGAATAACTTGCACATCGTTGAGCGATTCGATACAGCGCGCAAGGCCAACAAGTGGGAATCACCGGGATGGGAGCGGCCATGCACCTCGTCGGCGATCTGCCAGTCTCGTCGGGGCACTTGAGCTCGGTCATGGGGAAGTTTGAGCTGCGCCCGGAGGCCGGGTTGACCTTATTGATGTCTTTTCGGCGGCGCGCTAAACCGCGGCCCTACCTGGCGGAAGCGAACAGTAGTTGTCGGCCGGGCCAGACAATTAGCCCTCCGCAGGCATGTTCCGTGCTCGGGCATGCACGTGAAGGAAGGGCTGAAGGAGTACTGGTCGCTCTTGAAGCAGGCCGTCGGCGCCTGGTCTAACGACTACGCGCCCAGCATGGGCGCGGCGCTCTCCTACTACACGCTGTTCTCAATCGCGCCGCTGTTCCTCATCGTGATCGCGGTCGCCGGTTGGTTCTTCGGCGACGAAGCCGCTCAGGGCCAGCTCACTTCGGGTTTGCGCGGCCTGATGGGCGAGGACGGCGCGAAAGCGATCGAGGGTATGATCGCCAACGCGTCGAAGCCGAAGCAGGGAATCATTGCGGCCGTAATCGGCGTCTTCTTGCTGATCCTCGGCGCGACCACCGTGTTCGGTGAGCTCCAGAGCTCGCTCGACCGTATCTGGCGCGCGCCGGCGCGCGAGAAAGTGAGCGGGCTGTGGCGCGTCCTGCGCGCGCGACTGCTCTCGATCGGTATGATCCTGGGCATCGCGTTCCTGCTGATGGTGTCACTCGTTCTCGACGCGGTGCTGCAGTTGCTCGGCAGGATGTGGGGCTCGGGCGCGTGGGAGGTCTTCGCGCAGACCGTCAACACGGTGGTCGGCTTCGGCCTCACCACGACCATGTTCGCGCTCATCTACAAGCTGATTCCGCGGGCGAAGATCGAATGGCACGACGTGTGGGTGGGCGCGGCGGTAACTGCGCTGCTCTTCACGCTGGGCAAGTTCCTCATCGGGGTCTACATCGGCCGAAGTGCAGTCGCCTCTTCGTTCGGTGCGGCCGGTTCGCTCGTGGTGGTAATGGTCTGGGTCTACTACTCGGCGCAGATCTTCCTGCTCGGCGCCGAATTCACCTGGGTTTACGCGCACGCGCACGGCTCTCGCCGCGGGCGGGAGCGTCCTGGCGCGATCGCCGAAGAACCTTCCATGCCGGCGCCGCTGCCGCCGCTCACTGCGTCGCAAGACGATCTTCCAGTGCACAGGAGAAAACCGCTCCTCTCCTTCGGCCTCGCAGCCGCGGTCGGCGCGATCGCCGGCGTGCTGTTCCGGGCGAAGCCCGACTTCATCTTTCATCGCGCGCGCCCGCTACTTTTCTCACGCTAATTAGGAGTCAGCATCCGAGCCGGCGGCCGAATGCCTTACGGGCCGGGTCGGCATGCGTAGGGTAGAGACGATCGAAATGGGAGGATCTTTCGACAGGCTTACGCACGCCTCCATCTCCGCACTCGCGCTTCTAAGGATGCAAGCGATCATGAGGTCTCATCGCGCGCGAGTCGCCGAGGGCTGCCGGAATGCCTACCGAGAATTCCGGCAGATTTAGCACAGGCTGCGCCTGAACGGCGCGCGTTAGGCGCGCGTGCCGCCCGCGCAAGTCGAGCACTTGTAAGTGGAGAACCTGTCATTCAGACTGTAGCGGAAAGGAAGCGCATCATGGAGGCACGTTATGAGAGCGCTGATTGCCCTACTGGCGCTGGCGATGGTTGCAAGCTGCACCGTCTTGCCACCCGATGACACGCTGGCCTACCGCTCGGGGACCGGCATGGTACAAGCTGTGCAACGGGCGCGCGTTGCTCTCCCAAAATCCAACCCGGTCGCCGGTACAGAGGTGGCTGGAAGCAGCTATCAGTTGCTGGTGGAAAGCCTGTTTCGTCCGCGTTGGGTTGACGGCTACCAACTTACACTGAAAATGGCTGACGACTCCACGCAGAAGATCACTCAGGACAGCGCCGCTTTCCAGGCGGGCGATCTGGTCGAAATCACATCCGACGGACGCGTGATGAAGTCCGCCGCAGTAGCAACACCGCCCATCCTTAGCGCACCCCCGACCACGCCTGCTCCACGCGATGCCAAGCCGGCGCCGGAACAGACGCCCCGTGCATCGTCAGCTAAGTCGGCGCCCGAGCCAACACGTTCGCGAGCAAAGACAGCGTCAAAGACCTATCGTCCAGGACTAGCGGTCGTTGAATCCGCTTCGGTGCAAACTCCTTCCCCGCCCTCGGCGTCATCAGGCGGTACGACCGGCCCGAGGACGAAGTATCGACTGAAGATGCTCGATGGAACCACGCAGGAGATTGAGGAGACCGGCGATCGATTTAAGGTTGGCGACTGGGTGCGCTTAACTCGGGAAGGACGCCTCTCCGTCCCTGTGACGCATACGCGTTGAGCCGCCGCTATGGCGGGCCGACCCAGCGGAACCGGCGAACCACAGGTCGTCGGTGTGGCGCGTCGCGAAAGGAGGTTGATCCTCGGTTTTAAGAAAAGCCACGGCGGGCCGTGCCTACCAGGTACGGCGCGCCAACGCCCTTTTACTGCGGACAGGCTGCAATGCAGGCGTTTAGAACGGTCACCGCGTTAGAGCCCCGCATCCAGCGCTCCAAACGGTGAGAGACATCCGGCCGATGGGTTCGTGTTCGCTGGCGGAAAACTCAAAAGAGATATGCACAAGAATGGTGGATAACATTGTGGATATCTCGTGCGCCGGTCGCGCCTGTAGCTGGAATACCGTGCCTACAAACACTTCGCTCAACAATTGAGCAAGCTTTCTTACTGCGCCGTTCGGTGGTTAGCCCTAGACCGTGATGTAATTTACAGCTTCGTTTGACGGAAACGTCGCAGTTAGCGACGCCGTGCATAACTCCGTAATGGTTCCAAAGCCCACTTCCTGCGCTCGCTGTAGCGCCGGTGCCGATTGTCACGCGACGGAAATATTGAAGACCAACAATGGCCCGCATGAACCGTACTGAACTTCTCGCCGAAGACGCGCAGGACGCCCTCGACCGCGTCGAGTTGCATATGGCCCGCCAGACCCGGCTGCTCGAGGAGATCGCGAGCTGCTTGCCGCACAGGCTCGGCGCTCGGCGTCGACGCGCAGCGCCGCCGGCGACGCCGAGGCTCGGGTCGATACACGCTCATCTGCCAATCCATAGGTTCCTTCCCCCTCTGCACAGGCACAACCTTTGCGTCCGTCCATCTGTGGGTGGGAACGGTAGGCTGTCGCTACTAAACCCTGCCTGAGCGTCGGGTTCCGACAGCCTTCGCGTTTCCTGCCCGCCATTAGCACCCACTGAGCCAATCAACGGAAGCCCTGCCCCTCCCCCTAGTTTTACGCTCCCGCCCCGGTGGGGGCAGAAACGCATGCTTAAAGGATTCCTTACTTTATCGAGTTGCGCCCTGCCTTGCCGGAATCCAAGATGATAGATACGAGTCGCGGTGGTTTGCGTTATCTGGGGCGCGTCTGTACACAAAACTTCCAAAATGCCGCGCCTGGGATTTGAACCGCAGGGTGATTCAAGCGAGGTAGCTTTCCGTATGCAGGCATACCAGATGGCAAAGGCCGCAAAGCAAGACGGCCACCATCGCCAGAATCCCCACACCGCGGGGCGAGCCGCGCGCCTCGCTAGCCGGTTGTAGCTAGGCAGGTTAAAAATCATGAGTGCGAGCGCTCTTGGGCTAACTTTCAGTAAGAATCCTCATGAATAGTTGCCACCCGGGGGGGAGCCCACATGCCATCCAGGAGCCTTCTTGATCCAGCGTTCCAGTACCGGCCGGCGATATCGACGGATATCCGGAAAACCTTTGAGCGCTTCAGGCGAGAGCAGCAACTAGATCAGCAAAGACCTTGGCAGGGCCAGGAACGCCGCCTGAAAGTGGTACCAATTCAGCATGCAGAACGTCGCCGCAAAGCGCGCGATGCGATCGGACGTGCAGCTTCACCGCGCGACGTAATTCTTGGATCGCGACGTCGGGCCATTGATCATCTCGATGGCCACGTCGTTCAGGAGGAGCAGCAGTCCAGTAGATAGGTGTACCACCAGTGCTACAACGCGGCTACCAGTTGCGCGCCTCGCTAAGCGCCGGGCTATCGAGCCCGTATCTAACGAACAGATCCCATGCAAGGCTGGAGATATACGAGCCCGCACTACCTTCAAACATTTAGATCGGCGCTGCAAACAGCTTAAAAAGGCAAAGAATTATCATGACCACCTTCGGTTGACAGAGACCTGCCTACACTGGCAGGAACATGGGTGAGGAAGAGCAGGTCTTGCAGCTATGGCAGCGCCTCGAGTGCTTAGAGGCGCAATTCGCTGATTTGAATAACGCACTGAAAAATCATTTGAACCGATTGCGCAGGCGGCGTAGCGGTTACAAGGCGCAGCTTGCGTCGTTCAGGCGTCAAGCGAAAAAACTCCTGGATCGCGCACCCTCGTGATCGACCGCAAACCTGGTACGAAGGCGCGGCGGTGCACTATGGCACCGGTCTGGCGAGCGGCACGTTCGACCACGCGCGCCTCGCGGAATTACTGCCGGCCTCTTCAAGGACGCCCGCATGGACTCCGCGCTGGTACCCGCCGAGACGGCTCTGGAGATGGCAACCCTCAACGGCGCCCGCGCAGTGCTATGGGATGACGCCGCACGGGCATGGGGCGGTGCGAATGCGGAAAGGCCATAACAGTTATTGGCGGCAAGACAGGCTCGGCTGGACGCCGGAAGAACATCTACTACTACGGTTGCAGCTACCACCACACCCGAGGCGACACAGTTTGCGACAACGGCCACCGCGCACGGATGCAGTGGCTTGATGCCGCTGTGATCGATGCTATCGAGCAACAAGCTCTAACGCCCGAAGCCATCGCTTACACGGTGGACCAAATGGCGAAACGGGTTACGCAGGAGCTTCGGCGCAATCCGCAAAGACCCCGGGAGCTTGACGCCGAAGCCCGGACGATCCGAAAGGAACTGGAGCGATTCATGCGGCTGGTTGCGGACGGAGAAGTGCCGCAAGCCATCTTGTTGGAAATCAAGCGGCGGGAGGAGCGGCTTAGAGAACTGGACCGCGAGCGCGAAATGCTCGGGCAATCCATGCCCGACCTGGGGCCCGGGAAACTCCGCAAGCTGTGCGGCGAACGGCTGGCCCGCTTTAGAGACTTGCTACTAGGTGATGTGCCCGTAGCGCGGCAAGCTCTCCGCAAGCTCTTGCCCGAGCCCCTACGTGTGTTTCCCGCCGTCGTAGAGGGCCGTAGGACGCTCCGATTCGAGGGGGCCACTACCCACGGCCCTCTCTTCGACACCGAGGTTTATGAAGGCTTGGCGTCCCCACGGGGATGTAAGCTTTACTCCGGAGCTGATTCCGGCATAAGGGTCATTTCCCACTGTCGACTACGCCGAGGGGCGCCGCGGCCAAGCCACGAGATGGCTTATCGCGAGCTCGCAACTCGTAGATAAGCGGGAGCCGATGTCGATGGAGCGCCGCGCTACCGAATCCCGCCAATAACTAGTTGACCCGCAAGAGGTCATAGCGATGCGCCGCGTCGGATACCCCCATGGATACCCCGTATGGCTGCGGTTGCCCAACGACTAGCGCTGGTGTCAGCCCCCTAATTCCCGCGCTTCGCGACCCATCGCAGGACCCGGAAAATTGCTGGAGGCAGCAGGAGCATCTGCAGCACCGGCACGGCCCCGACGCCGGTCCCCGGTATGACCGGCATGAGTTCCGAGTACTGCCACCGCCGCGCTATATGCAGGCCACACCCCTCGACCGCAAAGCCCACCACCAGTCCGACGGCAGCCATCGCTAGGTAGCTTTGAGCCGAGGGTCGGATGTACCAGTCCGCCGATCGCATGACGGTCGCCACCGCTGCGAAGAGGAAAAGGACGAGCAGCCCATCGCCGAGCGACGAGACGAAACAGTGCCAGATCGCCGCAGGGAACATGACGCCAACATAAAGCGGTGTTTGGGCCAGCTCCCAGGCGTAGTTCA
>Ga0075420_100002404_pt1 | contig 16185 bp, 19 predicted proteins | sample SoiMetdeltSBSDD4_FD_75296 | JGI IMG/M metagenome (GOLD analysis project Ga0075420, IMG submission 75296) | Bulk soil microbial communities from a Populus tree surrounding site in Tennessee, USA - Soil MetaG P. deltoides SBSDD4 | ecosystem: Environmental > Terrestrial > Soil > Tree plantation... | reverse complement strand
TCCCGCCCGACCGGGCCGTGCTCGGGGTGCGCGTGCTGGGTCGCCTCGGCGTGCGGACGCTCGTCGTGACGAACGCCGCCGGCGCGATCGACGAGAGCCTTCGGCCCGGGCAGCTCGTGCTCATCTCCGACCACGTGAACCTGCTCGGGGCCTCGCCGCTCGTCGGGCCGAACGACGACGTGCTCGGGCCCCGCTTCCCGGACATGTCCGACGCGTACGACCCTGCGCTCCGCGCGCGTGCGCGGGACGCGGCGTCCGGGCTCGGGCACGAGGTCGGCGAGGGCGTGTACGGCGCCTGGCTCGGGCCGCAGTTCGAGACGCCGGCCGAGATCCGCTACATGCGCGCGATCGGGTGCGATCTCGCCGGGATGTCGACCGTGCCCGAGGTCATCGCGGCGAGGCACATGGGAGTGCGCTGCCTGGGCATCTCCGTCGTCACGAACATGGCGGCAGGTGTCGTCGAGGGCCGGCTCGACCACGAGGCCGTGCTCGCCGTCGCGGCCGAGGCGGGGCCGAGGCTGACCTCGTTGCTGCGCGCGCTCCTCCCCGACCTTGCGGCGTAGGGGCCGCGAAGGGACACTGACCGCATGCCCGGCAAGCCGACGCTCCGGGACCTGCCCTCGGTCGACCGCCTGCTCGCCGACGAACGCCTGACGGGCGAGCCGCACGACCTCGCGGCCGCGGCGGCACGCGCGGTCCTCCACCGGGCGCGCGAAGAGATCCGCTCCGGCACTGACCCGGGACCGCTCGTGGAGGCCGTGCTCGAGGAGCTCGCCGCGGCCCGCCGGCCCCGGCTGCGGCGCGTCCTGAACGCGACCGGCGTGCTCGTGCACACGAATCTGGGGCGGGCGCCGCTCGCGGACGAGGCGATCGCGCGGGTGATCGAGGTCGGCGGTGCATACTCGACGCTCGAGTACGACCTGGAGCGCGGCGAGCGGGGCTCGCGGCAGGAGCACCTCGCGGCGCTGCTCGAGACGCTGACGGGCGCCGAGGCAGCGCTCGTCGTCAACAACAACGCCGCCGCAGTGCTCCTCGCGCTCGCCGCGCTCGCCGAGGGGCGGGAGGTGGTCGTCTCGCGGGGCGAGCTGATCGAGATCGGGGACGGGTTCCGCATCCCCGACGTCCTCGCGCGCTCCGGCGCCCGGCTCGTCGAGGTCGGGACGACGAACCGGACGCGGGCGGCCGACTACGAGCGGGCGATCGGCCCGGAGACCGCCCTCCTCCTGCGTGTGCACCAGTCGAACTTCAGGCTCGTCGGGTTCTCGGAGCTCCCGCGGCTCGTCGAGCTCGCCGAGATCGCGCAGCGGCACGGGCTTCCCCTCGTGGACGACCTCGGCTCCGGCGCGCTCGGGCCGGTCGGCGACGAGCCGACGCCCGCGGAGAGCCTGCTTGCCGGCGCAGGCATCGTCTGCTTCTCCGGCGACAAGCTCCTCGGCGGCCCGCAGGCCGGCATCGTCGTGGGGCGGGCCGACCTCGTCGAGCGGCTGCGGCGCCATCCCCTGCAACGTGCGCTGCGCGCCGACAAGCTCACATTGGCGGCGCTCGAGGGGACGCTCGCGCTCGCCCTGGCGCCGGAGACGCGAGCGCGGATCCCGGTGCTCCGCATGCTGCAGGAGCCGGTCGAGCGCGTGCGCGCGCGGGCCGAGCGGCTCGCGGGGCTGGTCGGCGGCGCGGTCGAGGAGACGGTCGCGCGCGTCGGCGGCGGCGCCCTTCCGCTCGCGGAGCTTCCGAGCGCGGCCTGCGCGGTCGAGGAATCGCTTGCCGGGCCGCTGCGCCGCGGCGAGCCGCCGGTGGTCGCGATCGTGCGCGACGGCCGCACGCTGCTCGACTGCCGCACGCTCACGGAGGCCGAGGTGGACGAGGTCGCCGCCGCCGTGGTCGCTGCCCGGCGGTGAGGTTCATGGCCGGGGACACGGTCCTCCACCACGACGTGTGGGACGGCCGCGTATGGTCGGCTCGGCCGATGAGGGTCGTCGACGACACGGGCGACCGTGTCGCGCTCTGGTTTCCGCTCGGCACGCGGTTCAAGCGGGCGATCCCTGCCCCGGGGAGTCCTTCCCAGACATCTCGAGGCGAGCGGCTGGCCGAGTGCGCCCGGCTCGGACGATGGGACTTCGAGGACGCGGAGTGGGACGTCTCGACGCTCGTGCTCATGCGGTCCGGGGAGTGGCACGCGGTGTGGTGCTCGTGGCGGGGCGGAGAGCACCTGGGGTGGTACGTCAACCTCCAGGAGCCGTTCCGGCGCACGAGCATGGGCTTCGAGACGATGGACCTCGTTCTCGACGTCGTCATCTCCGTCGACGGGAGCTGGCACTGGAAGGACGAGGACGAGCTCGAGACCTTCGTCGCGCGCGGGGTGCTCGACGACGCGCTCGCGTCCAGACTGCGCACCGAGGGGCTCGACGTCGTCCGTCGAGCACGACAGCACGAGTCCCCGTTCGACGAGCCCTGGCCGTCCTGGCGACCCGACCCCGCATGGGATCGGCCCGAGCTGCCCCGCGGCTGGGAGAGGTCGTGCCGCTGACCGTCGGCACCGCCGGCCACATCGACCACGGCAAGACGTGGCTCGTGCGGGCGCTTACGGGCAAGGACACGGACCGGCTGCCCGAGGAGCAGCGGCGAGGGATCTCGATCGAGCTCGGCTACGCGCCGCTCGAGCTGCCGGACGGGCGCAGCCTGTCGGTCGTCGACGTCCCCGGTCACGAGCGCTTCGTGCGGACGATGGTGGCCGGCGCGACGGGCATCGACCTCTTCCTCCTCGTCGTCGACGCGGGCGAGGGCGCGCGGCCGCAGACGCACGAGCACCTCGCGATCCTGCGGCTCCTCGGCATCGAGCGAGGGGTCGTCGCGGTGACCAAGGCGGACGCGGTCGACGGCGAGACCCTCGAGCTCGCGCTCGAGGAGGCGCGGGAGCTCGTCCCGGCGGCCGAGGTCGTTCCGGTGAGCGCGAAGGAGGGAACGGGGCTCGACGAGCTCCGCTCGGCACTCGCCCGGGCGGCGGACGGCGTCGACCGCAGGCGCTTCGAGCGGCCGACGAGGCTCTACGTGGACCGCTCGTTCCCCCTGCGCGGTATCGGCACCGTCGTCACCGGGACGCTCTGGTCGGGCTCGATCGGGAGCGGTGACGAGCTCCGCGTCGAGCCGTCGGGGCGGGCGGTTCGCGTCCGCAGCGTGCAGGTGCACGACCGGGACATCGAGCGCGCGGAAGCGGGGCAGCGGGTTGCGGTCAGCCTGCCCGGCGTCGACCGGCGGGACGTCGCCCGCGGGCACGCGCTCGTCCCTCCGGGGGCCTACGCCGTCTCCTACAGGCTCGATGTCGAGCTCGAGGAGCTCGCGCCGATCGCAGACGGCGCTCGCGTGCAGGCGCACCTCGGGACCGCCCACGCGGCCGCGCGTGTCGTCCGTCTCGACGGCCCGTACGCGCAGCTCCGGCTCTCGGCGCCAGTCGTCGCCGCTCGCGGCGACCGCGTCGTGCTTCGCGGCGAGACGACGCTCGGCGGCGGCCTCGTGTTCGACCCGGTACCCCCGCGGCACCGTGACGCCGAGCGTGCGGCCCGCGTTGCGCGCGGCGAGGTCGCGGCGACGATCCACGAGCCGGTCCTGGCGGAGTCGCTGAAACATGTGCTCGACGGAGAGCCGGAGGGCGTGGAGCGGGCGGGGGACTGGGTGTTCTCGCGCGCCTGGCTCGACGAGCTCGACGCCCGGCTCCGCCTCCGGATCGCAGCCGCCGATCCGATCGACCCCGGGATTGCGCCTCCCTCGGAGGCATGGGCGAGAGAGGTCCTGCCGCTCCTTCCGTTCGAGCGGCGCGGGGCGAGGCTCTACCTGCCCGGCGCGACGCCGACGCTCGCGGGGCGCGACGAGGAGGCGGACGCCCTCGAACGTGAGCTCGCGGCCGCCGGCGCGCACGCGACGAAGGTCGTGGACGGCGACCTCGCGCGCTTCCTCGAGGCGAGCGGGAAGCTCGTTCGGCTCGGGGGAGGCTACGCCGTAGGGGCCGATGCGTACGAAGTCGCGAAGGACGTCGCGCTCGGGGAGGCACGCGCGCAGGGGGAGATCACGCTCGCCCGCTTCCGTGACCTGCTCGGCGTCGGCCGCCGCGACGCGCAGCTCCTGCTCGAGCGGCTCGATGCCGACGGGCTCACGCGGCGCGTGGGCGACTCGCGCGTCCTGCGCCGCTCCGCGCAGCGCGCCTGACTACCGGGCTCGAGCACGCGAGCGTCGGAGCACGATCGCGCCCGCGAGGATCGCGGCGACGGCCAGCGCGAGTGCGATGCCGCCGACGAGATCGGCGTCCAGGTCGCGACCCGAGACCTCGACCCGAGCGTCCGCTCCGCCATCGCCCTCGTAGACGATCGCGAAGAGACCGTAGAGCGCGAGCACGCCGGCCCAGACGAGAAGCGCCAGACCGAGGAGGACGCGGGCGAGCCGTCGCGCCGGGCGGGCGCTCTCGCTCACGGTCGACCCCGACGCCAGGGCAGCGCGCTCGTCCGGGAGGAAATGGTCGAGCGTGGGCTCAGCGCGTCTGCGGGAAGCCGAGGTCGACCTTGCTCGTCGCCGGGTCGGGCCAGCGGCTCGTGACCGCCTTCGTCCGCGTGTAGAAGTCGATCCCCTCCGGGCCGTAGATGTGCCGGTCGCCGAAGAGCGAGCTCTTCCAGCCCCCGAACGAGTAGTACGCCACGGGGACGGGGATCGGGACGTTGATCCCGACCATGCCGACGTTCACGTCGAACTGGAACTGCCGCGCGACGCCGCCGTCGCGCGTGAAGAGCGCGACGCCGTTCCCGTACGGGTTCTCGTTCACGAGCCGGAGCGCCTCGTCGTACGTCGGCACGCGGACGACCGAGAGCACCGGGCCGAAGATCTCGTCGCGGTACGCGTCCATCTCGGGAGTGACGTCGTCGAGGAGGGAGACGCCGAGGAAGAACCCGCCGTTGTCGGGCGCCGTCTCGCGGCCGTCGGCGACGAGGGTCGCTCCCTGCGCCGGGCCCGAGTCGAGGTACGACGCGACCTTGTCGCGGTGCTCGCGCGTGACGAGCGGCCCCATCTCCGAGGAGGGGTCGAGGCCGTCACCGACCTTGACCTTCGGCAGCCGCTCCGTGATCGCGTCGACGAGCTGGTCGCCCGCGTCTCCGACCGCGACCACGACCGAGACCGCCATGCAGCGCTCGCCGGCCGAGCCGTAGCCCGCGCTGACCGCGGCGTCCGCAGCCATCGCGATGTCGGCGTCGGGCAGGACGACCATGTGGTTCTTCGCTCCGCCGAGCGCTTGCATCCGCTTGCCCGCCTTCGTCCCCGTCTCGTACACGTAACGCGCGATCGGGGTCGAGCCGACGAAGCTGATCGCCGCGATGTCCGGATGCTGGAGCAGCGCGTCGACCGCGACCTTGTCGCCCTGGACGACGTTGAAGACGCCGTCCGGGAGCCCGGCCTCCTTGAGGAGCTCCGCCGTCAGCAGCGAGGCGGAGGGGTCCTTCTCCGACGGCTTCAGGACGAAGGCGTTCCCGCACGCGATCGCGGGCGCCCACATCCACATGGGCACCATCGCCGGGAAGTTGAAGGGCGTGATCCCCGCGACGACGCCGAGCGGCTGGCGGATCGAGTACACGTCGATGCCGGTCGACGCCTGCTCCGAGTACTCGCCCTTGAGGAGCTCGGCGATGCCGCAGACGTACTCGATGACCTCGAGGCCGCGCTGCACCTCGCCGAGCGCGTCCGACAGGACCTTGCCGTGCTCGGCGGTGAGGAGGCGTGCGAGATCCTCGCGGTGCTCGTGCACGAGCTGGTAGATACGGAAGAAGAGCTCGGTCCGCTTCGAGAGCGAGAACGTGCGCCAGGTCGCCGAGGCGGCCTTCGCGGCCGCGACGGCGCGGTCGATCTCCTCGATCGAGGCGAACTGGACCTCGCCCGTCTGCTCGCCCGTCGCCGGGTTGTAGACCGGGCCACTGCGGCCGGACTCGCCGGCCACCGGCTGTCCTCCGATCCAGTGCCCGATCACCTTCAGCTCGGTCGTCACCGCTGCGCTCATCGCTGCCTCCACTCCGTCGAATCTCGCCCAAGCGTACCGCCGCTACGTCGGCACGAGGTCGACCCGTTCCTCATGTGCCCTCGGATCACCCGCCTCGCCATAGCGCTTGATCGCGAACGCCTCCCGCGCCGGGATCGCTCGCAGAATGGGCGCCATCACGTCGAAGAGCGCGTCCGCGTCGGGCCCGTACGCATAGAGGACGACCTCGCCCGGCCCCATGACGTTCCCGTCGAACTCGCCGACGCCGGCCTTCTCGATCGCCTCGATGAGCCGATCCTCGACGTCGGCAACGTCCCACTCCACGTCGGAGACGAACGTCGTGATGACCGCCTGCTCGACGCTCACACCGGGATCACGAGGCTCGCGAGGTCGCGCGGGTAGTACGTGAGGATCTCGATCCCGTCCTCGGTCACGAGGACGGTGTCCGAGTGCCGGAACCCTCCCACGTCCGGCGCGTACAGGCCCGGCTCGACCGTGAACACCATCCCGGGGCGGATCTCCGTGTGGTCGCCGGTGTCGAGGAAGGGCCCCTCGTGGTAGCGGAGCCCGATCGCGTGGCCCGTGTGGTGGCGCCAGTGCGCGAACAGGTCCTGCTGGGCGAAGTAGCCGCGGACTGCCTTGTCCACGTCGGAGCAGCGGGCGCCCGGGCGAATCGCCTCGAAGGCGACGTCCTGCAGGGCCTTCATGTGGCCGAACAGACGCTCCTGCTCCGGCGTCGGCTCGCCGACGATCAGCGTCCGCTCGAGCTCCGAGAGATAGCCCCACACCGGCGCGCTCGCACCGGTGACGAGCACGTCGCCGGGGCGGAAGGCGATGTTGCCGGCGAGCGCGTGCGGGATCGCCGAGTTGCGGCCGATCTGTCCCCGGTAGCCCGCGTGCGCCCCGCTCGAGAAGGCGTTCTGCGCGCGGTAGACCTCGCCGATCGCGTCGAGCATCGCGAAGGTCGCCTCGTTGCTCGCGCGCTGCGAGACCTCGGTCTCCGTGACCCCGGGGCGCGTGTAGCGCTGGAGAAGGCGGTGCGCGAGGTTCGCCCAGCGCACGCTCTCGCGGATCAGCGCGACCTCGGCCTCGGACTTCACCGCCATCTGCCCCTCGATCGCCGCTGCGACGCGGACCACCTCCGCGCCCGCGAGCTCGGAGAGGGTGGGGCCGCGGTAGCCGAGGATCCACGGGTAGCCGTCCTGGTCGGCCCCCAGCTTCCCGGCGAGACCGAGGTCGGAGAGCGTCCGCGCGAGCACGTCCTCGGGGCGTGGATCGCCCGGGTACTCGTCGTAGTGGGCGACGCGGTCGAGCATCGAGCGCGACTGCGCGTGCTCGAGCTCGAGCCGGGGGACGACGAGCGCTCGCTCGCCCTCGGCCGAGACGACGAGCGCGATCGGCCGCTCCGTCGGCACGAACGCGAACCCGCAGTAGTAGAGGACGTAGGAGGGGTCGAAGAGCACGATGCCGGCGAGCCCCTCGGCGCGGGTGCGCTCGAGCAGCCCGTCGCAGCGGGAGCGGTGCTCCTCGGCCGAGATCGCGATCGAGGTCACCACGGTCCGGGAGCGTAGTACGGCGGGTACCGTGGACGTGAGGTGACGCGCTCCCTGCTCGCCCTCATGCTCGCCGCAGCCCTCTCGGGCATCACCGCGCAGGACGTCGGCGCGCAGGCCTCGTTCGTCTACGACCGCGAGCTCGGCGACATCGCGCGGAAGACACTGCGGCAGGCGGTCACGGAGCGTGCGAAGCCGCCGCTCCGCTCCGTGCTCCGTGTGTACGTGCGCTGCTACCGCAGCCGTGCGTCGTTCGAGCGGACGTTCGAGCGACGCTTCGGCGTCCCCGCCGGACAGGTGATCGCGTACTACGCAGGCGGAGGCGACGTCCATCTCCGCGGCGGCACCTGCGTCGGCGTCCGTGCCTTCCTCGCCGGGAGGCACACGGTCGTGACCGCGGCGGCGTTCTCGGTGCTGCTGCACGAGGCGCTCCACCGGCAGGGGATGCGGGACGAGCGGCTCGCCAACTGCTTCGCGAACGAGGCGGTCCGCTGGGGCGCCGAGTGGCTCGGGTTCGGCGAGGACCGGGCGCTGGCCGCGCGCGACCTCGCCTTCTCGTTCACGCGACGGTTCGCGCCTCCCGCGTACCACCTCGGGATGCCCGACTGCCTCGCGCTCGCGCGACGCGGGGATTGGCTCGACCACCGCTGACGCTACCCCCGCGTGAGCGTCGATCGTCGAGCTCTGAGCGCGCTATACGGATAACCGCACGTCGAGAAGCCGGCAGACCGCCTGTCGCGCGCCGGCGCTGCGCGCGAAGCTCACGGCATGAGACTCGACGCGTCGAACACGACTCTTCGCTCGCTCCTCGAGGAGCTCGCGGCCGCGCGGGGCAAGCTCGCGGGACGCGCGAGCATGGCGGTCGTCGAGCTCGACGCCGATCGCGGCGAGTCGACGCCGCTGCACGTCCACGAGGAGCCCGAGGGGCTGCACGTCCTCTCCGGCGCACTCACCGTGTTCGTCGGCTCCGACACCGTACGGCTGGGCACGGGCGAGACGTACCTCGCCCCGGCGGGCGCTCCCCACGCACTTCGCGTCGACGCCGACGGGACGGGCTACCTCGCCGCGTCGTTCGTGCGCTCCGTCGATCGCTACGAGAGATTCCTCGGAGCCGTGGCACGCCCCCGGCCCGGTGCGCGGGAGGAGCACGAGAGCGATCGGGTGGTCGAGCTGCTCGCGGCTGCGAACCGGATCACCGTGCTCGGACCGCCCGGCGACCTGCCCGACGCCGCGCTCGCTGCCTGAGCGCGTCGACTGCGACGGTGGAAGCCCGCCGCCCCGGGGGCTACTGTCAGAGCGATGAAGAAGCTCTTCGTCGCTGCGGTGATCGCCGGCGCGCTCTTCCTCGCCACGCTCCTGATGGGCATGGCCCAGAACGACGGCTGCCTCCCGTGGCAGGAGTCGGTCGGGACGCAGGGCAGCCCGTTCTCGGGCACCGAGGACCGGAAAATCTGTCGCTGAGCGGGACGACGGAGCGGCGCCGGAGTCGAACCGACCGAGCCGTGGGCTGCACGACCGCACTGGTTTTGAAGACCAGCTGGGCCACCGGGCCCATGCCGCTCCGTCGCGCAGGCTAGCGGCGGTCCGCTAGTCGGAGCGGTTCCGCCAGCTGGTGAGGTCGAATCGCCGGTTCAGGCGGCGGAGCACCTCGCGCGCGATCAGGTCGCCCGCCGGGCGCTCGAAGTGGACGCCGTCGTCAGCGCGCATCTTCACGAGCTTCCCGGAGGGGTCGCTGACGTACTGCGCGTACCCGCCGTCGTCGCCCGCGAAGAAGAAGTACGTGTCGAGGTAGGACACGCGCCGGGGGCGCTTCGCCGCCTCGGACTGGACGATCGCGTTGATCGCGTCGAAGCGCCGCGTCTGCTCGGCATCGTCCGTGATCGGGAGCCCGATCCAGACGAGATAGGCGCCGCGCTCCGTCGCCTCGTCCATGACGAGGCCGACGCGCCGGCGGTACTCGGCGGTCCAGCTCTCGCTCCCGAAGGGGCCGATCTCGACCCCCTCCGGCAGCCCGGTCATGAAGCCGTGGTCGTCGTTGCCGCCGAGCATGAGCACGATGGCGCGCACCCTCTTCTCGCGCGGCTGCGTGCGCACGCGCGTGAACCAGTTGAAGACATCGGGTCGCTCGAGGCCGGTCGCGATCCTCCCCTCGACCGGGCCGACCGGCTCGAGGACGCGGCTCGAGCCCGCGGCGCGGAGCACGGACTCGCCCGGGACGACGACGAGGGAGTCCCCGGCGACCCACAGGCGGAGCGGGCGATCGGGCGTGAAGCGCTCCCGCTTCGGCGGCGGGGCCGGCTTCGGCGTGCGGTCCGGAGACGGCCTCGCCGGGCCTCCCACCTCGGTGTCGATCTCGTCGTCGCCCGAGCGCCCGAGCGCCGCCTTGAGCCCGCGCCGCGGCTGGTCGAGCAGCAGGGCGCCGCTCACCGACTCGAGCGGTCCCGTGACGGCGAGGGCGACGTCTCGCTTCCAGCCCTCGGGCTGGATCTGCGCGGACTTGTGCAGGCCCGGGGCGTTCAGCAGGAGGCTGATCGACACTGCCCCGAAGGCGACGGCGATCGCCGCGCCGGCCGACTGCAGGCGCCTGCCTCCCTCCCCGATCCGGGCGCGGGGCCTGCGATGCGTGGCCGGGGGCTCCGCTGCCATCTCAGAACTGGAAGTAGATGAAGGGCGCGACGCCCTCGGGACCCATCGCATGGGTCGCGAGGAGCGCGAGCGAGAGCACCGCGGCCTGCGCGGGGACGGGCAGGCGCGAGAAGCGGGCCATCAGGACGAGCGGCAGTCGCCGGGGCAGGTACTGGGACCCGATCCCGACCGCGATCGCCACGAGCACGCCGCCCGTGACGAGCGGAGACGGCTCTCCCCAGGCGGTGAAGAGCTGCGTGATCACGTCCCGGGCGTCCGCGAACGAGTCGGCGCGGAAGAAGATCCAGGCGAAGCAGACGACCTGGAAGGTGACGAAGCGCTGCGCCGCGCGTCGCCACGCGGTCGGTGGCCGCTCGACCCGGCCGGGCCGCCCCGTCCACCAGCGCTCGGCGACGAGCGCGGTCCCGTGGATCGCCCCCCACGCGACGAACGTCCAACCGGCCCCGTGCCAGAGACCGCCGATGAGCATCGTCAGCATCAGGTTCCGGTACGTGAAGAGACGGCTGCCGCGGTTGCCGCCGAGCGGGATGTAGACGTAGTCGCGGAGCCAGCGGGAGAGCGTCATGTGCCAGCGGCGCCAGAAGTCCGCGATCGACGTCGCCGCGTAGGGGGCGTCGAAGTTCTGCGGGAAGCGGAACCCGAGCAGCAGCGCGATCCCGATGGCGATGTTCGTGTAGCCGAAGAAGTCGGCGTAGATCTGGACGGCGTACGCGTAGACGCCGACGAGCACCTCGAGCGACGAGTGCTGGCCCGGGGCGCCGAACACCTGGTCGACGATGTTCGCGGCGAGGTAGTTCGCGATCACCACCTTCATGAAGAGGCCGGTCGCGATCAGGAAGAACGCGCGCGAGGTGTCCAGATAGCGCGGGTCCCTGGGCGTGTCGAGCTGCGGGACGAGCTCCCCGGGCCGCACGATCGGGCCCGCGACGAGGTGGGGGAAGAACGAGAGATACGCGGCGAACTTGCCGAAGCTCGTCGGCCGGAAGTCGCCCCGGTACACGTCGACGAGGTAGCTGATCCCCATGAACGTGAAGAACGAGATCCCGACCGGGAGGATGATCGAGCGGGTCTCGACCGGGACGTCCACCTCCGCGAGGGCGAACAGGTTGTTCGTCGAGGTGACGAAGAAGTCGTAGTACTTGAAGTAGCCGAGGAGCGCGACGTTCCCCGCGACCGCCGCGAACAGCAGGCGCTTGCGCGCGCGGACGTCCTCCCGGCGGTGGATCGCGAGGGCGAACTGCTGGTTCCAGACCGTGGACGCGGCGAGCAGGAAGACGAATCGCCAGTCCCACGCGCTGTAGAAGACGTAGCTCGCCGCGATGATGAACGGACGCCAGCGCTCCCCCCGCGGCATGAGGAGCCACGAGAGCGGCAGCACGACCAGGAAGAAGATCGTGAAGGTCGCGGTCGGGAAGAGCACGGGAGGCCTCTAGCCGGCGTGCGCGGAGGGATCGACGGCGGCCGTCCGCACCGATGGGAGCGTACTCCTACTCCGCTGCGGGCGGCGGGAGCTTCGCGGTCGGCTCCGCGGGGGAAATCTCGTACGGGGCGGCCGCGGACGGTGACCACGGTCCGTCGCCGGCGGCCGACGTCGACCTGCCGAAGGCCGCGTCGGCGCCCAGGCGCGCCGAGCGCTCGCTCGCCCACTCGAGGGCCGCCACCAGAGCCCACGCGCCGGCCATGACCGCGATGACGAGAGGCGTCTCGAGCCGCGCGATGGCGGCCAGGATCGCGACGGCGACGAGGAAGAGAATCTCGACGAGCAGGCGTGGTACCGCCGGGCGCCCTGCTCCCGGGCTCGCGACCGAGCGCATCCAGAGGCTGCCGTCCCGGCGGGCCGGCGCGTCGACCTCCCAGCCGGGGACGTCCGCCTCGCTGCCGGGCAACGGCCTCGACGAGGAGCGCAGCGACTGCAGCTCCGCCTGCAGGCCGCCGACCTGATCGGACAGCGCGCGGACGGCGTCGAGGAGCTCCGCCTGCGAAGGCGTCTCGGAGGTACGCGAGGCGAGCGTCGTCTCGCTCGGCTCGGCCACGCGCTAGGACTCCGCGCGAGAGCGCATCTCGTCGAGCGCGGCACGAGCCTCGTCGTGCACCTCGCTCCGCCGCTCGGACACGCTCGCCTCGGGAACGGCCTCGGGTGCTGCACCCTCCGTTCGCGACTCCGCGAGCTTCCTCCGCAGCTCGTCCGCCGGGTCCGTGGCGGGGACGATCGGCGGCACGGGCTCGGCGGCCGCGCGGCGCCGCTTGAGGCGATGGAGCAGGGCGGCGATCCCGAGCGTGACGACGACCCACGTCGCGAGCTTGCGCATGCGTCGATGGTACCGCCCTCGCCAGAGGGCGATCCAGGGCGGTCGCTGCAGGTACAATCCCGCGGCTTCCTGCCTCGCACCGGCGTCCGCCCGTTCCCGGCGGGCCCGTACCAGCGGCGAGGCCGACCAGACCGAAGGAAGGAGAACGGGAACGTGACCGAGTACGAGATCTTGCTGCTGCTCGACCCCGACCTCGACGAGGCTCGGCAGTCGGACATCGTCGCGCGGACACGCGAGCTCGTCGAGAAGTCCGGCGGCTCCTGGGACCTGCACGACGTCTGGGGTCGCCGCAAGCTCGCCTACGAGATCGGCCACAAGGGCGAGGGCAGCTATCACCTGCTGCAGTTCACGTGCGACGCGCCGACGCTCGACGAGGCCTCGCGTGTCCTCCGCATCGACGACGGCGTCATGCGCCACCTGGCGACACGTCGGATCGAGGGGAGTCCCGCGCGGCCCGTAGCGGTCGCTGCCCCGACACGCGAGGATGCGGGGAGCGCATCCGACGTCGGAGAAGAGGAGGAGTAGCGATGGCCAACATCAACCGGGTGGTGCTCGTCGGGAACCTGACGAAGGACCCCGAGCTCCGGCACACGCCCTCCGGGACCGCGGTCTGCTCCCTGCGGCTCGCGGTCAACACGCGCCGCAAGGACGAGACCGGCCAGTGGGTCGACAAGCCGAACTACTTCGACGTCACCGTCTGGGGCCAGCAGGGCGAGAACTGTGCCCAGTACCTGGCCAAGGGGCGCCCCGTCGCCGTCGACGGCAGGCTCGAGTGGCGCGAGTGGGAGGCGCAGGACGGTACCAAGCGGCAGGCGACCGAGATTGTCGCCGACACGGTCCAGTTCCTCGGCGGCCGGCAGGACTCCGAGGGCGCCTACGTCCCCGCGGGCGCGGCGAGCGCCGGCAGCGACGACTTCCCCTCGTCGCCCGCAGACGACGACATCCCGTTCTAGAGCGCGACGAGGAGACACGCATGGCGACGAAGAAGCCCCCGACCCGGCGCCGGCCCGGAGCGGCCGCCGCCCCCGGCCGGCGCAAGAGCTGCCACTTCTGCCGGGACAAGGTCGACGAGATCGACTACAAGAACATCGCCCAGCTCCGGCGGTACCTGTCGGAGAAGGGCAAGATTCGCTCGCGCCGCATCACCGGTGCCTGCCGCCGGCACCAGCTCCAGGTCGCCGCGGCCGTGAAGCGCGCCCGCGAGATGGCGCTCCTGCCCTACGTCTCGCAGTGATGGAGATCATCCTCCTGCAGGACGTCGAGAAGCTCGGGCTGCGCGGCGACGTCGTCGACGTCGCGCGCGGTTACGCGCGGAACTACCTGCTCCCGCGGCGCCTGGCCGAGACGGCCACGCCGGCCAAGGTCGCCGAATTGAGGAGGGCCGAGGCCGAGCGCGCGAAGCACGAGGCGCGGACGGCAGAGCAGGCGCACGAGATCGCCGAGCTCCTCGGGAAGACCGTGCTCCGGTTCGAGGTGAAGGCGGGCCCGACGGGATCGCTGTTCGGCTCGGTGACCCCGACCGACCTCGCCGACGAGATCTGGCGTGCCCGAAAGGTCCGCGTCGACCGCCGCAAGATCGCGATCGACCCGATCAAGCGCATCGGCCGCTACACGGTCCCGATCGAGCTCTTCCAGGACGTCGAGGTCGAGGTGAAGACCCTCGTCGTCCCGGAGGGCGGCGAGCTGCCGCCGGAGGAGGAGCTCGCCGCGCTCGAGGCCGCCGAGTCCGAGGCCGCCGCGAGCGTCGAGGCAGAGGCGGAGGCTGAGCGCGAGGAGGCGGAGACGGCGATCGCCGAGGTCATCGCCGAGGAGGAGCCCGAGCCCGTGCCGGCGATGATCGAGGGCGTCGACGGGGCTGCCGAGCCGGAGCCCGAGGGTGCGGACGCTGCCCCGGCCGGGGACGCCCCGGCGGCGACCTGAGTCACCGAGCTTCTCCACAGGCCCTGTTGAGCGTTCGCGGGATTTCCCGCTCCGAGCGCTCGTTTCCGGCTGGACAACTCGAGCCGATCTGTCGACAGGGCGTCCTCTGCAGGGGATAACCTCCGAACGTATGTTCCTTTCTCCCTGCACCCCGGCGGCGGCAGGCTGGCGCTGGACGCCGTCCGGCGGGCTGGCTTGACTCCCGTGCCGATGAGCTCGGCCGAGCTGACACGTGCAGGAAACCGCATCGGCGCGATCGTCCCGCCGCAGAACCTCGAGGCGGAGGAGTCGGTGCTCGGCGCGATGCTGCTCTCGCCGGTCGCGGTCGGCACGGTCAGCGAGATCCTGAGCGCGGCCGACTTCTACCGCGAGAGCCACGCGAAGATCTTCCGGGCCGCGCTCGGGCTGTGGGGGAAGGGCGAGCCGGTCGACGCGATCACGCTCGCGAACGAGCTCGACGAGCGCAGCGAGCTCGATGCGATCGGCGGGCAGGCGAGGGTGGCCGAGCTGGCAGCGCTCGTCCCGTCGACGTCGAACGTCGAGCACTACGCCCGCATCGTCAAGGAGATGGCCACGCTGCGCGGGCTCGTGCGCGCGGGCCAGGAGATCACGCGGCTCGGGCAGGACCGGCCGGGCGAGGTCACCGACCTCGTCGACCGCGCGGAGCAGATCGTCTTCGAGCTCGGCCAGCAGCGGGTGACGAGCGACTTCGCCCACATCGAGACGCTGCTGAAGGAGAGCTTCGAACGGATCACGCAGCTCTACGAGGCCGGGTCCGAGATCACGGGCATCCCGAGCGGCTTCCGCGAGCTCGACCTCTTGACCTCGGGGTTCCAGCCCGGCAACCTGGTGATCCTCGCGGCGCGGCCCTCGATGGGGAAGTCGGCGCTCGGGCTCTGCATCGCGGCGAACCTGGGCGTGCGCTCCGAGACCCCCGTCGCGCTCTTCACGCTCGAGATGTCCAAGGCCGAGGTGACCCAGCGGATGATGTGCAGCGAGGCGAAGGTCGAGTCCCAGCGGCTCCGCAGCGGCCGGCTCGCGCCCGACGACTGGCCGCGCCTGACGACCGCCTGCGACCGGCTGATGAAGGCGCCCATCTACGTGGACGACACGGGCTCGACGACGATCATGGAGCTCCGTTCGAAGGCGCGCCGCCTCAAGTCGCGGGAGCCGAGCCTGGGGCTCATCCTGGTCGACTATCTCCAGCTGATGACCTCGGGCGCGACCGTCGAGAACCGCGTCCAGGAGGTGTCGCAGATCTCGCGCGCGCTGAAAGTGCTTGCGCGCGACCTCGAGGTCCCGATCGTCGCGATGTCGCAGCTCTCGCGTGCGGTCGAGCAGCGTCACGACAAGCGCCCGATCCTCTCCGACCTGCGCGAGAGCGGCAGCCTCGAGCAGGACTCGGATCTCGTCGCCTTCGTCTACCGGGACGAGTACTACCTCGGGGAGGAGTCCGACCAGCAGGGGATCGCCGAGATCCACCTCGCGAAGCACCGCAACGGCCCGACCGGCACCGTCAAGCTCTCGTTCCTGCGCCGGTACGCGAAGTTCGCCGACCTGGCTGCGGCGTAGGCGGCGCGCTGCGCGCCCCGGCCAGCTCGCAGCCGGTGGTCGTCGCCGACCTGGCTGCGGCGTAGGCGGCGCCCGCGACGACGCACGCGGCCGTGGAGCCGCGTGCAACACTCCGGCCCGTGCCCGCGACCGTCATCGTCGGTGCGCAGTGGGGCGACGAGGGCAAGGGGAAGATCGT
>Ga0075420_100002403_pt1 | contig 16186 bp, 10 predicted proteins | sample SoiMetdeltSBSDD4_FD_75296 | JGI IMG/M metagenome (GOLD analysis project Ga0075420, IMG submission 75296) | Bulk soil microbial communities from a Populus tree surrounding site in Tennessee, USA - Soil MetaG P. deltoides SBSDD4 | ecosystem: Environmental > Terrestrial > Soil > Tree plantation... | reverse complement strand
GGCGTCGCCTGGATCATGTCGACCGGCCGCGTCGACCTGCAGGCGATCTCGCTGCTGATGGTGTGTGCGTTCACCAGCGGCGCGGTGGTCGCATTCGGCGCCTACCTGCCGGCATTCATTTCGTTCTTCGTTGCCGCCTCGATCGGGCCGATGGCCTGGCTCATCGTCCACGGCGGCGTGCTGTACACCTCGCTCGCAGTGATGTACGTCATCTGGTTCGGAGCCGTCATCGAGCTCGCGCGACGCACGGCGGCATCGTTCACCGAGTCCGTGATGCTGCGCTTCGAGAATCTCGACCTGGTGGACAACCTGCAGCGCGAAAAGGTCGCGGCCGAACAGGCGAACGCCGCGAAGTCGCGCTTCCTGGCGGCGGCGAGTCACGACTTGCGGCAACCCGTACACGCGCTCAGCTTGTTCGTCGCCGCGATGCGCCCGCGCACGATGGATGACGAGGCGCGCGAGCTGCTCGATCACATCGACGACTCCGTGCGCGCGATGAGCGGCCTGTTCGGCGGCCTGCTCGATATCTCGCGACTCGATGCCGGCGTCGTCGAAGTGACTCGCGGGCCGGTTGCCGTGCAGCCGCTGCTCGAGCGCGTGTGCCGGGACTTCGAAGTGCTCGCGGAAGCGAAAGGCCTGAGACTCGTGCTGCACGAGTGCTCGCTCTCCGTCATGAGCGATGCGCTGCTGTTGGAGCGCATCGTGCGCAATATCATCGCCAATGCCGTCAGCTATACGGACGACGGCCGGGTCGTAGTCGGATGTCGGCGCGGGCGCGGACAATTGCACATCCAGGTGTGGGATACGGGCCGCGGCATTCCGCGTCACGAGCAGGAGCACGTGTTCCAGGAGTTCTATCAGCTCGGCAATCCCGAGCGCGATCGAACCAAAGGCGTCGGGCTCGGGCTGGCGATCGTGCGTCGTCTCACGCAGCTGCTCGGGCACTCGCTCATCGTGCGTTCCGAGCTCGGGCATGGCAGTGTCTTCGAGATCGGCGCACCGTACGCCGACGCTGCAGCCATCGCGACGACGCAGACCGGAGAGTTCCCCTCGCCCTTCCTCGCGCACGGCGTCGGGTTGATCCTGGTGATCGACGACGAGATGGCGATCCAGATCGCAATGAAGAGCCTGCTCGAGAGCTGGGGTTACGAGGCGATCACCGCCGGCTCGTGCGATGAGATGCTCGAGCGCATCGCCACGCATCGCACTGCGCCGCGCCTGATCATCAGCGACTATCGCCTGCGCGACAACGCGAGCGGCATCGACGCGATCGAGCGGTTGCGCTCGGAGTACAACGACGAGATTCCCGGAATGCTGATCACCGGCGACACGGCTGCGGATCGCCTGAAGGAAGCGCAGGAAAGCGGTTTCCTGCTGCTGCACAAACCCGTGCCGAATCATCGCCTGCGAGCATCGATTGCTCATCTGATCGAGTCGAGCGACAAGGCAGTCGCCTGAAGGCGACAGCAGACGCGCACGCGGTGGTTCTTTTGCCGATGTTGCGGCAGCAGTCGGGCCGCTAGGATGGCTGTACTGGGGCAGGTTGCAGAAGTTTCACGATGACGAAAGTAAGAGTCGTCTCTTGCGCCGTGGTCATTGGCGCGGTGCTGGCTTGCGCGCTCGCCTGGGCGACGTCCGGCGGCGTCAGCCCGCGCTCGGATGCGCTCGCGAACTACGTCGCGCGTCCCGATAAGAGCCTCACGTGGCACCAGGTCGATGCCGGCAAGATCGGCACCGCGGACTACGTCGAATATCTGTTGACGTCGCAAACGTGGCGCGGCATCGAGTGGAAGCATCAGCTGTTCGTGCTGCGGCCCGCGAATATGGCGCGGGACGAGCGTCATGCATTGCTGTTCGTCCATGGCGGACGATGGAAGCCGGAATATGAAGGTGAGCGCGGCCGAACGCAGCTGCCGAGCGAAGCACTATTGTTCGCGCGCCTCGCCGAGTCGATCGGCGCGCCGGTCGGTGTGTTGCGCCAAGTCCCGTTCGCGCCGATGTTCGATCGCACCGAGGATGCGCTGATCGCGTACACCTTCGATCAGTATTTGCAGACGGGCGACAAGGATTGGCCGCTGTTATTGCCGATGGTGAAGAGCACGGTGCGTGCAATGGATGCGATGCAGAGCATCGTCAAGGAGCGCTGGGGCGCGCCCATCGATTCCTTCACCGTGTCGGGAGCGTCGAAGCGCGGGTGGACCGCGTGGCTCACTGCGGCAGTCGACAAGCGTGTGATGGCGGTCGCGCCGATGGTGATCGATGTCCTCAACATGGGCGCGCAGATGGATCATCAGCGAGAAACTTGGGGTGAAGTGTCGGAGGAGATCCGCGACTATGCAGCGCTGGACCTGCCGACGCGGTTGAAGACGGAGCGCGGCCAGGAGTTGCTGTCGATGGTCGATCCTTTCAGTTACCGACAGCAGCTGACCCGACCGAAGATGATTCTGTTGAGCACGAACGATCGGTATTGGCCACTGGATGCGTTGAAGTTGTATTGGTCGGAGCTGCCGGCGCCGAAGCATGTGTTGTATGTACCGAACCAAGGGCATGGGTTGCGAGATGCGGAGCGTGTGATTGGCGGCGTGAGCGCTGTGCATCGGTACGCGGCGGCGGGCAAGCCGATGCCGGAGACGACGTGGTCGTTCGCGTCGGGGCCGAGCGAAGTGAAGGTGCAGGTCAAGGCGGATCGTGAGGCAAGGAAGGTGCTGGTGTGGAGCGCGCAGAGCGCGACGCAGGATTTCAGGGAAGCGCACTGGACGGCAAGGCAGTGCACGAAGGCGAGCGACGGATATGCGTGCGCTGCTGAAAGGGGGGCGGAGGGATATACGGCGGTGTTTGCGGAGACGTCGTTTCAGGATGAAGGGACATTGCCGTTTTCGACGACCACCACCGTCTGCATTGCGGGGCCACCCAAGGGCAGCGACGCGGCTTGCTGATTTCGCTTGCGTTTCTTGACAGATCGCGCCGGTGACCACTTTCAACCGGCGGGAGTAGCATGTCGCGCCTGACGGTCAACTCGGAGCGCGAACCATGTGCGATAACGATTCGATCCACGACATTCTCGAGTTTCAACGCCGCGCAGAACTGTCGCGCCGGCAGTTCGGAGCGATGACCGTAGGCACCGGGCTGATGTTCATGCTGCCCAAGCTCGCGAATGCAGCTGAGGTCAAAGAGTCGGAAATCGAGATCAAGACGCCGGACGGGACGTGCGATGCGTACTTCGTGCATCCGGCTGATGGCAAGCATCCCGGCGTACTGATCTGGCCGGATATCTTCGGGTTGCGTCCCGCGTTCCGGGAAATGGGCAAACGCCTGGCCGAGTCCGGCTATTCGGTGCTCGTCGTCAATCCGTTCTACCGCACGAAGAAGGGGCGAGCCGCCGCCGAAGGCGCGAGCTTCCAGGATCCGACTGTGCGTGCCGCGCTGATGCAGCTTGCGGGGACTCTGAACAAGGACACGGCAGAGACTGATGCGAAGGCGTTCATTGCGTGGCTCGACAAGCAATCGTCAGTCGACAAGAAGCGCAAGATGGGAACGATGGGCTACTGCATGGGCGGGCCACTCACGATGCGCACGGCGGCCGCAATTCCGAATCGCGTCGGCGCGGGTGCGTCGTTCCACGGTGGCGGATTGGTGACGGACAAGCCGGAGAGTCCGCATCTGCTCGTGCCGAAGATGAAGGCGTCTTATCTGTTCGCGATCGCGGCGAACGATGATGAGAAGCAGCCGGATGCCAAGAATGTGCTGCGCGAAACATTCGCGAAAGCGAATCTGCCGGCAGAGATAGAAGTGTATGAAGGGACGCTACACGGTTGGTGCCCGCCGGATTCGCAGGTGTACAACGAAGCGCAGGCGGAGAAGGCGTGGAGCAGGTTGATGGCGCTGTTTGACAAGGCGCTCGCTTGACGTGCGGTGTCAGCCATTCAGAGCGCATTGGAAGCGCTCTGAAGCTGACCCTCGCACATGAACATCGATACTCCTAAGTCTGACACCTCGAACCGGCGGCAAGCCGCCTCAGCTGTGCGCACATAGCGTGCATCCAGCACGTTCGTGCACGGGCGCGTCCGTCGAAAGAATTTCCAATAGCTGCGGACCCCTAGCGCGGTTCGCTCGACCGCGACTCCGATCTCTTCGACAGCAATGCTGTGCGTCCTTCGGTGCGTGCTCGCCGATGCAGAATGGGTCGCGTTGACGCCTACCACCGCAATGGGCACGGTCTGCCTCGGCACTGCCGGTCGGCAGGGTTCACTTGTTTTTCGACTCGATCTAACGAGAGGAACTCATCATGTTGACAGAAATGGGCCGGGTTTCCGAACTGACGAAGGGAGCGCTGATTACCGGTTTCGAGAGCATGGCGTTTCCTGTGACGAGGAAGCCGTAGGGAGCGCCAGTGGTGCGCGACCTGTTCGCGCACCACTATCGAAGAACGGACATCCTATGTCGGCGGCCTCATTTTTCCTCTGCAGGCAGTCCTACATCTGCCTCGCCGATCGCTACTACGTGATCCTGAACCTCGCCGATGACAAGTATTTCTGCATAGGCAGAGATACGCTCGATGCGATCAAGCCGTGGCTTCATCTTTCGGTTGATGAAGCCATGGGCCCGACAGCCATCGATTCGGCACGATCACTCGAGCCGCCTCCCGGCGTTCTCGAAGATCTGATCAGGAATCGGATCATCACCTCGAGTGCCGCGGACGCAGTTCAAGGCGCTCGACCGTCACTGCTGGCACCGACACGTTCGATGCAATTCTCAGCACCGACACTGCCGCTCACATTCGCGAGATATGGTGCTGCGTTCTTCAGTGCCGCCTCGTCGGCCAACAGGTGGCTGCGGACTCTGCCGCTTCAGGAGACAGTGCAGCGCGTGACCAGCGCAGCCGAGCGGAGCGGCGACCGCGGCACTTTTGACTATCGAAAGGCTCGGACCAGGATCGCCGCTTTCAACCGCTTGCGGCCCTTCTACGATCGCAGCTATCTCTGTCTCTTCGACTCACTGGCTCTGCTGCTATTCCTGGCGAAGTACGGTCTGTTCCCTCGGTGGACCTTCGGCGTCCAGTCCGAACCATTTGCTGCACACTGCTGGGTGCAGGCAGAGGACGTTGTCCTGAACGACACTGTAGAGCGTGTACAGCCCTACACTCCCATACTCTCCGTATGAGCGAAGCAGAGCCGCGATGCTGAGATATGTGGCTTTAGTGTGGGATCCCCTCGATCCCAATACCCAAGACCACATTCGTACGCTCAGCGAAGTCTTCGACCGCGCTGACGCTGCGTGGACGTGCGCTTACCAAACGCCAGGTCTCCTCGTGTACACCATGCGCAAACCAGGATCAGTGCTCCGCGGGTACGGCTTACCAGATGGACGCGGAATCGTCCTTGGGCGCCTGTTCAAGCAAGGAACTCACAGTGCTTGCGCCGGCGACGCCGTGATCGATAGCGATAGCGCTGGTCGATACGTTGCGTCAGGCGGCGCCGAGTTGATCAAGGACTACTGGGGTGGCTACGTCGCATTTCTCGTCGACGCGACCAACGGCAGGCGCTACGTGCTGCGCGACTGCTCGGGCAGAGTGCCCTGCTTTCTGACGCAGTACCGATCCATAAGTATCGTCTTCGCCGACATCAACGATATCCGCGTTCCGGGGATCCGATTCCATATCGACTGGGAATACCTCGCGACCTTTCTCTACTATGAGCAGTTGCAAGTTCGTCGCTCAGGTCTGGCGGAAGTCACCGAGCTACTCGCCGGGGATCAGGTCGAGTTCTCACAATCCGGCACCGTGCAGCGCGTCTTGTGGGATCCGCGCGCGATCGCCAGAGATCCGCTGCGCCTCGCAACGCACGCAGCTGCCCAAACTCTGCGCGGAACGGCACAAGCATGCGTGAATGACTGGGCCCAACAGTACGACAGTGTCCTGCACAACCTGTCGGGCGGCTTGGATTCGGCGGTCTTGCTCGGCTGCCTGGCGCGGGCGCCCAACCGTCCACGAGTGACTTGCCTGAATCGGTTTACCGAGCTCGCCGGCGAGGACGAGAGACCCTATGCAAGATGCGCGGCAGCCATGGCCGGTGTTGACTTGCTCGAAAGGCATTGGCGCCAGGGCAGCCGGCTTATCGATGAGCGTGCACTGACGCTGCAGCTCGCCGCAAAACCTGCTCTCCCGCAGCTCGCTGCCTCGCTCGACATCGACAGCCGCAACCAGATCGCAACCGAGGTGAGCGCACAAGCTGCTTGGACCGGCCAGGGCGGCGATCATCTGTTCTATGAAATGGCTACGCCGCTCATGGCGTCTGACTTTGCGCGAATTCGCGGTCTCAGGCCCGGTCTGCTGCGAGCCATCCACGAAGGCGCGCGAGTCAGTGGCGAGAGCTATGCGTCCGTTGCAACTCGCGCATTGCACGCACTGTGGAGTAATCCTGCCTGGACTCCGGCGCATCTGTTGAAGCGCAAACCCTACTTCCTGAGCCAGGATGCAGTGCCAAACGACGTTCTGAACAACACGGCGCACCCGTGGACGTGCGATTGCGACGACTTGCCAGCGGGCAAACAGCTGCAGATCTACTTCCTCGGCGAGCTGACCAATCGCCACAGAAGCGCGCTCGTCGATGAGCGCGCGCCCGAGCATCATCCGTTGATGTCACAACCTTTGATCGAACTGTGCTTGCGATTGCCGACGTTCACGCTGCTCAGCGGCGGTCGTTCGCGTGGACTCGCCAGGTCCGCCTTCGTCGACTATGTTCCCATGTCGATCCTGGACCGCGAGACCAAAGGCTCGACCACATCCTTCTGGATGCAAACCGTTCACGAAAGCAGTGGTTTCCTCCGCGAGCTCCTGCACGACGGGGTCCTGCTGCGCGAACGGATCGTCAAACGGGAATCGATCGAGCCCTACTTGAGTCGATCGCGTCCCATGCCGCTCGAGCTGTTCCCCTCACTGCTGGCTTGCGTCGCCGCGGAGATCTGGGCCCGTGCATGGACGGATCAACGGCTGTCCCTGGCTGCGTGAGCACTATTCCTTTTGCTTCAAGTATCGATCGAACCAGTCGATGGCTCGATTGGCTCGGTCAGGAATGTGGTCGGAGCCTGCGACATTGTGCCCTTCGCCGACGTACTGGACGTACTGCACAACTTTTCCGAGTCTGCGCAGCGAGAGAAATATCGCATCGGCCTCGTGCAGTCGCACGATGTTGTCGTCCGTGCCATGCAGCAGCAGCACTGGCGTGCTAATCCGATCCGCGAAGAACAGCGGAGAGTTCTCGACGTACCGCTCACGATGGTCCCAGAGACTTCCGCCCATACGCCCCTGACCTTCTTCCGCCCAGCTGATCCGCGGTCCAGTGCCGTCTGGCCACAGGTTGCTGTAGCTTTCGATCAGGTTGGAGAACCCCGCCGATACTATCGCAGCCTTGAACCGCTGCGACTGGACCAGAACAGACAGTACGCTGTAACCACCATAGCTGTGGCCGATGATTCCAAGTCGCTCAGGATCTGCGACTCCCTGCTCGATGACGGCATCGACGCCGGCAAGGAGGCTGCCGGCAATGTCGCTCATCGGGCGTCCGGGACGAGCTTCGGTGTCTGCGGACAATACGGCGTAGCCGCGTGTGGCAAACAATTGCAGATTGTTGTACGGCAGGACGAAGGCGTCGTCGCCAGCCAACCCGAATGTGTTGACATCACGGCTGCTGTCGCTGCCACCATAGACTTGCACGATCAACGGGTACCGGCGATCTGATGCTGGCGCGCTCGGAAGCAGCAATGCGCCGTGCAGTTCCTTCCCGTCAATGCCGCGCCACGCGACCATGCGGCTCTTGCCCAATCGATACTGACCAAGGTGCTGGTTGAATTTCGTAAGGACGCGCCGCTGGTCGTTGCCGAGCGTCAGCAGCCACAGTTGAGCAGCAGCATCGGCACGTTGTTCCGAGAAGACCAGTGTATTGTTGGTTGCATCAGCATGAACGTGTTGACTCAGCGATGCCTTCTGTTCGTACACTGGCTGCAGCACATCTCGTGTGCCTGAGATGGATCCGATTCCTTCAGTGGCAGCACGCTGATTCTTCGTTCGCACCACGATTACGGGATCCGCAGCCGTCGCGCTCTTGCCGCGGTGGACACGGTCGATGTGAGTGGGAACCGTGTCGCTCGCGACGGAGATCGGGTGCGAACTGAATTGCGCTCCGTCCCGCTGAATTCTCCACAAGCCTGGGGCGTCGCTGCGCGGGGTCAGCAGATACGCCGCTGTCGGCGAAGTCCACACCGGAGCCTCGCGAGCAGCGGTCGGGTTTGTCTGGAGAAGAGTTTGCAGCTGCCCCGCGACTCGTATTACGCCCCCCGTCGAGACATCGACGAGGTAGCAACCCGGTTCTGAAGCACTCGACACCCCGACGAATGACAGCCACTGACTATCGGGTGACCAGCTCGTTTCAACCGGATCACCGTTCTGCAACATCTGATCCATGACGACATGGGAGCTGCGATCGTGCAGGTCGACCACCCCGATTCGTACCACTGTCTTGTAACCGCTGCCTTCTCGACTCGACACGAGATCGGAATAGGCAACCCAGCGGTTGTTGGGTGAGACGCTATAGGTCACCGGACGCTTGCCGGTAACGAGCAAGCTATGCTGACCGGAGCGCAGATCCACGATGGCGACGTCCGCGCGATACAGATCGAGGGTGTCGAACTCCGACCGCGCAGCCGTGCCCGAGTCAAAGACGCGAATGGTCTCGCGAGCGCCAGATCCGGAAGGCTGCACTACGCTCGCATCAGGCTCCCGCACCGCCGCTATGACAATCTGCCGACCGTTGTCGAGCCACGCGGGCTCGCTGCTCAACGTCCGCGGCAGTGTTCGAGGTACGACTGTTGAGACCGTTCGCGTCGCGCCGCTCAGCCGCGACCAGATTCGCAGCCGTGCCTGATCGCCGATACCGCCGACATACGCAAGCTGACTGCTGTCTGGCGACCATACCGGGCTCGTCGAGCTGACTTCCGCCGGGTCGATCGACTCGACCTTGCCGTTGGCGATATCGATGACGTAGAGCCGTGTTCGCAGGAAGCTGAACCCGAAGTCGATTCCCGTAGGAACGTAGCCCTGCTGCACGCTCGTGCTAGTGACCGCTATCTTCGCGCCGTCCGGAGAGACAGAGAATCTCTCAATCGTCTCGAGCTGCTCCAGCGCGGCGACTGGCAGCGGAGCACTGCCTTCTCCAGCTATCGAGGCGCCGGCAATGCAGAAGGAGATCGCCAGTGCCCCCGCACGGTAAGCACGCCGCACAGTTGTCTCGCGCAGGTCGTCTCACCAACCCTTCGTGAGCTGGACGAACCAGAACCTTCCCAGCGCGTTTGCGTTTGCGCCGTCGAAGTTGATATCGAACTGGTTGGCAACATACGGCGGATCCTTGTCGGCCACGTTCAGGATGCCGACGGTCACCTTCGCGTCGTCCAACCATTCGGGCCCGGCAGACAGGCGCGCGCGCAGGCTCAGATCAGCCGTGGTCCACGAAGCGACGGGCACGGTCGTGCCGGTGCGAGGATCGTCGTACGCACCGGTATGATTCACGCTCAGCGACACTCCGAACGGGCCTCGATCGAAATCGAGGTAACCTCGAGCCCTAAGGTCGACTGGATTGAATGGGGTGTTCAACACTTCGACTGTCGGCGAAGTCTCGGTAAAACGGTTGTCGAAATTGAGGATATACGTGGTATTGACCCCGGTTGAGAGTTCGCCGCCCCAGGTCTCGGTGGTATAGGAGAATCCCAGGTCGATACCGTCGGTTTCGACGCGCGACAGGTTCTGCACCCGATCGTCGATAATTGCGCCGACGTTGTTGAGTCCGATCGCGAAAGGATCGATGAAGGTCGGGGCTGCCGCAAGCGCCTGCACAGCGCTGGCTGGCGGATTGCGCTGGACTATCGATGGACCCAGCACGGATTCGTTCGCCAGCGCTTCAAGGAAGCTGATGATCCCGGCAGGAGTAGCCACGCGCTCCTTGAAATCGATGTTGTAGTACGTTGCGGACATTTGCACTGCTGGAGTGCCGAACGGCCGCCAGTCGACGCCCATCGTCCACGTGGTGGCTTTTTCCGGACCCAGGGACGGATTGCCTCCCAAAGCGATGAGCGTGTTCGTGCAGGTATTGGACGCGCCAAACGGAAAGCAGGAAGCGGTCCCACCGGCAGGATCGGCCTGCGGCAATAGCACGACTTGCTCCGGTACCTCGTTGAGGTCGTAGAGCCGAGGCGCCTTGAAGGATCTCCCGAGCGTCGCACGGATTCCCAAGCTGGCAAGCGGTGACCACAGGACTCCCATTTGGGGATTCGTGGTGGAACCGAAATCGCTGTAGTGCTCATATCTGCCGGCGAGACTCAGGGCCAGCGGGCCGCCTGGATCGTCTTTTGCCAAGAGCGGGACTCGAAGCTCGACGAAAGCGGCGGCGACGTCGCGGTCCTTCTCATAGCGAGTGACCTGGGGTAAACCCACCGCTGTCGCCGAATAATCAAACGATTCGGTGCGCCACTGTGTCCCGATCGCGTACGCAATGTCTGGCAGCGACGCGAGGCTGAAGCGCCCGTCAAGCACTGCATCAAGAGAGAAGACATCGGCATTGTCATCGCGCGTACTCTCCAATGCACCGCTCGCGAAGAACTGCTCGTCGGTAGCGCTATTCGAGTACGACGCACTGATATCAAGCCTCGCGGCGCTCGGGAGGCTGATCGTGCCGCCGACGGCCGCGCTGTACGTCTCGATGTCAGCCACCTGCCTGTGTGCAATACCGAGACCCGCGGCGTCGAAGTACGTTGAGCGCTGTGCGAACGAGCCGTCAGCAAACAAGGTCGCGCCGTCGCTGACAGCTGCCTCCACGTTTCCGAATGCTGCGTGCCGTTCCTGCTTTGGAAGCAGGGTGAACGGCTGAACAGCTTCCCGTGAGTACGGCCTGTCCAATGCGCTGAGCGGCGTTCGGTCCCAATACTCGTAACTCAGCATGGCGGAACCAGCATTCCAGGCCGCACCGAGTGTTTGTCCTACCTGCAACTCATGGCTGTCGCCCTGCGACACGCTACCGTAACGCACGCGAGTCTCTGCATCGTCATAGTCTCGACGCAAGATAAAGTTGGCAACGCCGCCGACCGCGTCCGAGCCATAGATCGCAGACGCTCCGTCGGTAACTATTTCGACCCGATCGATGGCGCTCAGCGGGATCAGCGAGATGTCTACGAGATTGCCGGTAGTCCCGCCCGGCGCAATGCGCCGACCATTGAGGAGAACCAGTGTTGCGTCGTGACCGAGCCCGCGGAGATTGATGCTGGCCGCAGCTACCGTATTCCGCGTATCCGGATTGCCCGTCACGGCCGCAATGGTGTTTTCCGAGGCACTGGCGAAATTCTGCGGCAGCTTTTCGATGAATGCTTGAACCGTGCCGGCGCCGCTGCGCTCGATCTGTCGACGACTGTATACGTAGACGGGCGATGCAGAATTGGTGGCACCCTTGAGATACGTACCGGTCACGATAATCTCTTCCAACGCCTGGAGCCGCGACGGGTCGCCAGCGCCGGTGACCCGCCCCGCGGACGCAGGCGACTGCAATCCGAGCGCGCCGCCGCTGAACTTCGGCATAGGCGTGGACCGCGGTCCATCCAAGCCTGACCGCTGCAGCGCCGACGGCACTGGCGGCGGCGCCCGCTTGCGAATGGACACGGCCTTATCTTTGATCCACACGTACGTGAGCGGCGTGCCTGCCAGCAACGCTTCGAGAGCCTGCTGCGCCGTGTACGTACCGTTGACCGATGGGGCGATCAGATCCTTGGTGATCTGCGGATCATAGAAAATCTGAAATCCGCTCTGCTGGGCCCACTTGTCGAGCGCCGTCGCGAGGCTGGTCGACTCGATTGTGAGTGCAACTCGCCGCTCCCCCGGTGTCGGGCCGGCGCTCGCGTCGACTAGACACAACGCGAGCGTCGCAGCGACCACGGCGGAGAGGAACGTCTTCATGTTGTCCCCTTTTGTTCGTATGGAACTGCCACACGTGGGGCCTTGCCACCCCCTACCCCGCGTGTCTGACCGGGCTCATGTCGCTGGTTTGGCTCGGATTTTGTCGTCGAAGCGGCGCAGCCGACTGCCTTTCCCAGATTGACCCCCTCACGGGTGTGACTCAACCCATCGGAACATCGCAGGCGCCGGACTGACACGAACAGCGCTATTGCGAGGCGGCGCGAAATGTAGGAACGACCCGTTTCTTATATATGTATCTGGCGTCCCGAGGTACGGGAGACCGCCGCTTACCATATTGCCGACTCAGGGCGCTTGCTCGAGCAGGAACAGCAGATCCTGATAGTCAACGAGTCGTCTCACGACATCGATCTTCGCAGACAATTGTCGAGCAATCTCTCGAACGCATCTCCACCGCGCACTGGATCTGCAACAGGCAATCCCAGTCGCTGCGACTCACTCGCAATCAATCGCCGCGCCTCTCCTTCTGGAAGCTGAGACGTATTGAGGCTGATTCCCCCGCAACGAATCGCCGGATTCGTCCTGCGACCGAGCGCAAGATTCAGCTCGATCGTGTGCTCGATGCTCGGCACTGGCAGCTCCGGGTGCCCGATCAAATGCTCACGCCCCGGCTCATGACACACGACGATCACGTCGGGCTGACTGCCGTGCAACAGCCCAAGCGATACGCCCGCATAAGAAGGATGAAACAGCGAGCCTTGCCCCTCGATGACATCCCAGTGATCCGGCGCTGCGTCCGGACTCAAGATCTCCGCTGCTCCGGCCTCGAAGTCCGCGACCACTGCATCCATGGGCACGCCGGCGCCAGCGATCATGATTCCGGTCTGGCCGGTCGCACGAAAATCCGCATCGATGCCGCGCGCCTTCATCGCGCGAGCGATCGTGAGCGCCGTGTACTTCTTCCCGAGGGCACAGTCGGTCCCAACTGTGAGCAGCCGCATCCCGGTACGCTTGCGACCGCTTGCAATCGGAATATTGCTCGGCGGCGTTCTCACATCGATCAATCTTCGTCGATGGCGATCGGCCGCAGCTTTCAGCGCCGGCGTATCACCGAGCCGCGCGTGCATTCCGCTGACGACATCGAGCCCCGCCTCCAGCGCGCCGAGCAAGTGCGGCAACCAGCTATCGACGATCTTGCCGCCAATGTTCGCCACGCCGATTACCATCGAGCGTGCGCCCGACGCGCGCGCCTGCGCAGGACTCAAGCGCGGCAGTCCGAGCGTGACGGTTCCGTCCGAGCAAGACCACTCGCCGATGCAACGCTCGCGTGCCCAATCGCGCAGACCGAACGCGGTCTTCGCATAGGTCGGCTCGGTGACATCGCCGAGGAACAACAGATACGGTTGCGGCAACTCCACGCTTGCGCTCCCGTCAGGTCCAGGTAGAGCCCAGCAGGCGCCGGAAATTGCCGCCGAGGATCGCGCCGATGTTCTCGTCGGAGTAGCCGCGCCGGATCAGCGCTTCGGTCAGGTCGAACGTCTTGCGCGGATGATCGAAGCCTTCGATGTCGATCTTGTCGCGGAACCCGTAGCTCGCCTTGTAGGACTCCTTCAGCTGCTTGTATTGATCCGGCGGCATGTCGTCGTAGCCGTACAGGTCCGAGTCCGAGCCGATGCCGACGTGCTCGACGCCGACCAGCTTCACCACATGGTCAATATGATCGACGATGTTCTCGAGCGTCGTCGGCTCCTTGTCCTTTACAAACATACGTACGCCAGTGATACCTATCACACCGCCCTTCGCGGCGAGCTTGCGGATCGCCTCGTCGGTCTTGAGCCGCGGATGATTGTTGAGCGCGCGGCAGTTCGAATGCGTGATGGCAATGGGCTTCGGCGACAGTTCGATGGCGTCCAGCGTGGTCCGGTCGCCGCAGTGTGAGACGTCGACCAGCATGCCCACCTCGTTCATCGCCTTGATGATCTGCTCGCCGAAATCGCTGACGCCGCCGTCGACGCGGTCCGTGCTGCCGGAGCCGATCAGGTTCTGACTGTTGTAAGTCAGTTGCGCGCAGCGCTGCCCCAGCTGGTAGAACTTCTTGACGTCGCCGGGCTCGCGGAAATGCTCGGCATTCTGCACGCCCATGATGACGGCAATCTTGCGCTCCTTCTTCGCACGGTCGAGGTCCGGCGCCGTGCCGACGAGCGAGAACACGTGCGCGTTGCGGCCGGCGTACCCTTGCCAGGCTGCGATGAATGCCAGCGTCTCCTCGACAGCACTGGGTCCACCGGTGCCGATGGAGTTGTGAAAGGCCGTGATGCCGCTGGTCCGAAAGTCGGCGGCAGTCTGCTCGCTGATCGGAGCCGCATACGCTTCGGGTTTGAAGTCGATCTTCAGCGGCGCAAGCATGTCGATCACCAGCGTGCGCTCGACGATCTTCATCGCGCGCGCCGAGTAGCGCGGCGCATTCGCGCCGAACGCGCGGTAGCGGCCGATGTTGAGCATCGGCAAGCCGAATGTCGCAACGCTGGTGGCGATCGCAGCCTGCAGCACGCGCCGGCGGGTCAAGTGTTCGGAATGCGTTTTGGACATGACGTCTCGCTTGGAATTTTTCGTGGGTTGAATCGTAGAGGAGGCCGCCCCGGAGGTCGGGCAGACTGTGTCGAGCGGTCGCATGGGGCGGGTGGACGGCTTATTTCTAATCCGGACAATTTTTTCTCATTGTATCGTTCTCCGCTCAGATTGCTACAGGGGCTCGGCCTCTGAGCGCGCACCGCTCTTAATCCAGCAGACGCCGCGCTTGTCCGCGAGCTCGATCATCTGTGCCCGCGAGACGGATACATTCTCGAATGCACGATGGCTCTGCGCATCGCGCCCTCCTCGTCAACCAAGCCTGACACTCGACTCGCGCGCGCCGAAAATTTTTTGCACGCCTGTGAGGGAATCAGTCGCGACGTCGCAGCTTGCAACGATTACTCGCACGCGCGCGCGTGCTGCACGGGCGCTGGGAAAAAGACTACGCGAGCAACTGTTGACACAGCAATTGAAAGTGCTAAACCGACGCTCCGTCGACGGGGTAGTTCGCGAAGACACGGGGTAATTCGCGAAAAATAAGGAGCGCCATCATGAGCCGATCTCTCGCGTTCACTGCTTCGCTATCGTTCGCTTTAGCGTTGTTGTGGAGCTCTGCTGCTGCCTCGCAAGGCACAGCAGATGCCGAGCGCCACTACGACGCACGCATCGACTACAACGCTGCATTCATAGCTTCGCAACGCGTCCTGCCCGGGCAGACGAACAAAGCGTTCGCTGCCAATCTCGAGGAAGCGTCCGTCGAAGCGGATGCCGCCACCGGCGCGGTCAGCGCGCTGACGAGCCAGAGCGGCTATCTGACCGACAAGGCGAGCGGCGCGCCGATGACGCTCGCGATGACTTTCGTGCGTAACAACGTGGCGGCGCTCGGTCTCGAAGCGGGCGACCTGCAAGGCTACGCAGTCACCGACGTCGTCTACTCGAAAATCACAGGCGCCACGCACATCTACTTGCAACAGCAGTATCGCGGCATTCCGGTTTACAACGCGCAACTGCAGATCAACGTGAATCGCGATGGCCGCATCATCAGCGTCAACAACACCTTCCTGCCGGGCATCGCACGCGCCGTCAGGTCGCTTTCGCCGCGCATGCAACTGCCCGCGGCAGTCGGCTCGGCCGCGCAGTTCTCGGGTATCGCGGCGCCGGCACAGCTGCAGGCACTGCAAGCTCCGCGCGGAGCGCAGCAGGAGACGAGTGTCCCGAACGCCGGCATCTCACTCTCGCCGATCAAAGGCAGGCTGATGCTGCTGCCGATCCGCCAGGGTGAAGCGCGCCTGGTGTGGAATTTCCAGATTCACACGCTCGACGAAGAGCACTCCTGGGACTACACGGTCGACGCCGACACCGGTCAGGTGTGGACGCGCTTCGACTGGGTCGCCGGCGACCAGTACCGCGTGTACCGGCAGCCCGCGGAAAGTCCAAACCATACGAGCCCGCTGCCGCCCTCGGACGGCCGCGTCCTGGTCGTGAATCCTGCCAACGCGACGGCATCGCCCTTCGGCTGGCATGACACGAATGGCGCTGCCGGGGCCGAGTTCACTACGACCCAGGGCAACAACGTCCAGGCCTACACGGACGTGGACGCCAACAATTCGCCGGACGCCAATTCCAGTCCGAGCGGCGGCGCGGCGCTCTCGTTCGACTTTGCGCTGA
>Ga0075420_100002398_pt1 | contig 16212 bp, 18 predicted proteins | sample SoiMetdeltSBSDD4_FD_75296 | JGI IMG/M metagenome (GOLD analysis project Ga0075420, IMG submission 75296) | Bulk soil microbial communities from a Populus tree surrounding site in Tennessee, USA - Soil MetaG P. deltoides SBSDD4 | ecosystem: Environmental > Terrestrial > Soil > Tree plantation... | reverse complement strand
CCTTGCTCATGTATGCCTCCAAATACTTGGTGAACTATGCCTTTCCAGCTAGGCGATGTCAGCTTCCTCGGCCAGCCAAAGACTCGGCTCTCATACCCAATGCAGTCTTGATCTCAGACACGATGATCTCAGGCGGCATAGTCATACCACCACACACATGTGGACCGGCATGCACTCGTTCAGGATTAGGAATAGTGGCCCGAATCTCTTTTGCCAGCCAACCGGTGACATTGAATTCTGGAACAAAAATGTGTTTGGCATGTTTCGTTGCTTCTCGAATTTCATCGCCTGGCCAGGGCCTCAGCGACTTCACTTTTACCAGACCGCAACGTACTCCTTCGTCGTCGAGCAACCGAATGGCTTCACGACCCTGCGACACTGCGGTACCGGATGCGACAATCACGATATCGGTATCGGTGTTTTCCGCGTCGATCAATCCGTTCAGCCAGTGAATCGTATGTTTGCGCGATCGTTCCACAGCTGCCCAAACTTCCTGCTGCCAACTGGCGTGAGTGGCATAGGAAATATAGTTGCTCTTCATCACAAATGGATCCCGCATCATGCGGACAGGAGGACATTCCATGTCCATGCAGGGCACTGGTGACCTATACGGATCGTAAGGTGGCAAGCACAGGTTCGGAGGTGTGAGATTCACGACATCCTTCGTATGGGTGACAAAAAATCCATCGCAACAGAGAGCCAGAGGTAAATGGACATCGGGTTCTTCAGCCACCATATATCCTTTGAGAATCCAATCAAAAAAATCTTGAGCCGTTTCCGCATGCCACACAAGCATACCTGTATTGAGCAGATACGCGATTTCGAGAGTGTCCGGCTGGATGGAGAGCGGCGAATTGATCCCCCGACAAGTGACGATCATTTGGATAGGAAGTCTGGCTCCCGCCCACATCGGGAAATTTTCCATCGCTCGCATGGTTCCCGGACCCGCAGTCGTCGTAAAGACACGGGCTCCACCAAACGCGGCACCGGCACACTGGGACATCACGGCAAATTCACTCTCCCCTCGAAAGTAATCACCAATGTATCCCTCGGCGAAGAGCTCGCCTATCAGGGCGGCAGCTTCGCTTTGCGGAGTGATTGGGTAAGCGATCATCACATCGCAGCTAGCACGACGAAGAGCTTCCTTGATCACCTCGCTGCCGGTAAAGAATGATGCGGTTCTCTCAGCCTCATGCATCAGTGCCCAAGGATCTGTGTAAGTCTGGCCTTTCTTGTTTTGTTTCCCAATGACTGAGTGTGTCTCTGCCATGGATCCAGCCTCCTTTCGAATCGTCCCGCCTGAACTATGATCGGTTCGAGGTGGAACTTTTGGCTGCTGTCAGCCGTGGTTGGACGGTACCCTTTAACTTTCTGACCCACTGGGCCAATGTCATGATCTTTTCAACAGATGCATCTCGAAAAGAGAGCATTGCATCCTCATGCCCCGCCTGCGCACACATCGCAATTGTATAACAGGATGTTCCGCCCCGAATTATTTTGAGCGATAGATTGGCCTGATGACAATGCACTCCGACAAACATGCAACAGTCAATTTTATTATGCCAAATTGTCAAATTAGGATGATTGGGATTGATTTCAACTTCGGGATTGATCTTGGGGTACTTGGGGCGATAGTCCGGCATCGGAATAAGCATAGCCCTTTGTCCGGGCTGGACACACTCTTTCAATGTCTCATACAAGTGCCGAACAGCCGCCGCTTTCTTTGCGGCTTTCTCATTCCATGCCCATAATACAAGCGGACCTGGAAAGACCGTGGGTACCTGGGCTAGAAGAAATTGTTTGGCAGCCTCTTCATACGCTTTTTCTTCGGAAACAATGACTCCATTGATATGAGCTTCCCCCGGGTTTGGGAGTCGGATCCCCATGCTCGCCGCCGCTGGGGGAAGAAAGTGTTCCGGGCCTGGTAGAACACGATACTGAGTCATTCGGATATACTCACCTTTTTAAGTTGAGAACGACAAAACCGAAGGGGTCTTCGACTGTTACGTAAAACAATGTTACTCTATGCTTTCTTCACAGCATCTGCAACACAGCAGAAGGCCCACCAAGCGGAAATTTAGGGCTACAGGGCGAGAAAGTTGCTAGGTCTATTGGTTTAGCCAAGTCGAAATGTCCTTTGCACGCAAGTGGGCATTATAAGTGGCAAACACGTAAGTTGTCAATCGACATGTGCCATCAACATGTGCCATCAAATCGAGTAGGAATAACGGCTAACTGGAGAATACAGATCTACGATCAGGCTCAAGGGACAATGTCCCAAGCATTGGCCAGAAACTGTAGTGAAGAGTTATCTTGAAATCTTTATGTCCTTAAGCTTTTGGGAAAACCTGTAGAAACGGATGGACCTCAAACCGCTCGAATATTCCAAATATTGTATATTGTATAGGGTCTTCTTGTGCAAACCGTTCCGCCTCCTCCAAGGAATCGGCCTCTATCACGATAAGACTTCCAGTATGATCCGTAAGTGGGCCGGCCAAAATTACTCGACCTCGGGTATGGAGTATCTCAATTCGTTCGAGGTGCGCTGTCCGATGAATTTTCCTTTTCGCCTGGCCATCCGGGCTATCAAAGCCCAGAATCACAAACGTCGTCAACACGGTAATTGAAGGTTCACCATTGTCTTTCCGATGCTCGCCGATTCATATTGCCGACTCCTCCAATGGCATTCGATCTTTGTAACCCAGGCTGAGTTCGTGCCACCAGCGGATTTCCGTTTCGCCCAATTTCCAGCATAAGTAAACGATGCGACCTTCATGCGAATAGGGAAAATCACAGAGCCCAGCGTTGACATCCTTAACCACAACTCCCAAGTCATGAATGGCTTGAAGATTTGAGCTGACGTCGTGAAGGGCTCGGATATACAGAGAGCCAAATTGGCTGCCACCACCCGAATGAGCATTGGCACTGGCCTTTTTGATATCGTCACTCGTTTGGACCAGGATGGTCTTGGCACGCCTGATACCTGCAAAGCGTGATCGCAATTGTGGTATAAGTTCGTTGGCTTCAGCTACTGTGAAGACATGTTCAGGGGTTTCATTTTCTTCCGGCATAGACATAATCTCGACTTCATATGGTCCAAAGCTCTTTAACATATTCAATATTTGCCTGCAACCGGCAGCGAAGGCTCCTTCCCCACAGGTCCAGGACAGGGTTTAGAATTCCTCTTGCCTATTTGTTTTCACGCTCAACTCAATTGGAATGTATTCAATTGGAATGGTATTATGAATTGCATTCATAGATAGATTTTCTTGGTGGCGCTCTTGCACAGTCTTCTATTGACAAATTTCAGTCGCCTCGTTATGCTTCTACTAGCTTCCGGCTCGATTCAGGTTTTCTCTCCTTAACATCATTACGACTCCGGGACCCATCTCGAACTAACAATCTGAGTCAAAAAACCCGTAACCGACCTATTGGTTCTGCAAGTGTAGTGTGATTCGTTTCTCCAAAAGCAAAGACAATCGACATCTTCACTATTGATAGTCCTCGCCATTGGCAATCGAGCGATTGACACCAGAAAACTGATTTCCACGCATTGGTAGATGGGAGTCCACCGTTTTCTCATCCCGCAACGCATTGAAAGAGCGTAATGCTCGGTAGGGAGTCGTATGGCACAGGTTAAGGGGGAGATTATGCATCTTGCCGAATTGAAACAGAAGTCGATCGCCGATCTTAACGAAGTAGCTCGTGAGTTGAAGATCGACGGGGCGGCCAATCTAAGGAAGCAAGAATTAATTTTTGCAATCCTTCAAGCACAAACCGAAAAGAACGGCGTCGTTTTTGGTGAAGGAGTGCTTGAAACCCTTCCCGACGGCTTTGGGTTCTTGAGGGCCCCTGATTCAAATTATCTGCCTGGACCCGATGACATTTATATTTCACCTTCTCAGATTCGGAGATTTAACCTGCGCACAGGTGACATCGTCTCAGGTCAGATACGCCCGCCGAAGGAAACGGAGCGGTATTTCGCGCTTCTCAAGGTCGAGAAGGTCAATTTTGAGGACCCGGAAGTTGCGCGGGACAAGATCCTTTTTGATAACCTAACGCCGCTCTACCCGGAAGAACGCATTAAGCTTGAGTTTGACCAAGAAGAGTACTGTACCCGCGTCATGGACTTGACTACACCCATTGGTAAGGGGCAACGCGGACTGATCGTCGCGGCACCACGAACAGGCAAGACAATGTTGTTGCAGGCCATCGCTCGGGCCATCCTGAAGAACCACAAGGAAATTGTCCTTATTGTGTTACTTATCGATGAGCGCCCCGAGGAGGTGACTGATTGGCAACGTCAGGTGAAAGCCGAGGTGATCAGCTCAACCTTTGACGAGCCTGCCCAGCGACACGCCCAAGTTGCCGAGATGGTCCTGGAGAAAGCGAAGCGACTCGTTGAACATAAAAAGGATGTCGTGATCCTGCTTGACAGCATCACGCGACTAGCTCGTGCCTACAATACGATTGCCCCGCCTAGTGGAAAAGTATTGTCAGGTGGGCTTGATTCCAATGCATTGCAAAGACCCAAGCGATTTTTTGGCGCGGCGAGGAATATTGAGAACGGCGGCAGCCTGACGATTATGGCAACGGCTCTTATCGATACGGGAAGTCGTATGGATGATGTGATCTTTGAGGAATTCAAAGGGACCGGCAATATGGAGGTTCACCTCGATCGTCGCCTGGCGGACAAGCGCATTTTCCCTGCGATTGACATTGGCCAATCGGGCACTCGAAAAGAAGAGTTGCTGGTCGACCGCGATCGGTTGAATAAGATGTGGATTCTGCGCAAGGTTCTCAGTCCACTGGGAACGATGGAAGCAATGGAATTCCTCATGGACAAGATTCAGGGGTCGAAGACCAATCAAGACTTTTTGCAGTCCATGAATCGGTAGGGGAGCCCTTGCCTGTTCGGTCTCATCCGGTGTAAGTTTCAAGCTCTTCGGGAATGAAAGATCATTCGTAGGCGGCAGAACGAAGGAGTACGCATGAAGAAGGGGATTCATCCGGTCTATCGGGAGTCAGTCGTCCACTGTGCCTGTGGCAATAGTTTTAAGACCAGATCGACCGTCGGGAACATCAATGTTGATATTTGCGCCAATTGCCATCCCTTTTTCACCGGGACGCAAAAAATCGTGGACACCGAAGGGCGAGTGGAGCGCTTCAAGAAGAAGTACGCCAAAAAAGAAAAGTAGCTTTCTGACAGGATCTTTGAGAGACCCTGCTTCACCATGGAGCAGGGTCTCTTGTTGTTTGTAAGGAGTCGGGTCAGGAAGAGGATACGCACACGGTGATACAAGAAGCGCTGCTCAAGAAGTGGGAAGGCATTGCGGGTCGGTACGCAGAGCTGACGGAACAGCTCATGGACCCGACTGCCGTGAGTCAGCCAACGGTGCTGCACAAAATTAACAAAGAGCGTATGGAGATAGAAGAGTTGGCGCAAGGGCATACTGCGTACCGTACCTTGCGACAGCAGTTGTCAGATGTAGAGCAGATGCTGGGCGACTCTGTTTCTGGCTCTGAGATGAAAGAGTTGGCGGCCGAAGAAGCTGCTCAGTTACGTCACCGCTTAACAGACATGGAGGAGCAATTCCGGGACCTTTTGATGCCGAAAGATCCTCGGGACGAAAAAAATCTCTTTCTTGAGATACGGGCAGGAACGGGCGGTGAGGAGGCTGCCCTATTCGCAGGCGACCTGTTTCGGATGTACGTAAAATACGCTGAACGACAGGGCCTTCGGCTGGAGGTCGTAGAGGCGTCCGACACGGGCATTGGAGGGTATAAAGAAGTGATCGTGCTCATGGAGGGCAAGGGCGCCTACGGTCGGCTCAAATATGAAAGCGGCGTTCATCGAGTGCAGCGGGTGCCTGTGACAGAAGCCAGTGGTCGTATCCATACTTCGACGGTGACCGTCGCAGTCATGCCGGAAGTCGACGAAGTGGAAGTGCAGATCGATCCCAAAGATTTGAGGATTGACACATTTTGCTCGTCTGGGGCCGGTGGCCAAAGTGTCAATACAACGTATTCGGCTGTTCGGATCACGCACCTTCCCACTGGCGTCGTGGTGAGCTGTCAGGACGAGCGATCCCAGCTCAAAAACCGCAACAAGGCCATGCGCACGTTACGCGCCCGCATTGTGGACGCAGAGCGTGAAAAGCAGGAGGCCCAAATCGCGCAGAATCGAAAAGCTCAAGTGGGTACGGGCGATCGAAGCGAAAAGGTCAGAACGTACAACTTCCCTCAGAACCGCCTAACCGATCACAGGATTGGATTGACTATTCATAAACTCGATCAGGTTCTTGACGGGAATTTGGAGGAGGTTGTGCACGCTCTCAGGACGTATTATCAGAATGCCGAGGTTGCCGGAGTCTGACAGGAATGCAGATATCTGATGCATCGATCACGACACAATTGTCGCTCAGTCAGATGTTGGTAGAAGCCACAGCCAGACTCAGCGAGGCTGGAATCCAATCAGCCGAGCTGGAAGCAGTCTGGTTGCTGGAAAGGGCATTGCACCTCACGTCATTGGGACTCATGGTCGACCGAGGCCGAATTCTTCATCCAAAAGAATGTGCGGCGGCGGCGGCGCTGATCAATCGCCGAGTCACCCGAGAGCCACTTCAGTATATCTTGGGCACACAGGAATTTTGCGGCCTCGAATATGAAGTGGATGCGCGCGTGCTCATCCCTCGTCCCGAGAGCGAGCTGCTTGTTCAGCATGCTGTGCAGAGTCTGGACTTTGATTTGGCTGTAACGATCGCGGACATCGGAACCGGCTCCGGATGTCTCGCGGTTTCCTTAGCGAAAGCCTTACCCGCAGCCACAATCTATGCGCTGGATCTTTCTGAACCCGCGCTCCAGGTAGCGAGGCGGAATATCCGTCGGCATGCTCCTGAAGGTCGAATCGTCTGTTTGCAGGGAGATCTGTTGACGCCACTGGGTCACCTAGGATTAATGGGCAAAGTAGACATCATCGTGTCTAATCCTCCCTACGTGACCGAAGCGGAATGGACGCACCTTCAGCCGGAGGTGCGAGTCTTCGAGCCTCACTCTGCACTATATGGAGGGCGGGATGGCGCCGATGTTCAAAGACGCCTTCTAGAAGAGGCGTGGGCATATCTCACTCCTGGTGGCGTGCTATTGATGGAAATGGGATGGTGTCAGTCGGCAACGGTGTATGACCTGGCAGTCGGTACCGGGCGTTATGAGACGCCTACTTTTTGTTTTGACGAAGCAGGGATAGCCCGTGTGTTGCGGGTTCGAACGCGAGACAGGAGCTGAGTTCATATTATGGACCGCATTGTCATCACCGGGGGAACACCATTGCGGGGAACTGTCCGCATCAGCGGGGCCAAGAATGCGTCCCTTCCGATTCTGGCTGCAACGATTCTCGGTGGTGGAGAATGTGTGCTCTCGAATGTTCCTCAGGTAGTCGATGTGATGACGATGGGCAAATTGCTCCGGATCTTAGGGGTGTCCGTGACCCGTGAGGGTGATCACACAGTGGTCAGTCCAGAGTCAGTCACCTCTGCGGAAGCCCCCTATGATCTGGTGAGAACGATGAGGGCGTCTGTGCTCGTCCTTGGTCCCCTAGTGGCACGCTGGGGAGAAGCGATTGTTTCTTTGCCGGGCGGATGTGCAATCGGGTCACGTCCCGTCGATCTGCACCTGGCCGCGCTCGCCAAATTGGGCGCCGAGATTGAAATCGAACACGGCTATATCAAAGCCAAAGCAAACCGATTGCGAGGAGCCCATATCTACTTCGACACACCGACCGTGACCGGTACTGAGAATTTAATGATGGCTGCCTGCCTGGCCGATGGCACGACGACCCTCGAAAATGCAGCAAAGGAGCCTGAGATTTGCGATTTGGCCGACTTCCTCGTGAAACGAGGAGCGCGGATCGTAGGGGCAGGGTCAGATGTCATCTCAATCGAGGGTGTTGTAAGTTTGCATGGCGCGGATCACGAAGTGATTCCCGACCGTATCGAAACAGGTACCTACCTCATCGCGGGGGCCATTACAGGAGGCGATATCCTCGTGGAACGATGTCGCCCGAGCCATCTTGAAGCGCTGCTCGTTAAATTGAGAGAAGCCGGGGCAGACATTCATGAGGATAAAGAAAGTATTCGGCTTCGCGCGCATACTCCCCTCAAGGGAACAAATGTGAGGACATGTCCGCATCCCGGTTTTCCCACCGATATGCAGGCCCAGTTCGTCGCGCTCATGGCTGTATCGGAGGGTACCAGTGTGATCACCGAGACGGTGTTCGAAAGCCGCTTTATGCATGTGGAAGAGTTGCGGCGTATGGGCGCCGATATTCGAGTAGATGGGAGTCGCGCGATGGTGACCGGGAGGGCGAGGTTAGCCGGTGCTCCGGTGATGGCCTCTGACCTGCGTGCGAGTGCCGGCCTCATTCTCGCCGGACTGGCCGCAGAAGGATCGACCGAGATCTCACGGGTGTATCACCTAGATCGAGGGTACGAACGAATTGAGGAAAAATTGCTAGGCGTGGGCGCCACCATCGAACGCAGAAAGTCTTAACTCGGAGGAAATTCGGCAACTGGGCGTCTCGATCGCCTTCGGTTAGCTGCCGCACATCGACATGCTCACGATCGCACTCTCTAAAGGTAAGCTCTTCCATCCCATTTTGAAATTGTTCCACAAGGCAGGCTATGGAACCAGCGGACTGACGGCGGAGACGAGAAAGCTACTGCTTCCCTGTCTCAAGAAGGATGTTACGTTCCTTATTGTCAGGTCCAGCGACGTGCCCACGTATGTGGAGTATGGGGCAGCCGATGTGGGAATCGTGGGAAAAGACGTACTTCTGGAACAGGATAGTGACGTTTATGAGCCGTTGGATTTGAAGATCGGAGCGTGTAGAATCTCTGTCGCCGTGCTGCAAGGGCAGGAATCACGCGATAGCCTGTCCTCCAAGATTCGAGTAGCCACGAAATACCCGAAGGTCACGGAGCGATACTTCAACCAAAGAGGCATCCCGGTCGAAATTATCAAACTATATGGGTCCGTCGAACTCGCACCGATTGTGCGGCTGTCCGACCGGATCGTGGATTTGGTCGAAACCGGGAATACGCTCAAAGCGCACAACCTGATCGAAACCGAAGTGATCGCGGAATCAACCGCCCGATTGATCGTCAATCGTGCCAGCCTGAAATTGAAACACCGGACATTGACAGCATTGATAGATGCGTTGAGGCGTTGTGTAAAGACCAACAGTCGCAATTTCTCAAGAAGCCGCGGTCGTCTGAAGAGCCTGGGAAAGGCAGGGGGATCAGTCAGGACCAGATGAAAATCATTTCCCGTACCGATCGTGCCTTTGCCGGGGTGCTCAAGCGCATCACTGGTCGTGGTCGCATTCAAAGTGCGGGCGTTGAGAAAAGCGTGAAGGCCATTCTGAATGCCGTCGAGCACGGGGGAGACCGTGCGATTCTCCGATTCACAAAACAGTTCGATCGTGTTTCGTTGAAGCTGGATCAGATCCGAGTGCCCGCCAGTGAAATCAAGGATGCCTATTACCACATCCGGAAAGATGAGGGAGATGCGTTGCGCTACGCCGCTCAACGCATCATTTCCTTCCATGAACGACAGCGGACAAAAACCTGGATGTACCAAGAAAATTCCGCCACGTTAGGGCAACTTGTGACCCCGCTGGATGCGGTCGGTCTCTACGTGCCGGGTGGCAAAGCCGTGTACCCGTCGTCGGTGCTCATGTGTGCTATTCCGGCAAAAGTCGCCGGCGTGCGGAGGATCGTCATGTGCACGCCCACCTCAAAGGGAACCCTCAATCCCTACCTCTTGGTGGCGGCCGACATCGCTGGCGTCAATGAAATTTATCGGGTGGGAGGGGTTCAGGCTATCGGAGCCATGGCTTACGGCACCTCCGCGATCCCCAAGGTCGACAAGATCGTGGGGCCCGGTAACGTCTATGTCGCAACGGCCAAGCGTATGCTATATGGCACGGTAGGAATAGATATGGTGGCGGGACCCAGTGAGTTGTTGGTCGTGGCTGACGCAGAGGCGAAGCCTGCGCATGTGGCGGCGGACTTATTATGCGAAGCGGAACATGATGAGGATGCTCAGGTCTACCTGGTGACCACTTCCGAGCCGCTGGCCAAAGAGGTGGTCCGCTTACTCCAAGTCCAGTTGAAAGGATTGCAGCGGGAGAAGATTGCGACGAAGTCTATTGCCCGACATTTTGTGGCCTTCATCGTGAGCACTCTGCAGGAAGCGATCGATGTGGCGAATGAGATCGCGCCGGAACATTTGACGTTGTCGGTGGACCGGCCATTCGACTATTTGGAACAGATTCATCATGCCGGAGCATTGTTCCTTGGGAGGTATACGCCGCCCGCTGTTGCCGATTATGTCGCCGGCCCCAACCATGTGTTACCTACGGGAGCAACGGCGAAGTTCTTTTCGCCACTTTCGGTCGGCGATTACGTGAAGGTTAGCAATATCGTCCACTATACGAAGGAAGAGTTGAGCCAGGCGAAAGATTACATTGTGCGGCTGGCGCATATCGAAGGTTTTGATGCCCACGCCAAGTCAACCCAAGGCAGGTTTTCATGAAACCACATAGTCTCCCAAGACGCGCGGAAATCGAGCGATCGACGACGGAGACGAAAATTCATGTAGAACTGGTCTTGGACGGGAGTGGTCAGGGGAAAGTGGCCACAACTATCCCATTTCTTGATCATATGCTGACCCTGTTTTCCAAACACGGATTTTTTGATCTCACAGTCCGTGCCACCGGAGATACGGATATTGATGAACACCATACGGTTGAGGACATCGGAATCGTTCTTGGGACTGGGCTGAAGGAGGCATTGGGAAAGAAGGAGGGGATCAAACGCTTCGGGTTCGCATCGGTTCCGCTGGACGAAACCCTGGTACAGGTGACGATCGATTTAAGCGGCCGTCCCTACCTCGTGTATCGAGTCGACCTTCCGGATCGCAAGATCAAGACATTCGATCTTGGACTGTTCGAAGACTTTTTCCAAGCCTTTGCCACTCACGGCGCGTTCAATCTGCACGTCAATCTGCTGTATGGCCGCAATCCACACCACATTATGGAAGCCATCTTCAAAGCGTTCTCCAAGGCGTTGGATCAAGCCACGACCTTTGATGAACGGGTCTCCGGTGTGTTGTCGACCAAAGGCCAGTTATAATCTGTCTTAGCCCTTCGTCAGCAGGTCGCAATGATTGCCATTATTGACTATGGTATGGGGAATTTGCGCAGTGTCCAGAACGCGTTTGAGACGGTTGGACATCGGGCGGTCGTCACCCGCGATGCGCGCGCCATCTCCGACGCGAGTCATGTAGTATTACCCGGGGTGGGAGCCTTCGGTGATTGCATGGGCAACCTCTCTCGGTACGACTTACTTGACCCGATCCACAAGACCGTACAGTCTGGCAAGCCGTTTCTCGGCATTTGTCTCGGTCTCCAACTCTTGTTCACCGAAAGCGAGGAATTTGGCACGCATCGCGGGTTGAACATCATACCCGGTCGCGTCAGGCGGTTCTCGTATGAGGACGTCCAAGGTGAGGGAACTCAACGATCTGGCACGGATTTCAAAATCCCGCACATGGGATGGAATGAGATTGAGATTGTGCGACCGACTCCGGTTTTTGGTGGGATAAAAACCGGCGACCATTGCTACTTTGTGCACTCGTACTTTGTCGAGCCTGAGGACGGTCGGTTCATTTCGAGCGTCACCGAGTATGGGATTCGGTTTGTGTCCTCCGTGTGGAAAGACAATGTCGTGGCCTGTCAATTCCATCCGGAGAAAAGCCAGTCGATCGGGTTGCAGTTCCTAAAGAATTTTGGTGCATGGCGATGATATCGCCGGGGTGGCTCATTATCGCTTTGTCCGGGGTTTTCGCGCTGGTGATCGCCGGGTGCAGCGGGAAAAAGGTCACCACCAAGCTTCTTGTCCAAACCGACAAGTACCGAGTGCAAAAGATTGTCATCCTTCCCTTTGAGACCATATCGACTCCTCAGGCGTTGAACTTGGACGGTCCTTCGTTCTCGGTTCCTGCCGGGGTCAAACGGTCGGACATCTCTGTCGCAGTACCGCCAGCCACCGAGGTTCCTCCTCGTATCGTGAGTAAGGTGCGAGCGTCGGCCGCGGACACTGTGACGGACCTTGTGTGGAACAAGCTGAAAGTACGGCCTGGTCTACAGGCGGTCTCTCCTGAACAGGCACGGAACGTTCTTCAGAAACTACGCCTGGAGATGTCTGATCAATCAGCGGGGGAGGTTGCCCCCAAGGTTGCAGAACGCCTTGGAGCGGATGCAGCGCTCATTGGCAAAGTTGCCGTCTATCAAGAGCGTGTTGGAAGTCGCCTTGGCGCGAATCCACCAGCTGTGGTCGGCTTTGATATGAAGCTCGTGGCACGCGACGGGACGGTACTGTGGGAAGGTAACTACTACGAGAGACAGCGGCCGATGTCAGAGGATTTATGGGGTTTTATCCAGCGCCACGGAGCCTTTGTGACAGCCGACGAACTCGCCGAGTATGGGGCCGAACAACTTGCCAAAGAATTTCCCTTCGGTGGATCAGCATCGGACTAACGGCCGGGGCATGAGAGGGCAATGATTGTTATTCCGGCAATTGATTTGAAGGATGGACGGTGCGTGCGCCTTCGTCAAGGGGACATGGCCGCGGAGACGGTGTATTCTCATGATGTCGCGGCCGTGGCAGGTGGGTGGCAAGATAGAGGGGCGTGTTTGATCCACATCGTGGATTTGAATGGAGCCGTCGATGGCCATCCTATGAACGTCGATCATATCCAAACGATCCTCCAGACTGTCTCCGTGAAAATCCAGGTGGGCGGCGGAATTCGACATATTGATACAATTCGTCGGTATCTGACTCTCGGGGTCTGGCGCGTGGTGCTCGGCACGGCGGCCTTAAACGATCGCACGCTCCTCGATCAGGCGTGTCACGAATTTCCTGGCCGGATCCTGTTGGGTTTAGACGCGAAGGGTGGAAAGGTTGCCGTCCAAGGATGGACTCGTGTGTCCGCTACCGAAGCGACCGCCCTCTTGCGAGATCTAGCCATGTTCCCGCTAGCCGGGGTCATTTACACAGACATTGCTCGCGACGGAATGTTGACAGGACCCAACTTGCCGGCCTTGCGAGAGGTCGTCGAGCATTCGACGATACCCGTGATTGCCTCGGGTGGCATCTCCCGGATCGAAGACCTGAGAGCGATTCAATCACTGGGACAGCGCATTGAAGGGGCGATCGTCGGGAAAGCGTTGTACGACGGAAAGCTTGATCTGGCTGATGCGATCAAGGCGGTCTCCGTTGCCACGGGCAGGTCATGCTGACGAAACGTATTATTCCTTGTTTGGATGTGAAGGACGGCCGGGTGGTCAAGGGCGTGAGTTTCGTGGATTTGAGAGACGCGGGCGATCCGGTCGAAGTGGCGACCGTCTACGACCAGGAAGGTGCTGATGAACTGTGTTTCCTCGATATCACAGCCTCCCACGAAAAACGAAAGACACTTCTCGATGTCGTGGCGCGGACTGCTGAGCAGGTATTTATGCCGTTGACGGTAGGGGGTGGGGTACGGACACTCGAAGACATTCGGTCGCTGCTCAATGCGGGCGCGGATAAAGTCAGCATTAACACAGCGGCGGTTCAGGCCCCCGACTTGGTCAAAGCAGCAGCCGAGCGTTTTGGAACCCAATGCATTGTCGTTGCCATCGATGCAAAACGTTCGCCGGACCCTTTACCCGACAGAGGCGATTTCCGGACGATGAAATGGCAAATCTTTACACACGGCGGTCGTAAGCCGACAGGTGTCTGTGCCATCGAATGGGCGCGCCGGATGGAATCGTATGGTGCTGGGGAGATCCTTCTCACCAGCATGGATCAGGATGGAACCCGGGGCGGGTATGATCTCGAGCTCACTGCCTCCATTTCCGATGCCGTCTCCATCCCGGTCATTGCGTCGGGCGGGGTGGGGACGCTCAGCCATCTCTATGATGGGTTGGCAGTAGGTCATGCCCATGCGGTATTGGCGGCCTCCATTTTCCACTATCGAACGTATACTATTCAGCAGGCAAAACAGTACCTACGCGATCGAGGAATTCCGGTTCGTATGGCCAAGATCTGAACGAGGCTGCATGGTGAACGAAAAGCTGGATCTGCAATTCGATACGCTCGGTTTGATACCTGCAATCATACAGGATTGGCGCGATGGGAGCGTTCTCATGCTGGGGTATATGAATCAGGATGCCCTGAGCAAAACTCTTGCGACCAAGTCGGTTCACTTCTGGAGCCGTTCCAGGAAAAAACTCTGGGAGAAAGGCGAATCTTCGGGGCATTTTCTTCGAGTCAAAGATCTCTTCGTCGACTGCGATAGGGATACCGTTCTTGTCAAGGCCGAACCGGTTGGTCCTACCTGTCATACTGGAGAGCGAGCGTGTTTTTTTACCAGAATCAACGCGGAAGCCCCAGCATTCGAAGGCAAAACTCGCGCGGCAGCCGGAGGCATCCTCGAGCGGATCTATGACACGATCGCCGAGCGCAAGGCGGTCCGTCAGCCTGAATCCTACGTGTCCGAACTCCTCGAGGGCGGGGTGGACCGAATTCTCAAAAAAATCGCGGAAGAAGCCGGAGAGGTCATTTTGGCGGCAAAGAATCACAAGCGTGAAGAGATCGTTCATGAAGTGGCCGACCTCTTCTTTCATACACTGCTGGTCTTGGGCTATCACGACATCACACTCGATGAGGTGTATCAAGAACTCGCCCTCCGGTTTGGGAAATCAGGATTGAGGACCATCACTCCGGAGGGAGGGGCGAGATGAGTGCCTGCATTTTCTGTCGCATCATAGCCGGAACAATTCCTGCCAAAATCGCGTTTCAGGACGACCGCGTCCTGGCTTTTCATGACGTCAATCCACAAGCACCAGTACATGTTCTTGTGATACCGAAGCGCCACATGGAGTCACTGCAAGATATGACGCGAGAGGATGGCGACTTACTTGCGCATTTGCTCATGGTGTGCAAGGAGATCGGATCCGACCAGGGCCTGTGCGACTCTGGTTATCGCGTGGTGACAAATGTGGGACGGGATGCCGGTCAGTCGGTGTTTCATCTTCACCTGCACCTACTGGGCGGTCGCCATATGTCTTGGCCTCCAGGGTAAAGTTTTTCATCCTGGAGGTTGACACCATTGTCCGGCGTTTGTTACCCTGAACGGTCTATTTTTATTTGTAGGTCAACGGGTTCAGATCGTTTCTTGCTCGATCGGACCGGTGCATGCTGGGAGCTGAGACGACCGTGGGGCGAGGCCTGATTTCTGATGCTCTCATTGATCAGATCAGAGAAAGGGTCGATATCGCAGAGGTGGTCAGCCAGCATGTCAGTCTGACGCGCGCGGGCCAGAACCTGAAAGGTCTCTGTCCCTTCCACCACGAAAAAACTCCATCCTTCAACGTTAGTCCTTCCCGCCAAATTTTTCACTGTTTCGGATGTGGCACCGGAGGTAACGTCTTCACGTTTCTGATGAAGCTGACGGGAGCGAGCTTTCCAGACATCGTGCGAGAACTCGGACAGAAATGCGGAGTGGAAGTGGCGGAAGCGAGTGTGGGCGTTCCTGATCGTCAGGCAGCGCTGCTGAGCCGGATTGAGCATGTCAACTCGTGCGCAGCCAACTGGTTTCAAAAGAATCTCATGGACCCGTCGGGAGGAAAAGAGGGATCGGCTTATCTTTTGGGACGGGGCATACATGCGCAATCCATTCAATCGTTCCGGATTGGGTTTGCTCCGGAGGGGTGGGACGGCTTGCTGAAAGCATTAGCTCGCGAAGGCTGTAGTCCAAGTGAACTTGCGACTGCCGGGTTGGTAGTGGCCAAGGACACCGCTCTTCGACAGCGGTCCGCCACCGATGGGTTTTATGATCGCTTTCGCGCCAGGGTCATGTTTCCAATCACAGACCTCCGCAAGCGCATTATTGCGTTCGGTGGCCGTACGATTGGAGACGGAACTCCCAAGTATCTGAATTCCCCCGATACCCCGCTCTTTAGGAAGGGGCAGACGCTCTTCGCGCTTGAATTGGCAAGGGAGACCGCCAGTCGATGTCAGACGTTGATCATTGTGGAAGGATATTTCGATGTCGTCACGCTGCATCAGGCAGGCCTGCACAACGTTGTGGCGACCCTCGGAACCGCGC
>Ga0075420_100002396_pt1 | contig 16216 bp, 18 predicted proteins | sample SoiMetdeltSBSDD4_FD_75296 | JGI IMG/M metagenome (GOLD analysis project Ga0075420, IMG submission 75296) | Bulk soil microbial communities from a Populus tree surrounding site in Tennessee, USA - Soil MetaG P. deltoides SBSDD4 | ecosystem: Environmental > Terrestrial > Soil > Tree plantation... | reverse complement strand
GACGAACATTACCAGACCCTACGCGTCACCATGCGCGCCCTGCTCGACGACCTCCATCTTGCCGCCGCATAGACAATCCTTTGTCGATCGCGCTTCGGCAAGCGCCTAGTGACCAGTCGGGCGGCGCTCCAGGTGCGTGGCGAATACGAGTATCCGGTCCCGCCGCTGGCCCTCCCAGACCACCGCGAGGTATTCACACCCGCGACTCTCTCCCAGTACGGCGCCGTCGCGCTGTTCATTGAGCGGGCCGCCGCCATCAAGCCAGACTTCGCGGTCACCGCCGAGAACGCCCCGGCCATCGCTGAGACCTGCCACCGGCTGGACGGCCTGCCGTTGGCGATCGAGCTCGCGGCCGCCCGCATCCGACTCCTGACGCCGCAGGCGATCCTGACCCGACTGGAGCGCCGCCTTCCTCTCCTGACCGGCGGCGCTCGCGACCTGCCGGCTCGTCAACAGACCCTCAGAGACGCCATCGCCTGGAGCTATGACCTGCTCTCGCCCGGGGAGCAGACGTTGTACCGACGCCTGTCAGTCTTCGTGGGTGGCTGCACGCTCGAGGCCGCCGAAGCCGTTTGCGATCCTGACGCCTCGTTCGGCCTGGACATCTTGGATGGCATCACGTCCCTGGCCGCCCAAAGCATCGTCCGCCAGGTCGATGGTCCGGACGGCGAGCCGCGCCTCACCATGCTGGCAACAGTTCGCGAGTACGGCCTGGAGCTGTTGGAGGCGAGTGGCGAAGCCGGAGTGATCCGAAGCCGCCACGTGGCCTACTTCGTGTCGCTGGCCGAGGAGGCCGTGCAGAAGCTCTTCGGGCCGGAGCAGATCGCATGGCTGCGGCGGCTGGACGTCGATCATGACAACTTGCGGGCCGTCCTGACCTGGAGCCAGGCAGGAGAGATCCCTGTCGAAATCGGGTTGCGCCTCGTCGGGACGCTGCACGCGTTCTGGTCGAAGCGCGGCTTCCTGGGAGAGTCGCGGGGTCGGGTCGCTGCTCTTCTAGCCGTGCCCGGAGCCGAGGCTCCTACGGTTGGACGAGCGCGGGCACTCTGGCACGCGGCCTGGTTGGCGTTTCACCAGGCCGACTACGCAGCCGGACGATCGCTGGCCAAGGAGAGCGCGCAGATCCACCGAAGGATGAACGACCTGCGAGGCGTTGGCCGCGCTCTGGTCGTGCAGGCGCTGGCAGAAGCGAACCTGGACAACACGTCCACTGCACGGTCGCTACTCGAGGAGAGCGTGGCGATCGCTCGCAAGGAGGGCAACAGGTTTGAGCTCGCCATCGCCTTGGGGAACCTCGGGGGCGTGGTGCAGAGCGAGGGCGACTACGAGGCGGCCGCAGCCTTGCGGGGGGAGGCCGCCTCGATCGCCCGGGAGATCGGAGATCGGGAGTCGTTGGGTACGGCCCTGGCAGGACTGGCGTCCTTGGCTCGGTTGCGGGGCAGCCACGAGGAGTCGGCAGCACTCTGGAAGGAAGACCTCGTGGTCAGTAGCGAGATCGGGCACCGGTGGATCACGCTGCGGGCGCTCGCGGGGCTGGCGGGCGCGGCGTGCCTCGCGGGCGACCATGGCCGGGCGGCGCGGATCTTTGGGGCCGTGGAAGCGGTCCGCGAGGCGGCTGGCACACGCGAGCTTCCCGGGTGGCGCGCCATCAACGACCGCGACGTGGCCGACGCGCGGGCCGCCATCGGCGATAAGGCATTCTCGGCAGCATGGGCAGACGGTCAAGGGATGAGCCTGGAGCAGGCCGTCGCCTACGCGTTGGACGAGGCGACGCCGGGCTGACGACCGGCCTGCCGATGCCCCCCTGCCGGTCCGAGCGGCGACGACCGTTCTACGGTCGCGGGCCGTACTGGCGTGTGATCTCCTCCGCGCCCGGACAGACGCAGAACTCGTTGCCTTCGGGATCGGCCATCACCACCCAGGGCTGGTCGCCCTGCCCGATATCGATCCGACGAGCCCCGAGCCCGACGAGCCGCTCCGCCTCTTCTTCCACCGTGCACCCGACCGGGTTGACGTCGATGTGCACGCGGTTCTTGACGGTCTTGGCCTCAGGCACGCGCAGGAAGATCAGTGTCAGGCCCGATCCCGATGGATCCGCCATCGCGATGACGCCCTTGAACGGTTCAGTCGGCTGCCAGCCGAGTACCGCCTTCCAGAACTCGGCGAGCCGCTTCGGGTCGGTGCAGTCGATCACGACATCACCTATTTTGCTCGCCATGCTGCCATCCTTCCGAGACTGAGGCCGTATGGCACGTCAGATGAAGACTGTGCGATGGCTTAGTACGCTCGCGGCGCCCCGCGGCCTACTACACCGACCGTCGAGGCGCCGCCGACGAGGAGAGAGGTGACTGCTGGGCTTCGCCGTGACTCTCTGGCTCACCAACTCAGAACGTTATCACGCGGTCATACTCGGCGTGCGCGGTAGCAGCGTCAACCGGGGTGCCGAAGCCGCTGTTCTTCCCTTCGAAGTCGCTTTCCGAGACCCCACGGGCCCGGCCGCAGAGCCCTCAAACGGATATCCGGACGCCCTTGCCATGGAGGAACTCTGCCAGCTCCTTCAGCGGGGGGACGCCGTAGCCCTGGATCTGCGCGGCGATGCTGTCCTTGATCAGCAGCGCTGCGTCGCCCATCAGGATGATGCCGGCCTCGTGACCGGCGTCGATGGCCCCCTTGGCCATCAGGAACGGGAACGTCGCCCGAGTCGGGTCATCGGTCCCGTGGGTGCCGATGTACAAGAGCTTCGCCATCGCCCAGCCTCCTTTACATCCGCGGTTTCCACGCGCGGAACGCCACGCCCTGCGTTCCAAACGCCGCTGCGCTCGACGCGCTTGGAGTACCTGAGAAGGTGTCCCAGCGCTGTCCGTTGAACTCGATGTCAATCAGCCCGACGGCTTCCATGATAGCCTGCATCTCTGCTTCCAGCAGAGCACCGGCAATTCAACCGGTCCAGAGGTCGATATTCTCCTTGGCCGCGTCCGGGACCGCCTTCGACACGACGATGTCGGCGATCTGGACGCGGCCGCCTGGCTTCAGGACGCGGGCGATCTCACCGAAAACCGCTGCCTTGTCGGGGCTCAGATTGATGACCCCGTTCGAGATCACTACGTCGGCCACGGCATCCTCGAGCGGTAGCCCTTCGATGTACCCCTGGCGAAACTCGACGTGCGGAAGTCCCAGCAGCTCGGCGTTCGCTCGTGCCTTTTCGAGCATCGCGGGAGTCATGTCGACGCCGATCACCCGACCGATCGGACCGACCTGTTGGGCCGCGAGGATTGCGTCGAACCCGGCGCCGGAGCCGACTTCGACGACCGTCTCGCCCGGCCGTAACGCTCCGAATATGAACGGGTTGCCCACCCCGGCGAACGACTCGATCGCCGAATCCGGCAGCGGGTCCGTGGCGTCCGCCGAGTAGCCGAGCAGCCGCGCCAGAGGTCGGCCGGTGTGAAAGTGGAACCCCTTCTCCGGCTGAGTCGCGACGTCGGCGTACTCGTCTTGAATGGCCGAGCGCAGCGCGCGCATATCTACGTTGATCGGCACTGTCATTTCTGCACTCCCTCTCCTCCCACGAAGGTTCGTCCCACGCGATCTGATCACTCTAGGTCCTTCTCGTCACGCTCCTTTGATGTGCAATTCCCCAGGTCTGTGCAGCGTCTCATGCATTCGGATCAGCACGACCAGTCCGGAGGCGAACGTCAGCAGCCCGATGGCGGCGATTGCGACGCTGACGCCGAACAGGTCGGCCAACAGGCCGGCCAGCACCGCGCCGACGGCGTAGCCCAGGTCGCGCCAGAGCCGGTAGACGCCGACTGCCGAAGCTCGCCAGCTCGGATGGGCCACGTCGGCGATCGCCGCGAGGAAGGTCGGGTAGACCAGCGCCGTGCCCAGCCCGAGCAGCGCCATCGCTGCGGCCCACGGCCAGAAGCCATCGGTCACCAGCAACAGCCAGATCCCGACCGCCTGCGTCCACATGCCGCCGACGATCATCCCCTTCCGGCCGTAGCGATCGGAAAGCGCGCCGGTGACAAGTTGCGCCACCCCCCAGACGCCCGGGTAGATCGCCGCCAACCAGCCGATCTCGATCATCGCGAGCTGCGCAGCGGCGAAGAAGAGTGGGAAGAGGCCCCAGGCCATGCCGTCGTTCAGATTGTTGACCAGTCCGGCCTGGCTAACGGCCGAGAGCGCCCGGTCTTTCCAGGAGGTCAGCCGGAACACCTCGCCGAACGACGGGGACGGCTGCGCGGCGTCCGAGGCCACGGGCGCTGTGGTTCGCTGCGCCTCGAGCTTCGCGTGACCGTGCGACTCCCGAACGAACAACACCGAGAGGAGCAACCCGGCCAGGGCGAACGCCAGGCCGAGGTAGAACGGCTCGGGCCGCAAGGCGTACGTCGCGGCCAGGTAGCCCGAAGCCAGCGCGGCCAGCGCGACGGCCCCGTAGCCGGCCGCCTCGTTCAGCCCCAACGCCAGGCCCCGCCGCTGCGGCCCGACGAGGTCGATCTTCATGATGACGGTCGTCGACCAGCACAGCCCCTGGTTGATGCCGAGCAGCACGTTGGCGAAGACGACCCAGTCCCAGGTCGGCGCCGCCATCACCAGCAGCGGCACCGGGATGCCGAACAGCCAGCCGACGATCAGGATCTGTTTGCGACCGATGCGGTCGCTGAGCCGGCCGGCGAACAGGTTGGCCAGCGCCTTGACCACGCCGAAGCTGACGATGAACGAGAGGATCGCCGTCCGGGAGGCGAGGCCGAACTCCTGCTCGGCCAGCAGCGGCAAGACGGCGCGCTCCAGCCCGACCATCCCGCCGACGAAGGCGTTGACGACGACGAGCAGCGAAAACTGCTGCCAGTTCGCGAGCAGCCCGAGCTGAATGGCGCCCGGTTCAGCGGGACGACTCGTGGCTGACGGAGCCGATTCCGCCGAGCTCACGGGACACCGACCCTATTCACCACGGGGTAACCGGCCGCCTGCCAGGCTGACCAGCCGCCCTCGATCAGGTGCAGGTTGGCATACCCGTGGCGCTCGAGGACCGAGAGCGCAGTCGTCGAGCGCTGCTCGTGCCCGCAATGTGCGGCGATCGGGACTGTTCGGGGCAGGCCATGATCGTCGTCGGCGAGCGCGCCGGCTTCGACGTGACGCGCCCCGGCGATGTGTCCGCCCACCCACTCGGCATCCTGGCGCACGTCCAGCACCAGCAGAGGCTGGCCACGCTCTAGGCGGTCGCGGACATCTGCCACGGTCAGGACCGGCAGGCGCGCAACGGGCAGGTCGGACTGCTGCCAGGCCGGCATCCCGCCGGCCAGGTAGCCTGGCAGGTCGTCGTAGCCGATCCTGACGAGCTGGCGGACCGCCTCGTCGTGTGCGTCGGCCGCCTCCGAGACCAGGATGACCGGGGTCGCGAACGGCACGACCCAGCCGACCCAGGCGGCGAAGGCCGGGCGCAGCTCGACGTGATAGACGCCCGGGATGTGACCCTCGACATAGCGGGCGACGGGCCGGATGTCCACGACGGCCTCGCCGCGTCGCATGCGCGCCGCGACATCGTGCGGTGCGAGCGGCTCCAGGTCCGGTACAGTGCCGAGCACCTTCGGGCCGCGTCGGTTGATCTCGCGCATGTGGTGGAAGTAGGTCGGGAAGCTCGGCATCACCCGTGCGAGCTCGGCGACGAGATCGTCCGGCGTGGCGAGCTTGAGGAACGGATTACCCTGTCGCTCCTCGCCGATCGTCGTCTGTCGCGCGGCGCCGGGGGTCGCCGTGCAGAAAGAGCCGGCCCCGTGCGTCGGGTAGACCGCGATGTCGTCTGGCAGCCGCAGGATCTGCTCGTGCAGGCTGTGAAAGAGCTGGCGGCCGAGCCCGGCGGTGTGCTCGTGGCCGAGCAGGTCTGTTCGCGAGACCGCGCCGACAAGCAGACTCCCGCCGCTGAACAGGACGGCGGATGTGTCTGGTGAGCGTACGTCTCGCACGAGGTAGCTGACGTGCTCGGGTGTGTGGCCCGGCGTGGCCAGCACGGTGAAGCTGACGTCGCCAACGGCGATGACATCCCTGTCGGCGACGCCCTGGTGGTCGAAGTCGAGCCCGGCGGCTGCGCTGGCGACGATGCGCGCTCCGGTGCGCGCGGCCAGCTCCCGGCTGCCGGTGACGAAGTCGTTGTGGACGTGAGTCTCGAGCACGTGGCTGATGAGGACGCCGGCCGCTGCCGCCGTGTCCAGGTACCGATCGACATCGCGGAGCGGGTCGATCAACGCCGCGACTCCGCCCTGCTCAGCGATGACCAGGTGCGTCGAGTTGCCGAGTCCCTCGTCGACGAACTGTCTGACCTGCATCGTGTCCCTCCGGTGTCCACGTGTTCGCGGGCTACGATGCCGCCGCGACGACCTCGACCGGATAGCCGGCCGCCCGCCACTCGGGCAGCCCCTCGGTGAGGCGCCGAGCCCGAAAGCCACGCTCCACGAGGAGGCTGACCGCCTCGTCTGCGAACACGCAGTACGGCCCACGGCAGTACGCCACGATCTCCTGATCTGGTGGGAGCTCGGTCAGTCGCCGCTCGAGCTCCTCAATCGGGACCGAACGGGCGCCAACGATGTGGCCCTGCTCGTACTCGACGCTTGGTCGAACGTCGAGTACTACGATCGTGCCGCCGGCGATCTGCTGAACGAGCTCTTCCTTCGAGATCGCGGCGAGGGCCTCTCGATCGGTCAGATAGGTCTCGACGAGGCGATCGACCTCTGCAAGCTGGCTCGCTCCGACGTCACGGAGTGTTCGCCACAACGCTGAGACTTCCGAGTTGGCGAGACGATAGACGACGAAGAGCCCGCGCTTCTCCGCTTCGACCAACCGGGCCCGGCGCAGGACTTGAAGGTGAGCAGACGCATTCGCCAGGGTGAGATGAGCCTCCTGGGCCAGCGCCTCGACACTGCGCTCCCCTTGGCCGAGCAGGTCGAGTAGCTCCAGCCGATGGGGATTTGCCAGCCCCCGGCCGATCACGGCGAATTCGCCGTAGAGACGGTCCTTGAATGCGCGGCTTGCCATTACAACTCCACTATTCAACAGATCTTTTGAGTATCATAGCATGCAGTGGGGCATGATGCGTCACTCTCGATCTCCAGCACGGGGGATCTCTTCGATGGACCGGAGCCTCTCGCCCGAGACGTTAGCTGCCCAGGCCGAGTTCAGTGCCGGTGCCGCCCTTCACGGGCTGGTGCCGCCGATTCATCCGTCGACCGCCTACGAGAGCAGCCCCGACGGTGTCTATCCAGATGGCCGCGTTTACACGAGGTCCGACAATGCGACCTACGACACCGCCGAGCGGCTCCTGACCGCACTGGAGGGCGCCGCCGACTGCGCCCTCTTCGCCTCGGGCAACGCGGCGGCGACGGCCGTCTTTCAGTCGTTGCTGCCCGGCGATCACGTCCTGGTGGCGCGGGTCCTGTACTGGGGGATCCGGAAGTGGCTGGCCGAGTTCGCCGTCACCTGGGGCCTCAAGGTCGAATTCGTGGACACGACCGACCCGGCCCTGGTGGCGGCCGCCATTCGTCGAGGTCGCACTCGCCTCCTCTGGCTCGAGACCCCGGCCAACCCGACCTGGGAGATCTCCGACCTCCGCGCCTCGCCGAGCTCGCACACCAGGCTCACGTGCTGGTGGCGGTCGACAACACCGTGCCGACCCCGGCCCTGACGCGGCCGATCGAGCTTGGCGCCGACCTGGTGATCCATTCGGCCACCAAGTATCTCAATGGTCACAGCGACGTCCTGGCCGGCGCCGTGGTCACGGCGAGGCGTGACCCGTTCCGGGAGCGGATCCGATCGTGGCGCCGCAACGCCGGGGCCGTCCCGGGCCCCTTCGAAGCCTGGCTGTTACAGCGCGGCATGCGGACGCTGTTCGTTCGAGTCCGCCGCTCGTCCGAGACTGCGCTCGCGGTAGCCCGTCACCTGGAGCACCATCCTGCGATGCGGGCGGTACTCTACCCGGGCCTCCCATCGCACCAGGGCCACGCCATCGCCGTGCACCAAATGTCGGGCGGGTTCGGGGGCATGCTGTCGATCCGCCTGAAGGGTGGCGAGACGCAGGCGCGGGCCGTACTCGCCTTCGTCTCCGTGTTCAAGCGCACGACCTCGCTTGGCGGAGTCGAGAGCCTGATCGAGCATCGACGCAGCGCCGAGGGGCCGTCATCTCCGGTCCCTGACGACCTCCTGCGGCTGTCGATCGGCCTCGAAGCGCCGGCCGACCTGATTGCCGATCTGGAGTCTGCGCTCGATGCGGCAGTCCGGGAGCATCCGATCGGCGCGCCAACCCCGCCCCCTGACAGCGTGACCACACCGCCGCTGGCGGACGACCTCGTTGCATCGGTCAACGCCATCCTCGAGCGAAGTGCGGCGCTGCTGGTCATCGCGCGCGGTGGAGAGATCCGGCTGGTGGACGCACGCGAAGGAGTCGTAACGTTGGAGGCGTGCGGTTCTCCGGGCGCGCTCCATCCGGTGATCGGGCAGATCGAGACACTGTTGCGCACGGCGCTGCCCGGTGTGACCGACGTTCGCTTCGTCTGGCAGAGGGCGGAGACAAACCGCGAGCAGACGTCCGAGAGTGTGGCCAATCAGGTTCGCCGCGTACTCGACGAGGAGGTCAACCCATCCATCGCCAGCCATCGCGGCCGGGTGGAGCTGGTGGATGTGGTGGACGGGTTGGCACACGTGCGCCTCGAAGGTGGCTGCCAGGGCTGCAGCCTCGCCGCGGTGACCGTCTGGCAGGGCATCGAGCCGGTCCTGCGAGAGCAGATCCCAGAGATCGGCGGCGTGGTCGACGTCACCGACCACCAGGCCGGCACTGACCCCTTCTACTCACCCGCGAAGCGGTGAGGGGACCGAGGACTGTTCGCAGAGTAGGATAGCCGTCGAGAGGTTACTGCTGGCCATCACGCGTGTGCATCACATCTTGCGAGCAACGAGACGCTCGACGATCCCGGCCTTGAAGCGCTCGGCTCGCTCGATCTCGAAGCGTTCCGCCCGCACAAGCTCCAGCGGGCGACGCAGCATATGCTCGCCCTCGAGGCGGACCGTCGCCTGTTCGAGCAGCCACTGGATGTCCCGCCACAGCCGCGTCGTAGACGGGACATGATCGATCAGGAGCAGCTTCCCTCCCGGCCGAAGTACGCGCCTCATCTCGGCGATCGCCTTGCGATCGTCCGAGATGCTGCACAAGGAGAACGTGCAGACGACCGTATCGAATGACACGTCAGGAAACGCCAGTGCCTGGGCATCGCCCTGGAGTAGCTCTGCCTGGAGACCGACCTCTGCGGCTCGTCGCCGGGCGATGGCGAGCATCTCCGCGCTCAGCTCGATGCCGGTCAGGCGAATACCGTCTGGGTAAAAGCTGAAGTTCCGGCCGGTGCCGACGGCGACCTCGAGCACTTGCCCCAGCGCTTGGGAACAAACTCAGGCCCGTCCGTCGCCGAACAGAAGCTTCTCCATCAGCCCCATTGAGCGGTCGTACCTCGAGGCGCGCTTGTCCCAGACCCGCCGCTGGCGTTCGGTGGCCTCGGACGAGACGTCAATGTTCGGAGGGACCTGCATCACAATCTTCCTTGTCCATCAGCTTCCATATCCTCACATGCACAAGGCCAGCCTCGGTGCCGCTGTTAGCCTGGCTTCGGCTGCGGTACCGTGGCCGCCATCCCGCCATCGCCCCGTCGGGCCAACGGCAGCAGGTTGTACGCCCCGGCAAGCCCGACCAGGCCGGCCACGACGAACGCACCGCCGTAACCGCCGCCCAGGTCGAGCAGCAGGCCGGCCACGACAGGCGCCACCGACGACGCCAGCGAAGCGGTGAACGCCTGGGCGGGACCTGCCAGGAAGACTCCCCAGGCTGCGACCAGCAGCATGATCGGTCCGTCGAATCGAGCGGGTGTGATTCCTGATTCAGCGGAGCGGCGCGCTGCCCAGAGCATCGGTGTTGCGTCTCGCATGAAGGCGGCTCGGGCTGGAGAACCGTGGCCCGGGCATCGAGGGGGCAAAGTATGACAGAAGTACACAAGATGGTGTAATACTTGATCCATGAGTACTCGGCCCCCGTCGGTATGTGACCTGTCGGCGATTGGCAAGCCGAAGCTCGCCGATCGTGCTCTGCTGGACCTGACGCAGGCCGACGAGCTCGTTCGTCTGTACAAGATCCTCGCGAGTGACACCCGCCTGCGGCTGCTCCATGCCCTCGTGCGCACCGACGAGCTGTGCGTATCGGATCTCGCCGCCGGGTTGGATATGACGCCGCAAGCGATCTCCAACCAACTCCAGCGACTGGTGGACAACCGAATCGTCTCCGTCAGGCGCGCCGGAGGTCGGTCCTTCTATCGCGTCGCCGACCCGTGTGTGACCGGCCTCCTCGATCTGGGGCTCTGCTTGCTGGAGGAGACAGGGAGACTGCCCACCGGGGCGGGTCACGGCGTCGATGCATAGCCGCGCTGCCTAAGACATTCGGGCTATTCGGTGAACCTGCCCCTCAGCCCTCAACAGTCTGAACCTATGGAACAGCCAGGATCTTGGGGATGAGTGATTCGCGCGGCGTCCTGATCGTTGGTGCTGGACCGACCGGTCTGCTCCTGGCCTGTCAACTCGCCCTGCGGAGCGTACCGTTTCGGATCATCGACAAGGCCGATGACCACACCACGCAATCCCGCGCTCTGGTCGTTCAGGCCCGTTCGTTGGAGATCTTCGAGCAGATGGGGATCGCCCAGGAGGCGATCGAGCGCGGAGAGCGAGCCAGGGCTGTCGGTCTCATCGTCAATGGCAGGCGGGTCTTCGAGTTACCGGTCGGCACCGTTGGTGAGCGGCTCACAGCGTATCCGTTCCTCCTGATGCTGGAGCAGTCGAACACCGAGGCAATGCTGGCGGCACTGCTGGATCGACTCGGCCACGCCGTCGAGCGCAAGACCGAGCTCCTAGGGCTGGCCGACGGCACAGATGGAGTCACGGCGACCGTGCGGCACGGCAATGGCAGCGAAGAAGTCATCAAGGCTGACTGGCTGGTTGGTGCCGATGGTGCCCACAGCATCGTCCGCCAGAGTCTCGGAATCCCCTTCTCGGGTAAGACGTATGAACAGTCGTTGTTCGTCCTCGACTGTGAGGTGCTCCCACGTCTGCCGCGCGACGTGATGTACGTCGTGATGTCAGATCAGGCGTTCACCGGCTTCTTCCCGCTCACCAACGGCCGTAGTCGGGTGCTCGGGACGGTGCCGCCTGGCCTCGAGAACCGTGAGACCATGACCTTCAACGATGTCGCCATCGGCTTCGAGCAACGAGTCCGGATGCCCGTCCGGCTGCAGAACCCCGCATGGATTTCGCTCTATCGTTCCCATCACCGCGTGGTCTCGACGTTCCGGAGTGGTTACTGCTTTCTGGCGGGCGACGCGGCCCACATCCACAGCCCGGTCGGTGCCCAGGGCATGAACACCGGGCTGCAGGACGCATGCAACCTGGCCTGGAAGCTGGCCCTGGTGATGCAGGGCCGAGCGGAGATTTCACTCCTGGACACCTACCACGAGGAGCGAATCGGCATCGCCAGGCGCCTCGTCGAGACAACGGACCGGGCGTTCAACTACGTCAATAGCCAGCACCCAGTGCTCAAAGCAGCACGCCTCAACGTGATGCCGCTGATCCTTCCATTCGTGGCTCCGCTCGTTCTACGACAGCGATTCCTTCAGGAGACTGTGTTCCGAACGATCTCGCAGATCGGCATTAGCTATCGGGACAGCGTGCTGTCACAAGAGGCGCCTGACGCTCGCTTCCCTCGGCCAGCGCCACGGCCTGGTGATCGCGTGCCGTACGTCCCCCCACCGGGAACATTCCCTGGGTCTGGAGGACTGACGACCGGCACGAAGCTGCACCTCGTGCACTTCTCAGGCGCAGCAGCCGGTATCGGTCCCGACCACCGCGCAAAACAAGCCGTGGCCGGCTTCGATGATCTCGTCGACATCCAGCAGGTGCCACTGACAGGCGAAACCGAAGCGCTGTACCGAGCGTTTGGGATCGACCAGACTGGTTTCTTCTTGATCCGCCCGGATCAGTACATTGCGTACCGTGGCGTATCAGTCGCACCAGAAACTCTGCAGCCGTACCTCAAGACGTGGCTGCGAAGCGCTCGGAGCCGAGCTTCATAACATGGATCATCAGCCAGGTCCCGGAGCGGCGACCGTGGCTGCCGCACCGCCACCACCTCGCCGAGCCAGCGGCAGCAGGTTGTACGCCCCGGCCAGCCCGACCAAACCGGCCACGACGAAGGCACCGCCGTAGCCGCCGCCCAGGTCGAGCACCAGTCCGGCCACGACCGGCGCCACCGACGAGGCCAACGAGGCGGTAAACGCCTGGGCGGCCTGGGCCGAGCCGAGCTGGTCTTCCGGCGCGACCTCCGTCACCGTCGCCGAGTAGATGCTCGAATCGGCCGCCAGCAAGAGCCCGTAGGCGCAGCCGACGACGATCACGACCCACCAGCCGACCAGGCCGAGCCAGCCGAACAGGAGCGAGAGACAGCCGCTCGCCGTCGCGATCGTGACGGCGACCTGAGCCCGTCCCCAGCGATCGGAGAGCCACCCGCCGATCCAGACGCCGGCCGTCCCCAGTCCGGCGATCAACCCGGCCCACTGTGCGCCCTCCGAGGCTGTCTCGACGTCTCCAAGTCCATCGGCGACGAGCACCGCCGCCAGGAAGGCGGGCAGCCAGGCGCGCGAGATATACAGCTCCCACGAGTGTGCCCCGTACGCCAGGATCGTCCGCCGAGTCGGCTCGTGCTTCAGGACGGCCGGATTGAGTCGCGCGCTCCGACGCGGCGGCGGGGAGATCCGCCAGGTCGCGATCAGGGCCAGAGGCAACGCCAGCGCCGATATCGCCCCCAACACCACGGATGCGCCGCGCCACCCGAAGGCCGGCAGGAGCGTCCCGCTGGCCCAGAGCGAGAGCGCCGCGCCGAAGTAGTACGCCGAGACGTAGATGCTGACCATCAGCCCGCGCCGCTCGGGAGGCGACGCCGTCGCGACCACCCGCACGCCCGGCAGGTACACGCCGGCCAGGCCGAGGCCGGCGACGAATCGGAGCAGGGCGGCGCTCCAGGGGTCGTGGGCCAGGAACGGGAACAGCAGGAACGACAGCGCGGCCACGGCCGAGCAGCCGCCGATCACGTGGCTTGCCCGGAAGCGATCGGTCAGCGGCAGGATCAGCAAGACCGCCGCGAGGTACCCCAGGCGATAGGCAGTGAAGACCCCGCCGAGCTCGGCGTCGGTCGTATCCCACTCCTGGCGCAGCAGCGGGACGGCGGTCGGGACGACGTTGGAGGGCAGGAGGGTCAATGCCAGCGTCGCCGTCAGCAGCCAGACGGTCCAGGTCGTCATCGATCCCCTCACGTGCCGCCACCCAGGAGCGTCAGCGCCCGCCGCACAATCCGCGCCGACGGTGTGCCCGTGTACGTTCGACCGGGCGGCTACTCCCGCCCCTCATCCGTCAAACGATCCGGGACAGGTTCGCCCGGATCCCGGTGGCTCGGAGCCGCCGAGATCCGGGCATCGGACCGGTTTCAGGTCCGGCGGGTTAGCTGGAGCAGCAGGTCGGCCCGCAGCAGCGCCCCTGAGCCCCCGGCCTCTTCGCGCGCACGAACGCGCTGACGATCCGGCCGCCCGAGGCGTCGAAGCGCGCGTACGCCTCGGCGCTCCAGGCGCTCTGCGACCGCTCGCCGAGCTGCCGCACGTCGTAGACGCGCGTGACCTCGACGTCCACGTTGTCGAAGCCGGCGGCCGTCAGCAGGCGGCGGTACTCCCTCTCCTCCAGGGCGCCGGCGATGCACCCGACCCAGGCCTCCATGTCCGAGCGGAGGTCGGACGGCAGGCTGCCCTGCGTCACGACGTCCGAGACGGCGAAGCGGCCGCCCGGCTTCAGGACGCGGAACGCCTCGCGGATCACGCGGCCCTTGTCGGCCGACAGGTTGATCACGCAGTTCGAGATGATGACGTCGACGGTGTTGTCCGGCAGCGGGATCTCCTCGATGTGGCCCTTCAGGAACTTGACGTTCTCCGCGCCCTGCTCGGCCCGGTTCTTCTTGGCCAGCGCCAGCATCTCGTCGGTCATGTCCAGGCCGTAGGCGAAGCCGGTCGGGCCGACCCGTCGGGCCGAGAGCAGGACGTCTATGCCACCGCCACTTCCCAGGTCCAACACGGTCTCACCCTCGGCCAGGGTCGCCAGGGCGGTCGGGTTGCCGCATCCGAGCGACGCCTTGACCGCGTCCTCGGGGATCACCCCGACCTCGTCGCTGCCGTACAAGTTCGACGTGATCGGGCTGCAACTGGTCGTGCCGCAGCAGGAGCCGCTCTCCTCGCTGACGCGGCGGGCTCGCTCGGCGTACTTCGCGCGGACGGTCTCGCGCACGGTGTCGGCGGACGGTTCGACGGCCACGGGGTCCTCCTCACATCGACGAATGTCTATGTAGATCGGCAAAAAGGGGAGTCAGCCCACGTCGGCTAACTCGGGCGGGACCAGGTCGGCCGGCACCAGCTCGGTCGGAGCATCCCGCAACAGCGCCAGGCCGGCCGGGTCCACGGCGTAGAAGGCCCACACGCCACGGCGGGAGACCTTCACCAGTCCCGCGTCGCGCAGCGCCTTCAGGTGGTGGGAGATCGTCGGCTGACTCACGTTGAATCGGTCCACGATGTCGCACACGCAGATTGGCCCCGGCTGGGCCGCAATCAGGCGGAACACCTCCAGGCGGGTCGCGTCGCCAAGGGCGCGGTACAGCGCCACCAGCCGATCACGCCGGCTCGGCGCGAGGTCCGAGGGCGTCGTCGGGGCGCAGCAGTCAGTCGGTCGGGCTCGGCTTACCATGGCTCGAGCATACAGCAAAGCATTGACGAATGTCTATCTATTCCTCGGGTCCACCGGCACGAGTCCGATGCGTCCCGCGAACAGGAGAAGCAGCCCCGCCCCCAGTAGAGGCCCTGGATCCCGGTGACGTCGACCAGCGGGCCCCCGACGCCAGCGATGTGAGTCGCTGCACGCTGCTACTGGCTGCCGAGCAAGGGTTGCTCAGCGTGGTGGCCGCAGTACAATTCCGGTGCATCATGCGTCTCGAACCGTCGCAGCGCCGGGCGAGCATTCGCGGGCAACAGGTCTACCTGTCGCTCCTGGCGATCCTGCTCTCCCACCTGCTGCTGATGGCAACCCCGCTGCACGATATCGTCCTCCTGGGACATCGCGCACCCGACGAGGCCATGGCCGCACACGCGATCTATGCGGCTCCCGGCGACTGTGTCGGGCTGACCGCCGCGGCCACCCACGAGGGCGGCGACTGCGCGATCCGCGCCACCACGCCCCCGCGCTCCGGCTTCGGCTCGCTGCTCGGGTCAACTCCGCCGGGCCGACTTCAACCTCCGGCGCTGGTCGGGTTGCTGCCGGCGCCGCCGGACCGTTCGATCTGGCCCCCGCCGCCCTCCGATCCTCAGGCGCTCTTTCAGGTGTTCCGGCTGTAGTCGTGGTCTCGGGATTGACGTCCCGCTACCGCTTCGTGCTCCCGACTCACCCTGAAAGGACATCGATCATGCGCAACCGATGGTTGCTCCCCGTCGCCGTGGCGACGCTCGCCCTGCTCGTGGCGCTTGTGCCCTGGCTGACCGTGCGAACCGCCGCCCAGATGAGCCAGACGCCGCCCCTGGACCAACTCACCGGCGACGACTTCGACAAGGCGTTCCTCTCCCAGATGACGATGCACCACGCCATGGCCGTCATGATGGCCCGCCCGGCGGCGGCGCAGGCCCCGCACCAGGAGACCAAGGACCTGGCCAAGGCGATCATCGACGACCAGACCAGGGAGATCGCCCAGATGCGCTCCTGGGCGAAGGACTGGTACGGGATAGATATCCCCGATCACGTGGCAATGATGGACCAGATGATGGGCCACGGCCGGGGCCACAACATGCCGGGCATGACGCACTCGGGGATGCCGGCGCACGACGGCATGCCGATGGGCCAGATGGGCGACATGTCGACGATGCACGGCATGTCGATGATGGAAAGCCTCTGGAAGCTCCCACCCAACCGGCTGGAGGCGGTCTTCCTCTCCCAGATGATCCCGCACCACCAGGACGCCATCGACATGGCCACGCTGGTGCCGGATCGCGCCGCCCACCAGGAGCTGAAGGATCTCGCCAAGAGCATCACCCAGAGCCAGGGCGACGAGATCACCAAGATGAATGGC
>Ga0075420_100002394_pt1 | contig 16221 bp, 11 predicted proteins | sample SoiMetdeltSBSDD4_FD_75296 | JGI IMG/M metagenome (GOLD analysis project Ga0075420, IMG submission 75296) | Bulk soil microbial communities from a Populus tree surrounding site in Tennessee, USA - Soil MetaG P. deltoides SBSDD4 | ecosystem: Environmental > Terrestrial > Soil > Tree plantation... | reverse complement strand
CGAGCACCGCCGACGTGGGCCGTGGTGATCGTGCTGAGGCGGGCGTCGGCAAAGCCGGGCTGGGCCGCGATCTGTTCGAAAATGATCGGAGGACCGCCCAGCCAGGTCGCTTGCTTGGTTGTGAGCACCTCCAGCGCCCGCCTGGCGTCGAACCGGGACTGCAGCAGCAGGGTGCCGCCCTGTAGCGCGACGCGACAGATTCCCCAGATCAGTCCGGCGGCGGTGAAGAGCGGCAGGACCATCAACGCCCGCAGGCCATTGGGCTGAACCGGCTCGATGAGATGCCATTCGTGTGCCACCGCTGCGATCGTGCGGTGCGTGAAGATCACGCCCTTGGGTTGGCCCGTGGTCCCGCTCGTGTAGACGATGGCGGCTGGCGCGTCGATCTCCGCCGCATCGTCCCAGATCGGCGGGTGGGCCGCGTGCCGAAGCGGCCGCACGTCACCTTCCATAGTCATGACCGTGAAACTCGGGTCTACGGCGTGGACTTCGTCAATCCGTTCGCGCAGGCTCTCGTCGCAGAAAACGACCTTGGGCGCGCAGTCGCCGACGAGGATCCCTAGCTCGCGCGCCACCATGCGTTGGTTGAACGGCGCCACGATCGCGCCGACCTTGAACCCGGCGAGAGTGACCGCGCACCATTCGAGACAGTTTCCCGCCACGATTGAGACTCGGTCGCCACGCTCCACGCCGGCATCGATGAGACGGGAGGCCACCCCGTCGGCCCAGGTGTTCAACTCGCGGTAGCTGACCTCGTCGCCGTCGCAATCGATGGCGACGAGGTCCGGGGTGGTCCGAGCCCACCAGGTCAGTGCATCGATGACCGTACCGCTCACTACGCACTCCTCACGTGGCGCTTCTGTCACTAGACCTCGGGCGTGAAGATGATCGGAAGCTCGAGTACACCGCGAACTTGCGTCCCATGAGTCAGAGTGGGTTGATTGGGGTCGATGCGGTAGTCCGGGATCCGCCGGTGGATCGCCTCGAGCGCGATCGAGAGCTCGATCCGAGCGAGATGCGAGCCCACGCAGCGGTGCGGCCCGGAACCGAAGGCGAGGTGCCGGTTCGGGCTCCGGTCGATGCGCACCGCGGTGGGGTCGGGGAACTCGCGACTGTCCCTATTGGCCGCACCCAGGATGATTAGCAGCTGATCGCCTGCCTTGAGTTGCAGACCGCCGATTTCAGTATCGCGAACGACGCGCCTGCCCATCGACACCGCGGACTCGAATCGAAGGATCTCCTCCACGGCACCCGGCAGCAGGTTGGGATCGTCGATCAGGCGCTGCCGCTCCGTGGGATCGTTCGCCAGGATCATCAGGCTCCACGCGAGACTGCCCTGAACGGTGTGCAGCCCGGCGATCAGCAGCAGGAAGAACGTCCGGCACAGCTCTTCATCGGTCAACGGACGCAAACCGTCCTCGGTTTCCAGCAGTGTGTTGACTATCGTCGCCGTGATGTCGTCGGAGTCTGGCCGCCCACGCCGATCCGATACCACCTGCGCGAAGTAGCCGAACATCTGCTGCGCCGCCTGGTGTCGTGCGACGAGATTGTCCTCTTCGCTCGCACCGGGCTTGCCGAACACCGCGATGTTGGTGGCCTCGGTGAACAGCGGTGCGTCCTCCAGTGGCCACCCCATCAGCGACAGAAACACCGCGGTCGGCAGCTCGTGGGCGAACTCCGAGATGAACTCAGCCGAACCACGGGTGGCGAAACGGTCGATGAGCCTGTTCACCGTCGATCGGATGTCCTGCTCGAGGGCCTTCATCCGGGTCGGGCTAAACAGCGGTTGAAGGAGGTGCCGGAACGCCGTGTGCTCCGGCGGATCCAGCTCGATCGGAATCAACGCTCCGTCTCCGATGTCGACCAAGTTGTTGGGATAGCTCGAGAACAACTCGGCATCTCGCAGAATGGCGTGCGCCTCGTGGTAGCCGGTCACGATCCAGTGCCCACCATGTGCGGTGGAGTACACAATCGGCCCCTTCTCCGCAAGCTCTGCGACCTTCTCGTTCAGCACGTCAACCTGGCCGGCGAGTGCGGGGTCGTAGATGTCGAAATCGGTTACGAGATGTTCGGGCGCACCGGCGACGCTCGTAGTCATGTGGACCTCTCCTCATCAACGGATTTCACAAACCTTAAGTCTTTAGGTGGCGGTGGTCAACATCACTGCCGACGGCCTTGACGCGGCGCGAAACGGGCCTCAGCCCGCCGCAACCCGCACCGGGATCGCGTTCATCTGCACCGTCCCGGACAGCGGGTCGAGCACTGAGCCATCAGTGAGGGTGTTGCTGTTGACCCCCGGCTTGAGCGCGGCGGTCCGCAGCCGGGCGTGGGGGTCGTCGTGCCCCCAGCCGTGGGGGAGCGAGACGACACCACAGGCGACCTCGTCGCTGACCAACACCGGGACCCGGATCTCGCCGACGGCAGAAGTGACGAGAGCCGTGCCGCCGTCGTCGAGTCCGTAGGTCGCGGCGTCGACGGGCGAGACTCGCAACGCCGATCGGTCCTTTCCCTTCGCCAGCGGCGTCACGTTGTGCAGCCACGAGTTCTTGGACCGCAGATCCCGGCGCCCGATCAGCAACAAGGTGCCAGGCTCGGACCGCGGCATCTCCACCCGGTCCAGGGCGTCGAGAATCATGGGCGGGGCCAGCTCGACGTTGCCCGACGGCGTGCGAATCACCTCGGCGAGCCGCGGCTCGAGCCCGCCGAAGTCCACCCCGTGCGGGTACTCCAGCAACCGCGACAGCGATAGCCCGGCGGGGTTGCGGCCGAACGCGTCGCCGTACGGGCCGGATCGGATTCGCAAGTCCAGCAGTCGTCGTGGGCCGCGCCCGGGCACGCCCGGGACGATCTCCGATTCGTCGGCGTCGAGGGTGCGCGCGATCGAGCGGGTGAGGCTGGCCGCAATCTCGTCGTCGATCTCGTCAGGATCGGCCTCCGGGCCGCGTCCCTCGTAGATCGCACATAGCCGCAGCAGGATTTCCCACTCCGAGAGCATTCCTGCCGGGATTGCGCGCGCGGGGGCGGAGAAGCGAGCGTAGTTGCGCTGGGCGAACTGGTAGAGCACCAGGTCGAAGTGGTCGCGGGTCAACGAGCCCGGCGGTGGGAGAATCACGTCGGCGTGGCGCGTGGTCTCGTTCAGGTAGGGGTCCACGCAGACCAGCGCGTCGAGTTCGGCCAGAGCGCGCTGCACTTCCGCAGAGTCCGGCAGCGAGCGGGCGATGTTGCCGCCGTACACCACGAGCCCGCGCACCCGGCCCTCGCCCGGGGTGAGGATCTCCTCGGCCAGCGCCGCGACCGGGAGCTCGCCGAGCACTTCGGGATATCCGCTGACCCGGGTCCGGAACCGGCCGACGGTGAATGGACGGGCCGGCCCGGTGACCTTGCGGGTGGTCGGCGATCCGGTGACCGGACGCGTGAAGAGGAGGCCGCCGGGGCGGTCCAGGTGCCCACACAGCACGTTGACGACCTGTAGCGCCCAGCAGGTCAGGGTGCCGTGCCGGTTGAGGGTGGTTCCGAGCCGACCGTAGACCGCGGCGCGATCAGTGATGGCGAGCTCGCGGGCGAGCCGGGTGATCGTGTCCGCGGGGATCCCGCAGACCTCGGCGACGGTGCCCGGCGCATACGCGGCGACGGCAGCCCGCAGTTCCGCGAGCCCGTTGACTCTGCCGTCCGCATCTCGCAGCCGGACCAGGTCCTCGGCGAACAGGGTGTGGAGGACGCCGAGGAGCAGGAACAGGTCTGTCCCCGGTCGCACCTGTAGGTGCTCGTCTGCCGCGGCGGCCGTCGCGGTGCGCGCCGGGTCGACGACGACGAGCCGCCCACCCCTCTCCCGAAGCGCCTTCAGCTTTCCCCGGTAGTCCGGTGCGGCGCCGAGGCTTCCGTTGGACACCAGCGGGTTTCCACCGATCACGACGAACAAGTCCGTGGTGGCGAGGTCCGGCACCGGGACACTGCTGGACTCGCCGAACAAGAGGGCAGCCGTCACGTATTGCGGCAACTGGTCCATCGTGGCCGGCGAGTAGTTCTGGATGCTGCCGAGCGACCGCGCGAGCCGACCCGCGAGCAGGGAGAAGGCCACGTTGTGACCGGTCGGGTTGCCGGTGTACGCGGCAACGGAGTTGCGGTCCTCGGCGAGCAGCGGCGACAGCAGCCGATCAGCCTCGGCAAACGCCTCCGGCCAGGAGGCCTCACACAGCTCGCCGTCGCGACGCACCAACGGTCGGGTGAGCCGGTCGGGGTCGTCGTCGACCGCGCCCAGCGAGGCCCCCTTGGGGCACAGGTAGCCCTTGCTGTATACGTCGGCGGCGTCGCCGCGCACCGACACGACCCGGTCAGCGGCGTCGAGCGTGACGGACAGGCCGCACATGGCCTCGCAGAGCGGGCAACCACGTTCGACGGTCCGCGTCGAAGTGTCGATGTGCGTTGTCATGTCCGTGATGACCGACCGCTCAATGGTTTTGGTAGACGGCCGGCCGCTTCTCGAGGAACGCTGTGACGGCCTCGCGGTGGTCCTTCGTCAGCGCACTGAGAATCTGCGTACGGTTTTCCAGTTCCACGGCACTGCGCAAGCTCGGTGTCTCCATGTTCGCCCACAACACGTCCTTGGTCATCCAGACGCCCAGTGGGCTGAACTCGGCGATCGCCGACGCCCGGTCGAGGGCGGCGTCGAGCAGCTCGTCGTCGGGCACCACGGCCGACACCAAGCCGATCCGCTCTGCCTCCTGCGCGTCCACTGAACCGCCGGTCAGCAGCAAGTCGGAAGCGCGGGAGAACCCGATCATTCGCGGTAACAGCCAGCTGACACCGACATCACAATTGCTGAGTCCACGTTTGATGAAGGACGCGTGGAAGACCGACGACGCCCCCGCCACGCGGATGTCACACATCAACGCCAGCGCCATTCCACCTCCGGCGGCGGCTCCGTTGACCGCGGCGATGATCGGAGCACGGACACGGCGGAATGCCTCGGTCAGATCAGCGATGTGCTTCTGCACGCGAAGCCCGGCCTGCGACCGTCCCTCGCCATCGTCGGGGTATCCGGGTGCGACGCCATACCCGCGCAGGTCCAGCCCCGCACAGAACGCCCGGCCGGCGCCGGTGAGCACGACCGCACGAATCCGCGAGTCGTCGCGGATCTCGCGGGCCAGTTCATGCAGGCCCTCGATGAGGTCAGCGTTCATCGAATTGAGCGCCTCCGGGCGGTTCAGCCGGACCAGCAGGATGTTCGGCCTTGGCTCGTCGGTCTCGATCACTGGCGTCGTCATGCCCGTCCTCTCAGTCCGTTATTTGGCACCAGGTGCCACCAGCCGGTCGGTCCATGCGACGCGTGCGAGCTCGCTGAGCCTGCGGTGGTCGAGCTTTCCGTTTGGCAGGCGGTCCATCGAGCTGACGAAGGCGAACAGCTTCGGGACTTTGTAGCCGGCGAGGAAACCGCGGGTGTGTCGCTCGAGATCCTCGGCGGTCGGCGCCGCTGCACTCCCCCGCTCGACCAGCGCCACGATCGACTGGCCGAATCGTTCGTCGGGTACGCCGAGCACCGCGACGTCGACGACGCCGGGGTGCTGTTTGAGCGCCTGTTCGACCTCTTCGGGGAACACCTTTTCGCCACCGGTGTTGATGCACGACGAGCCGCGCCCAAGCAACCTGATGCGGCCGTCGGCCTCGAGGAGCGCCATGTCACCGGGCGTGGACCAACGGCGCCCAGCGGCCTCCACGAACACCGCCGCGGTCTTCTCCGGGTCGTTGAGATAGCCGACCGGTAGCCAGCCGGTCACCGCAAGCCGCCCGGCGCGGCCGTCGCCCGGTGTGGCCAGCGTGCCGTCGTCGTGCAGCACGGCGGCCCGGTCCGACGGCATGAACGTCGCGGTATCGGCGACCTCGCCGGCCGTCGAGCTGGTCGAGGCGATCGCGGAGGCCTCGGAGGAGCCGAGCCCGTCGAGCATCCGCGCTTTGGGCATGTGCCGTAACAGGGCCTTCTTTACCGGCGCGCTCCACATGACCCCCGAGGACATGACCACACGGAGGTGTGCGAGGTCCCACCTGTCCGGAAACTCGTCGAGTTTGTCCAGCAGTGGACGGGAGAAGGCGTCCCCGACGATTGCCAGCGACTTGACCCCAAGCCGGTCGGCGGTGTCCAGTAACAGCTCGGGGTCATAGCTGATCGACGGCAAGGTGACGAGGGTGTCCCCGCTGAGTAGCTCGCTGATGGCGTAGAACAACCCGAAGCCGTGCATGAGCGGGGCGGCGAGAAGGGCCCGCACGCCGGGTTGCCGGGCACCGGCGATCGTGTCCATCTCCCCCACGGGTGCGCAGTCGGGAAACGGGCGTGCGGCAATCGAGTTCAGCAGCGACAGCAGCTCGGCCTGCCTCCACATGACCCCCTTCGGGCGCCCGGTGGTCCCCCCGGTGTAAATCAGCACTAGCGAGTCGCCGTCCCCCGATCCGGGCGCAAGCGCCTCGGACCCCTCGAGCGCGGCCTCGTACGCCATGATTCCCGCGCGCGGCTGGGCGGCGCCGCCGACCTCGATCCAGGCTCGAACATCGGGCATGCGGTCGCGCACCCGATCGACCCGGTCGGCGAAGGAGGCGTCGAACACCACCGCCCGGACGTCGGCGTCGCGCCAGACCTCGACGATCTCGTCGTCGACGTAACGGTAATTGGTGTTCATCGGCGCCAGTCGCGCCTTCGAAGCCGCGAGAAACGACTCGATGTACTCCGGGCAGTTCGCCATGTACTGGGCGACCACGTCGCCGGGCTCCAGCCCGGCGTCACGCAGCGCGGCGCCCAGCCGCGCGGCGCGGCCATCGAGTTCGGACCACGACAGCTCGCGATCACCGTGCACCATCGCCGTCGCGTCGGGCCAGGCCCGCGCGATCGACTCGAAGACGGTCGAAAAGTTCCAGTTGGTCACGTCAGTGGGTCCTTACAGGGTCGCTTCGGAGCCGAACACGGTGGCGCTCACCAGGGGTGCCATCGGTCCGCCGATCAACAACGACACATCGGCGCCGACGACCTGGTTGGACGACGATCCACGAATCTGCCGAACGGCTTCGACCACCAGCCCGATGCCGTGCACGAATCCTTCGGCGATGTTGCCGCCTGCGGTGTTCACCGGAAATTTCCCGTCCGGGGCCAAAAGGTTTGCCACCGTCATGAATTCGCCTGCTGCGGCACCGGGGGGACATAGACCGAAGTCGATGAGCGACGCCACGGCGGGGCCACTGAAATTTTCGTAGACCTGCACGACGTCGACGTCGTCGGCTTTGACCGCGGCCGAGTCCCACAACCGGGCCACCATGTCGGGATGAAAACCGGCGCTGGTGTAGTGCTCTTCATTCTCCAGCGACTCAGTCCAGTTCGGGCCCGAGCCCTGCACGCCGGACAGCACGTATGCCGGGGGCGACGCGCACTCCCGGGCGCGCTCGGCGGAAACGACGAGAACCGCACTGGCGGCGTCGTTCTCACGCGAGCAGTCATACAGCCGCAATGGCTCGCTCACCCATCGCGCGTCGGCATAGCGCTCGCGATCGAGCGGACTGCCGTACGCGATAGCGCCGGGATTCTGCTGGGCATGTTGATAGGACGCCATCACCAGTGCTTCCATCGCCGACGGCGGAACCCCGTCGACCTCCAGCATCCGTTGGGTACGCAGCGCGCAGATCTGGGCGGGCGCGACGGCACCGTGCGCGGTGAGCAGCGGGGGGAAGTGTCCCTTGCCGTAGCTTCCGCGCCCGTCGTCGGCCTCGGTGATACCTCGGTAGACGAGGACGCATTCGGCCTGTCCAGTGGCCACCGCTGCGGCCGCAGCATTCACCGCGGCGGCGACGCCGCCACCACCGCCACCCCACACCATCGTTGACCAGCGGATCTCCCGCACACCCAGTGATCCGCCAACGACCAGACCTTCGGTCCTGTCGTTGGCGTAGGAAGCGAACCCGTCCACCTGGCGCGGATCCACCCCGGCATCGGCGCATGCCGCGAGAGTCGCCTGAAGAATGAGCTCCAACGCCGAGTACTCGCTGGTTCCCCGCTTGCGGTACGGCGTGCTGCCAATACCCACCACCGCGGCCTTGCCGCGCAACGTCCGGTTCGCACTCATCGCAGGGTCGGCCCTTCGATCTGAATTCTCACGTCAACCGCCACCGCAGCATCGGCCAGCCGCCGGGGCTAGGCGCCGCCTCGATCTCCCCGTGGACACCCTGGCCGATCTTCGGATCTACGCCATCGGCATCCAGCAGCACCCCGAGGAGCCGCCGACCGCCGGCGTGGGGAAGTTCCACCAAGATCGTCACGAACGGCAGGTGACCGGAGAACTCGGGGGCGAATGGCAGCCATGTGCGCATCCAGGAGAAGACCGTGCCGGTCAAGGCCACCGATGTCCACGTGGAGGCAAAGCTGTGACAGCGTGGGCAGATCGGCCGCGGCGGCCAGATCCAGTTCGCACAATCGTCGCACTGCTGCATCCGCAACTCGTTGTCGCGCAAGCCTTCCCAGTACGGGGTGTCCCGGCCGTCCTCGGCTGGCCCCGTGTCGGCCATCGGCGGCGGCGTATCCGGCAGATTGCGGACGTCATTGACGACCCACCCTTTGGCAATCTTGATCCACCGTGCGCGCAACAGGGTCTCGGTCCCGTCGGCGGCGGTGTAGCAGGTGACCGCCGCGATCAGCCCATCGCTGTCGGGGGCGATGTGCAGTAACTGCGAGGACACCAGGTTTGGTGGCAACTTCGCCGACTTGATCAACTGTCCGATGCGGTCGGGCCGGAAGTCGTCGAGGACCTGCCGGTTGTTGCCGGCAACGGTCGCGCGACTGTGTTCCTTCACGAAATCGACGAGATCGGATGGGACGCCTTCGGCCACTGTCTCCGGCATGTTGTCGTGCTCCCTCACACCGCGATCAGCTTCTGGACTTCCCGCCGGAACACCTGGTTGCCCACCTCGTTGCGGCCGTAGAGCATTGGCCCGGCGTCCGCACTGGACACTGCGAGTTGCGTATTGCGCAGCAACGGGAAGTCTTCCTCGACCAGCACGTCGATGAGGATCTGCCAATTCTTCTCCCACCGTTTGGTCCATTGCTCCGCGCTGAAGCGGGTGCCGTCAACCGGGGGCACGATGACGCGCATCTCCATGCGACACAGGCCTGGTTCCACCGGGTGCGGCCGGAAGGTGAGCAGCTCGAAATGGTCATCGGGCAACCGCAGCAACGTGCTGTTCGGACCGAGAAAGTGCGACTCGGTGACATGCGCGGCGAGGCTGATGTCGCCGGGGTCCTCGTCGATCCAGCGGTCGATGGTCTTGCGTGCCGCCAACCACCGGGCGTGTCGACCGAAATCCTGGAAATCAAGCACGTTGGTGTGGACGATCTTTCCGGCCGTGTTGGGATGGGCGTACTGAATGTGATAGCCGTCGACGAAGGCGTCTTGCATCACCTTCCAGTTCACCGGCTCGTCGAAACCTCCCGACCGGAAGGACACGAGTTCGTCGAGGTGGTAGCCCTTGAGAATGTCGTCCATGTCGGGACCGAGCCAGTCCGCGACGTCGATGTCGGCGTCGACCGAATCGACCACCCAGATGAACCCGTGCCGCTCCTGCGCGGGCAGCTCGAGCAAACCGAATTTCGACTTGTCGAAATCTCCGACGGTCTCTTCCCGAGTGATCGTCCTAAGTGCGCCGGTGGTGTCGTACGACCAGCGGTGGTAGCCACACGAGAACAGTCGGCACTTGCCACTTGGCTGTTCCTCGAGCAATGCGCCGCGGTGCCGGCACTGGTTCACGAACGCCTTCACGCTACCGTCGGGCTGACGCACCACGATCATCCTGTTCCGCGGCATCTGCAGAGTGATGAAATCGTTTGGCTGCGGGATCTCCGATCCGTGAGCGACGATCGAGGGAACCCTGCCAAAGATCAGGTTCCGTTCCCGCGCAGCAATCTCCGGGTCGGTGTACTCCTCCGGACCAAACCCCATCGTGCCCGGGAACTGGTCGGTCGTCTCATCACGCAGGTGTGTGAGCAAACGGCGGATACGCTTCTCGCGTTCGGTGTCGTACTCGACCATGGCTGCCTCCTTAGTTCGTATACGCACTTTACCTTATGTAGATAGGTTTTAGGCGTGGTCTAATGTGGGCGCTGGAAACTGGTAGCAGACGTCGGTTTGATCGTGGTGGAACCCCACCGCCCGGCAGTGCCGGATGAGGTCGTCCCCACCGGCATCGATGAGCATCTCCACCTCGCCCAGCCCGGCATCGGACAGGTGCCGCAATGCTCCGCCGAGCAGGGCGCGGGTTACCGTCGTCCGGTTCGCTGAGGGGCCCACCACGACGGTGCGCACTGCGCCCAACCATCCGTTCACTTGCCCGTCGAGCGCCATCTTGGAAACCTCGATGAATCCGGCGACGCCAGGTGTCCGATCTCGGGCCACCAGTACGTCCGTCGCCGTTGCGGGGTCGAACGCCGCCCGAGCCACCCGGGCAAGCTCCGCGACGCTAACGCCGTCACCGTCCTGGCTCATCGGCTCGACCCGAATATCGGAAGTCTCGTCGGCGGGCGGCACCGGATCTCTTCGTGTGAGCGGCCGGATGAGCCGGAACAGCACGCGTTCTTCGCCGGCCTCGAAGCGCATGGCCATTCGATCAGCGGCTGGATGCGAGCCGCGCGCCCAGATTCGCAGGCTCTTGGCACCGGTGCCGGCCCAACCGTCGGCCGACGCGATGTCCAGACCGAGCCTTTCGACCAGCTGCGTGCCGACCCCCCGGCTACGAAAGTCGGGGTGAACGGTGAACTCGACTGTTCCCGTGCCGGTTTCGTCGACCGCGAGTCGCAGAAACGCCACGACGACACCCGGTGGGTGGCTCTCCACCGAACCGACCTCAGGCGACATTCTTGTGACGAGTTCCCGGGTAGTCACCACCGCAGGCGGATCGCTAAGTCCAACCGGTGGCGCGGTCGTCGAGAAACCCTGTTCCGCGTCGAATGTCGCGGCGGCCTTGAGCAAATCACAGACCTCGGGATCGTTGTGAAATGAGTCGCCCCACTCATAAGTGAGCATGGCCCACCTTGGTCAACTCCGATGTTGACGTCGATGAGTCCAACCAGCCGGTGCCATCGGCGCGTACCGCGATCGCAGCGCCGGCGATGTCCTCGCTGACAAGCGTTGTGAGCTGATCGGGCTCGCGGGTGACCGCGAACGTACGGGCACCGTCCGGCGTGCGTACAGCGAGGAATCCGGCTTCTGGCTTGCCCTGGCGGTCGTGAGCGACCGTCCACGACTCCAGCGCGCCGGTCCCCTCCCAGACGTCCAGGGCGACCGTGGTGAGTTCGCGGTCGACCTCGGCCTGAACATCTGCCCAGCGAAACCCATTGGGAGGTGGTTGGGTGCCGTACAGCCCGATCGAGTGCTTGGTCAGGTACCCGCCGTTGGCGGTGATCAGCCCGAGCCCTGGCTTCTCGCGCAGCGCCGTCGCCATGGTGGCGATGGAGTGGGTGACGTAGTTGTTCCATGGGCCGCCTGCGAAGGTCAGGCCGCCGGTCACCGTGAGTGGGCGAGCCGGATCGTCGAGGGGCAGGCCTAGTTCGCCGGCCGCTACCTGAACCGCGCTGGGGAAACACGAGTAGAGGTCCACCAGATCGACGTCATCGAGGCCAACATCGGCCAGTTCCAGTACATTTCGGCCCGCGATCCTGATCGCGGGCGAGCGGTGTAACGCCGCCCGCGCGGCGATGGCGTAAGTGTCGTCAGCCTCCGTCGCGGCCCACGGGAAGATCCACTTATCGCGCGGCACCCCGGCCCGGGCGGCGGCAGCAGCCGAACACACCAGCACAGCCGCGCCCTGCTCAACCATGTTGTTCGAGTTCATCAGCTTCGGATAGGGCCAGCAGATCCACCGGTTCGACGGCGCCGGTGTGGCGATCTCCTCAGCCGTGTGGACGCGTTGGGTCCACGCGTTCGGGTTGCTGGCAGCGACCTCGCTGAACTGGGACCAGAGTGCTCCGCTGTAGGCGAGTTGCTCCGAGACCGAGCGGCCGGCCGCGATCCGTAGCGCCTGCTCGAACAGCGGGTAGACCGCCGTGGGGCGGTCGAGACCGATCCGCAGCTCGGCGGCGCCGAGAAGAGGCCGGGTGGATCCCAGGCGCGGCGCCGCAGGCACAGACTCGTCCTGCATTGTCCAGTCCGGGCGTTCACCAACCGAACGCAACCGCATCCGGGTCCGCCAGGCCTCGGCCCCTCCGACCAGCACGACCTCGGCGCGCCCGGCGGCGATGTCCTGGGCAGCTCGACCGACCAGCGCCTGGGGGTTGTTGCCGCCATCGACGCTGTAGGCGCTGTGCCTCGGTTGGGCACCCACGAGGTGCGCGACGAGGGCTCCTGGGTCCCTGTATCGCCAGGAAAGCATGGCCACCAGACGGACCGAGTCGATCGCCGCCAACAAACCGACGCCGCCGGAATCGGTGTCGGCGGCGCTCGCGGCGGCAGCGATAAGCCCCACCGGCTCCAATTCACCCTCGCGCTGGTTGACCTGGCCGGCACCGACCAGCACCGGTGTGCGCGGGTCGAGTGTCATCCGCTCATTCCTCCACTCAACTCGTTGTCGCGCTCAACCGACCGGGCCCAACCCAAAGAACCGCGCGGCGAGCGATCTCGGCGGGACAGCACGGGACGGTGTCGAGCTCGACGGGCTGTCAGATCTGTCCGCGTGCTGGACAGCTACGAACATGCCGGTCGAGCGACTCTATTAACCTAATTGCTTGAGATTTAGCCGTCAAGTCCGGGCAGTTGGTGCGGCGGCGGATAGGCGGGGGCGCACTCGCTCCGTATCACCCCGACAAGGGCTGCACCGTTAGTGCACCTCGCTCGGTGTGGTCGCGAGTGCCCGCGGCCGGCTTCTGATCGCTCCGCGAGAAGACGCCCGAAGCAACATGCATCAAATCTATAGCCATAAGGTAATCTGATTGGCGATTGCTTTCCGCCTGTTCGGCGAAGGCGTCGCGCGAGGAGAGAGGACGGCGCCATGCGTGGCGACACGCCGGTAGAAGACGAGATCGACACTGAGATTGTCCTCAGGGAGGACGTCGCCGACGGTGTCATCCGTCTGGTTCTGCGGCCGTACCCGAGTGGCGATTTTCCTGCGTGGCAGCCGGGCGCACACATCGACGTGCTTCTGGACGACAGCCTGGTTCGACAATATTCGCTATGCGGTGATCACGCGGACCGGTCAGTGTTCGAAATCGCCGTGTTGCGTGAGCCATTGGGCCGCGGCGGCTCTGCGTTCGTGCACGACAAGCTTGCGGAGGGCGACCGGGTGCGGATCCGCGGGCCGCGGAACCATTTCCAGCTCGTGGAGGCCCCCGAATACGTGTTCGTGGCCGGTGGTATTGGGATCACGCCTCTCCTTCCGATGATGCGGCAGGTAGCGCGGTCTGACGTGCCATGGCGACTTGTCTACGGTGGTCGATCGCGCTCGTCGATGGCGTTTCGCGAGGAACTCGTGTGCTGGTACGGGGACAGGGTGAGCATCCAGCCGCAGGACGAGGTCGGTCTCCTCGATCTTCGGACCGAGGTCGGCTCGCCGCGTGCGGACGTAGCCATCTACTGCTGTGGACCCGAGCCGCTGCTGCTGGCGATCGAACGACAATGCCAGGAGTGGCCAACGGGTTGCCTGCACATCGAACGTTTCGCTCCGAAGCTCCAGCAATCCGTGGACGCGCCAGCGTCGTTCGAGGTCGAACTCGCGCGGACCGGCCGGACGCTGACGGTCCCGGAGAACCGCACAATCGTGGACGTCTTGGAGGAGGCCGGCGTTGACGTGCCGGTGTCCTGCATGGAGGGCACCTGCGGCACGTGTGAGACGGCCGTCCTCGACGGAATACCTGACCACCGGGATTCGATCCTGACCGATGCGGAGCGCGCCGCGAACGACGTCGTATTCGTCTGCGTCTCCCGTAGCCGCACCCCCACGCTGCGGCTCGATCGCTGACCGGCAGACGTCCGGATCCCTGCCTTGATCGCCGGCGCAACAGTATGGGGCCGCCCGGTACTTCGGAGCTGCCCAGCGCTACCGGTGATTAGCCCCTGACGCAGGTCTACCCCCCGCTCGGGGCCAAGTAGACGGACTTGAGCGTGAGGTAGGGAGCTAGGCCCTCCGGGCCTAGTTCGCGCCCAAGCCCGCTGGCCTTCACCCCGCCGAACGGGCCGACGACATCAGTCGCGTAATGGTTGACGCCCACGGTGCCGGTCTCGATCCGCGCTGCCAGCGCCATACCGCGTTGCTCGTCGGACGTCCAGACGGACCCGCCGAGCCCGTACTCGGAGTCGTTGGCGATCGCGACGGCTTCGTCCTCGTCCTCGAACGGGATGACGCAGAGCACGGGCCCAAAGATCTCCTCGCGAGCGATAACCGAGGCGTTATCGACGTCACAGAACACAGTCGGCTCCACGAACCAGCCGGCCGACAGGTGGGCCGGGGTCGAGCCGCCCGTGGTCAGGCGTGCGCCCGAGCTCCGGCCTACTTCGACGTACCCGAGAACCCGCTGGCGCTGTGCGGCGCTCACCAACGGCCCGATCTGTGTGGCCCTGTCCAAGGGGTCCCCCACGCGTAACCCGCGCACCGTGTCGGTGATGGCGTCCACCACCTCGGCGTACCGCGACCGAGGTGCGAGGATCCGGGTACCCGCGTGACATGTCTGTCCGTTGTTTGGCAGACACACCTCCGGAAGTGCATCGAGAAAGTGGCCGAGCTCGACGTCCTCGCACACGATTGCGGCTGACTTGCCGCCGAGTTCGAGCGTCACCGGCCGCAGCAGCCGCCCGCAGATTTCGCCGATGTTCCGACCCGCCGCTGTCGACCCGGTGAATGCCACCTTGTCCACGTCTGGATGGGCAACGAGGTACGCGCCGACCTCGCGGTCACCAGGCACGATGTTGAGCACACCAGGGGGCAGTCCTGCCTCCACCGCCGCGTCAGCGAACACGAAAGCGTCGAGCGCTGTCTCCGGCGCTGGCTTGAGGACTACCGTGCAACCGGCCGCCAGCGCTGGGCCGAGTTTCATAGCTGCCAACGCCTGCGGATAGTTCCACGGCGTGATCGCGGCCACCACCCCGATGGGCTCACGGAGCACGCGCACGTCAGCCATGGCTCCGGGCCGATGGTCGAACAGGCTCGCGCTTTCGACCAGATTTGCGTAGTACTCGAGCATGATCATCGGGCCGTAGCCGTTCACCCCAAGCGAGAACGAGCGCGGCATCCCGTTCTCCCGACTCACCAGCTCGGCCGTAGTTTTCGCTTTCGCCTTCAACGCGGCGGCGAACCGCCGTAGCGCCTCGGCCCGGCCGGTCGGCGACAGCTGCGCCCATGGCCCACGAAGAGCCCGGCGAGCGGCAGCGACTGCGGCATCGATATCAGCGGGCCGGGCCATTGGTGCTGTGGCGAACGCCTTTTCAGTGGCGGCTTCGACGACCTCAACTCGCTCTGGCGTATGAACCCAGTCCCCATCGATGAACAGCGAGTCCCTGTCCAGTCCTACGGTCACCGAATCCACCGCTGCACCCATGCCGCTCCTCCGCTTGGCTCCGCATCTCTTACCTTAAGACATTAGGTTATAGGGATCCGTAACTGGTGGCAAGAAGCGCCGCGGTCTGCGACGCGAAGCCCGACCTTCTGACCGGATCCGTGGACCACCGATCTCGATGACGTCGCCCGGTTTCGACATCGCCACGTACACGGATGGATCCACCTCGACCCTCAGGTCTCGTTGCACCGCCACCGACAACGCCGACTGATCTTTCTCGTCCCCACGCAGGGAGTACTGCCGGACCACTCCATCGTCGAGTACCAAGTCGATGTGCGAACCGGGCGCCCACTGCGGAGCTGGTTGATCATCGACGCGCGACAGACGAAGGCCAACTACCCCATCCGCGATGCTGTTCTTGCTGACGACCTTCATCGACAGAGGGCGGGTTTCGCTTACTTTCCCGGCCACTGGTTCACCTCATATCCTCCAGCGTCTGGCATTTGCTGTACGGCCGACTAAGTCGGTCCAACCTGTCACATGCAGGGTTTCAGGCAGGCGCCCAAGCCAGGCCGCCGTCGACCTTGATAACGGCACCTGTAGTGAAGCTGGAGTCGGAGCTGGTCAGGTATCGGACCGCGCCTACGATCTCGGAGGGCTCCCCGATGCGCCCGAGTGCAGCGGCTTCGCCTCGTGCGAACATGTCCTTGCCCCATGCC
>Ga0075420_100002392_pt1 | contig 16230 bp, 14 predicted proteins | sample SoiMetdeltSBSDD4_FD_75296 | JGI IMG/M metagenome (GOLD analysis project Ga0075420, IMG submission 75296) | Bulk soil microbial communities from a Populus tree surrounding site in Tennessee, USA - Soil MetaG P. deltoides SBSDD4 | ecosystem: Environmental > Terrestrial > Soil > Tree plantation... | reverse complement strand
TGCGGCGTCGACGCCGGTCTCCAGTTTCTCCACCTCAGCTAGCACCCGGTGTCCGGTCACGCCAACGCTGACCATACACGCTCCTTTGTTCCCGCTCGGCCCGTGTGGCCGCTGCTCGCGTCGGCGCCGGCCGCCCCGACGCGGATCCCGCCCCGCACACGAAGCCATACGTATCGAGGTGGCAAGGTCCGCTCTCACAGGTCCCAGAGGCCGGACGCCGTGCGGCCGGCGCCGGCCGCTGCCGACGCCGTCGTGTTGGGGTGCTGCCCGGGAACGTGTGAAAAGGATCGTTGCTGGCGCAAGCGTACCGCCAGGATGGCTGGACCGTCTTCGTCGTCGCACAAGAGGAAGCAGTCGAAGCGCTCGCCGCCACCCGCGAGCGCGGCGTTCGTGTGCTCATCGGGGACGCCGCCGATCCTGCCATGCAGTGGCGCGGGCGCTCTCGGTGGAGCAGCGCCGCCGGATGGCCTGACCCGTTGACAGCCAGCGACTTTGAGCAGACGTTGTCTCAACGTCGCTACCGAGGGTTCCCTGGACGTATACTCGAACTGACTCAGACTGGGCAGGTCAAATTGTGAGCACCAAAGAGACAGTCCGCGCGCTTCTCGACCGACTGCCCGAAGATTGCACCCTCGATGACGTGCTGTACCACCTGTACGTGATTCAGGCGGTCGAACGGGGTTTGGCAGACGTAGAGGCCGGCCGAACCTTGTCCCACGAGCAAGTAGCTGAGAAGCTGCGACGCAAATGGCTGCTCGGTTCCGGCCGGTAATCTGGACAGATAGCGCAAGCGCCGCGCTGGACGAGGTGGTCGAGTACATCTCGCAGAATTCGCCGCAGGCTGGTATCGATTTCCTCGAACGAGCGCTGGGCGTTGCAGATAGCCTCTCGATACTGTCCGAACGAGGACGTGTCGTTCCTGAGGTCGGCGATCGGACACTGCGAGAATTGTTCGTTCACCACTACCGATTGCTCTATCGGGTCGAAGACACGCGGATCGTCGTGATCGGGTTCCTCCACGGCGCTCGTGACTTCACAACTTGGCGCCGCGAACAAGAGGCGTTGTGAGCAGGACCGTTTCGCGGTGGGTCAGGACCCCCATGATGAACGAGCCAAAGGTCTTCATCTCCTACGCGCACGACGATGCCGAGTGGGTCCGTCGGTTCGCCGAAGCCCTGCGGCGATCACGATGGTGGGCCTGGACGACGATGCGGGTTCAACCCACCGCCAAACCCCAAAACTTGAAACGCAAACCCCCGCTAGCGCCCTGGGCCGTAGACCAGCGCCTCCTTGACGACCACGCCGGGCGGCAGCGACGCGATCTGGACGACGGCCTGCGCGACGTCCGCGCCCCTGAGCATCTTCGACGCGTCCCACTCGCCGCTTTGCATTCTCGGTTCGTGCTCCCAGAACGTCGTGTCCATGCCGCCGGGGAAGACCGTCGTCACTCCGATGCCCTCCGGCCCAAGCTCGACGGCCAGGCAGGCGCCGAGGCCCCGCACCGCCCACTTCGAGGAGGAGTAGACCGACTCGCCGACGATGCCGCGCTTGGCGGCGATCGAGGCGATGTTGATGAGGTGGCCTCTCTTCTTCGGGAGCATCACCTGGGCTGCCTCGCGGCAGACCAGGTAGAGCCCGCGCACGTTGACGTTGTAGACCCGGTCCAGCTCGGCGATCGGGGTGTCGACGATCGGTCCGTAGTAGTAGACGCCGGCACTGTTGACGACGGTGTAGAGTTGGCCCCACTTCGCGATGATCTCGCCGACGGTTGCGGCGACCTGCGCCTCGTCCGTGACGTCGCTCCGGATGGCGAGGCAGTCGCCGGCGATCTCGGCCACGTCGGCGCGGGTCGTCTCCAGTCGCTCGGCGTGGGTGTCGACGATCGCCACCTTCGCGCCCAGCGGCGCCGATTGCAGCGCGATCTCGCGACCGAGGCCGCTCGCGCCGCCCGTGATGAAGATCACGCGCCCGTTGAGCCAGCTCATCGCCTTCTCCGTTCGTGCGGGGAGGATCAGGGGTACCGGGCGGGATGGTAGCACGCCTCCGAGCAGCCGCTCCGGGCGTGCGCGTCCGGGCCTCCGAGGCGACGGGGGGTCCGACTCGCTCGCGCTCGCGGTGCGGTCGTACCCGTCACGGTCGGGCGGGCGGGCGCCGGGGCCGGGGTGTTACGGCCGGCGGGGCGCCCCGAGGCGCGGGTCGATCGCGTCACGGACGGCGTCGCCCAACAGGTAGAGCGACAGCACCGTCACGAAGATCAGCGTGCCCGGCCCCCAGACCAGCCAGGGCGCCCGCCCTAGCGCGCCGACGGCGTTCGTCAGCATGTTCCCCCACGAGGCGGTGGGCGGCATGATCCCGAGCCCCAGGAACGAGAGCGACGACTCCGTCAGGATCATCGCGCCGACGTCGATCGCGGCCAGCGTGACCACCAGCGGCAGCAGGTTCGGCAGCAGGTGCCGGCGCATCAGGCGCCAGTCCGAGGCTCCCGTCGCGCGGGCCGCGTTGACGAACTCGCGCTCGCGCAGTGAGAGCGTCTGGCCCCGCACGAAGAGGGCGGTGCCCGGCCAGGAGATCAGTCCCAGCACGCAGACCAGCACCCAGGGGCCCGGCTGGAAGAGGACCGCCACCAGCAACAGCAAGAACAAGGACGGCACCGAGCGGAAGGTGCTGGCCAGCCATTGTAGCGCGTCGTCGACCGGGCCGCGGTAGTAGCCGGCCGCCAGCCCGAGCAGCACGCCGACCGTCAGGTTGACGGCCGCGGCGCCCAGGCCAACCGCCAACGAGATCCGCGCGGCGTACAGCAGCCGCACGATCTGGCTCCGGCCCAGCTCGTCGGCGCCCAGCCAGAGGGCCGGGTTCGCGAGGTCCGGCCGGGCGTACGCCGCCCGGAGGTTCTGCTCGGTCGGGCCGACGCCGAAGACCGATGCCGAGAGCCAGTCGGCGGCGAGGCCCAGCAGCCCGAGCGTCAGCAGGACGCTCACGGCCACCACCGTGAGCGGGCTCCGGCGGAGCTGCGCCACGACGCTCGGGCGCCGGTCCCGGATCTCGGGCGCACGGCCCTGGACCCGCGCGACGGGGAACCGGACGACCTGTCCCGCGCCCCCGCGCAGGTGCAGGGGGACGGACTCGGGGGCGCCGTGCAGCGGGTTGTTGACGGCCATCAGGTTCGGCTCACGCGGGGATCGACGACCCCGTAGACGACGTCGCGGATCAGGTAGCTCAGCAAGAGCAGAGCGCTGGTCAGGACGACGACGCCCATGATGACGGGGTAGTCCTTCGCGCGGGCCGCCTCGAAGGTCAGCCGGCCCATGCCCGGCCAGGCGAAGACGTGCTCCACCACCAGCGAGCCGGAGACCAGCGTCGCGAGGATCCCGCCGAGCGCCGTGATGACCGGCAGCAGGGCGTTGCGCAGCACGTGCGCCAGCGCGACGGTCCGCGCGTGTAGCCCCTTGGCGCGGGCCGTGCGGACGTAGTCCTGGGCCAGCACGTCCAGCACCTCGGTGCGGAGGTAGCGGGTGTAGTTGGCGATGCCGGCCAGGCTGAGCGTGAGGACCGGCCCGACGAGGTGGGCCAGCCGGTCCCCGAGATCCCAGTCGTGCGCGCCGATCGTCAGCATCCCGCCGACCGGGAAGAACCGGAGCTGGACGGCGAAGGTCAGGACGAAGAGCAGGCCCAGCCAGAACGGCGGGATGGCGTGACCGGCCACGCTCAGGATCCGGATCGCCTGGTCCACCACGGATCCCCGCCGGAGCGCCGCCAGCGTCCCGAGCGGCACCCCGACCAGCAGCGCCACCAGCAGCGCCAGCCCGGAGAGCTGGAGCGTATTCGGCAGCGTTGCGCCGATCATCTGGGCGACCGGCCGCTTGTAGAGCAGCGACTGTCCGAGGTCACCGGAGAGCATCCGCCCGAGCCAGCGCAGGTACTGCTGGGGGATCGGCTCGTCGACGCCGTACGCCACGCGCACGGCCGCGAGGTCGGCGGCGGTCATCTCGGCGGTGCCGGCGACCATCAGCGAGACCGGATCGCCCGGCGCCAGCCGGACCAGGGTAAAGGTCAGGATGGTGATGCCGAAGAGGGTGAGGACGGCCTGGATCAGCCGCCGGAGGATGAATCGTGTCATCGGATGAGATCCTCCCCTCCCCCGCGCACGGGGGAGGGGCCGGGGGTGGGGGACACCGTTACGGCTTGACCCACCACTGCTCGACGTTCCAGAGGTAGCCATTCTGGACGTTCGGGAACGGCCCGGGAGCGACGCCCTGGAACTTCTTGTTGACGAACAGCAGCGTGTTGACGGCGAACCCGAAGTTGTACGGCTGGTCCTGGCTCAACTGGGTGTTGAACGCCTTGTAGGCGGCCAGCCGATCCTCCCTCGCGCAGGAGGTCCGGCCCGTCTCGACGGCCCGGTCCACGACCTCGTTCTGGTAGCCCACCTGGTTCTGCCCGGACCTGATCTGGCTGGAGTGCCAGACCCCGTAGGCGTCCGGGTCCACCCCCTGCGACCAGCCCAGGATCGCCGCGTCATAGTCGTGGCCGCCGCGCTCGCCGTAGACGGCGTCCTTCGACTTGCCGACCCGCTCGTTCAGCGCCTCGAACGCCTCGGTGCGCGGGGTGACCTCGACGCCGATCTGGCGGTACTGCTCGGTGGCGACCTGGAGCAGCGTCTCGCGGATCTTGTTGCCGGAGTTCGTGTACATCGTGAAGGCGAGCCGCTGGCCGTCCTTCTCGTAGATGCCGTCAGCGCCCGGCTTCCAGCCCTCGGCCTCGATCATCTGGCGGGCCCTGGCCGGGTCGTACGGGTACTCGACGAGCGCCGAGCGCTCGTACGCCCAGGAGACCGGCGGGGTGTGGGCGTACACCTTCTGGCCCTGGCCCAGCAGGACCGAGTCGATCACCGCCTGGGTGTCCAGGCCGTGCGCGAGCGCCCGGCGGATGTTGGCGTTCTGGAAGAACTCCTTGCCGCCGCGGAGCTGGTTCCAGGCGATGTAGGTGTAGCCGGGCGCGAGGTAGGAGAAGTAGGCCAGGTGGTCGCTCTGCTGCAGCCCTTCGACGTCCTTCGGCTCGACGCGGGCGGCGTCGATCTCGCCGGTCTTGAGGGCAGCGGCCAGGGTGGTGGTGTCGGGGTGGACCTTGTAGACCCACTCGTCCAGGTAGGGGCCGCCGAACGCGAACCGCTCATTCTTCTTCATGATGATGCGGTCGTTCGGGCGCCACTCGGAGAAGATGAACGGGCCGGTGCCGACGGTCGGGGCGTTGTTCTCCTCCGCCTCGTCGATGTTCTTGCTGGCGTCCTGGCCGTCCATGTACTTGCCGAAGACGTGGCGCGGGATCATCCCGAACAGGCCGATCTCGGTGATGGCCGGGCAGAACGCCTTCTCCAGGCGGATCGTCACGACGTTGTCCTGGACCGAGATCCCCTCGATGGTGCTTGCCTTGCCCTCACCGTACGCGCGCGCCCCGACGATGTCCTGGAAGATGCTCTTGCGGACCGTCTTCTTGCTCCGCATCACGGCCTCGGCGGTCGCCTTGACGTCGTCGCCGGTGAACGGCGTGCCGTCGCTCCAGGTCACGCCCGGGCGCAGCCAGAACGTCAGGCGCTGGCCATCCGGGGCGACCTCGTAGCGCTCCGCGAGGCGCGGGGTGGGAGCTCCGGTCTGCGGGTCGACCTTGATGAGCGATTCGTAGACGCGGCCCCAGACCTCGGCGGACGGGACGTCGCTGCTCAGCACGGGGTTGAGCACCTTGGCGTCGGCGATGGCGCCGACGACGAGCCGGCCACCGGCGACCGGCTCGTTGTCCGACGCCTCGGGCGCGGGCGAGGTGGCGTTCCTGGCGGGCGCGCAGCCCGCGATCAGGAGCAGCCCCGCCATCAGGATCACGACCATCCTCACGAGCGGGCCAGTGCGGCGATGCGGCATCGGGACTCCTCCATCCGTGGATTTGGCGGTGCGACGACGGGGGTGCTCCCGCCGCATTCGCGCCTGCAGTCTCTCAATCCGAGTAACGTCACGTGGTCGCGAACGGGGACATTTCCGTCAGGGCGGCCATCCGGGCGTCGCTACGACGCGATGCTCATGTCCCCACGGGCCGGCAGCGCGTGGATCACGGCCGCCCCCGCCGCCCCGCCCGCCTCGGCCGCCGGCATGACGAACGCCTCGGCCAGGTGGCTCGGCACCGGGCGGCTGAAGTAGTACCCCTGCCCCAAGTCGCAGGCCAGGCTGCGCAGCAGCCGGAGCTGCTCCGCCGTCTCGATCCCCTCCGCCACCACCTGCATGCCGAGGTCGCTGGCCAGCGTCACGATCGAGCGGGCGATGGCGTCGTCCTGGGGGTCCACGCCGAGCCGCTGGACGAACGATTTGTCCACCTTGAGGACGCTGATCGGGAAGCGCCGCAAGTACGCCAGCGACGAGTAGCCGGTGCCGAAGTCGTCGACGACGAGCTGGATCTCGAGCCTCTTCAGGTCGTGGAGCCGCTGGATCGTCCGCTCGACGTCCTGCATCATCAGGCTCTCGGTCAATTCGAGCTTGAGGTGGGTCGGGTCGAAGCCGGTCCGATCGAGCACCTCGGCGACCGTCTCGACCAGGTCCGGGCTCTGGAACTGGCGCGCCGAGACGTTCACGCTCAGCAGGAGCGCCCGGTCGCCGCAGCGCTCGTCCTGCCACTGCTTGACCTGGCGACACGCCTCTTCCAGCACCCAGGCGCCGATCGGCACGATCATGCCGGTCTCCTCGGCCAGCGGGACGAACTCGGCCGGCGAGATCAGCCCGAGCTCCGAGTGTTCCCAGCGCACCAGCGCCTCGAACCCGACGACCGAGGCGTCCTCCAGGCGGACGATCGGCTGGTAGAAAACTCGCAGCTCGTCGCGCTCGATCGCGCGGCGCATGGCGGTCTCGAGGGCCAGCCGCTCGTTCGCCTGCTCATTCATCGTCGAGTCGAAGAGCTCGCAGCGGGCCTTGCCGTTCGCCTTAGCCCGGTACATCGCGAGATCCGCGTCGCGCAGCAGGTCGTCCGGCTCGACGTGCTCCGGCCCGCAGATGGCGATGCCGATGCTGACGCTCGCGAACACCTCGCGCCGGTCGAGGATGAACGGGACCTGGAGCTGCTCCTGGACGCGCTCGGCCAGGCGGCGGGCGTCGTCGTGATCGCGGACGTCCTCGATCAAGATGGCGAACTCGTCGCCGCTCAGGCGGGCCAGGGTGTCCTCGTGGCGGAGGCAGCTCTTGATCCGCTCGGTCAGGGTCACCAGCAGGCGGTCGCCGACGGCGTGGCCGAGGCTGTCGTTGATGACCTTGAAGTTGTCGAGGTCGACGAACATGACCGAGGCGCTGACCCCGGTCACGCGGGCTCGGGCCAGCGCCCGCTCGACCCGGTCGACGAACAGGGTCCGGTTCGGCAGGTCGGTCAACGCGTCGTGGAACGCCTGGTACCGCAGCGCCTGCTCGAAGTCCTTGCGCTCGGTGATGTCGCGGAAGGTCGTCACGATCCCGCTGACCCGGGGGTCCCTGAGCAGGTTGGTGGCGACGACTTCGAAGTAGCACCAAGTGTCGTCCGCCAGCCGCAGCCGGATCTCGGCGGACATGCTCAGGCGCGGCCGGCTGAGCGCCTGGGCGAGCAGGCCTCGCGCCACGTCGCCGTCGTCGGGGTGGATGAAGTCGAAGAGGCCGGCGTTCTTGAGCGTCTCGGCCGAGTGGCCCCAGATCCTCGTCGCCGACGGGCTGAAGAAGTCGATCGCGCCGTCGATGGCGAGGATCGTGATGACGTCGGAGGTGTTGAGGACCAGCGAGCGGAAGCGCTCCTCGGTCTGGCGGCGGGTGCGGTGGGTCTCCTGGAGTGCCTGGAACGCCGTCCGGACGACGCCGATCGCCCGCTTCGTCCGGAGCCACCTGGTGGCCAGGAGGGCGTTCAGGGCGGCCAGGACCAGGATGGCGACGCCCGCGACGGCGAGCATGACCTGGTAGGGCTCGAGCCACAGGCCCGCGCCGCTCGGCGTCGGCATCATCCTTGAATCCCCACGTACCTCTCCGTGCTTCTATTCGCACAAACGAACTGGAGTGACGGAAGGGGACCGCGTTCCTGCGACCTGCAACAGTCGATTCTTGGCGACTTGACCGGTTCTGCTGTCCCTTCCGCGCGATCTTCGTCGTTTCAGCATGTCGGGAGCTTCGTGCGACGGCCGCCACGGCGTGGGCGCGATGCACGGGCGACGGTTCGGACATCATCGCGGGGGACCGCGGGGCACGAGATTGGTCATATGGGCGCTGGTGGTCGATTCGACGGCGCCGGACACCCCGGACGGTGTCCTGGTTGCGCGTTGCCTCGCCGGCGACGACGCGGCCTGGCACGCGCTGGTCGCGCGCCACGCCCGGCTCGTCGAGGCGGTCATCAGGCGGTACCACCTGCCGCCCGACGATCAGGCTGACGTCTTCCAGGACGTCTGGGTGGCGCTCTGGCGTGACCTCGCGGCCGTGCGGAGTCGCGATCGGCTCGGGCCCTGGCTGGTGACGGCGGCCGGCCGGATGGCCTGGGACGCCCGCAAGCGTCTCGAGCGGGGCGGGGGCTCGGGGCCGCTCGACCTCGTGCTCGACACGCTGGTGGACGATGACCCCGATCCCGAGGAGCAGATCGTGCAGCGTGAGACATCCGAGCGGGTTCGCACGGCCCTCCTCCAGATCTCGCCGCGCAGCCGCCGTCTCCTCGAGGCGCTCTTCTTCGGGGAGACGGTCTCCTACGCCGCGATCGCCGGTGAGCTCGGCTTCTCGCCGAACAGCATCGGTCCGATCCGCGCGCGCTGCTTCAAGGAGCTACGAGATGCCCTCGCCGACAGGTAGGATGGCCCGGGCAGGAGGAGCGTAGCGTGGTCTCTGCACCCGTCCTCTCCACCGACGACGCGAACCGGTCCGCATGGGCCACGATGTCCGCAGAGATCGACCGTCTGAACCGCAGCGATCCGCTCCTCGGTTTGGAGCAGGCGCTCTCGTGGCTGTGTCGCGAGAGATCCGCAGGCTCTCCCACGGGGATGGCCTGGGCGGTTCGTGCGCACGCGAGCGCCCTGCGTTTTCTCGGACGGTACGATGAAGCCATTGGACGGTTTGAGGATGCCGAGGCTCGGTTCTACGCGCTGGGTCTGCCGGTTGACGCGGCCATCGCCCAGATCGATCACGTCACGGCCCTGCGCTATCAGGGCCGGTACCAGGAAGCTCTCGATCTTGCCGTCAGAACCCGCGCGTTCTTTGCCGCGCATGGCGATGACTTCCGCGTTGCCAAGCTGGAGATCAACCTGGGGACGGTCTATCGGCCGCTGGGGCAGCTCCACGATGCGGCCCGCTCGTACCGCAAGGGCCGGGCCATCCTCCGTCAGTTCAGCAAGCGAACGATCACAGCCGAGGTCGAGCAGACGCTGGCGGTCGCCGAGCAGAATCTCGGCAACGTCTTAGTCGACCTGGGAGAGTACGAGGCGGCGCAGCGCCACCTGCGGGCAGCTGAGCGAATCCGGCGCAAGCTCGGGCTCCAGGCCGAAGTTGCCGTCTCTCTCGGCAATATTGGAATCCTCTCGTTTCAGCGCGGCGACTATGGCCGGTCGCTGCAGGCGTTCACCGAGACACGCCAAATCTACGAGGCCCTCGGAGTCGAGCGGAACGTCTGTATGGTCGACCTGGAGATGCTGCCGACCTACATCGCATTGAACCTGCGGGAGGAGTCCAGCGTCGTCGCTGAACGGGCGATCGTCGGCATGCGACGGTTGGGCATGCCGTTGGAGCTCGGCCAGGCGCTGCTCGCGGCCGGTCGACTCGCCGAAGCCGATGGCGATCCAGAGCTGGCGCGGCAACGGACGACGGAAGCCCGCGCGATCTTCGGTCAGACCGGTAACCAAATCTGGGAGGAGATGGCGCGCCTTCAAGAGGCCCGGCTTCTGGCGCGCACGGCCTCCAACGACCCGTCCAGCGTGGCGGGGGAGGATCTGCGCCTGAGCCTGGACGCATGCCGCGCTGCGACATCTTCTTTGGAGCAGGCTGGGGCCCTGGACCGGGCGGTCTTCGGGCTGCTGGTCGAGGGGGCCGTGCTGGCGCTGCTGGGCGAGCCGGACGCGGCCCACGCCTGCTACGAGCGCGCCCGTGGGACGGCCGAGCGGCTGGCCGCCGACCACCTGCTGTTCCAGGCGCACCAGGCGCTGGGTGGGCTGCTCGAATCGACCGATCCGGACGCCGCCGCGACCAGCTACCGCCGGGCGATCGACCACCTGGAGGCAGTGCGCTCGCGGGCGGTGGCCGCCGAGCTCAAGGTCGCGTTCCTGGCCGACAAGGCGGACGTCTACGAGCGGCTCGTCGGGCTGCTGGTCCGCGAGCCGTCGTCGTCCACCGTCTCCGAGGCGTTCCGGTACGTCGAGCGGTCGAAGTCGCGGGCGTTGCTGGACGACTTGCTGGCCGGGCCGGCGGCGTCGGCGCAGTCCCGTCGCTCGCGAGTGACGCGACTCTCGAAGCGCGTCAAGGCCCTGCGCAATCAGTTGAGCACGGCGTACCTGACGGTCTACGAAGGGAACGCCGTCCCACAGGACGACTCCCTCTCCAGCACCGAGAAGGGCCACTCGATCGCCGACCTCGAAAAGGCGCTGGCCCAGGCGACGCGCGATCTGGAGCTGGCGCGGGCCGACGACGCTCGCCGTGGGCAGGTTGACGAGGCGGCGCTCGCCGAGACGCCACTGCCGCCCGGCGACGTGCTGATCGAGTACTACTGCGTCGGAGCGGACCTGCTGGCGTTCGTCCGGCGGGGCGCCGACGTCGAGCTGCGGATGGTCGCGGCCGTCGAGGACATCGAGGCGCTGGTCGACAAGCTGAGCTTCCAGATCGGGAAGTGCGCGCTCGGCGCCGAGTACGTGATGGGCAACCTGGACAACCTCCGGCGCGGCATCGACCGCTGCCTCCAGTCGCTCTACCGTCAGGTGATCGGCCCGATCGAGGACTTGCTGCACCAGGGCGACCGCCTGATCGTGGTGCCGCACGGGGCGCTGCACGGACTCCCGTTCCACGCCTTCCACGACGGCGAGGGGTACCTGGTGGACCGCTACGCGATCACCGTGGCGCCGAGCGCCGCCGTGATGCACGCCTGTCGGCAGATAGCCCGCCCGATCGGAGACCGCGCGATGGTGGTGGGCATCGACGATCCCGGCCTGCCGATGGTCCCGCGCGAGGTCGAGGCGATCAGCCGGACCTGGGAGTCGGCGAAGGTGGCGCTGGGGCCGCGGGCGACCTCGCGGGTGCTGAGGCGGCACATCGGGACGTTCGACGTCCTGCACCTCGCCACCCACGGCGTCTTCCGGGCCGACAATCCGTCGTTCTCCTCGATCAAGCTGGCGGACGCCTGGCTGACGGTGCGCGACCTCGCCGAGCTTGCCCGGGGCGCCCAACTGGTGACGCTCTCGGCCTGCGAGACCGGGGTCAACGGCCTCGCGGCCGGCGACGAGGTGATCGGGCTGACGCGCGGCCTGCTCGGGGCCGGCTGCTCGGCCGTGGTGGCGAGCCTCTGGACGGTGAGCGACGAGAGCACGTCTCGGCTGATGGAGCGGTTCTACGCCAGCCTCCGGCAAGGCACGGCGCCCGCCGTGGCGCTGCGTGAGGCGATGCTGGAGATCCGCCGGCAGTACGACCATCCGTACTTCTGGGCGCCGTTCATGGTGATCGGCGACGGCCTCACATCCGGGGCGTGAAACGTGTACGAAGCGAACCGCTCGCGCAGACTGTACAGGGGAGAGGAGTGAGGGGCGGTGGGATCGACCGGCGGGACGGACCGGGGGAACGCTCGGTTCGGACAGGGAAAGATGAACGAACAGCGCTACGACGACACGGGCGTTGACCGAGGGCTAGGCCGCGTCGCGCCGATCTTCCGCCTGCTGGGCGAGGGACGGCTGGACGACAAGGCGGTGGATGCCGTGATCGGCGCGCTCGAAGCGGAAGGACTCCCGACGGTCTCGCAGTCGCGGATCGCGCGGGCCGGCCAGGTCGCCCTGCGACCCCGCCCGACTGGGGGTCAGGGGCCGGCGATCGGCTTCGTCGGGCCATTCCGTCGTCTGCTCGCGACGTTGGTCATGGATCTGCGACCGTGGGCCGTGCCCGTCGGCGTGCGCGGGGCCGGGCTGACCGGCTGCCGCCTGTTCTTCACGGCGGACGGCTACGAGGTCGTGGTCCAGGAGTCCAGGGACGCGCGGCGGCGCACCCGCAGCCTGCTCGGCCAGGTCCTGCGCGACGGCGATCCGGTCGCCGGCGCGGTCGTGCTCCTGGCCGGCGCTTCTCGGCGGGCCGAGGCCGAGGCCGACCAGGAGGGCAGCTTCCGCTTCCAGGACGTCGCCGGTGGCAGCTACCAGCTGGACGTCTGGGCCGGCGACGAGTTGATCGTCTGCACGCCGGTGCTGCTCGACGACCGGGCAGCCTCGCCGGCCCGCCCCTGACCGAATCGCTCACGACGCTCAAAATTGGGGGCGGTGGCCGTCTCGTTTTGGAGGACGTGCACGTTAGTATTGTCGCAGAAACTCGAGTTTCTCCTCGTCCAGCCGAAAATGTACGAAGCCAGGCGCTCGGGCAGACTACACGAGTAGCGGGCGGGCCGACACGGGACCGCAGGCGGAGGCACATGATGACCGAACGGATCAAGGCACGGCTGGTCTACGACACGAAGGCTCAGCCGCTGAGCCCCGGCGTTCGCGCGGTGGTGCAGCGGGCGCGCCGCGTCCTGTACGCGGCTGACGAGACCGAGCTGGTGCTCCAGATCACCCCGGACCGGCAGGCTGATCGGCTGAAGCTCGCCGGCCAGGTGCTCGACGAGGGCATGCCGATCGAGGGGGCGGCTGTGGCGCTGCACGGGCCGGCCGAGCCGGTCCAGCAGGAGACCGACGAAGACGGCGAGTTCCTGATCTCGTCGCTGCTGAAGGGCGAGTACTGCCTCGAGGTCGGTACCCAGGCTCGCGTGCTGAGCGTGGCGCCGCTGGACATCGAGTAGGGGGGCAGCCATGAGCCGCTTCCTGGTGATGCCAGGGCGCGAGCGCACGGTCATACGGACCCAGGCCGCCGGCCGTGCCGACGTCCTCGATGCCTGGCTGGGCGACGGTGCCCGGGTGATCGAGGCGGGCGAGGGAGGTCCGACTGGCAGCGTCGCCGACTGGGACGCCCCGCGCTGCCCGGTCGAGCTGGCGTACGATACCGCCGATCAAGGCATGCCGTCCGGCGTCACGGTCGTCGTGCGCGAGGGCAGCCGCCGACTGATGTTCGAGGCCGAGGCGTACGAGATCCTGCTGAAGGTCGCCTCGAACCAGGGCTCCCAGCAGTATGAGCTGGCCGGCCAGGTGCTGTTCGAGGGGCTGCCGCTGCCGGGCGCGGCGGTCAGACTCGACCTGGGCGGCCCCGGCACGACGATCTCGACGGACCGGTCTGGGGGGTTCCGACTGCCGCCGCTGGTCCACAGTGCGTGCGCGCTGAGCATCGCGGTGGACGGCGCTGTCCTGACCGTGCCCCCGATCGCTCTGCACCGCTCGTAACGTCCCAGTCGGGGAGTGCGCTCGGCGAGGAGCGCCCTCCGCTCCAACGCCGGCCGGCGCAACGAGGCGCCAGATGGCAATGCGGGCCTGCCAGTTTCGGCAGGCCCGCGTTCGCGTTGAGTGAGCTGTCGGTCGCTGCTGGGCCAGAATCCAGCAGCGACGTCTGGCTGACTTAGTGGGCGGCCTCGCGATCCAGGTAGGCGGAGGTGCCTGGGGTCTCCCCGTCGCCGATTCGGGCGCCCGAATCCTCAGCGAACGCCACGCCGATGGTGCCCAACGACAGCAAGGCAGCCATCAGCAAGGTAAGCAGGTTGCGCTTCCGAAGCATGCGTCTCTCCTCTGACGAGATCGCGCCACCAAGCCAATCGCCAGAAGGCCCGAGTGCGCACGGAATGTCCGAGTCCCATTCCCCGTGAGCCTAGTATATGCAAATCTGCATGACCTGGCAACACTGTTGCAATACTCCGCTGGACGGGTTGGTCAGAACGCATCTTCGGGTCTGGTGAGAGCTAAAACTGTGCATCCAGCGCAACGCTGCATCGCCTCGGCCGCTGCCGGTACATTCGGGTCGGCGATCCGGACGGAAAACTGACGCAATGACACCCCGACAACTCGTCGCGGAGTGACGGAAAGTGATGGGGCTGGTGCGCTCGTTTTGGTGATTTTGGGCACACTATGGGCCAGGGCATGCGGAGTTTGACAGAATGACGCGATTTCCGGCCCGCGCCGGCCAACCGCCGGGCGTCCGCCGGCTCCCGCGTCGGCCGCCGATCTCGGCGACGCGACGACGGGCGGTCGCCGTCCGGCGCGATCCGACCGGCGGCGGGGGCGCGCCGCCGGGCCCTGCGCGCTACTGGCGGCGCGCCCCGAACACCTGCACCCAGTAGATCGCGTACCGGCCGGGCCCGGTCGCGACGCCCACGCCGATCTCGTGGAACTCCGGCCTCAGGATGTTGGCGCGGTGGCCGGGCGAGTCCATCCAGCCCTGCACCACCCCCGCGGCGGTCGATCGGCCGGCCGCGATGTTCTCGCCGATCCAGGCGTAGCCGGCGTAGCCGGCTCGCGTCACCCGATCCCCGAGGTCCGGCACCGGCGGGCAGGTGTGCTCGAAGCACGGCCCCGGCGCGAGCACGCCGGCGTACGCCTGGGCCGCCTGGATCAGGCTCTCGTTCGGCCGGAGCGGCGGGAGCCCGGCCTTCGCGCGCTCGGTGTTGGTGAGCGCGACGACCGCCGTGACGAGCGGCTCACGGGTTTCCGGGCTCGGCGACGCATCGTGCGCCGCCGGCGCGGCCTCGTCCGGCGTCTCGGCATGGGCCGGTCCCCACGGCGCGACGCCGGCCGCGCAGCCGAGCAGCGCGACCACGGCGAGCGTCGACAGGATGACGGACGACCGGCGCATCTGCGTTCACCTCGCTACCTCCAGAACGCCCGGACCGCCGAATCGGTGCGCTGCCACCGATGCCGGGCGCCGCGGGCGGGCGTCGGATCCTCCGGCGTCGAGCGGGCGGGACGCGGGGCGAAATCGGGCGTCGGATCGCGTCGAACTGTGACCTCGCTCACAGTGTCGCGTCGCACCGGGCCGTAGGCTAGGGGCGGCACGTTCGACGAGCGGCGGCGGGCGAGGCAGGCGGCCCGCCGCCCGGGCCGGGTGGCGACGATCGCGAAGGGAGCATGCATCATGCGGCGGCTGATGGAGATGACACCGGATGGGGAGATCCTCTCGGAGGACGGAGAGTATCGCCCGCTGTTCTCGTTCGACCCGGAGTCGTTGGGCGACGAGCCGCTGGAGTAGCGTCGGGACAAGAAGAAAGCGCTCGGGTGGACCGCCCGGGCGCCCATCCATTCCGAGCAGACGGTGGTGGCCCACCGCGGCACCGTCCCGAGCGAGCCCGGCACGACACGCCGGGCTCGCTCGGTGCTGTCCGTCGGTCGGATCAGCCTGCTGCCGGTGGACAAGCTCGGCGACGGCTCCCGCTGAGCCCCCGAGCCTTGTGCGGCCGATCGCTCCGCATGCTCGCCCGACACCCGTCTGACGACGGGACCGCCCGCTCCGCCGACTGACCGGACACTATAGATCCAGCAGATTCAGCGAGAGCGACCGAGATACCGTTGCATCGGGAGGCCGTTGTCGAGCCATGAACACCTATGCGATGTGGTTTCGTTGGGCCGTCTTCCTGGGCATCCTCCAGGACTTTGTCGTCGGCCTGCCGGGCGTGTTCTTCCCGAACGGGGTGCTCGAATACGTCGATCAGCCGCCCGCCCCCGATCCCATCTGGATCGCGTTCGCCTGCTTGATCCTGGTCCTGCTGGGCACCTTCTACATCTTCGGTGCGATCGACCCGTTTCGGTATCGGCCGCTGGCGATCTTCACCGTCGTGGCCAGGGCGGCCGGGGTGGTGTTCTTCTTCTTCCTGTATCCCGGATGGTTCCCGGACTGGTTCGGCTACGTCGACCTCGTCCTGACGCTGCTGCAGGGGAGCCTGCTGTTCCTCGCGCTTCGCGCCGGTCCCGAGCGCGTACCGCCGACAGGAGCCGTCCAGCATGCGGTCGTCGGGCGTTAAGAAGCTGCTCCCCTGGATCGGGGGATTCCTGATCGGGGTGGTCGCGGTGGTCGCGGTGGTCGTCCTGGTAGCCTGGTACACCTTGCTCCGCGAGATCCCCCAGCACTTCGATTCACAGGAAGAAGCGTACAAGTACGGCTCGATTGGCAACGA
>Ga0075420_100002391_pt1 | contig 16231 bp, 15 predicted proteins | sample SoiMetdeltSBSDD4_FD_75296 | JGI IMG/M metagenome (GOLD analysis project Ga0075420, IMG submission 75296) | Bulk soil microbial communities from a Populus tree surrounding site in Tennessee, USA - Soil MetaG P. deltoides SBSDD4 | ecosystem: Environmental > Terrestrial > Soil > Tree plantation... | reverse complement strand
ATTGGCCTCGTGGTGACCAAGCGACTCGTCGAACTGATGGGCGGTGCAATCGGCGTGAAAAGCACCGTCGGTAAGGGAAGCGTATTCTGGTTCGAGCTCGTGTCGACTGCTGCCCCAGGGCTGGCCGTTGGAGTCGAAGCGGCGACAAGTCTCGACCCCGGCTCGCCGGGCGACGAGCTGCTGCGGACGCTCCTCTACGTGGAAGACAACCCGGCGAACCTGCAACTCGTCGAGCAGCTCATTGCCCGTCGATCGGGAATGCGGCTGCTCGCCGCCGCGGATGCCGATACCGGAGTCGAGATTGCGCGCAGGCGTCAACCGGATGTGATCCTGATGGACATCAATCTCCCGGGCATCAGCGGGCTCGAGGCATTGGCTATCCTGCGGCGCGATCCAACGACCGCATCGATTCCTGTCGTCGCACTCAGTGCCAACGCCATACCGCGCGACATCGAGAAGGGTCTGGAGGCAGGATTCTGCCGGTACCTAACGAAACCGATCAAAGTCCATGAATTCATGGACGCGCTGGACGAGGCATTTGCCTTGGCAGCAATCGGCGTTGCCCGCAACACGTAAGGCAGTCGCGAGTCATGGTCAACGCATCGGACATTCTGAACGCCAAGATCCTGATCGTCGACGACACGCAAGCGAATGTGATTCTGCTCGAGCGCATGCTGCACGGTGCCGGCTACACGTGCGTCGCTTCGACAATGCAGCCACGCGAGGTCTGCGAACTGCACCGCAACAATCGCTACGACCTGATCCTGCTCGATCTCCAGATGCCGGGCATGGACGGGTTCGAGGTCATGGAGGGGCTGAAGGAGATCGAGACCGACGGCTACCTGTCGGTGCTGGCGGTGACCGCCCAGCCGGCTCACAAGCTGCGCGCGCTGCAGGGCGGTGCGAAGGACTTCCTCAGCAAGCCGTTCGACCTGGCGGAGGTGCTGGCGCGTGTCCACAACATGCTTGAAGTCCGCCTGCTGCACGACGCGGCCAACAGTTATGCCAGGACGCTGGAATCCCTGGCGCTGCACGACGCGCTGACGGGGCTGGCCAACAGGCGGCTACTCGCCGAACGAATGCAGATCGCGCTTGCCCATAGTGGACTGCACAAGAGCGCCATGGCCGTCGTGTGTCTGGATCTGGATGGATTCAAGCAGATCAACGACACGTTAGGGCACGGGGCCGGGGACACGCTGCTGAAGATGGTCGCCGAGCGCCTGGTGGGCGGCGTGCGTGAGGAGGATACCGTGGCGCGCCTTGGCGGAGACGAATTCATCGTCGCCTTGTGGCATGTCGGCAGCGCCGAGGACGCGGCCATGATCGCCGCGAAGGTGATCGAGGTCGTGTCGCAGCCCTATGACATCGACGGCCACACCGTCAGCATCACCACCAGCGTAGGCGTTGGCCTCTACCCGACCCACGGCTCGGACGCGGTCACACTGATGGAGAGCGCGGACCTGGCCTTGTACGAGGCCAAGCGCGCTGGCAAGAATGCGTTTCGCATCTCGACGCGCACCGACCTGCCGGCGGCCGTCGCGCTCGGTCAGCATGACCGGCGCGGAGTCGACACCGCTCCTCCCCTGCCTCGTTAGGCTGCCGGCGGGTCGTCCGTCGCGGTCGTGCTCCTCCGGCGGGACCGTGAGTCGCGACCAGCGACGCGGGCTACGCTCGTCGGTCCCTCAGCCGTCGGTCGCTCAGTCAGCAACCGTCGGCCAGACTGCATCTGGCGTTGAAACGCGCCGACACGTGCGCGAGCGGGCCACCGCCGCTGACGTTGCCGGTATCGGTCCGGAGATCGACCTCGAAGGTGCCGGAAAGAACGGTCGGCGTCGATTCCGTGATCCGGAGTCGACCCGCTCCGGCGCTCGTCTCCCAAAACGCGCCCCAGGCGGTGTAGCACGGGGCCCTGGTATCGGCGCAGAACAGCACCAGCACCGTCGGGAGTGACTGCGGCGTCGTGAACGGCGTTACCGCATAGTCGCCCACCGCCGGTCGGCCGTTGCCAGCGGCCACCCAGAGCCCCGAGCCGTTCGTGGGGCCCTGAGGCAGCATCTCTACTTCGTAGCCCTGGCCTTCCTGTGCGACGAAAGTAGCGGTACCCGTCAGCGTGGCGGTGGCCGCGCCGGTGAGGGTGGCCCTGAAGGTGCCAAGCGCATCGCCGGCCCCGGGACCAGACGGGTCGCCGGAGCAAGCGACGAACAGCAGCGCGATGATGGGCAGGAAACGCGCGGCCGGATGACCCCGGAGCGAGCGGGCGCCTTGGCGAAGCGGGCGAACTCCCATCCGCTATCCTACATCAAGGACCAAGCATGGACGAGCCCTCGAGCCTTCTTACGTCGCCGTGACGCCGTCCGTCGAAGACGTCACCTCTGCTTCCGGCGCACCGGCGCGCGGCGATCCCGCCGTGCTGATCGTCGGTGCCGGTCCGACCGGGCTCGCGCTCGCGGCCCAACTCATCTCGTTCGGCACCCGGTTTCGCATCGTCGACCGCTCCCTGGAGCGCGCGCGAGAGTCGCGCGCGCTGGCTGTCCAGGCTCGGACGCTCGAGCTGCTGCAGTCCGTGCACCTCGCGGGCGCGCTGGTCGCGAGGGGAAACCGGACCGCCCGGCTCGTGCTGCATTTCGAGGGCGGACGTCGCGCCGAGGTCCGCCTCGCGGGTTTCGCCGCGGCCGATACGCGCTTCCCGTTCATCCTCTTCGTCTCACAGGCCGAAACCGAGGCGCTGCTAGGCTCGCATCTGACGTCTAGCTCGGTGGCTGCGGAAGAGGAACGCTGGCTGAACCACGGTGCCTGCGCTCGTCGCAGTCAGCCGATCGACGCCGCCTAAGTGGTCGCCGCCGTAGGGGTGGTGGTCATGCCACCACGCCAATGTCGCAATGTCGTTCCGGCGAACGATTCGAGCAGTTGCCGGTGAGGTAATCCATACGGCCGACTTGCCAGCGACCGCTGCCGAATCGTAGGCTGATACGGTGTCGGATGCATGGGCGAGTCCGCCGTCGTCTCCGCTACCGCGGGTGGATCGCATGCGACTTCCCGCTCTCCTGATCGTGGCGCCACTTGCGGTCTGCGCTCGTTTCGCCGCGGCGCAGGCGTCGGACACGAGCCGTCGCGGGTCCGGCGGCACGGTCAGTGGCATCGTGCGCGACAGCCTCGCGCAGAAGCCGCTTACCGGGGCGGTGGTGCAACTCGCGGCCGTCGATAGCCTGGCGCGTTTCAGCCGGACCGCCATCACGGACTCGTTAGGCCGGTTCACGCTCCGCGACGTGCCGGATGGACGCCACGTGGTCGGCGTCCTGCACCCGACGCTCGACTCGCTCGGCCTCGAACCGCCGTTGCGCGAGGTGAGCGTCGAAGGGCACCAGGCGGTTCGCGTCGACCTGGCGATCCCATCGCCGGCACGGCTCCGCGCCGCCATCTGCGGCCCGCCGTCGACGTCGAACCCGGAGTCAGCCGCGGTCGCCATCGGAATTGTCCGGCACGCGCTGGACCGGGCGCCTGCCAGCGACGTCACGGTGACCGCCGAATGGTTGGAGCTCTCCTTCACGCCGCGCGGAGTCTCCCGCCGCATCCTGCGACTCGTGACGACGACAGGCGAGACGGGCCGGTTCGCCCTGTGCGGCGTGCCGAGCCCCGGCACCATGGCCCTCCTCGCCACCCGCGGTGCCGACAGCACGGACCGGATCGACGTCCAGATCCCGGTGACGGGATTCGTGCGCCGCGAGCTCTACCTCGGGCCTGCCCGGGTCCTCGTCATCGGTGACACCACGCGGGGCGCGGACACGACGGCGCCTCCGCCTCGAAGCCTACGCATGGGCACCGGGCGTTTGAGCGGCACGGTGGTGACGCCAGCTGGGCGGCCGGTAGCGGGGGCGCAGGTACGTATTCACAACGGACCCGAGACGCGCGCGAACGATGTTGGCGCCTGGACGCTCGTCGACGCGCCGCTGGGCACTCGGATGCTCGAGGTGCGCGCCATCAGCTACTACCCGGATCGACGCGCCGTGGAAATCGTCGCGGGCGCAGTCCCCGTCCGCGTGACGCTCTCTACGCTCGAGGCGGTGTTGGACACGGTGCGCATCGCGGCCAGCCGCATCCCGAACCGTGACCGGAGCGGCTTCGAGGCCCGGCGTCGCGTCGGGATGGGCCGCTTTCTGACGGCCGAAGACGTCGCGACGCGGTCGCCCGTCGTCACGTCGGACCTGTTCCGGGCCATGCCGGGCGTCAGAGTCGAGGTGCGGAGCAATGACCTGGAGCGGTGGATCACGATGCGTAGTGCGACAGCAGCGGGAAGGTGCTCACCGGCGCTTTATGTCGATGGTGCACACATACCGATGTTGCCTGAGGGTCTCACGGCCAACGACATCGACAGGTGGGTGGACCCCCGCGAGATCGCGGGCATCGAGCTCTACGTCGACATGGTGCCACCGCAATTCCAGCCAGCGGCGAGCAGCTGCGGCAGCATCGTGATTTGGACGAAGAGGCGTCAGTTCGTGCCGTGATCGCGTGCGGGTGCTGACGAACGCCGTGGCACAATCCTCATCTGCCTAACGTGTGACGAGTGAATCGTCGGCCGTGTCATTCACTCGGGAGGTCAGCCGACGTCGGGCTCACGTTCGCCATCGCTCTCTTCGCGCGCCACGCGAGCACCGCGCGGCGTGCCGCCGTCAGCAGTCGAACCGGCGGAAACGACACCACGCGAATGCGCGCGCGCAACGGAGCGACGGGGACTCCGTGCGCCTCCATCACTGACACGGTTCGCAGGGCGGCCGGCACGTTCCCGCGGGCGGCAGCGCTCAGCGCGAGGTGCGTGACGTACTTCCTGACGTACGCGGCGACGTCGCTCCGGTATTCCGAGAGCTCGCCGGTCACGACGCTCCTGTTCGACAACACCCGGAAATGCGAGGCCGCGAAGTCCGCCGCGCTCGACGTCAGGCTGGAATCGTGAACCCGGTACTGTGCCACGACGTCCGACACCGCGGCGACGTCGCCGCGCGATGCGAGCGTCAGGCGTTGCAGGAGGTCGCACACGCTGCCGATCTCCTCGTCGTAGTACTCGCGCCGGTCCGGCGGTCCGATCGGAAACATGGTGCCCGCCAACGTGACCGCTCGCTCGCCCCGGAGATGCGCGCGGATGAAATCGGCGCCTCGTTCGACACCCGGCCCCTGTCTCCTCGCGACGGCGCGAACGTCGCCGGCGCTGTCGATCACCGCGAACGCTCCGTACGCGAGCTGCACACCAGGGCGGCGACAGGCCGCGACGAGCAGCTCGACCGCCCGGGGTGACAGAATGTCGTCGTCGGAGACGAGCATGAAGTACTCGCCCCGAGCCGCGCGAAGGAGCGCGTTGAAGTTGCCGACCATACCGAGGTTCCGGTCGTGCCGAATGCCGCGCAGTCTCGGTTCCGCCGCGGCCAGCTCACTCAACAGACCTGCGGTGCCGTCGGTCGATGCGTTGTCGCCCACCAGGATCTCGAGCTGGGAATACGTTTGCCCGCGGATCGACTCCAGCGACTGGCGCAGGTACGCGGCGCGGTTGAACGTCGGCACCGCGACGGTCACCAGCGCATTGGGCGAGCGGTCGGCGGTGGCGCGCGCGGCGCCGGGCTTTCGATCACCCATTGGAGACGAGCGTGCGAAGCCCCTCCACCAGCGGAACGGCGGGCTGCCAGCCGGGAAGGGGATCACCCGACCAGGGGATCATCACCTCCCGATCGCGATAGGGACGTCCTCCCCAGACGACGTCGACCCGGCGCCCGGTGACCGACGAGTAGAGCCCGGCCACTTCCCGCAGGGTGTACCTCCGGGCGGCGGACACCGCGAACAGCTCGCTCGGGTCGGCGTCGTTACTTCCCACCCGGTGCGCGGCCAGGAGAAGCGCGGCCACGACGTCGTCGACGTGCACGAGGTCGAGCAGCTGCTCGCCAGGTGACATCTGCAGCGGTACACCGGTTTCGCTCGCGCGGCGCAACGCCGTGAACAGCTTCTGCCGCCGATCGCCAGGCCCGTACGTGTCGAAGAGCTTCAGCGTGACGGCCCGTAACGACGAGGCATCGGTGAAATACGCCAGAAGATCCTGGACCGCCTGTTTCGTCGCCGCGTAGAGGTTCACCGGTCGTGTCGGGGCGTCCGCCCGGTGCTGCCAGCCGGTGCCCACGTTCACGAGTCGGCGGGAGCCGAGGCCCGCCAGCGCCTCGAAGAGCTGCGCGGAGAACAGCACGTTGTCCTGGATGAGGCCAGCGACGTCGTCGGGGCCGTGCTGCGCCACGAAGCGCGCCGCGAGATGGAAGGTCACGTCGGGCCTAACGCGACGCACGACATCGGTGAGTCCCGACGTTGTTCCGTCATGCAGCACCGGCCGAACCCCCTCGGGGAGCAGACGCGTATCCGTGGAGGGACGGACCACCGCGACGACCGCGGCCCGTTGCGCGACGAGTCGCGACGCCAGGTGGGTCCCGATGAAACCGGTGGCGCCCGTAATGAGCGCCGTGCTCCCGGTCAGGTCACCGCTTTCCATCGAGGCGGTCGGCGAACTCGAACGGGGTCACGAACTCCGCCAGGGCCGGAAGCAGCGCGTCTCGTGCAGAGACGATCGGACTGCTGTCCGGCCATTCCATCCCGAACGTGTCCCAGCGTACGCCGCTGTCGTGCGGTGGCGAATGGACGGTAGTGACCATGTACGCGAGGATGCTCCGGTCACTCGTGGTATAGAAACCGTGGGCAACGCCCGGCGGGATGTAGAGCCCACGTGGCACCGACTCGTCGAGCTCCAGCTTGACGTGCTCGCCGTACGTAGGCGAGCCGCGTCGCAGGTCGAGCAGGACGTCGACCATCGTGCCCGCGATACACCAGACGAGCTTCGCATGCGCTCGCGGCGGCAGCTGGAGATGCATCCCGCGGAGCGCGCCGCGCCGGGAGATGGTGTAGAACGCCTCGGCGAAGGCATGGTCGAGGCCACGCGCCGCGTAACTCGGCGCGTGGAAGAACTTCACGAATCGACCGCGCTCATCATCGGCCGCGCGCGGCAAGACCTCGAGGCAGCCCGGAAGGCCCGCCGGCGCGAAGCCGATCGGCGGCGCGATCGTGGTCGCGCCCGCTTCAGGTGTAACGCTCACGACGGATCGACCGGGGTCGGGATCTCGAACCAGACTTCGATCATGTAGCCGTCGCGGTCGCGCGCGAAGACGTACGGTTCGCCGGGACAGAATTCTCCCTGCTCCACGACCGAGCCGCCCGCGGTCTCGATCGCACTGGCGACGGCCGCGATGTCGGCGGCATCGGTCAGCCGGAAGCCGAAATGGGCTATTCCGCCGCTCCGGCCTACATCACGTGGCGGCGCCTTCTCGAACACGAGCACATCGCGAGCGCCCGGCGTCTGCGCCTGCAGGAACGTGTCGCTCCGGTAGACCGCGACCATTCCGAACACCGACTCGTAAAACGCGAACGCACGCTCGACGTCAGCGACGCCGAGGGCGAGGTGAGTCAAACCGAATGTTGGTATCACTATGAGAACGTCGCTCTGTAAAGACGCTCGGCGGTCACCCACACCGCTCGACCCACTCGACCTCCGGGACGCGGCCCGCGCGGAAGCGCGCGACGCGACCTTTCTCGACCTCGAATACGATGCGATGCGTCGAGTCCGCTGGCGAGGCGCCCTTCACGGTGAGGTACTGTGCACCCTGCACGTACTTGTGAGGCATCGCGGTGACCCGTCCGGCGTAGGCATCGTTCACACGGGAGTCGGGGTCGCCGACGCCGACGCCTTCGGCGGTCGTCACGCCGCCACTGTCGATGTCGACGCGCGCAACGACATTTCGCGCGAGCATGACCGATACGCCGCTCGGAAGGGAGCCGCCGCGCACGTAATGACAGTCGCCGCCAGCCGCGGGGACGGTGACATCGCCCGCAGCAGTCTTCAGCTCGTCGAGACTCGCCCCGACCCGAACGGTTCCGATTCCCGACGGCGATACCGCCCATGTCGCCGGTGTGCCGGCCGGTGGTGGCGCGGCGGTCGTGTCTATGGTGACCGGCGCTTTCACCGCTGGCGAGTCCGCGTCGACGTTTTCCGCGCGGCCTGTACAGGCCGCGGCGATCAGGCACGCCGCCGGAACGATGAAGGACACCTTGAGCATGAACGGTACGTCCGGTTACGGTGAGGGGATACCGCGTTTGATTTCGTCGCATCCCACGCCAATCGCGTGCCCAAACCCTCCCGGGGAGGACCTCTGAACCGCATACGAATCACGGGCATTCCAATGGATCTCGGCGCCAGTCGCCGTGGCGTGGACATGGGCCCGTCCGCGCTCCGTGTCGCTGACCTCGCGAAGCGGCTCGAGGCGCTGGGACACATCGTGGAGACCGACGACGACGTCGCTGCTCCGTTGCCGGAAGTGCTCTGGCATCAAGCGAGCAATCACCCTGGGCCAGTCGTAGCGTTCCTGCCCGCCATCACCGCCACGTGCACGGAGCTCGCGCGGTTGACGGCCGACGCGATCAGGGCCGGGGCAGTCCCCGTTGCAATCGGGGGCGACCACTCGATCGCAGCGGGGTCGGTCGCGGGATCCGCCGCCGCACTCGCGCAACGGGGTGAACGCGTGGGGCTCATCTGGCTCGACGCGCACGGTGACATCAACACGCCGGCGTCATCGGCGAGCGGGAACGTGCACGGGATGCCCCTCGCGCATCTGCTCGGTCACGGCGATGAGCGCTTCGCCGGAATCTCGGCCGTGCTCGGTGGACCGACACCGGCTGTACTGCCAGGACATGTGGCGATCGTCGGCGTGCGCGATCTCGATGAGCCCGAGCGCCGACACTTGCATGAATGGGGCGTGACGGCGTTCACGATGCGCGCGATCGACGAGCGCGGGTTGCGGGCCGTCATGCAGGACGCCCTGGCGATCGCGGGCAGCGGAACCGGCGGCGTGCACGTGTCGATGGACCTCGACTGGGTGGACTCGGTTCACGCCCCGGGCGTCGGGACGCCTGTTGCTGGTGGCGCGACCTATCGTGAAGCGCACCTCGCGATGGAGATCGTGGCGGACAGCGGTCGCCTGCTGGCGCTGGACGTCGTGGAAGTGAACCCCGTGCTCGATACACAGAATCGCACCGCGGAGCTCGCGGTGGGGTTGGTGCTCAGCGCGTTCGGCCAGCGGATCATCTGACGTCCGTGGTGGGCATCACGTGACCGCTCAGCCGAGTGCATCCGGGCTCGTGCCTTCGCGACTGGGGCTCGGGCTAGCGGCGTTAGGCAGGCCCGGGTACATCAACGTCGGTCACGGCGACGACCTCGGAAGCAACCGCGAACAGGCCGCCATGCGGGAACGCGCGCACACCGTGCTCGACGCGGCGTACGACGCGGGCATCAGGTACTTCGACGCCGCGCGGTCGTACGGGCTTGCCGAGCGGTTCCTCGGGTCCTGGCTCGCGAGGCGCGGCATCGCGCCGGCAGACGTCACCGTCGCGTCGAAGTGGGGGTACACGTACACCGCCGCCTGGCGCGTGAATGCGGAGACGCACGAGGTGAAGGACCACTCGTTCGCGGTGTTCGCTCGACAACTGGCGGAAACACGATCCGAGCTCGGCCGACACCTCGACCTCTACCAGATCCACTCGGCCACGCTCGAGAGTGGCGTGCTCGAAGACGCTGCCGTGATCGACGCTCTGGCAGCCGCGAAGGAGTCGGGGCTGCGGATCGGCCTCTCGGTGAGCGGGCCTCGTCAGGCAGACACGATCCGGCGCGCGCTCGCAGTCCGGCGCGATTCGGTTCGCGTATTCGATGCAGTGCAGGCGACGTGGAACGTCCTCGAGCGGACGGCCGAGCCTGCGCTTCGCGCCGCGCATGACGAAGGGCTCAGCGTGATCGTGAAGGAAGTGCTCGCGAACGGGCGGTTGACGCCACGTGGGATTGCCGGTATTCCCCCCGACGCATGTGAGGTGATTCGTGCCGAGGCGATTCGACTCGACGTGTCGATCGACGCGCTCGCCCTCGCATACGCGTTGGCCCAGCCGTGGGCCAGCGTCGCACTGAGCGGTGCCACAACCGTGGAACAGCTCGAGTCGAACCTGACGGCACAACGAGTCGAGCTCCCGCGCGATACCCTGAACCAGCTCGCCGGCCTGGCGATGAACGCCGAGGCCTACTGGGCCTCGCGGAGCGCATTGGCGTGGAATTGACGCGGCCAGTTTCCTCGGGATGACAACCATGCGGCCGCGGGTCTATATTCGCGGCCGGTCACGCAAAGGAGTGTGATGCGCGAGGATCCCGAACGAGAACAGGAGCCGGCCGGCGAACCGACCGACCCCGCCGCGAAGCCGCGGCTCACTCGACGCGACGCGATCGCCGCGGTGGCGGTTACTGCCGGCGGCGCGGTGTTGGCGTCCGTGCCGCTCGCGGGCCAGTCACGCGCGCCGCAGGCTCCGGCGCCGCCTCCGGCCGCAACGCCGGACTCGGTCACGATCCCCGCCGACCCGACACGGGCGCCTGGCCCGCCGACGTCCCCGTTAGGCGTGCGGTCGCCATTCGAGACGCCCGCCCGCACCCCCATCGGGGCCATCAGCGGGGCATCGATGACGCCGCTGCACAAACTCACCGGGACCGTGACGCCGAGCGATCTCGTGTTCGAGCGGCACCACGCGGGCGTCGCGATCATCGACCCGGCGCGTTACCGGCTGATGATTCACGGCATGGTCGATCGGCCGACCGTGTTCACGCTCGACGATCTTCGTCGCTTGCCGAACATCTCACGGACGGTGTTCCTGGAGTGTTCCGGTAACGGCCGGGGCGCGTTCCGGACTCCGAAGCGTGACATGACGCCGCAACAAATCGACGGCATGACGAGCAACGGTGAGTGGACTGGCGTCGCGCTCACGACGCTGTTCCGAGAAGTCGGTGTCAGGCGTGGTGCGTCCTGGTTACGCGCGGAAGGTGGTGATGCCGCGCGCCTCTCACGAAGCATCCCGCTCGCGAAAGGGCTCGACGACGCGATGATCGCGTACGCCTTCAACGGGGAGCCACTGCGTCCCGCGAACGGCTATCCGGCGCGGCTGATGCTGCCGGGGTACGAGGGCAATACCTGCGTGAAGTGGGTGCGGCGCATCGAAGTGACGGATGCGCCGGGGATGTTTCGCGATGAGACCTCGAAGTACACGGATCCGCTCGCGAACGGCACGGCGCGTCAGTTCAGCTTCGTGATGGATGCGAAGTCGATCATCACCGAGCCGGCGTTCCCGTCACGCCTGAGCGCTCCGGGGTGGATTCAGATCTCGGGGCTCGCGTGGAGCGGGCGCGGTCGCGTCGAGCGCGTGGATGTGACGGTCGACGGCGGACGAAGCTGGATGCTCGCAGAATTGCAGGAGCCGGTGCTCCCGGTGGCGCATACGCGCTTCCGCCTGATGTGGCAGTGGGACGGCAAGGCGGCGACCATCGCGAGCCGAGCGACGGATGAAACCGGATACGTTCAGCCGACGCTCGCCGAGTTTCGCGACAAGCGCGGCGCGGGGACCGACTACCACTTCAACTACGTTCGCGGTTGGCTGATCGGAGCCGACGGCACGGTCTCGTTCGCGGTGGAGGGCTGATGCGCGCCTCGGTCGTCAGCGTCGCCATCGCGGTCGCCGTCACGGCGGGATGCGACCGCGGTCCACTCGCGGACCGCGCTCGCCGCCAGCAGTCGTTAGGCAACCTGCCGGCCGATGTTCGTCCGGCGCCGGAGCCGCCGCCACAGTTTGGTATCGGCAGAGTGGCGTCGGACTCCGAGGTTGCGGCGTGGGACGTGGACGTGTCGCCCGACGGCGTCGGTCTTCCACAGGGGAGCGGGACTCCCGGGCAGGGGGCCGCCGTGTACGGAGCGAAGTGCGCGTCGTGCCATGGTGCGGGGGGCGAGGGCACTCCGGTCGCCCCGAAGATCATCGGTCGCGCCGTGCGTGACAGCTTTGCGTTCGGCCGCGACCCGACGATGGTGAAGACCGTCGGGAACTACTGGCCCTACTCCACGACGCTGTTCGACTACGTGCGGCGTACGATGCCCATCTCGGCGCCCGGATCGCTGACGAACAGCGAGGTCTACGCGGTGGTCGCGTTCCTGCTCGCCGAGAACGGGATCATCGACGGAACGGCGGTGATCGACAGCCTCACGTTGCCGATGGTGAGGATGCCGGCGCGCGATCGATTCGTGCCCGATGACCGCAAGGGTGGCCCCGTGTTCAGGTAGATGGCTGGCAGTGTGCCGGTGCGCGGCACACTGCCTCCGGGTCGACTGACCCAGGTACGACGAAACCGACCGGGCGTATTCTGCCGCCGTCTTGGCGAGCGAAGTGGCGGCGAGTGGGGCAACTCGGGAATGGGGGCACTCCGGCGGGCCCGACGGCGAGCTCCGCGAAGCAGAACGCCCTCGGGATGCCAAGCGGTCCCGAGGGCTTTGCGCCTCCGGATGGGCTGGGGCCGCCGGAGTGTCCGTGGTAAGCGCGTGTGTGGCAGAATTGGCAAATTCGCATCGTTGGCGTTCGCTACAGCGACTCAACTTCGGGATTTTGCCAGTTCTGCCAAACCCTCGCTCGGCCGACCCCTCGAACAGCGAGGGTGACGCGCGCTTGATGGGAGGGTGCCTGTGCCGCCAGCGCCGAGGGCGCAGCGCAAGCCAGGCTTCGATCCTAGCGTCTTGCGCCCCTGCCGCGTATGACTTTCGACCACCCAGGGGCCGAGTCATCCGGCCTCTCGCCCATCTCAAGAGGAGGAAGGACATGTCGCGTCGGATGCGATCCATGCACCGGCTCGTGTGGCCCGTCGCCGCGGCGGCAGCCGCGTTCATGGCGGTGGCGCCCTTCGCTGGTGCGCAGAACAGCGCCGCCCGCGGGACGCAGCCGATCGACGAGGAGTACACGCGGAAGATCAAGGAGTACCTGCAGGATCCGCGGATCACGACCGAGCTCGTCGACCATCTTCCCGCGTCGACCACCGTTCCGACGCCACTCAAGTTCCTCGGCCGCATCGTGGGCACGCCGGGCGAGCTCACCTACGCGAAGGACATCCACCGCTATTTCGACGCGCTCGATGCGTCGTCGGAACGCATCAAGGTCTGGCGGATCGGCAAGAGCGAGGAAGGGCGCGACATGGTCCTCATGGCGATCGCCGACGAGGCGACCATCCGCGACCTCGATCGCTACAAGGACATGCTGCGCCAGCTCACCGACACGCGCGCCACGACCGAAGAGCAGGCGCGAGCGCTCATCGGGACGGCAAAACCGATCTACTGGCTGACGAGCGGCATGCACTCGCCGGAGAACGGCGGGCCCGAGATGCTCATGGAGCTCGCCTACCGGCTCGCCGTCCAGGAAACGCCGTTCATCCAGAACATCCGCAACAACGTCATCACGTTCATCACGCCGGTCATCGAAGTCGACGGTCGCGAGAAGCAGGTCGACACGTACTACTTCAACAAGAAGCTCGCGCAGGGGCAGACTCGGCTCCCGCTCATGTACTGGGGCAAGTACGTCGCGCACGACAACAACCGCGACGGCATGGGCCAGTTCCTCCAGCTCACGCGCGCCGTGACGCGCGTCCAGAACGAGTGGAAGCCGACGGTCATGCACGACCTGCACGAGGCGTCCACGTATCTGTACTCGTCGACGGGCACGGGCCCGTACAACGAGGCGCTCGACCCGATCGTGGTCGATGAGTGGTGGATGCTCGCGAAGAACGACGTGATGGAGATGACGAAGCGCGGAGTGCCGGGTGTGTGGACCTACGGGTTCTACGACGGCTGGGTGCCGAACTACATGTTCTTCATCGCGCACTCGCATAACGCGATCGGCCGGTTCTACGAGGTGCAGAGCTACGGCCCGGACAACTACGAGGTGCGGCCGGGCGCGAACACGACGAGTCGCGAATGGTTCCGTCCGAACCCGCCGCTGCCGTACATCAAGTGGGGCCCGCGGAACAACACCAACATCCAGCAGTCCGGCGTCCTGATCTCGCTCAGCCACATGGCGAAGAACAAGGACACCTATCTCGAGAACTACTGGCTCAAGAACAAACGGTCGGTTCAGAAGGGGAAGGACGGCCCGACGTTCGCCTGGGTCATCCCGGCCACGCAGCGTCGTAAGGCGGACGCCGCTGACGCCGTGAACGAGCTCCGCCGACAGGGGCTCGAGATTCATACGGCGAACTCGGCGTTCAAGGCGGGCGCCGTGGACGTGAAGGCGGGCGACTACATCGTCCGCGCCGATCAGCCGTACCGGACGCTCGCGGACATGTACTTCTCGCTCCAGAACTATCCGCCGCAGAACCCGCGTCCGTACGACGACACGGGGTGGACGTTCCCGCTCATGCGGAACGTCAAGATCGTTGCGGTTGCCGACAAGAGCATTCAGTCGCAGCCGATGACGATGATGACGTCCGAGGCAAAGGCGCCGGGCGGTATCGAAGGCACTGGCGGCGTCATCGTCGTCGAGCACACGACCGACAACAACCTGATGAAGTTCCGGTTCGCGAACGCGAACGTCCGGATGCAGGCGGCCGAGGAGGATTTCGACCTCGCGGGCCGGAAGTTCCGCGCCGGCGCCTTCATCATCCCTAACGCCGATCGCGCCAGGCTCGAGCCGCAGCTCAAGGACCTCGGGTTGTCCGGCTACGCCGTCGCCTCGGCGCCGAGCGTGAAGGCGCACGACCTCGACATTCCGCGCATCGGGTACGTGCACGCGTGGCAGCGCACGCAGGACGAAGGATGGGTCCGCGCTGCGCTCGATACGTACGGCGTACCGTACACCTACTTCGCCGATCAGAAGCTGCGCGACGGCAACCTCCGGTCGAAGTACGACGTGATCATCTTCCCGCACGTCGGCGGGAACGCGACGTCGCAGGTGAACGGGATCCCGAAGACGAGCGCGACGCCGCTTCCGTACAAGAAGACAGCGGCGACGCCGAACCTCGCCGCGCTCGATCAGAGTGATGACATCCGTGGCGGCATGGGACAGGAAGGGCTGCTCGAGCTGACGAAGTTCGTGCAGGCCGGTGGCACACTCATCACCGAAGGCTCGACGGCAACCATCTTCCCCGAGTTCGGGATCACCACCGGCGTGACGATCGAGGAGCCCGCCGAGCTGTTCGTGCGCGGTTCGATCATGCGCGGAATCATCAGCGATCCGAAGAGCCCGATCGCATATGGCTACGATGGCACACAGCTGCCGGTGTACTTCAACCAGGCGCCCGTGATCAACGCCGCGAGCGGCGGGGGCGGTGGGTTCGGTGGCGGCGGTGGTGGTGGTGGCGGTCCTGCGAACGCGGGTCTCGGTCAGAACACGACGCCGATGGCGAATCGTCTTCGGCTGTCGCCGTGGGAGCAGGATTCGTCGGCCGGTGCTGAGCGCGGCCGCGCAGCCGACTCGGCCGGCTTCCGTCAGTTTGCCGGTGGTGGTGGCTTCGGCGGTGGCGCCAACGCGGATGCGGTGCGTCCGCGCGTCGTGATGTCGTTCCCCGGCAACCCGAACGACATGCTGCTCTCCGGCACGCTCGTCGGCGGACAGATGATCGCGAACCGCGCACAGGTCGTGGACGCGAAGGTCGGCAACGGGCACGTCGTGATGTTCGGCATTCGTCCGTTCTGGCGCTGGCAGACGCAGGGGACCTATTTCCTCGGCTTCAATGCCATTCTGAACTGGAACGACCTCGACGCGGGAAAGGCAGAACCTCAACGGCCGCAGCCAGCAACGCAGGGCAGCAATCAGTGATGGGGTTCAAGGCCCGCGCGGTATGCGCGGGCCTGTTTCTTTCGACGGTCGCGTTCGGCGTTGGCCCGAAATCGTTAGGCGCGCAGGGCAGGATGTCGGTGCTCGTTGCCGGCGTCGCGGATGCAGAGACCGGACAGCCGTTGGAGAACGCGGAGGTCGTGCTGTTTCCTGGGCCTGAGCACGACCGGTGACGCACGGTGTCATGCTGGTCTGGTCGAAGTGGCAATAGCGCGGTACGCGGTGTAGGATGACGTTCGACTGGACAGACGCCGAACCACTGTGGCGGCGGTCCTCCGAGATTTCACCCCGAGCACGAGTCGAAGATGCGACCGACGATCGTCTCTCACAGCCTCCGCGCACTCGGCGCGCTGGCGCTCCTCGCGTCCTCGGCGGCCGCTCAGGGCCGCTCGACATTTTCCGTCACGGTCACGGACGCACAGTCGGGATCGCCGCTCGTCGGGGCGGAGGTCGTGATTCCACAGCTCAAGCTCGTACAGCTGACCGACGC
>Ga0075420_100002390_pt1 | contig 16231 bp, 13 predicted proteins | sample SoiMetdeltSBSDD4_FD_75296 | JGI IMG/M metagenome (GOLD analysis project Ga0075420, IMG submission 75296) | Bulk soil microbial communities from a Populus tree surrounding site in Tennessee, USA - Soil MetaG P. deltoides SBSDD4 | ecosystem: Environmental > Terrestrial > Soil > Tree plantation... | reverse complement strand
GCGGCTTCTTCGGCGTGGACGCGCCGCACGGCACCTGCAAGATCGGCTGGATCCGGATTCCCGGCGGCGCGGTGATCGAGATTTTCCACTTCGAACCGCAACAGCCGGTGCAACCGGTCGTGTGGAACCGCATCGGCCCGACGCACATCTGCCTGAACGTGCGCGGGATTCAGAAGTGGCACGACTATCTGGTCTCGAAGGGCGTGACGATTGTCAGTCCGCCCGAGCAGTCGCCGCGCGGCCACTGGCTGTTCTTCGTCCAGGACGTCGACGGCAACCTGATCGAGATCACCGATCTCGGCTACATGTATTACGTGCTGCAGTGGTTCGGCCCGCTTGGAGGCTGGATCTTCAGGCGGGGCATGTACAAGAAGTACTACGAGTGATACTTACACATTGGCAATATTGGCAATGCTGAAGCGCCTCCTTATAGCCCTTGCCGTCCTTGTCGTTCTTGCGGCGGTCCTGTACTTCGCCGCCGCGCGCATCCTCGGCTCCGACCTCGTCCGCTCCACGCTCGAACAGCAGCTCTCGACGGCCCTGGGCCAGCCAGTGAAGATCGGCGCGGCATCAGCAGCGATCTATCCACGCGTCGCGGTCGACCTTCACGCTGTTGCTATCGGGGATCCTGTCAGCGTGAACGTTGGCAGGATCCGGGTCGTGACCGGCCTGCGCCCGATGCTGTCGCGGATTGTCGAGGATGCCGAAGTGATCGTCAGCGACGGCGAGCTGCGCCTGCCGCTGGCGTTCGATCTGGTGCCGGCGGGTTCAAACGCCCCGGCGGCGGGACAGCCACCAGCCTTGACCATCGTTTCGATTCGCGTCATCGAATTGCGCCAGGTCGCGCTCGTTGCTGGCGCCCAGCGGTGGCTGAGCGATGCCGACTGCCGGGTCGAAGGCGATCGCCTGGACGTCAGCCGGCTTTCGGCGCGCTCTGCCGTGACGCGGTTTCAAGGGTCCGGTGCGCTGAGCAGCATCTCGCGCAACGAAGGGGAGTTCACGATCGCGGCCAATCCCCTGGATCTCGACGAGCTGATCGCTTTCGGATCGGCCCTCTCCCGCCCTGTCGCCAAGGCGTCACCAACACCCTCGGCTGCCGCCGGCACTCCCGTGCCGATGCATCTGACCGTGAAGCTGACCGCACCAGCGGGCCAGCTTGCCGCGCAACCATTCCGCGACCTGGCAACCACGGCGACGATCGCGACTGGAGCGTTTTCGTTCTCGCCCTTCGCCATCGGAGCCCTCGGCGGCCGCTTCGAAGGACGGCTCGACGCCGACACGCGGAAGGCGTCGCCGGTGCTGCGGCTCAATGGACGAATCGACGGTCTGGACGTGGTCGAAGCCCTCAAGCTCGCCGGATCGAATGGCGGCATCACCGGACGGCTCGGTGGAACGGTTTCGCTCTCGGCGTCCGGCACCGACTCGGCCACACTGCTGCGAAGCGCACGTGGGTCGATGACCACGGCGATCACCGATGGGACAATGCCCCGGCTCGATCTCGTGCGGCCGATCGTGCTCGCGTTCGGGAAGCCGAGTGGCGCACCTCCGCCGGGATCCGGGTCGGGCTTTTCACGGCTGGGAGGCACGTTTGCGCTGTCGAACGGTACCGTGAGCTCGAAGGACATCGCCATGGCGTCCCGCGACTTCGACGTCACCGGCGAGGGGAGCGTCGAGCTGGTGAGCGGCGCGCTTTCAGCACGTGGGAATGTGGTGCTGTCACAGGAGCTGACGGCACAGGCAGGCGTGGACCTGCGGCGATACGCGCAGGAGGACGGCAGGGTCGTCGTCCCGGCGACCGTCAGCGGCACCCTTCAGCAGCCGGCAGTCGCGCTCGACGTCGCCGCTGCTACACGCCGGGCCCTCGAGAACGAACTGCAGCGGCGCGCGTCGTCCTTCTTCGACGATCTCTTCAAGCGACGCAAGAAGTGATCAGAGCTCACGCGAATTCGTAGGGCCGGGTCTTCGGACCCGGCCAATCCCGCAGAGGATCCGCTATGCTCACGCGATGAAGACGCGGATGGTTTCAACGTCGAGGCGGATCTTCCTGCGCTCGACCGCGGTTCTCACGGGTGGAGCGCTGGTCTCCCGCCATGTGCCGGGTGCGCTGATCGACACGGTCGCGGCGCATGGGCTTCAGGCGCCGGCCCAGGATCCGGTCGTCGAAAAAATGCGGGCGCAGATGGGATCTGCGCCGATCGAAACGACGAAGCTCGCCGACGGGCTGGTCATGCTGTCCGGGCCTGGCGGAAACGTCGTGGTCCTGTTCGGGCGCGAGGGCAAGGTCGTGGTCGACTCGTTCGTGCAGCCGGCGTGGTCGCGCCTCAAGTCCACCCTCGACGGGCTGGACGGCTCGCCGTTGAAGACGCTGATCGATACCCACTGGCACTTCGATCACTCGGACAACAACGCCAACTTCCGCTCGGCCGGTGCCGCCATTCTCGCCCACGAGAACACCAAGAAACGCCTGTCGGAACCCCACGATGTCCTGGGGATGCATTTCGAGCCGTCGCCGGCCGAGGCGCTGCCCACCGACACGTTTGCCGACCGCCGGAGCGTCACGCTCAACGGCGACCAGATCATCCTGGCTCACGTGCCTCCCGCGCACACCGACACGGACATCCTCGTGCACTTCAGCAAGGGCAACGTGCTGCACATGGGGGACCTCTTCTTCAACGGGACGTATCCGTTCATCGACGCGAGCACCCGCGGCACCATCAACGGCATGATCTCCGCCTCCGACCGTGCCCTGCAGATGGTCGACGACAAGACCAAGATCGTGCCCGGACACGGGCCGCTCGGCGATCGCGGAGCGCTCCAGAAATACCGGACGATGCTGGCGGCCATCCGCGACAGAGTCCGCGCTCAGAAGGCCAAGGGGGCCACGCTCGAGCAGGTGCAGGCCGCGAAGCCGACCGCCGAGTTCGACGCTCACTGGGGCAAGGGAATGATCGGGCCCGCGGCTTTCGTGGCCCTGGTCTATGCAGGAGTCTGAAGAGCCGCGAGTTCGCGGTTCGCGAGTTCGCAGGTTCGCCCGGTCGCGGTTCGGAATTCAGCACTGATCCGATTTGTGCCCTTCGAACCCGCGAACCCGCGAACCCGCGAACCCGTGAACCCGCGAACCCGCGAACCCGCGAACCCGCGAACCCGCGAACCCGCGAACCTGCGAACCCGCGAACCTGCGACATAGATCGATAGAATTCGAAGACTATGAAGAAGATTGCCTTTCTCGGTGTTGGCGTGATGGGAAGCGGCATGACCACGCGGTTGCTGGATGCCGGTTTTCCGGTGACGGTCTGGAATCGCAACGCCACGCGGGCGGAGCCGCTCCGCGGGAAGGGCGCCGCGATCGCCGCCTCGCCTCGCGAGGCCGCTGCCACCGCCGACGTCGTGATTGCGATGGTCGCTGATGACGGTGCCTCGCGCGCGGTGTGGACCGGGAAGGACGGCGCCCTCGAAGGCTTGCGCGACGGCGCGGTCGCGATCGAGTGCAGCACGGTGTCGCCCGAGTGGGTGACGGAGTTGGCCGGTCTCGTGGAGGCGCGGGGAGGATCGTTCCTGGATGCGCCGGTCACCGGGAGCAGGCCGCAGGCGGCAAATGGCGAAGTGCTGTTCCTGGTCGGCGGCGACGCGGCTGCGCTGGATGGTGTCCGCGACGTGCTTCGACCGATGAGCCGCGACGCCGTGCACATGGGGCCGGTGGCCAGCGGTGCCCGCATGAAGCTCGTGAACAACTTCATGTCGGCGGTTCAGGCCGTCGCCCTCGGCGAAGCGCTGGCGTTCAGCCACGAGTGCGGGCTCGATCCGGTCGGCGCGATGCACGTGCTCGCCAACGGCGCGCCCGGGAGCCCGCTCGTCAAGACGGTCGGGGCGCGGATGATGGCGCACGACTACGGCGTCAATTTCTTCCTCCGCCTGATGCGCAAGGACGTCAGCTATGCGTCCGACGAGGCAAAGCGCCACGGCGTCGAGCTCCGCACCGCGGCCGCGGCGCTCGCCCGTTTCGATCAGGCGATTGCCGCCGGCTGGGGCGACGTGGATTTCGCGGCGGTGGCGGAGTCGATCGCAGGACGGACGCGGGAAACCTAACGGAAAGGGAGAAGGGTCCCTTCTCCCTTCTCCCTTTCTTACCGCCCTGCCGGTGCGCTGCTCGTGCTCTTGACGGGCTCAAGCCGCAGAATCCCGGCCGGGTTGGCGTCGACGGCCAGATAGATGTAGCCATCCGGTCCCTGGCGCACGTCGCGGATCCGCTGCCGCAGCGTCTCGAGCATCGCCTCGCGTCCCATCAGGCCCCCCTTCGCATCGAACGCAAAGCGGTGCAGCTGCAGGCCCGACATGCCGCCCGCGAACAGCTGGCCTTTCCAGTCCGGGAACTGATCGCCGGTGTAGACAATCAGCCCCGACGCGCCGATTGATGGAATCCAGAGCATCATCGGCTCCTCGACCCCCTCCTTCGACGCCACCGGACTCACCCTGGCGCCGTTGGGCGCGTACTCGCGACCGTAGGACGCGACGGGCCAGCCGTAGTTCTTGCCGGGCTGGACGATGTTGACCTCGTCGCCGCCCTGGGGTCCGTGCTCGGTCTCCCACAACACGCCTGTTTCCGTGTTGAATGCCAGGCCCTGCGGGTTCCGGTGCCCGTAGCTGTAGATTTCCGGCTTGTAGCCCGGTTTGTTCACGAACGGGTTATCCGGCGGCGCCGTCCCGTCGTCTTTCAGCCGCAGCACCTTGCCGCCGTGAATATTTGTGTTCTGGGCCCGGTCGCGATCGCCGCGTTCGCCGACGGTCATGTAGAGCATGCCGTCGCGGCCCCACGCGAGCTTCGATCCAAAGTGCGGGTTGCCGGTGTTGCAGTTGTCGGCGACGAAGAGATCGCGCCCTTCGGTCAGTGCCTTGCCGTCGAACTTTCCACGGTGGAGCGCGGTGGTCGCACCCTTGTCGCACGGCTTCGAATAGGTCAGATACAGCAGCTGATTCTGTGCGAACTGCGGATGCGGCAGGACCTCGAGCAACCCGCCCTGACCGGTCGCCCACACCTGGGGAATCCCGCTGACCGGCTGAGGATCGAGCACGCCCTTCCGAACCACGCGCAGCCGCCCCGGCTTTTCGGTGACGAGCATGTCCCCGTTGGGCAGCCACGTGAGGCTCCATGGATTCTCGAGCCCGCTCACGACCGGCACGACGCGCAGCTTCGCACCGACGGTTTCGACCTCGCGCGCCGCGTCAGGGAAGGGCAGCGTCGGCACGCGCGGGAATCCGCCAGGGGCCGGCGGTCCGCCCCGGCCACCGGGGGGCCCGGCTGCGCGTCCGCCCGGCTGCTGCGCCGGCGCCGCCGGCGTCTGCGCGTCCAGAGTCTCCACGGGTCCCACGAGTCCAATGGCCGCAGCGAGCACCAGCCCCGCTGTCGATCCCGTCAGTCGCGTTTGTATCGTCGGCATCACCATGTTCACGTCTCCTGAATTGCTCAATCTAGCATGCTGAGAGGCCGATCGTCCGACCTGGCTCACCCGAGACGTTGAAGTCTCAGCTGAGTAATCCTGGCCTGCTCGTGCGCCGCGACGCGAATCTCAGCCTCCGCCGTGTTGCGAAGCCGCGAATGGAGCAGGCCCAGCATTTCCGCGGCGCTCTTGCCACTCGCACAGACGATGAAGATGTAGCCGAACCTGTCTTCGTAGGCGCGATTGCCGGCGGCGAGATCGTCGAGCACCTGCGCCGTGGCGTCGTCGACGCCGGTCTGCTCCTGCGCTGACAGGTGCGCCGTGGCAGCGAACCGTTTCGCGAGCGACGCGCGGTCGCCGATCTTCGGGTGATGGCTGAATGCCTCGAGCCAGTCGGTGTGCGTCAGATCGACCCAGGCCTCGCGTGCGGCGGTCGTGAGGCTCTCCTCACTTCCGAAAGGCCTGCGGCGCAGCATCCGTTCGACCCACGCGCTCGACCCGCAGCAGGTCGTCAGCAGCCGGCGGGCTTCCGGCAGCGAGGCGCGATCAAGCTGCTGCCACGGTTCCATAGACGCGCAGCCGGCTCACACCGCCATCAGGGTAGATGTTCAGGCGCACATGCGACACCGCGCCGATGGGACGGAGCTCACGTGAAAAGAAGTGGCGATGATGGGCCTTCAGCTTCGTCCGGGGCAGCAGCTCGTGCCACGCCGCCGACGCCAGATCCTCGAGGCGGGCGGCCGGGGAGAAGCAGCCCTCGATCGAAGCCCTGTCGGGGAAGTTCCCCTTGAAGTGGTTGGTGTCGATCTCTATTCGCGTGATCGTGCCAGACGTTCCGAGCTTCACGATCGCCCAGTCATACCCGGGCCCGCGGCGTCGCCGTGTCTCCCAGCCGTCACCCATGTTTTTCGCGCGGCCGGGCATGATTATGTTGTCCCTGCCGCCGAAGTGCATGTCGCTCGCGCCGAGCACCAGGCCGCCGTTCCGGATCGAGGCGAGATCGATCGCAGTCGCGCGGACGGCCGCGGGGTCCCAGTTCATCGCGACCTCGCCGTACACCCTCAGCCGCGCGACTCCGCCATCGGGAAAGATATTCAGCCGCAAGTGGGTCCACGCCTGTTGGATCGCGGGAATCGCGAAGTAGTTGTGACTGTTCCCCGACAACGGGGATTTCGCGAGCAACGTCGTCCACGGCGCGCCCTCCCGGGCCGCCAGGGCCGGCCCCACCGCGCGCGTCGTGTCGAGTGCGTCGATGGAGCAGTGGGAAGGGACGTTGCCGGTGAAGAAGCTCGTGTCCACGTCCACACCGCGGACGATCCCGCGCATACCCAGTGCGATCACGCACCAGTCGTGGCCGGGCGTGCGGCGCCGGCGCGATTCCCAGCCGTCCATCCATTTCCCTCGGGTCGTGAACTTGCCGGGGATGAAGATGGCCGGGTCGGCTTTGAGCAGATTCGTTCGCGGCGCGAAGAAGTCGTCGCTGGCGAGAATCGCCCTGCCGCCGACGCGCGCGGACGCCAGGTCGGCACGAGCGGTGAAATCCGGGGTGTTATGATGACCGGCCATTTCCCCGGGGCCGTTGTGTTCGGAGCTCTGCATGATCGTTCAATCTTCCTACGGCAAATCGCGCGTCCGGCTCGTCCAGGTCCTCCGGCAGCCGGATCGTCACGATCTGCGCGACCTGACCATCGCCATCCGCTTCGAAGGTGACTACGACGCCTCGTATGCCGACGGCGACAACAGCGCGGTGCTGCCGACCGACACCATGAAGAACACCGTCTATGCGCTGGCGGCGCAGCGGGCGGTCGGCGAGTCCGAAGCGTTCGGCCTGCGCCTGGCGCAGCACTTCCTCGATCGCAACGCCCGGCTGAATCGGGTCCGGATCGATCTTACCGAGCACGCGTGGGGACGCATTCCGCGAGGTGAGCGTCAGCACGGCCAGGCCTTCATGCAGGCGGGAAGTGGATCGCGGACCGCGGCGGTCGAGGCCGGCCGCGACGGCGTGAGCGTCAGCGCTGGTATCGCCGATCTCGTCGTGATGAAGACCGCTCATTCCGCGTTCACCGGATTTCCCCGCGACCAGTTCACGACACTACCCGAGACACGGGATCGCCTGCTGGCCACGGCGCTCACCGCGACCTGGCGTTACTCGAGCACGGATCTCGATTTTGGCCCGACGTGGCGCGCGGTGCGGTCGACGCTGCTCGAGGTGTTCGCCGAGCATCACAGCGAGTCGGTGCAGCACACGCTGTTCGCGATGGGACAAGGTGTGCTCGACGCAATCGGCGACGTCGACGTGATCCATCTCGTCATGCCCAACAGGCATCACCTACCCGTCGATCTTTCTCCATTCGGCCTCGAGAACCGGAACGAAGTGTTCGTCGCGACCGAGGAGCCACACGGCCTGATCGAGGCTACTCTTGCGAGAGGGGGACCGTCCCCCTCTTGACCCCGCGAAAGGGGGACGGTCCCCCTATGTCCGACCTCATCGTCTGTGGCGAGCGCGTCGTTCTTCCGTCGGGGATGCGGCCGGCACGCGTACATGTCCGCGACGGGAGCATCGTAGACATTGCAGAGTATCGCGATCGGTCCGCTGGCGTGCCGGTTGTCGATGCCGGTGCGCTGGTCGTCTTGCCGGGACTCGTCGACACACATGTTCACCTGAACGATCCCGGCCGGGCTGACTGGGAAGGCTTCGACAGCGGCACCCGGGCGGCTGCGGCCGGCGGCACCACCACCATCGTCGACATGCCGCTCAACAGCGTGCCGTCTACCGTGGACGTCGGCGCCCTGGATGCCAAGCTGAGGGCGGCACAACGACGGTGCGCGATTGATGTCGGCTTCTGGGGCGGGGTCGTGCCCGGGAATGCCGAGGCGCTCGAACCGATGGTCAGGCAGGGCGTCCTCGGCTTCAAGTGCTTCCTGTCTCCTTCAGGTGTAAACGAGTTCGAGCATGTCGACGAGGCTGATCTGGAAGGCGCCCTGCCGATCGTCGCGAGGCTCGGCGTGCCCTTGCTCGTCCACGCCGAGTGGCCGGCAGGCCTGATCGACGTCGATCGTTCCAGCGACCCCCGCGACTATCGAACCTGGCTGTCGTCCCGGCCCCCCGCGAGCGAACAGGCCGCCATCGACCTATTGATTCGCCTCGCCAGGAAACACGGCGCCCGCATTCACGTGGTGCATCTCGCCTCGGCCGACGCGCTCCCGTCGCTCGAGGCTGCCAGACGCGGGGGCCTGGACATCTCGGTTGAGACCTGCCCCCACTACCTGACGTTCGATGCCGAACAGATTGCCTCGGGTTCGACCGCCTTCAAGTGCGCGCCGCCGATCCGGGAGGCGCGTCATCGGGAAGGGCTCTGGGCGGGACTGGCCGATGGCCGCATTGATCTGATCGCAACCGACCATTCACCTGCGCCACCCGCCTTGAAGTCTATCGACGCCGGAGACTTCGTTGCGGCGTGGGGAGGCATCGCATCGCTGCAACTCGGTCTTCCCGCAGTCTGGACCGGCGCCAGGTCGCGCAGGCTGACGCTCGAGCACCTGGCCAGGTGGCTCGCCGCCGCTCCGGCGAAGCTCGCAGGCCTTGACGACAGGAAGGGCACCATCGCGCCTGGCCGCGACGCCGATTTCGTGTTCTTCGATCCCGATGCGACGACAGTCGTCGATCCATCGGCGCTCTTTCATCGCCACCCGGTTACGCCGTACGCGGGTATGCGTCTCAACGGAAGGGTTCACAAGACGATGTTGCGGGGGGAGGTGGTGTTTGATGAGGGCCAGCTCGCGAAGACACCATTCGGACGGCCTGTGTTGAAGCGGCGGGGCTTGCGCTAGAATCCCCCTTTCGTGAGCGCGATCACCACACATGTCCTCGATACGGCGCGCGGCGTTCCTGCCGCTGGTGTCGAGGTCGTGCTCGAGCGGCAGCATGAATCGGAGTGGCAGCTGGTCGGCCGTGGGGAGACCGATGCGGACGGCCGGCAGCGGGCGCTGATGCCGGAAGCCGGCTCGGCGCCGCCCGGGATCTATCGCCTGCGGTTCGACACCCGGGGTTATTTCGAAGCGCTCTCGCTCGAGACCTTCTTTCCGCAGGTCACCGTCACCTTCGAGATTCCCGACGGCGAAGCACACCACCATGTCCCGCTCCTGCTCAGTCCCTACGGGTACACGACGTACCGTGGGTCGTAGCCTCGGACCTCTTCTACATGTCTGAACCGGAGCGTCCGCCCGCGCCGTCGTTGCGGCCGGGCGAGCTCGAACCGATCCTGGCCGGCCTTCGGGAGACGCATGCGGCGGCGGCCCTCGCGTTTCCCGGCGATCCGGACGCTCGCCAGCCGGTGCATACCGTCTACGGCGGCGCGCAGCTGTTCCGGTCCGATACCCCGCGCAAGCTCGGCGCGCTGGCGGCTCGAGCTCTCGACGACTATGCCCCGGACGCAGAAACGCTTGCCGCTGCAGTGGGCCTTTCGGATGGCGCCGGGCATCCCGGTTTCACACAGATGCTCCGCGCTCGTGTTGCTGCGAAGCTGAAGACCGAGGCGGTCGAGGATTTCCGGATCGACTTCGAAGACGGCTACGGCCATCGTCCGGGCGACGAAGAAGACTGGCACTGCGCGGCGGCGGCTTCGGAAGTCGCCGCCGCCGCCCGTCAGGGGGCGCTGCCGCCGTTCATCGGCATTCGAGTCAAGCCGCTGTCACGAGAGCTTCACGCTCGCGGCCTGCGGACGCTCGATCTTTTCGTGACGACGCTGGCCCGGAGCGCGGGTCCGTCGTTCCCGGGACGGCTGATCGTCACGATTCCGAAGGTCGTGTCCGCGGGTCAGGTGGCCGCCGCATCGCGCGCCTGCTCGTTGCTCGAACGCAAACTGGGCCTCGCGTCAGATATCCTGCGGCTGGAGCTCATGATCGAGACTCCGCAGGCGATCGTGTCCGCTGAGGGGACCTCACCCCTGCGCAGTTTCGTGGCCGCCGGAGACGGACGGGTCACCGGTGTGCACTTCGGGGCGTACGACTACACCGCCCTCCTCGGGGTGACCGCTTCGTGGCAGGACGTGCGCCACCCCGCCTGCGACTTCGCCCGTCACATGATGCAGGTCTCGCTCGCGCAGGCGGGCGTTCATCTCGCCGACAGTGTCACAACTCTGATGCCCGTCCCGATACACCGGCCTGCCGCCGATCGTCCGTTGACCAGCGCACAGCAGCGCGAGAATACTGCGGTCGTGCACCGGGCCTGGAAGCTGCACTTCGACAACGTCCGCCAGTCGCTCATCGGCGGCTTCTATCAGAGCTGGGACCTGCATCCTGCGCAGTTGCCGCCGAGGTACGCGGCAGTCTACGCGTTCTTTCACGGGGCCCGCAGCGCCGCAACGGCGCGGCTGCGCAACTTCGTCGAGCAGGCGACGCATGCCACCCTCGTCGGCAACGTGTTCGACGACGCCGCGACTGGTCAGGGCCTGCTGAACTTCTTCGCGCGCGGCCTCGCCTGTGGCGCGCTGACGATGGCCGAGGCGCGGGAGACCGGCCTCAGCGTCGGTGAGCTGCAGGGGCGCTCGTTCCTCACGATCGTCGAGAACCGCCGCCGGCTCCGCTGACCGATGGCCAAAGCTCCCCTCTATCGCAGTCTCTACGCCCAGGTGCTGGCCGGAATCGCGCTCGGCATCGTCCTGGGCCTGCTGGCTCCCGAAACCGGCGCGGCGATGCGGCCGCTCGGCGATGGCTTCATCAAGCTGATTCGCATGCTGATCGGGCCGATCGTTTTCACGACGATCGTGGTGGGGCTGGCGCATGTTGGTGAAATGCGGGAGGTCGGCCGGATCGGGCTGCGGGCGTTTGTTTACTTCGAGGTGGTGTCGACGGTGGCGCTGATTATCGGTCTCGTCGTGGTGAACGCTCTGCAGCCGGGTGTTGGCCTCAACGTGACGCCGAGCGCTGCCGACATCAAGGCTGCGGCCGGCTATGGGGCCGCCGCGTCAGAGCCGCACAGCACCGTTACCTTCATCCTCAATCTGATTCCGACGACCATCGTCGATGCCTTCACACGCGGGGACATCCTGCAGATCCTGGTGGTGTCGATTCTCGCGGGCATCTCGCTGCTGATGCTCGGCGAGCGCGCGCACGCGCTGGTTTCCGTGATCGAGCAGCTTGGCCAGCTGGTGTTCGCGATGGTGGGCATCATCATGCGGCTGGCGCCGATCGGCGCATTCGGCGCGATGGCCTTCACGGTCGGACGGTATGGAGTCGGCTCGCTGGTCTCGCTCGGTGCGCTGATGGCGGGCGTGTATCTGACCTGTGCCGTATTCGTCGTGGTGGTGCTCGGCAGCATCCTTCGTCTGTGCGGCCTGAGCCTCGTCCGGTTTCTCCGGTATATCGCCGAGGAAATCCTCCTCGTGCTCGGCACGTCGTCATCCGAGTCGGCGCTGCCGCGCCTGATGGTCAAGATGGAGCGGCTTGGCTGCAGCAAGCCAGTGGTGGGCCTCGTGGTGCCGGCAGGCTACTCGTTCAACCTCGACGGTACCGCGATTTACATGACGATGGCGGCGGTGTTCGTGGCGCAGGCGAGCGGTGTACACCTGTCGGCGCGCGAGCAGTTGTCGATTCTCGCGATCCTGATGCTGACGTCGAAGGGTGCCGCCGGCGTCACCGGCAGCGGCTTCGTCACCCTGGCGGCGACCCTGGCGGCGATCCCCACCATTCCGCCCGCCGCGCTCGCGTTGCTGGTGGGCGTCGATCGATTCATGTCGGAAGTGCGAGCGATCACGAACCTGATCGGAAATGCAGTCGCCACGGTTGCGATTGCGCGATGGGACAACGCGCTGGACGTGGCCAAAGCGCAGGCGATGCTCCGGTCGCCGTCTGCGTCGGAAGGCCAGCCGGGGCCTGAAGGCCCCGGTTCTACGGCGGCAGAGAGCGTGCCCTCAGCCTCCGACTTTCGCTGACGGGTTCCCCTCAACCACCTCGCGCCGCTTGATCACGCCCGCGTCGATCGTCTTTCCGCCCGCCTCGATGGCCTGGAAGTACAGCTCGTCACCCGTAATCTCGACGATCAGGAAAGCGTAGCCAGTGTCGAAGCCCTTCGCGGTCATCCCGCTCTCGCCGATGTTCCCCCGCCGCAATTTCGCGGCGCTGCCGGTGACGAAGTAGGTGATCCCTTTCTGCGGCTTGAGCCGCTCGTAGAAGTGCTCGTGGCCTGCGAAGACTACGTCGACGCCATACTTCACGAACAAGGGCTCCAGCTGTTCGCGCAGCGCGACGTCGGCGCCGTGCTTCTCGCCAGACGAGTAGAGCGGGTGATGGAAGAAGGGAATCTTCCAGCCTGAGCCCGGGGCTTTCAACTCCTTCTCGAGCCACTGGAGCTGCTCCGGCGACATATAGTTGCTGTCGAGCGCGAAGAACCGGACGTCGCCGAGAATGTCGGGCCCCTTTTTCGGCGCCTTGAACGTGTAGAACTTTTCACCGTTCATGTTGAAGTTCTTGTAGTAGCGCTGGTTCGGGTCGTCGTGGTTGCCGAGCGCGGCGTAGAACTTCACGCCGGCGTCCAGCAGGACCTTGTACGGCTCTTCGAACTTGCGCCGGAAGTCGTTCGCGCCCTCGGAACCGTAGAGATTGTCGCCGACCATGATCGCGAACTCGAACGGGAAGCCTTTGTGGACCTCGGCGATCCGGTTCGCGACCACCCGCTGCTCGCTGCCGCCGGTGCCGCTGTCGCCGATGACGAGGAACTTGGTTGACCCTTCCTTGTTCGGCAGCTGCAGCCGCTCCTGGAGTGCAGCCGGGGAAACGAGCGCCAGCAACAGAAATGTGGTTGAAATTGCGCGCCGCACGGGCTCACCTCCTCCTGGCTACTGAATGGCGTTGGGAACGAAGTCCACGATCAGGTTGGCGTGGGTGTCGAGCAGGATCATGGTCCGGCTGACGAAGCGGTATTCCAGGTCCTCCGGCAGCTTCGGCAACGCGGCCAGGATATTGGGCGGTACCGTCATGAGCGGAGCGTCGTCCGGGTATCGGGCGTTCACCTTCAGCGTCACCGCCTTCAGCTCGTGGCTCTCTTCAGTGATGGCCGCCTTCGTCTCGCGTCCTTCCCGTCCCTTGACCTCGGGGTACATCAACCGCCGCAACAGCTGACGGATCTCCGGCGTGAAGATGTCTCCCTGTCGGGCGTCCTTGCGTGCCTCCCGGATTTTCATCGCCAGCGTTTCCTGCGAAGCCTTGATCTTCGCGGGGTCCTTGGTTTCTTTCAGCGGTGGCGCTTGCTTCTCGAGCTTGTTGTGCAGCGCCATGTAGTCGTCGATTCGCTTCTTGAAGTCCACGAGCAGCTCCGCGTCGGGATTCGTCTTCGGTGCTGCGCTCTGTGCGGCCGCTGGTTCCGAGGTCCGGCTCGCGTGGCTCTCGGACGAACAGGCGGCGGGCAGAACCATCGAGCTCAACAGCAGCGAAACGGCACAGCTGAACCTTCCCAGCATGGCTTCCTCCGATACCTCACGGTTACATGCGGAGTGCCAAGCGACCGAACGCCTCAACCGGCTAAAAACATTCGGAAAACTGTGCGGAAACCCAGGTGTGGGAAGTCGGAGGACGCTGCGGACCCGGCAGCAGGGTTATCGAGTGAGCACAGGCGTTCCGCGTCTGGCCGATCTGGTGATTGAGAGCAGCGTGGCTGAGTCGAGCGGGGCGAGGTCACGAACGACTTCGTTTTCCACCACCGCGATGGCCACACCGTCGCGGTAGACGAGCGTGTTTCGCGTGGCGGCCCGAATCCGCTCGCCCGCGGTAAGGATCCCTACGAGGTTCAGCGGATCGGCCGTGCTCACGGTGTGGAGGCGGCCGTCGAGCGCGGTGCGGCGCACTTCGCGCAGCCGATCCACGGCATCGGGCAGCGCGAATTGCTCCCCGGACATGCCGGCCACGAATCGGCCACCCCGGATCTCGCCACGGGCTTCGAGACGGCGATAGATGCGGGTCAGCTCGCGCCACGGCGCAGCGTTCGGCTCGCGGGTCAGGAGGCGCCGGAAGATGACGCCGTACCGCCGGAGGAGCGCCCAGGCCTGAATCTCGATCAGGCGTTCACGATTGGCATCAGGCTCGGCTCCGCGGGTGACCGTCCATCGCCCGGCAAACTGACCCCGCCCGCGCTGCGCCGGGGAATCCGGGGACAGCAGCGCGCGCAAGCCCGCGAATCCGTCGGATGATGCGAGCCCGCAGGCCACGAGCGCGCCGACCGCGTAGCGAAGCGCGTCCCGATCGAGGTCGCATCGGGCAGCCAGATCGCTGAGGAATGATGGGCCGCGCTGCTGGAGAGCCGCCAGCACTCCACGAGCACCGGGGCGCAGCTGCGGGTCCTGGTCAGCGTGTTCGCGGTGAGCGTCCCGCCACGCCTCGTGATGTTCGCGCAGGAAGATCGAGATTGGTGTGGCCCCGGTCAGTTGCGGGGGCCCACCGTCAGCCGTTCCCGACGGCGGCGACAACCGGCCCCACGCGATCTCACCAGAGAGACACAACATGTCGAGCAGCGACGGATCGAAGCCTTCCATCCGCGCCGCCAGCACGCTTGTTTCCCAGGCGCCGGCCGGGAGCTCGGCGCCGTCGAGCGCGTTCAGCACTTCGCGCAACCCGTCGAGTCCAACCAGGCGGGTCGCCGGCTCGACGTGCTGCCAGCGGATCAGGAACCGCATGAAATCGGTCGCGCTGACCGGCTCGATCTCGGCTCGCAGGCGAGTGAGCGTGTAGCGGTGGATGCGGGCCAGGAGCGACCGATCGCACCATTCGAGATCGGTCACGCCGGGCGTGAACCGGCCGCGCAGAATCACGCCCTCGGACTCCAGCGCAAGCAGGCCCGCCTCCGTGTCAGCGCCGGTCAGGCGGAGGGAGCTCGCCAGGGCGAACTCGGTCACCGGACCGGTAATCGTGAGGCGGCCACGGAGGAGCTCGCGGACGGCGTCCTCGCTCGACCATACGCGCGCGGCGCGAGATGGCGGCGGCTCGATTCCAGGTTCACCCGTCATCGCGGGATGAATGGCCTTCAGCTCCGGGAGCCGTTCCGCGGCCATCCAGGCGTCGGCCGAGGCAGCGAGGCCGACGCGCGTGGCCCGGCGCGCCTGCCGAAGCTCGGTGAGGAACGCATGCGCGGCTGGCTCGAGATCCGATTCGAAGAGGACGCCCACCGACATCAGCGTGTCGTGCAGTTCATGGGCATCCCTGGGATCCGGACGTTCCTCGTCGCGCACACGATCGATGGCGGCGTCGTCGAGCGCGCCGAGATCGCCTGCCGACGAGACGTCACCCGCGCGGCGCGAGAGCACCGCATGTGCGCGCCGTTCTTCGAGGGGCGCATCGTCGAGAAACGCGTACGGCCTGGCATTGAGGATCTCGTGTGCGAACACCGAGGGCTCGGGCGTGTCCCGGGCCACGAGACGCAGGTGTCCTCCATGGATGCGTTCGAGCACGCCGCGGAGCCCGGCGAAGTCCATCGCCTCCTGGAGACAATCGCGAACGGTCTGGCCGACCAGCGGGTGATCGGGAATCTGCCGGTCGCCGGGGATGTTTTCGAGGCACGCGGCGGCGTCGGGAAAGACCGCGGCCATGAGATCGTCGGCGAGCATCCGCTGGAGCTGGGGTGCGACTTTCCGGCCACCGCGGTTGCGCGGCACGGCGAGCGCGATCGTGGTGTTCCACCGCCACCGCGTCTTGAACACCGGTGCATCGAGGAACGCCTGCACGAGCACATCGCGGGTGGTTTCCGGATGCAGATACCGGAACACGTCCGAGAGCGGGAAGGAATGCTGCGGACCGAGCGACAACATCAC
>Ga0075420_100002385_pt1 | contig 16244 bp, 18 predicted proteins | sample SoiMetdeltSBSDD4_FD_75296 | JGI IMG/M metagenome (GOLD analysis project Ga0075420, IMG submission 75296) | Bulk soil microbial communities from a Populus tree surrounding site in Tennessee, USA - Soil MetaG P. deltoides SBSDD4 | ecosystem: Environmental > Terrestrial > Soil > Tree plantation... | reverse complement strand
TTCGGGCTGGTGCCGATGACATCGGTGACGCGGTAGACCGCATTGCTGCCTTTGGCCATGAAAGCTCCTCCTTGAGCGTGGGCGGGGGAATCCCGCGCGGCCAGTTTACGCTGCGGGGGCGGGAACGTGCCAGTAGCGCGCGCGGCGCGCGCGCTCGCCCGCTGCGCTCGCGCCGCCGGGCGCGAGCCGCACGCTGACCGCGCCGTCGAGGTCGGTGCGCAGCACGCCGATGCCGCGGGCGGCGTAGCGCTCGAGGACTTCGGCATGCGGGTGGCCGAAGCGGCTGCGGTAGCCCGCGGCGGCGACCGCCAGGCGCGGGCGCACCGCGTCGAGGAAGGCTTCGCTCGAGGAGCTGCGGCTGCCGTGGTGCGGCACCAGCAAGACATCGGCGCGCAGCGCGGCCGCGTCCAGCAGCCGGCCTTCGGCGCCGCGCTCGATGTCCCCGGCCAGCAGCATCGCCGCGCCGGCGGCCGCCACGCGCAGCACGCAGCTGTCGTCGTTGCGGCGCCGCGCGGGCGCGCCCGGCGGCGGATGCAGGAACTCGAACTGCACCCCGTCCCAGTCCCAGGACTGGCCGCGCGCGCAGCGCGCCGGCGCCGCCGCCATCGCGAGCAGCGGGTGGCGCCCGGGGAGCGACGTGCGCAGCGCGCCGACTTCCAGGTTGTCGAGCACCGACTGCGCGCCGCCCGTGTGGTCGGCGTCGTTGTGCGTCAGCACCAGCGCGTCGAGGCGCGCCACGCCGAGCGCGCGCAGCGCCGGCACCACCAGGCGCTCGCCGCTGTCGGCTTCCGCGCCGTAGGCCGGGCCGGCGTCGTACAGCAGCGCGTGGTTCGCGGTTCGCACCAGCACCGCCAGTCCCTGCCCCACGTCGAGCACCGTGACCCAGGCCTCGCCGGGCGGCGGCGCCGGCGCCGGCAGCAGCGCCGCCGGCAGCATCAGCGCGAGGCCGCTGGCGCGCCAGGGAAAGCCGCGCGGCAGCAGCAGCCACGCCGCGCCGGCGAGCGCGAGCAGCGTGGCCCAGAGCGGCGGCGCGTGCTGCTGCCATACCGCCGCGGGCAGCTGCGCGCACCACTCGAGGGCGACGAGCAGCCACTCGGTGAGCCCTTGCGCCCCGAGCAGCAGCGCATCGGCGGGCAGCAGCGCCGCGGCGAGCGCGAGCGGCGTGATCACGGCGGACACCAGCGGGATGGCGAGCGCGTTGGCGAGCGGGCCGGCCACCGACAGCTGCGCGAAGAGGAACAGCGCCGCCGGGGCGAGGCCGACGGTGATCGCCCATTGCACGCGCAGCCACTGCAGCGCGCGCGGCCCGCTTTGCGTCCATCCCGCCGTGACGTGGAAGATCAGCGCCACCGCGCCGAAGGACAGCCAGAAGCCGGGCTGCAGCACCGCCCAGGGGTCGAGCGCCGCCACCACGGCGAGCGCCAGCGCCAGCGTGCGCACGGGCGAGGCGATGCGGCCGGACCACAGGGCGAGGGCCACCACGGTCACCATATAGAAGGTGCGTTGCGCGGGCACCGCGAAACCGGCGAGCAGCGTGTAGGCGAGCGCCGCCAGGATGGCCGCCGCGGCGCCCGCCTTGCGCGCGGGCAGGGCAAGCGCGAGGCGCGGCACCCTGCGCCAGAGCGCCGACACGAGCCAGGCGGCGAGGCCCGAGACCAGCGTCACGTGCAGCCCCGAGATGCTCATCAGGTGCGTGACCCCGGTGCGGCCGAACAGCCGCCACTCCTCGCTCGAGATGGCGCGCTGGTCGCCGACCGCGAGCGCGGCGAGGATGCCGGCAGAGGGCGTCTCGCCGAGCACCGACTTGAAGCGGTCGCGCACCGCTGCGCGCGTGCGTTCGATGCGATCGAGCAGGCTTTCGCGCTCGCCGAGGCGCCGCGCCGCCGCGCCCTGGCGCACGTAGCCCGTGGCGCCGATGCCGCGCTCGGTGAGCCAGGCCTCGTAGTCGAAGCCGTGCGGGTTGGCGTGCCCGTGCGGCTGGCGCAGCCGCACCGTGAACTGCCAGCGTTCGCCGGGGCGCAGCGTCTCGGGCACGGCCGCGGCCGCGTCCTCGCGCCACGCGTTGCGGTACCAGGCGAGCTGGATGCGCTGCGGCAGGCGCGCCGCGGCCGACTCGACGTCGAACGCGAAGCGCAGTCCGCGCTCGCTCGCCGCCGGCAGGCCGGCGACGACGCCCGCGACGTCGAGGTCCCGGCCCTCCAGTTCCGGCGCCAGGCGATCCGCGAGCCGCAGGTGCGCGCACCCCGCCGCCCACAGGAAGCCGATGGCAAGGGCAGCGGGCAGGACGAGCGCGCGCCGCCGGGCGGCGAGCGCCGCGCAGCAGGGCAGCAGGAGCAGCCACGCCGGCGCCGGCAGCGCCGCCTGCTGCTGCAGGAGCAGCACCCCGGCGGTGAACGCTAGCGCGGCCCCGGTCATCTAAAATCAACGCGCCGGCCCTCGCGCCGGATGACCCGATGCTGCCGCGCGACCTGTTCCGCAAGTTCCTGCCGAGCGCCACCAGCGTGCGCCAGAACCGCCTGGTCGGGATGTTCGGCTCGCTGCTGCGCCACCCCAACCTGTGGCACCTGAACCGCGACTCGGTGGCGGGCGCGGTGGCGATCGGCCTGTTCGCCGGGCTGGTGCCGGGTCCGCTGCAGATGCTGATGGCGCTCCTCCTCGCGGTGCCGCTGCGGCGCAACCTGCCGGTGGCGCTGCTGATGACGCTCTACACCAATCCCTTCACCATCGTGCCGCTGTACCTCCTCGCCTACGGCTACGGCGGCCTCCTGCTCGGCGGCTCGCACGGCGAAGCGAAGATCGAGCCCTTCGACATGGACTGGGGCCACTTCCTCGACTCGATGGCGCGCATGCTCGACTGGGGACTGGCGCTGGGCAAGCCGCTGCTCGTCGGCCTGGTGGCGCTGGGACTGACGCTCGCCGCGCTCGGCTACGTCGCGGTGCAGGTCGGCTGGCGCGCCTACGTGGTGCTCGCCTGGCGCGCGCGGCAGCGCAAGCGGCAGCAGGAATGACGCACGCGGAGTTCGTCGACGCCTGGCGCGGCGCCCGCGTGCAGGTGGATCCCAAGGGCGCGGCGCAACTGCTGTCCGCGCGGCTGATGCTGCCGTTCGTGCTGCTGCCGGCGCTCGGGGCGGCGGTGGCGCTGGCGCTCGTCGGCCACTACTTCTATGGCGGCGCGCTGTTCGCCGCCGCCCTTGCCCTGCGCCATGCCGTGCGCCGCTCCGCCGGCGGCTACGTCCTGCAGCGCGCCCTCGCCGACGAGCGCTTCTACGCCGAAGCCCTGGCCGCCGGCCTCATAACCGCGATTCCTGGTAGTCCAGTTCTTCCTCGAGGTGGTGCAGCACGTCGTCGCTGATGTGGTTGAGCTGCCAGACGCGGATGAGTTCCGCGCGCTCGGCGCGCAGCGCGGCCAGGCGCAGCGCGCGCGCCGGCCCCGCGTCCGCCGGCTCTACCGGCCCGGCGGGCGTCTCCTGCGCGATCTTCTCGGCGAATTCGGCGCGCACGCGCGCGGCGAGCGGCGCCGCCACGCCGTGCTCCTCGGCGTGCGCATCGATCGCCAGCAGCGCCGCGCGCCCCATGTCGGAGCGCGCGCGCAGCTGCTCGGCGCGCAGTCCCGCTTCCGAGCCGAGGCCCAGGCGCCGGATGATGGGCGCCAGCGTCAGTCCCTGCCCCACCAGGGTCACCAGGATCACGACGAAGGTGAGGAACACGACGAGGTCGCGGTAGGGGAAAGGCTCGCCCGCGAAGGTCTCCAGCGGCAGGGCGAGCGCCGCGGCGAGCGACACGATGCCGCGCATGCCGCACCAGCTGACGAGGAACAGCTGCCCGCGCGGCGGCAGCGGCGCGGCGCGCGCGGCGTGCGCGGCATGGGCCGCCGGGTACACCCACAGGAAGCGCACCAGGATCGCCGCCGCGCTCACCGCGATCGCAGTCCACGCCAGCTCGCCCGCGCTGTAGCCGTCCAGCCGGCCGACGATCACGCGCAGCTCGACGCCGATGAGGATGAAGATCAGGCTGTTGAGCATGAACACCAGGATGTTCCACACCGAGCGCGCGAGGATGCGCATCTCCGCCGAGACGATCTTCGGCGCGTGGCGCCCGCGGAACAGCCCCGCCGCCACCACCGCCAGCACGCCCGAGAGGTGCGCCGACTCGGCGGCGATGTAGGCGCCGTAGGGGATCATCAGCGACACCAGCACCTCGATGAACGGGTCGCCGATGTGCCGGTGCAGCTGCACGAACACCCAGGCGATGAGCATCCCCACGGCGATGCCGCCCGCCGACACCAGCACGAACTGCACGCTCGCCTCCGCCAGCGAGAACGCGCCGGTGAGCACCGCCGCCACCGCGAACTTGTACAGCACCAGGCCGGAAGCGTCGTTCACCAGGCTCTCGCCCTCCAGCACCACCACCACGCGGTGCGGAATGTTGTAGCGCGAGAGCACCGCGGTCGCCGCCACCGCGTCGGGCGGCGAGACGATGGCGCCGAAGGCGAAGGCCACCGCCCAGGGGATGCCGGGCACCAGGAGCTTCAGCACCGCGCCCACCGCGAGCGTGGTGACGATCACCAGGCCGATGGCGAGGAAGCCGATCGGCTTCAGGTTGGCCTTGAAGTCGCGCCAGGAGGTGAGCAGCGCCGCCTGGTAGAGGATCGGCGGCAGCACCAGCACGAGGAGGAAGGCCGGGTCGAACTCCACCTGCGGCAGGCCCGGCACGAAGCCGAGCAGGCTGCCGCCGATCACCAGCGCGATCGGGTAGGGCAGGTTGACGCGCCGCGACAGCCAGCCGAGCGCCAGCGCGCACAGCAGGAGGAACAGCAGCAGCTGCAGGAGCGCCATGCGGCCGCCTAGCGCTTTTGCTGCAGCAAGCCGTCGCGCAGCTCGAGCACGCGCTCGGCGCGCGCCGCGAGCGCGGCGTCGTGCGTGACCAGCACGAAGGCCGTGCCGCGCAGCGCCGAGAGCTTCACCATCGCCTCGAACACTTCGTCCGAGGTATGCGTGTCGAGGTTGCCGGTGGGCTCGTCCGCCAGCACGCAGGCCGGCTCGGTGACCAGCGCGCGCGCGAAGGCCGCGCGCTGGCGCTCGCCGCCCGAGAGCTCGCCCGGCAGGTGCTGCAGGCGCTGCGCGAGGCCGATTTCGGCAAGCGTGGCGCGCGCCTTGTCGAGCGCCTGGGCGCGGTCCATGCGCCGGATGAGGAGCGGCATGGCCACGTTCTCGATCGCGGTGAACTCCGGCAGCAGGTGGTGGAACTGGTAGACGAAGCCGAGCGTGGCGTTCCTCACCTGCCCGCGCTCGGCCTCGCCCATCGCGCTGAACGCGCGGCCCTGCACGCTGACCGCGCCCGCGGTGGGCGCATCCAGCCCGCCGAGCAGGTGCAGGAGCGTCGACTTGCCCGAGCCCGACTTGCCCATGATCGCCACGCGCTCGCGCGCGCGCACCGCGAAATCCACGCCGCGCAGCACCTCGACCGGCTGCGGGCCCTGGTAGGTCTTGGCGAGGCCCCTGCACTCGAGCACCGCCTCACTCATAGCGCAGCGCCTCCGCCGGATTGACGCGCGAGGCGCGCCAGCTCGGGTACAGCGTCGCCACGAAGGACATGGCGAGCGACACCAGGCCGATGGTGACCACGTCGCGCAGCTGCACGTCCGAGGGCAGGTCGGAGATGTAGTACACGTCCTTGGCGAGGAACTTGAAGCCGAGCAGGCTCTCGATCGCCGGCACCACCGTGCCCACGTTGAGGGCGAGCAGCACGCCGCCGGCAACGCCGATCAGCGCGCCGATGACGCCGATCAGCGCGCCCTGCACCACGAAGATCTGCAGGATGCTCGCCGGCGCCGCGCCCAGCGTCCGCAGGATGGCGATGTCGGCCTGCTTGTCGGTGACCAGCATCACCAGGGTGGAGACGATGTTGAACGCCGCCACCGCCACGATCAGCGTGAGGATGATGAACATCACGCGCTTCTCGATCTCCACCGCGCGGAAGAAATTGGCGTGGCTGCGCGTCCAGTCGGAGGCGAACACGCCGGCCCCCAGGCTCGCCATCAGCTGCGCCGACACGGTGCGCGCGGCGAACAGGTCGTCGAGCTTGAGGCGCACGCCGGACACCGCGCCGCCGAGGCGGTACAGCGTCTGCGCGTCCGCGAGGTGCATCAGCGCGAGGCTCGAGTCGTACTCGAACATGCCGATGTCGAAAGTGCCGACGACGGTGAACTGCTTCAGCCGCGGGATCACGCCGGCAGGGGTCACCTGCCCCTGCGGCGCGATGAGCGCCACCTTGTCGCCGGGCAGCGCGCCGAGCGCGCGCGCCAGCTCCCCGCCGAGCACGATGCCGAAGCCGCCGGGCTTCAGCTCGGCGAGGCTGCCCGAGCGCATGTGGCGGCCGATGTCGGCGACGCGCTCCTCCTCCGCCGGCAGCACGCCGCGCACGATGGCGCCGCGCACGCCCTGCCCGTGCGTGAGCATGCCCTGCGCGTTGATGTAGGGCGCCGCCTCGCGCACGCGCGGGTGCTCGAGCGCCCCCTTGGCGACCGCGCGCCAGTCGTCGAGCCGGTTGCCCGGGCCGGAGAGCTGCACGTGCGACACCACCGCCAGGATGCGCTGGCGCAGCTCCTGCTGGAAGCCGTTCATCACCGACAGCACCACGATCAGCGCCGCCACGCCGAGCGCGATGCCCGCCATGGAAATGAGCGAGATGAAGCTGATGAAGTGGTTGCGGCGCTTGGCGCGGGTGTAGCGCAGGCCGACGAGGAGCTCGTAACGCACGGGAGGCCGAGAATACTACAATGCATTGAATGGCCTATCGCATCCTCAGCCTCGACGGCGGCGGCATCCGCGGGCTGATTTCGACCATCCTCCTCATGCGCCTGGCCCGGGAAAAGGGGCTCGCGGGCTGGCTGGAGCGCGCCCAGCTCCTCGCCGGCACCTCGACCGGCGCGCTGATCGCGCTCGCCCTCGCCCGGGGCCTCGCGCTGGAGGAGATCCTCGCGCTGTACCACGACAAGGCCGCGACGATCTTCGACGACTCCTGGCTCGACAACGTGAAGGACGCGGGCACGATCCTCGGCGCCCAGTACCATTCCGACGGCCTGCAGCGCGAGCTGCGGCGCCTGTTCGGCGCGGCGCGCCTGCGCGACCTGAAAAAGCGCGTGCTGGTCACCGCCTTCGACCTGGACAACGAGGACCCCAATCCCGCGCGGCGGCGCTGGAAGCCGAAGCTGTTCCACAATTTCCCAGGCTCCGACAGCGACGGCGCCATGCCGGTGTGGAAGGCGGGCCTGTACACCACCGCCGCGCCGACCTACTTTCCCACCGTGGACGGCTACGTGGACGGCGGCGTGTTCGCCAACAACCCCTCGATGTGCGCGCTGGCGCAGAGCCAGGACGCGCGCATCGGGCGCACCGCGCCGCTGGAGGAGGTGGTGCTGCTGTCGCTGGGCACCGGCAGCTCGCTCATCTACGTGAAGGGCGACCGGCACGACTGGGGCTACGCGCAGTGGGCGCAGGCGCTGCTCGGCGTGATGTTCGACGGCACCATCGGCATCGCCGACTTCCAGTGCCGGCAGATGCTCGGGCGCCATTACCATCGCGTGGCGCCGTCCTTCGCGCCGGGCGAGGCCTTCGACCTCGACAGCGTGGACCGCATCGCCGAGATGGTCGCTTTCGCCAACCAGGTGGACCTCGCGCCGGCGGCGAAATGGCTGCGCAGGTACTGGCACTAGGGGGAAGGCATGGTCACGGTGTACGGCATGGCGGACTCGGGCAACTGCTACAAGGTGAAGCTCGCCCTCGAAACTCTCGCGCTGCCCTACCGCTGGGTGGAGGTCGATTCCACCAAGGGCGGCACGCGCACGCCGGAATTCCTCGCGCGCAACCCCAACGGCAAGGTGCCCACCCTGCAGCTCGAGGACGGCAGCCACCTGCCCGAGTCGAACGCGATCCTGTTCTACCTCGCCGACGGCACCCCGCTGTTGCCCGGCGACCGCGCCGGCCGCGCGCGCGTCCTGCAGTGGATGTTCTTCGAGCAGTACAGCCACGAGCCCTATGTGGCGGTGGCGCGCTTCATCCTGCGCTACCTCCCCGCCGGCACGCCGCGGCGCGCCGAGCTGCCGCGGCTGCAGGAGCGCGGCCACCAGGCGCTCGCGGTGATGGAGCAGCACCTGGCGCAGGCGCCCTGGTTCGCCGGCGGCCGCTATACGGTGGCCGACATCGCGCTCTACGCCTACACGCATTGCGCCGCCGACGGCGGCTTCGACCTCGCGCGCTATCCGGCGGTCGCCGCCTGGCTCGCCCGGGTGAAGGCGCAGCCCGGGCACGTCGCGCTCGGATGAAAGTGCTGTTCCGGTGCTGTTTCTAAAGGGCCTGGCGTTCGGCTTCGTGCTGGCCGCCACGGTGGGCCCGATGTGGGTGCTGTGCCTGCGCCGCACCCTCGCCTACGGCGCGCTCACCGGCTTCGTCTCGGGCATGGGCATCGCGGCGGCCGACGGCCTGTACGGCGCGGTGGCCGCCTTCGGCCTCACCGCAATCTCAGGCTTCCTGCTCGCGCAGGCCTTCTGGATCGGCCTCGCCGGCGGGATTTTCCTCGCCTATCTGGGCGTGAAGGCGCTCCTGTCGCATCCCGTGGCCGACGGCGAGACGGCAAGGCCCGCCAGCCTCGCCCAGGCCTTCGCCTCCACGCTCGTCCTCACGCTCGCCAACCCGCCCACCATCCTCGCCTTCGCCGCGATCTTCGCCGGCCTGGGGCTCGCGGCGAGCGCCGACTACGCCGCCGCGGCGCTGGTGACCCTGGGGGTGTTCCTCGGCTCGGCAGCCTGGTGGGTGCTGCTCGCCGCGTTCGCCGGCAAGCTGCGCGCGCGCCTCGGCCCGCCCCTGCTGCGCGCGGTCAACGTCGTTGCCGGCTTCAGCATCCTCGGCTTCGCCGCATGGCAGTTCGCGCAGCTTTTGCGGTAGAGTTGCCGCACTGGACATTTATACAGGGATGATCATGAGAATCGCCGTCGCGCTCCTGGTTGCCGTCTTCGCCTGCGCCGCGCAGGCGCAGTACCCGAACCGCCCCGTCAAGCTGATCGTGCCTTTCCCGCCGGCGGGCGCCACCGACATCGTCGGGCGCATCGTGGCGCAGAAGCTCGGCGAGCAGCTGGGCCAGTCGGTGGTGGTGGAGAACCGCCCCGGCGCCGGCGGCTCGATCGGCTCGGACCTGGTGGCGAAGAGCTCGCCCGACGGCTACACCCTGCTGATCGCCACTTCCAGCACGCACTCGATCGGCCCGGTGCTGCAGAAGCTGCCCTACGACCCGCTGAAGGATTTCGCGCCGATCACGCACGTCGCCAACGTGCCGAACGTCCTGGTGGTCAGCCCCAAGCTGCCGGTGGGAAGCGTGGCGGAGCTCATCGCGCTCGCCAAGTCGAAACCCGGCCAGCTCAATTTCGCCTCCAGCGGCGTCGGCACCATCGTGCATCTGAACGCCGAGCTGTTCAAGATGCTCGCCGGCGTCGACCTGGTGCACGTTCCCTACAAGGGCACGGCGCTCTCCATCCCGGACGTGGCCAACGGCAGCATCGCCATGCTGTTCGACAGCCTGGCGAGCGTGCAGCCGCACATCAAGGCGGGGCGCGTGCGGCCGCTGGCGGTGAATGCGCAGAAGCGCTCGGCGCTGATGCCCGAGGTGCCCACCCTCGCCGAGGCCGGCATGCCGGCCTTCGACCGCTACACCTGGTTCGGCATGTTCGCGCCGGCCGGCACGCCCGCGGCGATCGTCGACCGGGTGCAGGGCGAGGTGCTCGCCGCGCTCAAGGCGCCCGACCTGCTGGAGCGCTTCGCCGCCGCCGGCGCGGAAGCCGTGGGCAGCACGCCCGAGCAGTTCGTCGAGCGCATCAAGTCCGACGCCGCGAAGTGGGCGCAGGTGATCAAGGCGGCGAACGTCAAAGTGCAGTGATGCAGCTGCTCGACGCGCCGCTGGCGATCGTCGACCTGGAGACCACCGGCGCGCACCCGGCCCACGACCGCGTCACCGAGATCGCGGTGATCGAGGTGGACGGCGGCGAAGTCGCCGGCGAGTGGAGCACGCTGGTCAACCCCGGCACCTCGATCCCGCCGGCGATCCAGGCGCTCACCGGCATCACCAACGACATGGTGGCGGAGGCGCCGAGCTTCGGCGCGCTGGCGGCGCAGCTGCACGAGCGGCTCGCGGGCCGCGTGCTGGTGGCGCACAACGCGCGCTTCGACTACGGCTTCCTGCGGCAGGAGTTCGAGCGCGCCGGGCTGCCGTACCGCGCGAGGACCCTCTGCACGGTGAAGCTGTCGCGGCGCCTGTACCCCGCGCAGGCGCGCCACAACCTGGACAGCGTGATGCAGCGCCACGGCATCGAGTGCCGGGCGCGCCACCGCGCCATGGGCGACGCCGACGCGGTATGGCAGTTCCTGCGCCTCGCCGCCGCCGAGCACGGCGAGGAGGTGGTGGCGGTCGCCGCGCGCCAGGTGGCGAAGCAGCCGACGCTGCCCGCGCACCTGGACCGCGCCAAGGTGGACGCGGTGCCGGAGTCACCCGGCGTGTACCTCTTCTACGGCGAGGGCGCCGCGCCCCTGTACATCGGCAAGAGCGTCGACATGCGCGCTCGCGTGCTGCAGCACTTCGGCGATGACCTGCGCTCCCCGCGCGAGATGCAGATGGCGCGCGAGGTGCGCCGCATCGAGTGGCGGCGCTGCGCCGGGGAGCTGGGCGCCTTGCTGCTGGAAGCGCGGCTGGTGAAGGAGCTCGCGCCCGCGTTCAACCGGCAGCTGCGCCGCGCCGCGCAGCTCTGCGCGTTTTCTTTCGACGGCAAGAAGCTGCGCCTCGCGGAGGACTTCGGGCTCGAGCACCTCGCGCAGCTGCGCGGCCTGTTCCGCACGCGTCGCGCGGCGCTCGAGGCGCTGCGCGGCCTCGCCGACGAGCATGGGCTGTGCCTGCAATCGCTGGGCTTCGAGCCCGCGCGCAAGGGCGCGTGCTTCCGCCGCCAGATCGCGCGCTGCGCTGGACTGTGCGCCGGCAAGGAAGGCGTGCAGGCGCACCATGCGCGCCTCGCCGCCGCGCTCGCCGCGCTGCCTGCGCTCGCCTGGCCCTGGCGCGGGCCGGTGGGCGTGGTGGAGGAAGACCGCGCGCGCGACGCGGCCGAGCTGCACGTCATCGACCGCTGGTGCTACCTCGGCACCGCGCGCAGCGAGGACGAGGTGCCGGCGCTGCTCGAGCAATCGCGGCGCCTGGCCTTCGACCCCGACCAGTACAAGCTGCTCGCCCGCTACCTCGGCACGAAACGCGCGCGCGTGAGGGAGCTGCCCTGCACGCCGAGCTGATCGTCCCGGGGCTGCTCGCGGCGCCGCCGGAGCCGCGGCTGCCCGCGCTGGAGCTGCTGCTGGCGCGCGCGCGCGCCACCGCCTGCGAGACGCAGGGGCTGCATGCCTGGCTGGGCGAAGCCTTCGGCGTCGATCCGCTGCCGGCCGGCGCGCTGACAGCTTTCGACAGCGGATTCTGGCTGCGCGCCGACCCGGTGCACTTGCGCGTGATGCGCGACCGCCTGGTGCTGGTCCCGGTGACCGGCCTGGCGCGCGCCGAGGCCGAGGCGCTGGTGGACACGCTCAACCGGCATTTCGCCGGCCTGCACGAATTCCGCGTCGCGCAGCCGGATGCCTGGGTGCTGCGCACCGCGCCCGCCGCGCTCGCCACGCTCTCCGCCGCCGAGATGGCGGGGCGCGACATCGACCCGCAATTGCCCGGCGGCAAGTGGCCCGCGCTGCTGAACGAGATCCAGATGGCGCTGCACGAGCATCCGGTGAACGAGGCGCGGGAGCTTCCCGTGAACAGTGTCTGGCTGTGGGGCGCGGGCGAGCTGCCGGCGAAGGCCGCCGGCCCCTGGCGCTCGGTGACCGCGGGCGAACCGGTCGCGCTCGGCCTGGCGCGCCTCGCCGGCATCCCCGGCCGCGCGCCCGCGCGATCGGCCGGGGAGTGGCTGGCCGGCCTGCCGGCGGACGGCCGCCACCTGGTGCTGCTCGAGGCGGAGCATGCGCTGCTGGAGGAGCGCTGGTGCGCGCCGCTGCTCGCCGCGCTGAAGAGCGGCCGCATCGGCATGCTGAGCCTGCACGCGCCCGAGGCGGGCCTCGCCTTCGAGATCGCGCGCGGCGACCTGCGCCGCTTCTGGCGGCGCGCGCGCACGGTGGCGAGCCATGCGCCTCGTTGAGCGCCCCTACAGGGAAGAGGACCGCCGCGCGCTCGTCGCGGCGGGCCTGCACCCGGTGCTGGCACGGGTGTACGCCGGGCGGCGCATCCATTCCGCGGCGGAGCTCGACGACGACTTCAAGCGCCTGCTGCCGCCGGATTCGCTGACGCACTGCGCCCGCGCCGCGGCGCTCCTCGCCGACGCCATCGCCGCGGGGAAGAAGCTGCTCATCGTCGCCGACTACGACGCCGACGGCGCCACCGCCTGCGCCGTCGGCCTGCGCGCGCTGCGCGCCATGGGCGCGAGCGTGGACTACCTGGTGCCGAACCGCTTCGAGCTGGGCTACGGGCTCACCCCGGAGCTGGTGGACCTCGCCGCGGCGAGGAAGCCCGGCCTCCTCATCACCGTGGACAACGGCATCGCCAGCGTCGAGGGCGTGGAGCGCGCGCGGGCGCTCGGCATCGGCACGCTGATCACGGACCACCATCTGCCGGGCGCGGAGCTGCCGCGCGCCGAGTGCATCGTCAATCCCAACCAGCCCGGCTGCGGCTTCGCCTCCAAGGCCATCGCCGGGGCGGGCGTGATGTTCTACGTCATGCTCGCGCTGCGCGCGGAGCTGCGCCGGCGCGGCGCGTTCGCGGGCGGGGACGAGCCCAACCTCGCCGCGCTCACCGACCTGGTGGCGCTCGGCACGGTGGCCGACGTGGTGCCGCTCGACGCCAACAACCGCATTCTCGTCGCGCAGGGGCTGAAGCGCCTGCGCGCCGGGCAGGCGCAGCCGGGGCTGGACGCGCTCCTGCGCGCCGGCGGCCGGGAGGCGGCGCGCGCCAGCGCCTTCGACCTCGGTTTCGTGCTCGGGCCGCGGCTGAACGCCGCCGGGCGGCTCGCCGACATGGGCCTGGGGATCGAGTGCCTGGCGACCGACGACGCGGCGCGCGCGGCGAACTGCGCGCTCGAGCTCGATCGCCTGAACCGCGAACGGCGCAGGATCGAAGCCGAGATGCTGGAGCAGGCGCGCGCGGCGGCGGATGCGGTGGCCGATGCGCCGGGGGCGGCGGCGTCCTTCTTCGATCCCGCCTGGCACCAGGGCGTGGTCGGGATTCTCGCTTCGCGTTTGCGCGAGCGGCTGCACCGGCCGGTGATCTGCTTCGCAAGGGCGAACGACGGCGAACTGCGCGGTTCGGGACGGTCCATCCCGGGGTTTCACCTGCGCGACTGCCTGGACCTCGTCGCCAAGCGCGCCCCGGCCCTCATCCTGCGCTTCGGCGGGCATGCGCAGGCCGCGGGACTCAGCCTGCGCGAAGCCGATCTCGAGCGCTTCCGCGAGGCCTTCGCCGGCGCGGCCGCGCAGACCATGCCGGCCGAGGCGCTCACGCGCACGGTGCAGACCGACGGCGACCTGGAGCCGGGGCAGATGTCGCTCGCGCTCGCGCAGCTGCTCGAGGAGCGCATCTGGGGGCAGGGCTTTCCGCAGCCGCTGTTCTGCGCCACCTTCACGCTGGAGAACCAGCGCGTGGTCGGCGCGAAGCACAGCAAACTGAAGCTCCTGAAGGACGGCCGGCGGCTGGAGGCCATGCGCTTCAACTCCCTCGAGCCCCTGCCGGCGCGCTTTCGCGCCGCTTTCCGCCTCGGCGTGAACGAATACAATGGCCTACAGTCCATGCAGCTGAACCTGGAGCACGTCGAAACGCCATGAAACCACTCCTCGCCCTCCTCCTCTCCCTGCCGCTCGCGGCGTTCGCCGCGGACAAGCCCGTGGACGCGGGCCCCTACGTGCCCTCGCCGCAGAGCGTGGTGGCCGACATGCTGAAGCTCGCCGACATCCGCTCGACGGATTTCGTGGTGGACCTGGGCTCGGGCGACGGGCGCATCGTGCTCACCGCGGCGAAGGTGTTCGGCGCCAGCGGCTTCGGGGTGGAGATCAAGGACGAGCTGGTGAAGCTCTCCAACGAGGCGGCGCGGCGCGAAGGCGTCGAGGACCGGGTGAAGTTCATCAAGGCCGACCTGTTCAAGACCGACATCTCGAAGGCCACCGTGCTCACGATGTACCTCCTGCCCAACACGGTGAACCTGCTGAAGGACAAGCTCCTCACCGAGCTGCGGCCCGGCACCAAGGTGCTGTCGCACGACTACCCGCTCACCGGCTGGATCCCCGAGAAGTACGTGCAGATGGACCTCGAGGACAAGGTGGCGATCAGCGGCGTCACCACTACCCTCATCTACCTCTACATGGTGCCGGCCAAGGTCGCCGGCCGCTGGAGCGCGGCGCTGCCGGTGGCCGCCGGCCAGGGGCAGCTCAGCCTGAGGCTCAAGCAGCAGGTGACGCGCGTCTCGGGCAGCGGGCAGCTCGCCGGCAAGCCGGTGGAGCTCGAGGACCTGAAGCTGCACGGCGACCGGCTCTCCTTCAAGCTTGCCGGCACCAGGCTCGCCTTCGCCGGGCAGGTGAAGGGCGATGCCATCGAGGGCGAGGTGGATTGGGCCGGAAAGAAATCGCCCTGGAGCGCGAAGCGCGCGAAGTGAATGGAGCGCAAGCGCGTCAATTCGTCGAAGATCCGCTCGGTGGGCTACGACGAGGGCAGCCAGACGCTGGAGATCGAGTTCTCCAACGGCCAGGTCTACCAGTACCCCAAGGTGTATCCCGAGGTATTCCGCCGCTTCATGGCGGCGCCCAATCCGACCGCGTTCTACGACGACAAGATTGCCGAGGATTACACCGGCCGGCGCGTTTAGCGCCTTCCTGCTGCTCCTCGCCGCCGCGCCCGCGGCGGCGCTCGAGCCGCCGTATTTCGCCGCCTACCACGGCGCAAGTTGCAACCTCGAGCCTTCGGGCTCCCTCACCTGCCGCTACCGCGTCGGCGCCGACCTCGAATTCAACCTGAAGCGCGTCAGCGAGCGCGGCGTCCAGCTCGAAATCGTGCGCAACACCCCGGAGGGCGATTACTACCTCGAGCCCGGGCTGGTCGACCGCTGCGCGGTGGTGAAGCACGGGCGGCGCGGCACGGAGGGCGGCGGCCGCGAGCAGAGCTACGCCCTCATTTCGGGCAAGAACGGGCTCGTGTACCAGTCGCTGCGCGAGTGCCGGCTGTCCAGATAGCCATGCCTTCGCGCGCTACCGTGCAAGCCTTCATCGCCCTGGTCGAGGCGGGCAAGTACGTCGAGGCGATCGAGCGCTACTACGCTGCGGACGCGTCGATGCAGGAAAACAACCTGCCGCCGCGCATCGGGCGGGAAGCACTGGTCGCGCATGAGCAGAAAGTAATGGCGTCGTTCAAATCGATCCGCACCCTGCCGGTCGAGACCTTCCTGGTGGACGGCGACCGCGTGGTGATCCATTGGACATTCGAATTCACGCGGCCGGACGGGAAAGTGCTGCGCCTGGAGGAAGTGGCGCTGCAGCGCTGGCGCGGGGAGCAAGTGGTGGAGGAGCGGTTTCTCTACGATCCGGGGCAGATGCGGGCGTAGTACTGCCGAACCGACGATCAGGTCTATGATGGGTCGCGATCTTGCTGACCGACAACCGAGGTGAACCATGGATCTGACGGGATTGATCATCTTCTTGGCTATTGGCGCCGTGGCAGGCTGGTTGGCCGGAACCCTGATGAAAGGGGGCGGCTTCGGCCTGCTCGGCAATATCGTTGTCGGCATCGTCGGTGCCGTCATCGGGGGCTTCGTATTTGGCTTGCTTGGTATCTCTGCGGGAGGGCTGATCGGTTCAATCATTACAGCCACCGTCGGCGCTGCCTTGCTGCTATTCGCAGTCAGAATAATCAAGAAGGCATAACAACCTTCTGCGGGAGAAACGAAAATCACGCGGCCGGACGGGAAGATGCCGGCGTAGTTCTTCCGGACTAGGGGCTGCGGGCGCGATCGCGCCATCTCTGCCAGAGATAGCCTTGGGAAATCAGAAAGTTGTTCCAGAAACCGCCGACTATCACGGCAGCGGACGCATCGCGTGTGCCGCTAACGTGTTGATTGACGGACGGATTGGCGAGACGCGTCGGCGATCGGGACTATGATAGGCCGCAATTCTGCTGACTATTGGAACGTTAACCGGCACATGACG
>Ga0075420_100002380_pt1 | contig 16262 bp, 18 predicted proteins | sample SoiMetdeltSBSDD4_FD_75296 | JGI IMG/M metagenome (GOLD analysis project Ga0075420, IMG submission 75296) | Bulk soil microbial communities from a Populus tree surrounding site in Tennessee, USA - Soil MetaG P. deltoides SBSDD4 | ecosystem: Environmental > Terrestrial > Soil > Tree plantation... | reverse complement strand
TTGACGACGGTCAGCAGGTTCGTGCCGAGCCGGTCGATGCGGGCCAGCACGTCGGCCTGGCTGGACTGGGTGATGCCGAGGACCGCCACGACCGCGGCGATGCCGATCGCCACCCCGAGCACCGACAGCGCCGCGCGTGCCGGCCGGGTACGTAGCCCGACCGTGGCCACGGGCAACAGGTCCGCGGTGCGTAGCCGAGACCTCATGCCGGCCGGCCCATGCTGCTGACGGTGTCGCTGACCACGAGACCGTCGCGCATCTCGATCCGGCGGTGCATCGCGCCGGCTACGTCCGCGTCATGGGTGACGACCACGATCGTGGTGCCGTCCGCGTGCAGTTCCCGCAGCAGGGTGAGGATCTCCGCGCCGGTGGCCGAGTCGAGGTTGCCGGTCGGCTCGTCGGCGAGCACCAGCGCCGGGCGGCCGATCAGCGCACGGGCGATCGCCACCCGCTGCTGCTCGCCACCGGACAGCTTGCGGGCCTCGTGGTCGGCCCGGTGGGCGAGACCGACCCGGGTGAGTGTCTCGTCGGCGGCCCGGCGCCGTTGGCGTGCGGGTATGCCGCGGTAGAGCAGCCCGGTGGCCACGTTGTCCCGTGCCGTGTGGTGGTCGAGCAGGAAGAACTGCTGGAACACCACGCCCAGGCGGTACGCCCGCAGCCCCGCGAGCCGGCGGTCGGAGAGCCGCTCGATGGGTTGACCGGCGATGCGGACCGAGCCGGAGGTCGGCCGGTCGAGGCCGGCGGCGAGGTTGAGCAGCGTGGTCTTGCCCGAGCCGGACGGTCCGACCACGGCCACCAACTCTCCACTGTGGATAGTAAGGCTGATGCCGCGGACCGACTCGACCGGCGGGCTGCCCGGGTAAGACTTGCGGACGTCGGTCAACTCCAGGACAGCCGTCATATCGCCGGCACCTCCACCCGGTCGCCGACCGACAGCGGGCCGGTCACCTCGACCTTGCCGGTCGCCTCGTCGAACAGGCCGGGGCGCACCTCGACGTGGTCGCCGGAGGCGAGCCGGACCTGGTACCCGCCACCGGGCCGGGCCAGCAGCGCGGCGACCGGTACGAGCAGGACGTTCTCGCGTTTGCCGGCCGCGATCGAAACCAGTACCGCCGCCTGGTCCAGCTCCGGCGTGCCGGCCGGCGGTGTGATGGTGACGACGACGGCGACCGTGGCCGGCGGTGCCGGGCCGTCGCGCTGTGGGTCCGCCACCGTGGCCACCCGGCTCGCCCGCACGACCTTGCCCGGCACCTGGCCGGCGCCCGGTAACGTGACCACGACCGCGTCGCCGACCTCCACAGTGGACTGCCGGTCGGCGCTCACCTCGACGCGGACGACACGGGTCGTCGACGTCGCCGCGAGGACGGGCTCGTTGGCGCCGACCGCCGTACCGACGGTCGGCGTCACCCGGCCGATCCGCAGCGGCACCGGGAGGAACACGACCTGACCCCGGGGCAGGGTGCCGGTACGCCGGGCAACCGGTACGCCCCAACGTGCCTGCCAACGGCGGATCGCGGTACCGGTGGCCGCCGTGAACCGTTGGTCCACCTGGCCCGGGTTCAGGCCGAGGGCCGCCAGGTTCCGCTCGAGCTGCAGCACGTCCCGGCCGTCGGTCATGCCGGCGGCGTAGTCCCGGTACGCGGGCAGGGTGCCATACATCAGCCGTACCCCCTGATCGTCTACTGTGTAGAGAACGTCGCCACGCTCCACAGTGGACCCCGGCTCCGCCGCCTCGGTCAGGATGCCCGGTGGGCCCTGGTGTACGACCGAGTAGTCCCCGTCGAAGCCGTACGTCCCGTTGATGCGTAGCCATTGGGTCACCGTGCCCCGGGTCACCTCGGCGGTACCGGTCGGCACCGGCGCCGAACTCCCGGCGGCCTGGGGTCGGGCCGTGACGGCGTACGCGACCACCAGTGCGCCCCCACCCAGCAGGGCGACCGATACGGCGCCCGCGAGCGCCCGGCGCTTCATGAGAGCGTGATCCCGCCGCTCCAGTACTGCTGGCACGCCTGGCCGGCGTTGATCATCCGGGGTGACTTGCCCTCGGCCTCGAGCGGCGTACCGCGGACCGGGAATGTGCCGTCCGCCTTCGGGTCCGGCCACTCCGGGATCCCGTTCGCCCGTACGCACTCCGCCCATTTGCGCAGGGCCTCGACGTCCTCCGGGCCAGGCACCTGCCGCTCGTCGACGACACCGCCTTCGATCGCCGACTGCGGTAGCCGGTCCATGATCGACTGACAGGCGCGCATCAAGTCCTCCTGGACGGACTGCGGGATCTGCGACTCGAGCTCCTCCTCCGCACCGTCGGGCAACTCGAGCCGGCCGTTGACCACGACGGGGTCGGGGAACTGGGGTGCTCCGTTCTGCCGGAAGCACTGCGCGACCTCCTTGCCGATCGCGAGAATCTCGGCGTCCGACATGGCGGTCTGGGAAGGGGTGGCCGCCGTGCCGCCGCCCGAGGCGCAGGCGGTGGCGAGCAACACGAGCGACAGCGCGGCCGCGTACCGAAGCAGAGTCCTCATGGGACACACGATGGTCGATGGCCGGGGCCGAGTCGTCGGAGCGCGGTCGCGTCTTCGGCCGTGCCGGGTACGACTGCGGTCGGATCCGGCGTAGGACCGCGGTCGGACGCCGGTGCCTCGACCTGCCCCTACGATGGGGTCGTGTTCAGTCGGCTGGTCGGCCCGGTCCGCTGGCTCGCCGTCTGGGGTTGGCCGCTGCTCGACATCGCGGTGGCGGTCGGGCTGGCGGCCATCACGCTCGGCGAGGGCTCCGTCGAGCAGCGGGACCACTGGTGGTTGCTGCTCGTCGTGCCACCGACGGTTGGTCTGGCGATCCGGCGGTACCGTCCACGACTCGGGTTCGTACTCGCGGCGGTCGGGTCGACGGTCATGCACCTGGATCCGGGTGCCGGTCTGCAGGCTCTCGACCTCGCTGTGCCGCTAACGCTATACACACTCGCGAGCACCGCGAGGTCGCGGCGGACCGCCGCGCTGGCCCTCGGGTCGGCGTTGGTCTGCGTCAGCCTCGTCAGCCTGCTCCACGTGGTGGTCGAGCGATCGTTCACGACCAATGGCGCGACGCCCGGTCCGGAAACGTCTCGCGAGCCGCAGAAGATCGGCCCCACGCTCGAGCCGAAGCCGGTGAAGCCAGGAACCCCTACCGACATTCCCGACGCGCCTCCCGGCATCGGCGGACTGATCGTGGCCGCCGTGGGCCGGGGTGTGGGCGTGATGCTGGTGCTGGGGATGGCAACCGCTGTGGGCGACGGGGCGCGGAGCCGGCGGATCTACCTGCAGACGCTCGAGCAACGCGCGGCCGACTTGGAACGCGAGCAGCATCAGCGGGTCGCCCTGGCTACCGCCGCCGAACGGGCCCGCATCACCCGCGAGCTGCACGACGTGGTGGCGCACGGACTGTCGGTCATCGTCGTTCAGGCCCAGGGCGGGGCCGCCGCGCTGAGCCGCCACCCCGAGCGCACGGCCGAGGCCTTGCAGAACGTCATCGGTACCGGCCGGCAGTCGCTGGCCGAGATGCGCCGGCTGCTCGACGTTGTCCGTCGCGACCCGGCCGAGGACCCGGAGCTGGCACCGCGGCCCGGAGTGGGAGCTCTGCCGGAACTGGTCGACCGGGTGCGCGCCGCCGGCACCCCGGTGAGCTTCACTGTGGACGGTCGGCCCACTCCGCTACCGGCCACTGTGGACCTCTCGGCGTACCGGATCGCGCAGGAGGCACTGACGAACACCATCAAGCACGCCGGCGCGGGGGCCACGGCGGCCGTACGCCTGCGCTTCTCGCCGGCCGGGCTGGAGATCGAGGTGACGGACGACGGGGTCGGCGGCCAGGTTCCGGCGGGCGGTGGCGGTACCGGCCTGCGCGGCATCGCCGAACGCATCGGCATCCTCGGTGGCGAACTGTTCGCCGGCCCGGGCGAGTCCGGCGGCTTCCGCGTTCGTGCTCTGTTGCCGGTGTCGCCGGCATGATCCGTGTCGTGCTGGTCGACGATCAGGCTCTGGTGCGTACCGGGTTCCGGATGATCCTCGACGAGACCGGGGACATCGAGGTGGTGGGTGAGGCCGGCGACGGTGCGTCCGCGCTGGACGTGGTCAGCCGCACGAAGCCGGACGTCGTACTCGTCGATGTCCGCATGCCCGGCATGGACGGCATCGAAGCGACCCGGCGGATCCGGGCGCTCGCGGCGCCGCCGCGGGTGATCATCCTGACCACGTTCGACCTCGACGAGTACGTCTTCGCCGGCCTGCACGCCGGAGCCAGCGGGTTCCTGCTCAAGGACACGCTCGCCGCCGACCTCGTCTCGGCCGTACGGGTGGTGGTCTCCGGTGAGGCGGTCGCCGCGCCGAGCGTGACCCGGCGGCTCATCGCCCACTTCCTGAACGCCCGGCCGGCGCGGCCCATCCGCGCCGAACGGCTGGAGGTGCTGACCGCGCGCGAGCGCGAGGTGCTCGTGCTCATCGCGCGCGGGCGGTCCAACGCCGAGATCGCCGCGGACCTGCACCTGTCCGAGGCCACGGTGAAGACCCACATCGGGCGCATTCTCGGGAAGCTCGAGCTACGTGACCGGGTCCAGGCCGTGATTCTCGGGTACGAGTGCGGCCTCGTCGACGGATCGGCGTGACAGGGCACACATCCGATGGTCGTTAGCTAGGCTTATTAGCTAGGCTAAGGAGTGTGATGGTCAAGCGGGTATCCGGGGCACAGCTCGCGACGCAGCTGCGCGACGCGATCACCAGGCTGAACCGGCGGCTCCGGCAGGCCCGTCCGGTGGGTGACCTCACGGTGACCCAACTGAGTGCGTTGACCAGCCTCGAGCTCGGCGGTGCCTTGACGCCGCGCGAGCTGGCCGATGTCGAGCGGGTCCAGCCGCCCACGATGACGAAGATCATCGCGAAGCTCGAGGAGCGCGGGCTCGTCCAGCGTGCGCCGCACCCCACCGATGGGCGGCAGGTGATCCTGTCCGCGACCGCCGCCGGCCGGGAGGTCTTGGTGGCGTTCCAGCGGGCCCGTGACGAGTGGCTGACCCGCCGGCTCAGCGGGCTGACCGCCGACGAGCGCGAGACGCTCCGCCGAGCCGCCGAAATCTTCGACAAGCTGGCACGGGACTGATGTTCCGGTCACTACGGGTACGCAACTATCGACTCTTCGCCTCCGGTCAGCTCGTCAAGCTCATCGGCGTCTGGATGTTCTTCGTCACGCAGGACTGGCTGGTACTCCAGCTGTCCGGCGACTCCGGCACCGCGCTCGGTGTCGTCGTGGCGCTGCAGTTCGGGCCGGTACTGCTGCTGACCCTCTACGGTGGCAAGCTCGCCGACCGGCACGACAAGCGCAAGCTGTTGATGATCTCGAATGGCATGTGGGCCGTTCTCGCCCTGACCATGGCCACGCTCGTGGCGACCGGGACGGTACGGCTCTGGCATGTGTTCGTCTTCGCCGGGCTGCTCGGCGTGGCGACCGCCATCGAGACCCCGGCACGCCAGTCGTTCGTCTCCGAGCTCGTCGGTACCTCGTTGCTGCCCAATGCGCTGTCCCTATCGGCGGCGACGTTCAACTCGGCGCGGGTCCTCGGGCCGGCGCTGGCGGGCGTGGGGATCGCGGCCTTCGGTACCGGTCCGGTGCTCCTGATCAGCGCGGTCGCTTCGCTCGCACCGCAGGTCAGCCTGTACCGGATGCGCCCCGACGAGCTGCACCGCGAGGTCCTGCCGCCGCGAGCCGAGCGGGCGCCGGCGCGGATCGTCGACGGGCTGCGGTATGTCTGGCGCCGCGCCGACCTCATGCTTCCGCTGGCCATGGTGCTCGTGATCGGGGCGATCGGGTTCAACTTCGGCATCACGCTGGCCGTCCTGGCGAAGACGACGTACCAGACCGGAGCCGCGTCGTTCGGCCTGTTCTCGACCGCGCTCGCCGCGGGTGCGCTGGGCGGGGCCCTGGCGGGTTCCCGGCGCCGGGCGCGGCCGTCGGTGTACGTGGTGCTCGGCGCCGGTATCGCGTTCGGGGCGCTGGAGATGCTGGTCGGCCTCGTCCCGTCGTACTGGCTGGTCATGGCGCTGCTGCTGCCGACCGGGTTCTTCATGATCTACTTTGCGCAGGCCGCGAACCAGCGGATCCAGATGGGTACCGATCCGGCCTTCCGGGGTCGCGTGATGGCGCTGTTCGTGCTGGTCTTCCTCGGTACGACGCCGATCGGCGGACCATTGACCGGGTGGAGCGCCGAGGTGTTCGGCGCGCCGGCGAGCATCTGGGTGGGTGGCCTGATCTGCCTGCTCACGGCGGTAGCGGGGCTCGTGGTCAAGCTGCGCACGTCCGGTGACCGGCTCGGTGTCGAGGTACGCCCGCTGCCCCGGATCTATGTGACGACTTTGTCGTAGGGCTGTGCTTGGGTGTACGGCATGGAGAGTTCCCGATTGCTGGAGTGTCTCGCCGCTGACTATCAGCGATTGCGCGAGGTAGCGGACGACTCGCTCGCGGCGCCCGTGCCCAGTTGTCCGGGGTGGACGGTGGAGGACCTGGTCCGTCACGTCACAGCCGTCTACCTGCACAAGGCCGAGGCGATGCGGCGTGGCGAGTGGCCCCGGCCGTGGCCGCCGGACCTGTCGGGGGAGGCGCCGATCGCCGGGCTCGACCGGGCGTACACGGCATTGACCGGCGAGTTCGCCACCCGCAAGCCGGACGAGCACAGCGTCACCTGGTTCGAGCCGGAGCAGACGGTCGGTTTCTGGATTCGGCGGATGGCCCAGGAGAGCGTGATCCACCGCGTCGACGGCGAGCTGGGCGCCGCCGTGCCGATCGCCGCGATCCCCGACGACCTGGCCGTCGACGGGATCGACGAGGTCCTGGTCCGGTTCCTGGACTACGGCACGACCGCGTGGGCCGAGGAGTTCGGCGACGATCTCGCCGACTGCACGGGGCAGGCGGTCCGGGTGGACAGCGGAGGGGCGAGCTGGCTCGTGCGGCTGACTCCGGGTCGGGTGGAGGTCACGACCGGCCAGGCCGGCGACGCGGCCGACGCGATCGTGAGCGGACCACCGGAGGCGGTGCTGCTGTGGCTGTGGCGGCGGGTCGGCGACGATCGGGTCGACTTCTCCGGTGACCGTCAGCTGATCGACAAGCTGTGGCAGCTGCTCGGACGTGCCACTGGGTGACGCATTGGTTGCAAGGCGGCCAATCAGCTTTCGCATCGACCGGGTTCGGCATAGCGTGTGGAGGCGTGGGGGTGGTGCGGGCCCTCGTTGTGATAGTAGCGATGGTCGCGCTGGCGTTTTTGCCGTGCGCGGTCGCGCTGCTGATCACGCACGCCGACGAGCTGGCCGAGCGAGTGTGGCGCGCGTGCCGCCGTGGCTGCCGCCGGGCGTACGCCCGGGCGGTCGACTACAAGGTCATGCGCGGCCGGCCCAGCAAGACGCTGCCCGAGGTGCCCAATGGTCCCCCGATCGAGCAGGTCGCGGCGGATCTGCGCCGGCTGAGCCGCCAGCGGCTCGGCATCGCGATGCGGTCGACCGTCTGGTTCGCTGCGGTGCAGCGGGCGTACGACGAACGACTCCAGCAGGCCTGCCTTTCACTCGGGGTGGATCAGCACCTGCCCGATCTCGACGGGCTCGACCGCGACATCGAGCGGGTACGGATCGAGGGTGAACTGCAGGCCGCCGGGTTGGTGCTCGGCTCCGTCGACGCCGACCGCCGGCAGGATCATTGTTGAGTGACTGATCCCGCCCTGCGGTTGTTCGTAGCCATCTACCCGCCGGAGCCCGCCGTCACCGACCTCGCGGCGTTCGTCTCGGGGCTCGCGGTCGGCCGGGCTGCCGCCGAGGGGGTGAACGCCCGGCTCGCGGCCCGAGCGACCTGGCACGTCACCGTCGTGTTCCTCGGCGATGTCCGGCCCGACCGGGTGGCCGACGTGGAGGCCGCGGTGGGCGGGGCGGTCACCGGCTGGCGGGCAGCCGGGGAGTCTCCGGTCGTCCGCGTCGCCGGTGGCGGGAAGTTCGGCCGGGGGCGGTTCACGCTGCTCTGGGCCGGGCTCGCCGGTGACATCACACCGCTGCGCGAGCTGTCGGTCGCGGCCCGGAAACAGTTGAAGCGGGCCAAGCTGCCGTACGACGACAAGCCGTTCCGACCCCACCTGACGCTGGCGCGCCCCGGCGACCGGGTACCGGTCGCCGAGGACGTCACCGCGCTGCAGGGGTACGAAGGTCCACAGTGGAGCGTCGACGAGGTGCGGCTCGTGCGTAGTCACCTCGGCCCGAAGCCCCGCTACGACACGCTCGCCACCTGGTAGTCGGTTGTTACCAGGCCCATGCCTCCGGGCCGGGGCCGCCGTCGCCGACCGGCGGGAACAGCTCGTCGAGCTGGGTGAGAGTTGCCTCGTCCAGCGACACCGAGAGCGCGCCGAGCGACGAGTCGAGCTGCTCGACGGTCCGCGGGCCGATGATCGGGGCGGTCACGCCTTCCCGGGACAGCAGCCAGCCGAGCGCCACGTTGGCCGGGTCGTGGCCGAGATCGGCGCACAGCTTCTCGTACGCCTCGATCGCCGTCCGGTGCTGCTCCAGCGACTCCGACGAGCGTCCCTCGCCGGACCGGCCCGCGTTGCCCTCCCGCAGCTTGCGCAGCGCGCCGGAGAGCAGGCCGCCGTGCAGAGGCGACCACGGGATGATGCCGACTCCATAGTGGACAGCCGCCGGTACCACCTCCAGCTCGACGTGCCGGGTCAGCAGGTTGTAGATGCACTGCTCGGATACGAGCCCGAGGAAGTTGCGCCGGATCGCCGACTCCTGCGCCGCGGCCAGGTGCCAGCCGGCGAAGTTCGACGAACCGACGTACAGCACCTTGCCGGCCGCGACCAGCTGGGACATCGCCTGCCAGATCTCGTCCCACGGCACGGTCCGGTCGATGTGATGCATCTGGTACAGGTCGATCCAGTCCGTCTGCAACCGGCGCAGCGACTCGTCGCACGCACGGATGATGTGCCGCGCGGACAGCCCCCGCTCGTTGGGCCACTCGGCCATCGGGCCGTACACCTTGGTCGCGAGTACGACCTTGTCCCGGCGGCCACCACCCTGGGCGAACCACCGGCCGACGATGTGCTCGGTCACGCCTTCGCCGAGCTTCCAGCCGTACACGTTGGCGGTGTCGAAGAAGTTGATCCCGTGCTCCAGTGCCCGATCCATGATCGCGTAGCTGTCGGGCTCGGTGGTCTTTGGACCGAAGTTCATCGTGCCGAGGCACAGCCGGCTGACGGACAGGCCGGTACGTCCGAGGGTGGTGTAGTCCATGCCCCGAGACTAAACCGTTGGCGGGCAAGCCCTTGCAGGCCGGAAACTGGGTGCGATGGCTGGAACAGTTACTCTCCGCGACGTCCACGTCGGGTTCGGCGCACAGGTCGTTCTCGCGGGTATCGACCTGGTGATCGCCGCCGGCGACCGGGTCGGCATCGTCGCGCCCAACGGCGTAGGCAAGTCCACGCTGCTCAGGGTGATCGCGGGGGAGCTGGCACCCGAGTCGGGGGCGGTGGTCCGCGCGCCGGCATCCACCACCGTGGTGCGCCTGGCTCAGGAGCCGGACGTACGCGTCGACGAAACGCTGCGCGCACACCTCGCCCGGCGTACCGGGGTGGCCGCGGCGCGCGCGGCGATGGACGCGGCGGCCTCGGCACTGGCAGCGGGCGGCGGGGGTGGCGACTACCCCGACGCGCTCGACCGGTGGCTGGCGCTCGGCGGGGCCGACTTCGACGAACGGGCAGCCGAGGTAACCGCCGCTCTCGGCCTACGGCCCGGTGCCGACCGCGGCGCCACCGAGCTGTCCGGCGGCCAGCGGGCGCGGCTGGCTCTGGCGGCGGTACTGCTGGCCCGGCCGGATGTCCTGCTCCTCGACGAGCCGACCAACGACCTCGACGACGACGGGCTCGCCCGGCTGGAACGGCACGTCCAGGCGACGCCGGCCGGAGTGGTACTCGTCTCCCACGACCGGGCGTTCCTCGACGCGACCGTGGACCGGGTCGTGGAGCTGGACGAGTTCAGCCGGACCTCGACGGAGTACCGCGGCGGGTGGACCGCGTACCTGGCCGAGCGGGAAGCGGCCCGGCGGCAGGCGATCCAGGCGCGGGAGGGGTACGAGACCCGCCGCGCCGATCTCGTCGAGGCGGCCCGGCGTCAGCGGGAGTGGGCCCGGTCCGGGGCGCAACGGGCCGCGAACCCACGCTACGCACCGGACAACGACAAGAACATCCGGCACGGCAAGATCCAAGGCGCCCAGGCCACCGGCGCCCGAGCGGCGCGTGCCGAGCGCGCGATCGCCCGGCTCGACGAGTCCGCACCGGACGTCGTACGCCAACCGTGGCGTCTGAAACTCTCGATCGCCGAGTCGGCCCGGGCGGGCAACATCGTCGTCGCCATCCGCGAGGCGGTCGTGTCCCGGGGCGACATCACACTCGGCCCGCTGGACTTCACCCTGGGCTGGGCCGAGCGGGTACGGCTGACCGGCCCCAACGGCTCCGGCAAGACCACGCTCGTCGACGCCCTGCTCGGCCGGCTCCCGCTGGTCGCCGGCAGCCGGTATGTCGGCCCGTCGGTGATCTTCGGCGAACTGGACCAGACCAGGCGCCAGTTCGACACGGACGAGCCGGTACTCGATGTCGTCCGCGCCGCGGTGCCGACCTTGGACGCGACGGACACCCGTACGCTGCTCGCCAAGTTCCGCCTACCGGGTGACACCGCGCTGCGCCCCGCCCGGCGGCTGTCACCCGGTGAGCGGACGCGGGCCGGGCTCGCCCTGCTACAGGCGCGCGGAGTGAACTGCCTCGTCCTCGACGAGCCGACGAACCACCTCGACATCGAGGCGATCGAGCAGTTGGAAGCGGCCCTGGCCGACTACGCCGGCGCCCTGCTGCTCGTCACCCACGATCGGCGCCTGGCCGCGGCCGTCGCCGTCGACCGGCCCTTCCCCGTTGATCATGAAGTTGGTGACTCGACACGCCGTCGACCCCGAAACTAAGTTCATGATCAACGCGGAAGGCGGGGCTATTCGCGGGCGGCGGGGGCGGTGCCGAATAGGACGTCGTCCCAGCTGGGGAGGCGCTTGCGCGGCTTTTCCGCGGTGGTGGCCGCGGGCTGGTCGGGTGACGAGCCGGGTTGGGTGTTCGTGCGGCGGGGGCGGAGGACTGCTAGGGACGGGACGGCGGGGACTTCCTTCGACGCGTCGTGGTCGTCGTCGAAGGCGGTGCCAGGGGCGCCCATCAGGGCGGCTGCGCCGCCGGCTACCGGGCGTTGGCGCGGTGCGCCTTCGGCGGCCGGGTCGAGCCCGCGACCCGAACCTGTCGACAGTGGACGGTCGAGCGTGGCGAGCAGCGCATCCCGGCCGGCCCGGATCGGGTCCCGCCCGCGGGAGTCCCTCCGAGGCGCTTCGGAGTTCGGCGCCGGCAGGGCGTGCCCGCCGCGCCCGGACGTCTCCGACCGACCGGACCGGCCGCCCGGGGCCTCCGATCCGAGGTGAGCCTGCCGCTCCGCGCACAGGTACTGCGCCATGTCGTCGTACGGCGCGACCATCTGCCGGTTCTTGTCGAGAACCCAGACCGCCTGTGCGGTGGCCTTGCCCGACGGCCACGTCGCCACGATGCGCCAGGTGCCGTCATCCCGGCGGAACGCGTCCCAGGAGATCTTCTCGGCGTCGATCCCGTGCTGGGCGAGCCGGCCGTCCACGACCTCGGCCAGCGACGCACTCTTCTCCAGGCCCTTGAGCTTGGTCCGCCGCGCGTGCTGAGCGAGCATGGCGCGCTCCTGGAGCACCGGTCCGGCGTACCGCAGCACCCGGTCGACCGGCACGCCGGCGATCCGGGCCACGTCTTCAGCGGACTCGCCCGCGCGGATCCGGGCCTGGATATCCCGCGGGGAGAGGGCCGGCGAGGGCTCTTCGGCGGTGGCGACGGTGAGCGTCGCGGTCTGCCCGATCCGCTCGGGCTTCAGCGCGGAGCTGATCCGGTCGTCGATCGGCAGCGTGAGCAGTCGGCCGACCTCGTCGGCGAGGACGAGGGCCTGACCGTCCTCGGAGAGGGCGACGAACCGCACCGGTCGCATGCCTGCCTCCGTCCGAACCGCCCCGAGGAATGGGGAAACCGCGCCGCGATGTCTCCGCCGACACCGTACGTCGAACCGGACAAGCATAGGCGAAGCCACGCCGCTCTCGTGCCGATCCGGGCGAGAAATCCTCAGTGGATCCGGTCGTCCACGATGCCCGCGGCGATACCGGCGAACACCGTGAGAGGGAAGAACACCTGACCGACGAGGCTCGGTAGCACCCCGGCGATCCAGAGCACGCCGGTCACGAGGGCCAGACAGAGGCTGACGGTACTGACGACGAAGAGGGGCCGGAGAGCCACGGCTACAGCCGTTCCACCACGTAGTCGACGCAGGCCGTCAACGCCTCCACATCGGACGGTTCGATGGCCGGGTACAGGGCGATGCGCAGCTGGTTGCGACCGAGCTTGCGGTACGGCTCGGTGTCGACGATCCCGTTCGCCCGCAGTGCCGCCGCGACGGCCGCCGCGTCCACGGTCTCGGCGAAGTCGATCGTGGCTACCACGTTCGAACGCAGCGCCGGGTCGGCCACGTACGGCGACGCCACCGCCGAGCGCTCGGCCCAGCCGTACACAATGGACGCACTCTCGGCCGTGCGCTTGGTCGCCCACGCCAGCCCGCCGTGGCTCAGCAGCCAGTCGGTCTGCTCGGCCGCAAGGAATATGGTGGCCAGGGCCGGGGTGTTGTACGTCTGCTCGAGCCGCGAGTTCTCGATCGCGGTGACCAGGTCGAGGAAGGCCGGGATGTACCGGCCGGACTCCTTGATCTCGTAGGCGCGCCGGACCGCCGCCGGCGACAGCAGCGCGATCCACAGTCCACCGTCGGAGGCGAAGCATTTCTGCGGCGCGAAGTAGTACGCGTCGGACTCGTGGACGTCCACCTCCAGCCCGCCGGCCGCCGACGTGGCGTCGTGCAGCATGAGAGCGTCGGTACCGGCGACCCGGTGGACCGGTACCGCGACGCCGGTCGATGTCTCGTTGTGCGGCGTGCCGTACGTGTCGACGCCGCTCTCGGCGGACAGCAGCGCGGCGCCGCCAGGCGCCGCCGACACGACGGACGGTGCGGCGAGGAACGGCGCGTCCGAGACGGCGGCGGCGAACTTCGCCCCGAACTCGCCGAACGAAGCCACCTGGGCCCAGTTCCGGATCAGGCCGAACGCGGCCACCTCCCAGAACGCGGTGGTGCCACCGTTGCCGAGCACGACCTCGTACCCGTCCGGCAGCTCGAAGAGCGAGGCGATCCCGCGGCGCAACCTGGCCACCTGGTCCCGCACCGTGCGCTGCCGGTGGGAGGTGCCGAGGTACGTCTGCGCGACGGTCCGTAACGCGTCGACCGACTCGGGCCGCACCTTGCTCGGGCCGCTGCCGAACCTGCCGTCGACCGGCCGGATGCCGTCGGGTATCTGAATCACCTGGAAATACTGACATGCGGCCGCAGAAAGCAAAAAACGGCCCCCGTCACAGGGCCGTGCGCACTCGGTCGAGAAATTGTCAGGTCACGTCGACAATCTCGCCGCTGGCTACACAGTGAATGAACGCGACGAACTCGTCCCGGGTGAAGACGAGCACCGGTCCCGCCGGATCCTTCGAGTCGCGTAAGCCGATGGTCGCGCCGAGGTTGGCCACCTCGACGCAAGCCCCATTGTCTTGGGAACGCCGACTTTTGCGCCAAATCACGCCAGATAGGTTGGTCATGTTATCTCCTTAGCCGCCTCCCGGATCAGCGCGACGGACTCGTCCGGGCCCAGCGCCAATGCCCGCAGGCGGTCAAACGTCAGGATAGCCCTGCTGACGTCGTCCTGGCTCTCGGGAAACAGGTCGCCCGCCAACGTCTCGATGTATACCACCGCCGGATCCGCGACATCCGCGAAACGCAGCACGACAAAGGACCCGGGGGTACCGGGATGCGCGCCCACGGCGAACGGCATCACCTGGATGTCGACGTGCGGCAGTGCCGCCAACTCGACGACCCTCATGAGCTGATCGGCGAAGGTGCCGCGGCCGCCGACCGGGCGCCGGATCACGGCCTCGTCGAGGACGATCCAGACCTTCGGCGGGTTGGGCCGGGTCAGGATGGCCTGCCGCTGCATCCGTACCTCGACCCGCCGCGCGATCTCCTCGTCGGGCAGGCCCAGCGGTCCGCGCTGGAACATCGCCCGGGCGTACTCCTCGGTCTGCAGCAGCCCCGGCAGCGTGTTCGCGTCGAAGTTCCAGATCTGCTCGGCATCCGCCTCGAACCCGATGTAGGTCGCGTAGCCCTCGGGAATCGTGCCGGCGTACGGATGCCACCAGCCGCGCTGGGACGCCTCCTTGGCCACCTCGATCAGGTAGCCGGTCGTCTCGGCGTCTGCGCCGTACGTCGCCAGCAACGCCTTGACCACGGGCACCCGTACCCCGACGTGTGCCCGCTCGATCCGCGACAGGTGCGAGGTCGAGATGCCGGCGGCTCCGGCCGCCTGCTCGATGGTCATACCGGCGGCTTCCCGCAGGCGGTTCATCTCCCGCGCGAGCCGCCGGCGCCGCAGCGTCGGGCTGGGGCTAGTTCCCACCCGGAAAGTCTGTCATAGGTAGCCTCGAGTGCGAGATCAACCTGCAAATCGTGCCAGACAACTTGTCTGAGGACTCACGCGTACGGCAAACTGCCGTGGGGCGACGGTCACGGATATGCGTGAGGTCGGGGGTCGTCGCCCCTACTTCGATCCCTCGTCAGTCGTGGCCGTCAGTCGTCGCCGTGCGGGATCTCGTCCCAGCCCTCGACGTCCTGCGGCTGGCGCGGACCCGGGCCGATGTACCGCGCGGAGGGCCGCACGAGCCGGCCGAGGCCCTTCTGCTCCAGGATGTGCGCGCTCCAGCCGGCGACCCGGGCACACGTGAACATCGAGGTGAACATGTGCGCCGGTACCTCGGCGAAGTCGAGGACCACCGCCGACCAGAACTCGACGTTCGTCTCGAGGATGCGGTCCGGCCGCCGCTCGCGCAGCTCGGCCAGGGCCGCGCGCTCCAGCTCCTCGGCCACCTCGTAGCGCGGTGCGCCCAGCTCCTTCGCGGTCCGGCGCAGCACGCGAGCGCGCGGGTCCTCCGCCCGGTACACCCGGTGACCGAACCCCATCAACCGCTCGTGCCGGTCGAGCACGCCCTTGACGTACCCCTCCGCGTCGCCGCTCTTCTCCACCGCCTCGATCATGTGCAGCACCCGCGACGGCGCACCCCCGTGCAGTGGGCCGGACAGCGCCCCGATCGCGGAGGAGATGCAGGCCGCCACGTCGGCCCCGGTCGAAGCGACGATGCGGGCGGTGAACGTCGAGGCGTTCAGGCCGTGCTCGGCCGCGGAGATGAAGTACGCGTCGACCGCCTTGACGTGCCGTGGATCCGGCTCGCCGCGCCAGCGCTTCATGAAGCGCTCCACAATGGTGCGTGCCTTGTCGATTTCCTTCTGCGGTACCGCCGGCAGACCCAGGCCGCGAGCCGACTGCGCCACGAAGGACAGCGCGGTGACGCTCACCCGGGCCAGGTCCTCGCGCGCCTGCGTGTCCGAGATGTCCAGTAGCTGCCCGAGTCCCCAGTACGGCGCGAGCATCGCGACCGCGGACTGCACGTCCACCCGGATGTCGCCCGAGTGCACCGGCACCGGGAACGGCTCCGCCGGCGGCAGGCCGGGACCGAACTTTCCGTCCGCCAGCAACGCCCAAACGTTGCCGAACGAGATCTTACCGATCAGGTCCTCGATGTCGACCCCTCGGTACCGTAGCGCGTTGCCCTCTTTGTCGGGCTCGGCGATTTCGGTCTCGAAGGCGACCACGCCTTCCAGGCCTGGGGTGAAGTCGGACATTTCACACTCCTGGGTCGGCGTCATCATCGATGTGTTTCGCGTGACACATCTTCACGCATCCGGGCTGGGCCAAGGAAGGATACTGGCGTGACACCCAGCACCACCAATCTTGCCTCCTTACGCCAGGAGTACGGCGACCGCCCGCTCACCGAGTCCGACCTCGCCGCCGACTGGGTGATCCAGTTCGGCCGGTGGTTCGCCGACGCCGTGACCGCCGAGCTGCCCGAGCCGAACGCGATGGTCCTGGCCACGGCCGACGACGCGGGGCGGCCGTCGGCGCGAACGGTCCTGCTCAAGGCGTACGACGAACGCGGGCTCGTGTTCTATACCAACTACGAGTCGCGCAAGGGCGCCGAG
>Ga0075420_100002371_pt1 | contig 16282 bp, 14 predicted proteins | sample SoiMetdeltSBSDD4_FD_75296 | JGI IMG/M metagenome (GOLD analysis project Ga0075420, IMG submission 75296) | Bulk soil microbial communities from a Populus tree surrounding site in Tennessee, USA - Soil MetaG P. deltoides SBSDD4 | ecosystem: Environmental > Terrestrial > Soil > Tree plantation... | reverse complement strand
CGGCAGGGACAGACGCCGCAGGCCTGGGCCGCCGAGCTCAAGCGCGGGATCGACGAAGCCGGCGAGCATCTCTCGCTCTATCAGCTCACCATCGAGCCCGACACGCCGTTTCACACGCTGCAAGCAGCCGGCAAGCTCACGGTGCCGAACGAAGACTCCGCACGCCTGCTCTACGATACGACGCAGTCGGTGTGCGCCGCCGCCGGCCTTCCCGCCTACGAGATTTCGAACCACGCGCGGCCCGGCGCCGAGTGCCGGCACAATCTCGTCTATTGGCGCGGACACGAATATGCCGGCATCGGGCCCGGTGCACATGGCCGCCTCGACATTGACGGCGAGCGCCACGCCACCGAGACCGAGCGCCGGCCGGAAGCGTGGCTGATGCGGGTCGAGTCGCTTGGCCATGGCGTGGTCGGCGACGACACGCTGCTGCGTTCGCAGATGGCGGACGAGTTCCTGCTGATGGGGCTGCGGCTGTCCGAAGGCATTGATCCAGCCCGCTACCAGCGCCTCGCCGGCCGTGCGCTCGATCCGCGCCGCATCCAGATCTTGCAGCAGGAAGGCGCGATCGAACTGACGCCGGGCGGCAAGCTGCGCGTCACGCAGAGCGGATTTCCGGTGCTCGATGCCGTGGTCGCCGATCTCGCGGCGTGAGTTAAGTTCCGCCGGACGCGCCGAACGAGCGCGGCGACGGGCTGATGATCTGCCCGCCGGTCGGCGACACTTTCATCACCGCTAGGCCGCGCTGATTGACGCCGTCGCGGCGGAAGCGGAACAGCCCGTCGATGCCGTTGAAGCCGGAGTTGTTGGTCAGCACCTCGGCCGTAAAACGGCGCTGCCCTTGCGTCTTGACCAGCGCCGCGACCAGCGCGACAGCGTCATAGACCAGCGTCGCGGTGCGCACCGGGTCGTTGTTGTAGCGACTGCGGTAGCGCGCCGAAAAATTACGGAAGCCGGAAGGGTCCGGCCCTGCATACCAGGCGCCTTCCAGCACAGCGCTGGAGAAGATTTGCGGATCCTCCCACAGGCCACTGCCGAGGATCTGGATCTTGCGTGGGTCGACGCCGTTCGCGGCGAGCGTCTGCACCACCAGCGGCACGGTGTCGGCGGTATCCGGAATGAAGATGGCGTCGGCGGTACGTGCGCCCTGCGCCAGGTTCCTGATCGCCGCCTGAAGCTGGTTGCGATCGGCGGTGTAGCGCTCCAGCGCGACGATGCGGCCGTTGCGACGCGCGGCGGCCTGCTTGAATGCGGCTTCGACCACCGTCCCGTAGGCATTGTCCGGAATCGCGGCGGCGTAGGAGCGTTTGCCCTGCTGCGCCGCGTAGCCGATCAGCCGCTCGACGTCGGACTCCGGCAGGAAGCTCAGGAGGTAGACGCCCGCAGCCGCCACGTTCGAGTCGGTCGAGAACGCGATCACCGGAATGCCGCGCGCGCGCGCAAGCTGTCCGACCGGTGCGACCGAATGCGCGAACAGCGGACCGAGGATGATCTCGGCGCCTTCGTCGATCAGTTGCTGCGCCGCCTGCTGCGCACCCGGCGCGCTGCCGGCGTCGTCCTTCACCAGAAGCTGGATATCCGGATTGTTGAACTCGCTCAGCGCAAGCTCGGCGGCGTTGCGCATCGACTGCGCGGTGACACCGGCGTTGCCGGGCGCACCGAGCGGGAGGATGAGGCCGACCTTGACCTGCCCCTCACCAATCTGGGCGCCGGCCTGCTGCTGCGGCGCCGCCGGCTGTGAGGCGAAGAAATCGTTGCTGTTGATTCCACTGCCGGTGCACGCGACCAGTGCAAAGCCGAAGGCCAGCGCGAGGGCAATATTGAGCGGCGCCCGCAATGCGGTGGCGATCCGGCTCAGCTCAACTCGGCACATCGGCCGTTCCCCTGGCACTGACAAGTAACGCGCCCACCACGCATCGTACTCAACCCGGCATTTTGTCGAGAATTGGTTAACTAATGAAAAAAAATAATGATTTCCACGGGATAGGAGCACGAAGCGCAGTCCGCTTCAAGCATGGGGGCCGGCGCGGCCGCCCTGACAGGCATCCGACGCGACCGGCCGAATCCGCGACGGGCGGCCCGAATATCCTCTAGACTGAGTCCCATGCACCCGCGTGAACAGACAGCGGATACGGATCAACGTCCGTCGTCCAGCCGGCGCTATGTCCTCAAGGGCCAGACCCTCGAGGCGCCTGCGCTCGCGGGCGGGCTTCATATTGTCGCAACCCCGATCGGGAATCTGCGCGACACCACGCTGCGCGCGCTCGAAGTGCTGGCCGCCGCCGACCTGATCGCCTGCGAAGACACCCGCGTGACGCGCAAGCTCCTCGATCACTACGGCATCGCGACACCGCTGACGCCCTATCACGAGCACAACGCCGCGGAGGCGCGGCCGAAGCTGATCGCACGGCTCGCTGCCGGCGCCGCGGTCGCGCTGGTGTCGGATGCCGGCACGCCGCTGGTTTCCGATCCGGGATTCAAGCTGGTGCGCGCCGCGCATGACGCGGGCCATGCGGTTACCACCAGCCCCGGCGCGTCGGCGGCGCTGGCGGCGCTCGCGGTTGCCGGGCTGCCGACCGATCGGTTTTTCTTCGAGGGCTTCCTGCCGGCGAAATCCGGCCAGCGACAGTCCCGGATCGTGGAACTCGTGCACATCCCGGCGACGCTGCTGCTGTTCGAAACCGGACCGCGGCTTGCCGCCGCGCTCGCCGACCTCGCGGCGGGGCTTGGGCCGCGCGAGGCCGCCGTGTGTCGCGAGCTTACGAAGCTGCACGAAGAAGTCCGCCGCGGCGATCTCGCGACGCTCGCCGCGCACTATGAGTCGGCGGGCGAACCGCGCGGCGAGATCGTGCTGGTGATCGCGCCGCCGGCCGCGCAAAGCGCTGACGACGCCGACCTCGACACCCTGCTGCGCAACGCGCTGGATCGCGTCTCGGTGAAGGAAGCGGTTGCCGAGATCGCGGCCGTCACCGGGCAACCACGCCGTGACGTCTATCAGCGCGCGCTCAAGCTCGCCAAAGACGACGACGCCGATGAATGATCCCGACCGGCCGCGTCCCCGCCCCCTGGCTCGTCCGCTCACGCCACGCGTCGCGCGGCCGGAGCGGCAGGTCGCGTTCCGTCTCGGCCTTACCGCGGAAAGCCGGGCCGCGGCGTTCCTCATCGCCAAGGGCTATCGCATCCTGGCGCGGCGCTACCGCACGCCGGTCGGCGAAATCGATATCGTCGCGCGCCGGCGCAAGCTTCTGGTGTTCGTAGAGGTGAAGGCGCGGGAGCGCCTCGACGATGCCGCGTGGTCGGTCACCGACCGCCAGCGGGCGCGCATTGTCGCAGCCGCAGAGGCGTGGCTTGCCGCAAATTCCGATCGTGCCATAGAGGACATTCGTTTCGACGCCATGCTGGTGTCGCCAGGACGGATTCCGCGGCACATACCGGCCGCGTTCGATGCAAGTTCATAGCGCGAGCTCGTAGCAACATGCGCCGGTGGCTCTGCCTGGTTGCGATCTGCGTCGCTGGCGAGGCGAGAGCCAACGAGAGCGTCGCCGATTTCTATCGCGGGAAGACGCTGAGCGTCGTGGTCGGCCACGAAGCCGGCACCGGTTTCGATTTCTTCGGCCGCACGCTGTCGCGCTACATCGGCCGCTACATGCCCGGCAATCCCAACGTCGTGCCGCAGAACATGCCGGGCGCCGGCGGGCTGCGCGCCGCCAACTGGCTCTACAATGTCGCGATCAAGGACGGCACCGTCGTGAGCGTGCTGGCGCCGGAGACCGCGCTCAAGCCGATCTTTGGTGACGCCGCCGCGAGTTTCGAGCCGGCGAAGTTCACCTGGATCGGCAACATGGACGAGAGCGTCGCGACCTGCACGGTGTCCGCCAGCTCCGGGATCACGTCGGTCGAGCAGTTGTTCAGGCGCGAGGCGGTGTTTGGCGCGACCGGCAGCTCCGCCCCGACCAGCAAATTCGCCTACGCGCTGGTCAATTTCCTCGGGGCGAGGATCAAGGTGGTGCAAGGCTATAAGGGCTCGAACGACCTGCGCATCGCGCTCAACCGCGGCGAGATCGAAGGCGCCTGTGGCCCTTCGCATTCGACGCTCAAGACGCAATGGAAGGACGACATCGACAGCGGACGCATCCGCGCGCTGGTGCAGTTCGGCCTGAAGAAGCTGCCCGACCTCAAGGACGCCGCGCACATCTACGACTATGCGAAGTCGAGCGAGGACCGCGAGATATTCGACGTCGCGTTCGGCCCGCACGTGCTCGGCCGGCCGGTGATCGCGCCGCCCGGCGTACCGGCCGATCGCGCCGATGCGTTGCGCGCCGCATTCATGCGCACCATGCAGGACGCCGAGCTTCTGGCCGAGACGGCAAAGCTCGGGCTCGAGGTCAGGCCGTCGTCCGGCGCCGAAGTCGCGGTGCTGGTCTCCCGCTTCGCATCGTTCCCGAAGAGCGTGATCGACCGCGCGACCGCCGGGCTGCACGAGAAGCGGTAGTGCATGATCCCGAAAAGGGGGAACCGGTTTTCGGACAAGATCATGCACCGACCAGATTCTTCAGGCAGCCCCGAGCTTGCTGAAGAACTGGTCGACCTGACCGCGCAGCCGCACCGCGACCTTGCCGAGATCGCCCGCGACCGACTGCACCGCGCTGGCGCTTTCGCGCGTCGCGGCCGTCGCGCCGCCGACGCGCTCGACCTCGCCGGCGGTTTCACCAGTGCGGCGCGCCGCGATCTCGGCACTGCGTGCAATCTCCTGCGTGGCGGCGCCCTGTTCTGTCACCGCGGCAGCGATCGTGCTGGTGATTTCGCCGATCGAACGGATGGTACGATCGATCGCGCCGACCGCCTCGATCGATCGAGTCGTGGCTTGCTGCATGGCGGCAATTTGCGTGGTGATGTCTTCGGTGGCGCGCGCGGTTTGTCCGGCCAGCGCCTTCACTTCGCCGGCGACGACCGAGAAGCCGCGGCCGGCTTCGCCGGCGCGGGCCGCCTCGATGGTGGCGTTGAGCGCCAGCAAGTTCGTCTGCTCGGCAATGTCGGTGATCAGGCGGACCACATCGCCGATGCGGCCGGCGGCCTGGTTGAGCTCGGTGACCGTGGCATTGGTCCGCTCGGTCTCGCCGATCGCCCGCGTCGCGATATTGTTCGATTCCGTCACCTGACGGTTGATCTCGTGGACCGAAGCGGCGAGCTCTTCGGCTGCGGACGCGATATCGCGCACGTTGGCGGAGGCATCCTCGGAGGACACGACGGCCCCGGAAGTGCATTGCGTGGCATTGTCGGCGGCGCCCGTCAGTTGCGCGGACGCCGCCAGCATCTGATCCGAAATGCTACCGAGTTCGGCGAGGGTGGCTTCGACGCCGGCGCTGAAATGCGTGATCTCCGCCGACACCCGCTCCTGGCGATGCGCGCGCGCCTGCGCGTCGTCAACCACCATCTTGCCGAGCTCGTCATTCCGCCGCATCGCATTCTGGAACACAGCGATCGAGCGCGCCAAGGCACCGATCTCGTCGCGGCGATCGCCGTACGGGATGTCTCTCTGAGCGCCGCCGGCAGCGACCTGTTCGGTGATACGGGTGATGGTCGCCAGCGGCCATGCAACCGCCTGCCGGATGATGATCGCTCCCGCGGCAGCCAGCGTGATCGCCAGGATGGCGAGCAGGCTCGAGAGCCACGCGGTCCGATCGATCTGCCGGTCGATTTCCCGGTATACGCGCGCCGCGCGCTGGGCGTAGACCTCGGCCAGCCGGCTGAGGTCCTCATGCAGTGCCTTCTGCATGGCATGGTTGGCGCCGGTATCAGCCCACTCGCGCGCCGCCTCCGGGTTGACGCCGGTCGCGATGTTGGCGAGTTCGCGCGCGAAATTCTGGAATTGCGCGGCACGCAGCGAGAACTCGATGAACTGCGGCGCGTCATCGGCGCGCATTCGGCTCTGCCAGTCCGCAACCACCGCGCCGATGCGCTCGGTCAGCGACAGCAGGCTTTCCGCGGGCACTTCGGCCGTGGCCGCGTCGCGCGTCAAATAGATACCGCGCGCCTCCATCATCACCGCATAGATGAGACTGTTGGCACGGTCGACATTCTGGGCGCCGGTCTGCGCCGCCTCGAACGCGTCGGTCAGCGCCTGATGATGGCGCGCGTTCACGACCATCACCGCCGCCAGCGCCACGGTCACCGTGGCCAGCAGGGCAAAGATCGCGTACAGCTTTGTTGCAATGGAAACCTGCGGCAGCGTCACCTTCGGTCTCCCGTCCCGGCGAACACGCGTCGCGCCGCGCACATTGACGCTAAAGCGTTAACGTGCCGTTTACTCTATTGATGGTTGCCGGAACGAGCGCAGCAAGCGGACAAGCAGACGGATGAGCCTGAAAATCGCTGTTCAGATGGACCCGATCGAGCGAATCAACATTCGCGGCGATTCGACTTTTGCCCTGCTGCTGGAGGCGCAAAGCCGCGGCCACGCCATCTCCTATTACCCCCCCGACCGGCTCGCGATGGCGGGCAACAAGGTGTTCGCGGCGGTGCAGCCGGTAACGGTGCGCGACCAGGAAGGCGATCACGTCACGCTCGGCGATGCAAAGCGCACTGACCTCAGCACTTTCGATGTCGTCCTGCTGCGCCAGGATCCGCCATTCGATCTTGCTTACATCACCACCACGCATCTGCTCGAGCGCATCCATCCGAAGACGCTGGTGGTGAACGACCCCGTCTCCGTGCGCAACGCGCCGGAGAAGATGTATGTGATGGAATTTTCCGACCTGATGCCGCCGACGGTGATCACGCGCGACATCGCGGAGATCAGGGCGTTCCGCGCCGAGCACGGCGACATCGTGATGAAGCCGCTGTACGGCCGCGGCGGCGAGGCGGTCTTCCGCCTTACGCACGACGACCTCAATTTCGGCTCGCTCTACGATCTGTTCGCCGCGACCTTCCGCGAGGCTTGGGTGGTGCAGAAATTCCTGCCGGCGGTGAAGCACGGCGACAAGCGCATCATCCTGGTCGACGGCGAATTCGGCGGCGCGGTCAACCGCGTGCCGGCGCCGGACGACCTGCGTTCCAACATGGTGCGCGGCGGCACGCCGAAGGAAACCGACCTGACGCCGCGCGAACGCGAGATTTGCGCACGGCTGGCAAAGCCGCTGCGCGAGCGCGGGCTGATCTTCGTCGGCATCGACGTGATCGACGGCTTCCTGACCGAGATCAACGTGACCTCGCCGACCGGCGTCCGCGCGATCAAGAATCTCGGCGGGCCTGATGTCGCGGCGATGATCTGGGACGTGATCGAGAAAAAGCGGCGCTAGCGCGCACGTCTCGCGAATATGCGTCAGCGTTCCAATTTGAGCTTGGCGGCATCGACCACCCGCTTCCAGCGCACGAGTTCCCGCTCGAAGAATACATCGGCCTCGGCGGACGCACGGCCGACCGGCTCGACGCCGATCTTGTGCATCCGCTCCCGGAACTGCGGGTCTTTGATTGCCTCGAGCAGGGCGTCGCTCAGGACCTTGCGGATCGGCTCCGGCAATCCGCGCGGCGCGAACAGCATGTTCCAGCTCGCGACGTGATAGCCGGGCAACACCGTCTCGCTCAAGGTCGGCACCTCCGGCAATTGCCAGAGCCGGTAGCTGCTGGTGACCGCCAACGGCTTCACCGCGCCGGATGTCGCCAAACCGATCACCGCCGGCAACTGCGGGAACATCACCTGCGTTGTGCCCACCAGCATGTCGTTGAGCGCAACGCCGCCGCCGCGATACGGCACGTTGAGCATCCTGGTGCCGGTTTCGAGCATGAACATCTCAGCCGCCAGGCGGTCCGAGGTGGCGCGGCCTGACGACCCGAAATTCAGCTTGCCGGGACGCTCTTTAAGATAGGCAATCAGCTCGGAGACCGAGTTGACCGGCAGGTCCTTGTTCACGACCAGCACGTTGGCGAACTCTGCCGTCATCGCGATCTTGACGATGTCGCGCCGAACGTCGAACGGGAAATCATCTTTCATCAGCGGCGGAACGATCTGGCCGCCAAAGCCGCCAACCAGCAGCGTGTGACCGTCGGGCTGGGCGCGGACGACCTCGCCCATGCCGATCAAGCCGTCGCCGCCCGGCTTGTTCTCGACAATGAACGTGCCGCCGAGCTTGTGCTGCAGCAGTTGCGCGACCAGCCTGCCCATGATGTCGGCGACGCCGCCCGGCGCGAACGCAACGACCAGCTTCACCGTCCGCGACGGGTAGCGATCCTGCGCGTGGATTTTGGTCGATACGGTGAGACCGACCGCAACGGCCAGCGAAGCCAGGACGAGGTTTCTGATCAAGCGAGCCCACATGTGCAAGCGGCGATCCCCCGAAGATTATGGCGATGCTGGCTTAACAAAATCCTCGACCAGCAGGAGCCGCAGGTTCGAATTCCCCTGCCGCACCGCCTTGGCGGCCTGATATTCCGGCGAGGCGTACCAGCGGCGCGCGGCGTCCGCGTTCTCGAACTCGATGATCAGGATGTTGTGCGCCGGCCCGCCTTCGAGGACCTCCGGCCGGGCGCCGCGCGCAAGGTATTTGCCGCCGTACTTCTTGACCGCGGCGACGACCATCGGTCCGTAGTCCTTCATCGCGTCGCGGTTGATGATGTCGGCCTCGCCGACCACGTAGACCGCCATCGTTCAGGCTCCGCTCGTCGCGCGCCGGGCGCTGCGGCGATTCACGTCGGCACCTTCACTTGACCGGGCATGATCTTGGCGGTGTGGCGCGACTTGAACTCGCCGTAGACGAACGGCTTGTCACGCGGCATCGAGGTATGAAGGTTCTCCGGCGCGACATTGGCCGGATCGGGGTTCTTGAGCAGCGGCTGGATCAGCGCGTCGTAGCTCGGATACATGAAGAACGGGATCGAATAGCGCCGGCGGCCGGAACGGTTGATGACCCGGTGCAACGTCGACGAGAAGATGCCGTCGCTCCAGACCTTGAGCACCTCGCCCACATTGACGACCAGCGTCCCCTCGATCGGCGGCACCGCCACCCATTCGTTGTCGAGATTGCGAATCTCGAGACCACCATTGTTGTCCTGCGCCAGGATCGTGAAGGCGTTGGTGTCGGTGTGGGCGCGCGCTCCCAGATGCACGCCGTCCTCGTCCGGCTTCTGCGGCGGATAGTGCAGCAGCCGCAATGAATTCATGTCCTTGCCGAAATGCTGCCGGAGCTCGCCATCGCGCAGCCCGAGCGCCAACTCGAACAGCGCCAGCAGCTCGTAACCGAGCACATTGACCTTGTCGTAGTACGCCATCATGCGCGGCTTGAGATCAGGCATTGCGCTGGGCCAGGGAATCCTTCCGTGCAGCGGCTTGCCCGCGAGCAAATCGGGATCGTCGTCCGCCAACGGCCGTTTGATCTGGAAGGCTTCCTGCAGATTTTCAGACAGGCTCTTCTCGTTGCCTTTGGTCATCCCGTGCAGGTAGCCCTGGGCGTGGTTGTTCTTGGTGATCGAGGTTTCCATCTTGGCGTCGAGCGGCAGGTTGTGGAAATCCGCCGAGGTCTGGAAGATCGCCGCAATATCGGCATCGCTCAGCCCGTGGTTCTTGACGTAGAAAAATCCGACGCGGCCGCAGACATCGGCAACCTCATCGGCCAGCCGGCGCCGGGCCGCGGCATCGCCCGACCAGGCGGGCGCAAGATCGATGACGGGCACGTCGTTGAAGGCGAGTTTGCGGGCGGTCGGAAGCATCACCGTTTCCTTCGAATCGTGGCGCTTGCAATCTTGGTGCCGAATTCCTCGTCCGCACAGTATGAAATGATTTTCGGGTCTCCGACAGATGGCCGGCGGCGGGGCAGACCCGCACCGAATCCCGCCTTGCGCCCGCGTCCCGCATGCCAAGCCCGCAAGCGCGCATTTGTGCGGCCGCCGTCCCTGGGGTACCGTCGGCTGAGGCTGAACATGCGTGCTTTTGGATCAACCGTGGCGCCGACCCGCCGCAACCGTGTAACCCGGCGCGTCGCTATCAGTGCGGCGCTTGCGGTCGCTTATCTGTGCGGCACCGCCGTCGACGCGTTCGCACAACGCTGCCAGCCGCGCCGCAAACTGCCGCCGATCGTCTTGAGCACGCTCGGACCCTGCGAATTCAATCCTGAGACATTCAGCTTCGCCGGCGAACCCGCGCAGCAGGCGATGTGCCTGATGCGCTCGGCAACCGCGCGGCGCAACCTCGGCCCCATGCTGGAGACGCTGCCGCCGGCAATCGCGACCCGCGTCGGCCAACCCTCCGGCCTGCCGGAGCGCGAGACGGTCGCGATGCTTCTGGTCGAGCTCGGGCTCGTATGGGACTACGCGTCGTTCCTGTGGCAGCCGATATCGCGCGCCCGCGACAACGATCCCGATACACCGCAGGCGCGCTACTTCGTGATCCACGACACCAGCGCGCCGAATTTCGGCCGCCGGCCGTTCCCCGAGAACATCGACGAGCACCGCGCGATCAACAGCCTCAACCGCTTCCGTTGCGCCGACGGCTGGGAAGCCGCGCACGTCATCATCAACCGCACCGGCGCGATGCTGCTCGGGCATGAGTTGAGCCAGCCCTGGCGCGCGACGCGGTTCGAGCGCGCGACCCGGTTCGGCACCGATCTCAGGGGCCTGTTCCTGCATGTTGAGCTGGTGCAGCCACGCCGCAACCAGCCAAGCCTCGGCCGCCGCAACGACGCCCAGGCGCCGACGCCGGGATTCTCCGACATCCAATACGACCGGCTGGCGCTGATCTACACGATCGCCAGCGTGCGCTCGGGCCGCTGGCTGGTCCCGGCGTTTCACATCGCGATCGATTCCGGTATCCGCGGCGGCCACGACGATCCGCAAAATTTCGAGATCGACGCCTTCGCAGGCAGCGTCGAGCGGCTGGTGAACCGACTGGCACAATTCCGTCTGGCCGGGCCCGATGAGGCCGAGATCGTCGCGCACGGGGATGAGGCGGAGTAGGCGGGCAGCTGCGATCTCCGCCCACGAGTCTCTATTGGTTTGCGGGTGCGGCAGCCTGATGCGGCGTCGCCTTCGTGACTTCGATGACCCGCGCTGAATGATCGTAGAGGTTGGCGATGCCTAACAGCGTTTTCTTGAGTACCGGATCGTCGGTGGCATCAGCCTCACGAATGCAGCTTAGGGCCATGTCGCGATAATCGACGTCGCCGCCAGTCATAGGAATACTCCCAGCCTCACGATCACGAATGGTGATTGAACACTCTTGCGTCTAACCAAGACCCAATGCAGCAACGGCTATTGAAGTAAATTTCGATGCAAACCTGGGCGATTACGGAAGTAATTCACCGGGCTGATTGAGGTCGACGGGAGTCTTTGTTCCCTAAATGTTCTTGCCGACCCCCGCGGCCTGAGTTATTGTTCCCCGAGGCAGGGGTTCTCCATGGTCCAGCGGATCGCGACCGTTGCGTTCGAAGGCATCGAGGCGCGCGCCGTCGACGTGCAGGTGCAGGTCGCACCCGGTTTGCCTGCCTTCAACGTCGTCGGCCTGCCCGATAAGGCGGTGTCGGAAGCCCGCGAGCGGGTGCGTGCCGCGCTGGTCGCCTCCGGCCTGGCGCTGCCGGCGCGCCGCATCACCGTCAATCTCGCCCCCGCCGACCTGCCGAAGGAAGGCAGCCACTACGACCTGCCGATCGCACTCGGCCTGATGGCGGCGATCGGCGCGTTGCCGCCGGATGCGCTTGCTGGCTTCACCGTGCTCGGAGAACTCGGCCTCGACGGTTCCGTGACGGCCGTTGCCGGCGTGCTACCGGCGGCGATCGGCGCCAACGCCCGCGGCGAAGGCTTGATCTGCCCCGCAGCCTGCGGCGCGGAGGCGGCCTGGGCCAGTCCGGAGATGGAGATCATCGCACCGGCATCGTTGATCCAGCTCGCCAATCATTTTCGCGGCACGCAGGTGCTGTCGCGCCCGCAACCGAAGGTGCGCGAGGTTGCAGGCGCGTTGCTCGACCTTCGCGACATCAAGGGCCAGGAGAGCGCCAAGCGCGCGCTCGAAGTCGCCGCTGCCGGTGGCCATAACCTGTTGATGGTCGGCCCGCCCGGCTCCGGCAAATCGATGTTGGCCGCACGGCTCCCGACGATTTTGCCGCCGCTCACGCCCGCCGAACTTCTTGAAGTGTCGATGATCGCGTCGGTCGCCGGCGCGATCGAAGGCGGCGCGCTGACCAACCGCCGCCCGTTCCGCAGCCCGCACCATTCCGCCTCGATGCCGGCGCTGGTCGGCGGCGGCTTGCGTGCACGGCCGGGCGAAGTGTCGCTCGCGCACAACGGCGTGCTGTTCCTCGACGAGTTTCCGGAGTTCGATCCGCGCGCGCTCGATTCACTGCGCCAGCCGCTGGAGTCCGGAGAGGTCGCGATCGCGCGCGCCAACCATCGCATCACCTATCCGGCGCGCTTCATGCTGGTCGCGGCGATGAACCCGTGCCGCTGCGGCCGCGCGTCGGAGCCGGGGTTTACCTGCAAGCGCGGGCCGAACCTGCGTTGCGCCGCCGACTACCAGGCGCGGCTCTCGGGCCCGCTGATGGATCGCATCGACCTGCACATCGAAGTACCTGCGGTCACCGCCGCCGATCTCATCCTACCGCCACCGGCTGAAGGCAGCCGCGAGGTCGCCGAGCGGGTCGCGCGTGCCCGCGCGATGCAGATCGAACGTTACCAGGCGATCGGCCTTCCCCATGTCCGTACCAACGCCACCGCCGCCGGCCCGGTGCTGGAAGATGTCGCCAAGCCGGACGCAAGCGGGCTCGCGCTGTTGCGCGACGCCGCCGACGCCATGCGGCTGTCCGCGCGCGGCTATCATCGCGTGCTGCGGGTCGCGCGCACGCTCGCCGATCTCGACGGCGCCGAAAAAGTCGGCCGCGTGCATCTCGCTGAAGCGCTGTCCTATCGTGCACTGGCCGATGAAGTGCGCCGCGCCGCGTGAGAAATCGCACGCGAACGCGCGCCGTTTAACGCTTTAGCAAAATGTTAGCGTTAATCTTCTCTTGCCTGCGGATGGCGTTGTACTCGTCCGCTGGCCGAGAGGTCGCGTATGAACAAGTTGCGTAACACCGTGCTGCTGCTCGGCGTCGCCGGCATTGCCGCGGCCGCCGCACCCTTCCTGACCGTATCGCCGGATCTCTGCTTTACCGCCGGGTCAGTGACCTACCAGCTCTCCGCCAACGCGCCGTTTCCCGACTACCGCGTCGCGATCGACAACCAGGCGGCGCACCCGGACCTGCGCGTCCGGCTGGTCAATCGCGTCGACGCCGCTGATTTCGCGCTGACCGACGATGCCGGCACAATGGTCGGCAACGGCTGCAAGGCCGCCGGGCCGGTCAGGACTATCGGGATCGTCCCGGCCGGAGCGGCCTCGGACCTCACCATCGCGGTGTCGTCGCAGAGCCACGGCGACGACCCCGATTTCACGCTCTACGTCCATTCCGCCCGCGTCAGCCATTTCGACGCCGCCGCCCTGTTCGCGCTGGTCCGGCAGGCGCCGGATGGTGACCGCCAGCTCAACGGCGCCGATCACGTAGCTTCGATCCGCTAAAGCGCGATCACCGAAAACCGGTTTCGGGCATCTCGGGATCATTCTGTAAAATTTGAGCGATAGCGTTACCGCGCCATCAACCCTGCCCAACGGCTTGTTCAGGCCGGGGCGTGCATTGAACGCAATCGCAACCCTCCGCCGCGCACACTCCACCGCACAATCAACGAGAACGCGGGCGACGCGCGCCGTAAGGCGCATGCGGCAAGCCCGCGGCGGGGTGGCTTCATGCGGGATCGATCCTTGCGGCGGTCGGGTATTGTCTGGGGCGGGCGGATTCTAACGGCCATCCTGCGCGGCACCTTCATTGCGCTGACGTCGATCGCGACCGCGTTCGTCTACATCGCGGCGATGCGCAATCCTGCCGTGACTTACGATCCAAACCTGTTCGCGACCGGGCTCGCGGGGCTATTCGGCGCCGCCTGCGGCGCCATCGCCCTCCTGCTCGGGCGGGCGCGCGGGCTCAAAGCCGAGCTGCGCGCGTCGCAGCAGCGCACCGAAGAGCTTGCCGACCGCGTCTGGGAGCTCAAGGAATCGGAAGAGCGCGCCAAGAGCTTCCTGGCGGCGCAAGGCGACGTGATCGTCCGCCGCGACGCGGACGGCCGCATCACCTATGTCAACGAAGCGTTCTGTGCGCTCGGCGCGCGCTCGCGCGGCGAGCTGATCGGCACGGCGTTCACCTTGCCGGTGCTCGAGCAGGGCGCCACCGCGCATTCCGCCGACGGCACCCGCATCCACGACCAGAAGATCGACGCCGCCGCCGGCGCCCGCTGGATCGCCTGGCGCGAGGTGATGGTGCGCATCGGCACCGAGCGCGCCGAGATGCAGAGCGTCGGCCGCGACGTGACCGACCGCGTGCAGGCGGAGCGCGCGCTCGCCGACGCCCGCGACCAGGCGGAGACCGCGAACCGCGCGAAGTCGCGCTTTCTGGCGATGGTCTCGCACGAGGTGCGCACGCCGCTCAACGGTATCCTCGGCATGGCCGACCTGTTGCGCGACACCGCATTGACGCCGGAGCAGACCACCTACGTCAAGGCGGTGAAGACCTCAGGCGACGCATTGCTGGCGCTGATCGACGAGATCCTCGATTTCTCCAAGATCGAAGCCGGCCGCATCGACCTCGACGCGCGCGCTTTCGATCTTGCGGCGATGGTGGAAGAGACCGTCGAGCTGATTGCCCCCCGCGCGCAGGCGAAGGAGCTCGAGATCGCGTCCTATGTCGACGATTCGCTACCGCGTCACGTAGTCGGCGACGCCGCACGGCTGCGACAGGTGCTGCTGAACCTCGCCGGCAACGCCGTGAAGTTCACCGATCGCGGCGGCGTCGCTATCATCGTCGAGCCCAGCGTCTGGCCCGGTGAGATCGACGTTCTGGTGCGCGACACCGGCATCGGCATTGCGCCCGACGAGCATGACCGCATCTTCAAGGAGTTCGAGCAGGCCGATGGCGGCATCGCCCGCAAATTCGGCGGTACCGGGCTCGGCCTGTCGATTTCCCGGCGTATCGTCGAGCGCATGGGCGGCCGCATTGCGGTCGAGAGCGTCCCCGGCTCCGGCTCCACCTTCCGCGTCACGCTACCCCTGACGCCGGCGGCCGGCACGCATGACACGCCGTTGGTCGCGCCCGAACTCGGCGGGATGGACGTCATGATCGTCGCCGCATCGACGGTCGAGAGCTCGCTGATGGCACGCCGGCTGATGCGCTGGGGCGCGCGCGTATGCGTCGCCCCCGACGCAGCCGTCGCCGCGGCGCTGCTGCCGGAGCGCGCCTGGAGTGCGGTGTTCGTCGATCATACGATCGGCCGCGCCGCCAGCGACGCGCTTGCCCAGGCAACCAAGGCGGTAGCGCAGCGCTTCGTGCTGGTGACGCCAACCGCACGTGCCGAGCTGCCCGCGCTGAAGGACGCCGGCTTCACCGGCTATCTGGTCAAACCGGTCCGCGCGGCATCGCTGGCGGCGCGGATGGCAAGCGGCGACGGCGAATTCGAGCGCCCCGACGACAGCATCGAGGTCGCCACCGAGGCGGCGCCGACAGAGGCCGCCAAAGGCCTCGCAATCCTGGTCGCGGAGGACAACGAGATCAATGCGCTGCTGGCACGCTCGCTGCTGACGCGACTCGGGCACCGCCCGACCGTCGCGACCAGCGGCGACGCCGCCGTCGACGCCTGGCTCTCGGCGCGCGAAGCCGGCGAGCCCTATGCGATCGTGCTGATGGACGTGCACATGCCGGGTTCCGACGGCATCGAAGCGACGCGGCGCATTCGCGAGATAGAGGCGGGCGGGCCGCGCACGCCGATCGTCGCGCTCACCGCCAATGCGTTCGACGAGGATCGCGACGCCTGCCGCGCCGCAGGCATGGACGGCTTTTTGACGAAGCCGCTCGACCGCGAGCGACTGGCGATGGCGCTGGCCACCGCCGCGGATGCGAAGGCGATGGCGGCTTAAATATCGCTCAGCCCCGCGACAGGTCTCGCCACGTCATGCGCGGACATAGCCCGTCGAAGACGGGCGTGAACGCCCTAGCGATCCGCGCATCCATTTTGTTTCGCAAGAAGATGGATCGCCGGGTCAAGCCCGGCGATGACAATCGATAGATTCCCACGATCAGAGCTTCCGCAGCGCCACTTCCTCGACCAGGTGACTCTCGCCCTTCTTGAGGATGAGGTCGGCGCGCTGGCGCGTCGGCTGGATGTTCTCGTGCAGATTGATCAGGTTGATCCGCGTCCAGATCGCGGACGCGGTCTGCACCGCCTC